>Ga0075026_100000028_pt1 | contig 42649 bp, 41 predicted proteins | sample Str012_2_FD_71392 | JGI IMG/M metagenome (GOLD analysis project Ga0075026, IMG submission 71392) | Freshwater sediment microbial communities in response to fracking from Pennsylvania, USA - Straight Creek_MetaG_SC_2012 | ecosystem: Environmental > Aquatic > Freshwater > Creek > Sediment... | reverse complement strand
GTCCAGCGCGTCCGCAAGGCGGTCGAACCGCCCGAGGGCGCCCGGGATGACCTGGCCATCGTCTTCGACCTGGCGAACCGGATGGGCGCGGGCTGGGGAGACGCGGATCCCGAGACGGTCTGGAATGAGGTCCGCCGGCTCTCGCCGGTCCATGCCGGGATGAGCTATGCACGCCTCGACGCCCTTGGCGGGATCCAGTGGCCGTGCTGGGACGAGACCCACCCGGGCGAGTTGTTCCTCCACAGCAGACTCTGGGAAGACCCACTGCCGGGCAATCGCGTCCCGTTCGTGCCGGTCGATCACGATCCGCCCGTTGACAGGCTCGACGCCGACTTCCCGATCCGCCTGACGACCGGGCGCCGTCTCGACTCGTACAACACGGGCGTCCAGACCACTGGCTACACCTCGCCCCTCCGGCGCGGCGAGAGCCTCGACACCAGCCCGGAAGACGCCGCGACCTACGGCCTCAGTGAGGGCGAGGTCGTCCGCGTCGTCTCGCGGCGCGGCCAGGTCGAGGTCCCGGTCCGGATCGATCCGTCGCTCCGCCCCGGCCTCACATTCATGACGATGCACTTCCAGGACGAGGTCGCAGTCAACCTGCTGACCATCGATGCCACCGACCCGAAGTCGGGCACCGCCGAGTTCAAGGCGACGGCCATCAGGATCGAGAAGATCGAGGCGCCGATCGGGGTCTGAGCGGCCGCCGAAACCGCCATCTACGACTCCGGCGGTGCGTTGGCGCCTCCGTCTTCGTCATCGCCGGACTTCGACGACAGTGCGCGCATGAGCAGTTCGAAGCCGATGAACAGGGCCGCGGCGAGCAGCGCGATATCGAGCCCGATCGCCAGCCACAGGACGACGAACGCGACGATGGCGATTCCGGTCCGCTCGACGGTGGCCCGGTTCTCGGTGACGGCCTGGCTGACGGTCGCCGTGCTCGGGGCTGCAGCGGAGGCTGCGCCGGCTGCCGAACCCGCGGCGACACCCGCCGTCATGCCGACTGGGCTCCCGCCACGGCCGGCCGCGTCGCTGGCCACGGATACGACTTGCGTGACCCACTTTGGACGGCCCCACAGGTAGGCCGCGATGACCACGATGATGGTCGCGATGACGATCAACGATGTCACGCTCCGGAGGTCGGCGACGACAGCGTCGACGATGTCGCGGATGGCACCCGCCAGATCGCCGTTGGCGATCCCCGCGAGGAGGAAGTTCTCGATGCCGTGGATCGCCATGCGGGCGAGGAGGAAGGCGACAAGGGTGCCCAATCCGAGATACAGCACCATCCGCCGCCGGCGCGTCGACAGCCACAGGGCCAGCGCGACGAGGACGACACTCAGGACGATGAGTACCACGACGATGATGTCGAAGGCCTTGACGTAGCCCTGGTAGGCCAGCAGCTTGTCGGCCGGCATCAACTGGATCGTGCCGAAGTCGGCGGGCAGGGTGATCCCCAGCGCTGTCGAGAGCCGACCCGACAGGATGCCGGGTGGCTGCGGGTTGGACAGGTCAGGCAGCTGGACGTCGGCCGGGATGAGCCCGATCGTCTGCAGTTGCTCGAGCGCCGCCCCGACCACGGGCCAGACCTCGACGACCACGTACCCGTCGACGACGGTGATCGCATCCGAGTTGCCGCGCAACAGATTCATGATGCGTTGGTGGGCGAACTCGATCGTCTGGGTCAAGGCAGCCTGGACCTTCGGGTTCGTCAGGGCGACCTGGAGCCGCCGGTCGATGGCGTCCTGGATCTGGGTCGTGAGGGCCGGGGCGAGTGGCTTTGCGATGTCCGGCAGCCGATTCGCGATCCTGGTCTGGACGTCGAGCGCGGTCACGACTTGTGCGCTGATCCGCGCGGCCAGCGGGTCGACCACCGCCGGATCGGCGATGACCGTGCTCACGAGCGTGGTGAAGCGTCCGGTGTTGAAGGCGACCTGATGGGTCCAGACAGCGACCGTGCTGAACAGGATCGACAAGCATGCGAGGACCAGGACGATGCCCGCGAGCACACTGCGGCTGCGGCGTGGAGCGGCCCGGACCTGCGTGACGTGGGTCGCTGTCGTCGGATCGTCTGTCATCTTGCGCCTACCCTCTGTCATCGCCCCGGAATGGGCCCCGAAGCCTAGCAGGCGCCGGATGGCCTCGGACCGTCCGGATGGAGCGGTCTCAGACGCCCGAGTCGACCTTGATCCGGCCACTCTTGGCCGCCGCGCCGAGCGCCGCGAAGTCATGCTCGGTCCGGTCGGCATATGTCGTGGCGAACCGCCCGACGGCGTCCTCGAAGGCGTCATCCGTCCCGAGGTACGAGGCGATCGTGGCGGGCTCACCCGAGCGTGCGTGTCCCCGCGCGAGCGCCCACGCGCACAGCTCTCCCCACGTCTTGAGGTCGTCCGGCGTCATCGCGTCGATGACCGCACCGGCCTTCTGATCCTGCAACTGGCGGATGTACAGCTCCCGCCCGAGGTCGCCCGTGGTCCAGCCGAGGAAGATGTCACTTGCGGCCTGCAGCCGTCGCTGACCCGTGACGATCCGCTCGCCATGCTGCGTCGCGGTCGCCGGCGGCAGGAAGCGCTCGAGGACGGAGGCCACGGCCTCCTTCGCCTGCAGGAACAACGGATCGTCGTCGCCGGAGCCCTCGAACAGGGCCGCCAGGGCGTACAGGCCCACACTGCCGACCCCGACCACCTTCAACGCCGAGTCCACGAGGGTGTACCGATCGAGCAGGACGCGGCGATCCTCCTGGAGGGTCTCGCGATAGCGCGCGAGCGCCGATGTCGCGAGCGCCAGCGTGAGTCCCGACGGGTGCGTGATGATCGGTGGATGGTCCACGATCCGCCGCGATCCGTCGATGAATTCGGTGAGCTTGGGGATCTCGTGCAACGCGTCGTGGTGCGCTGCCGACTTGATGGTCGTCGACAGGTAGGCGCGGGCGCGGGCGCGGACCGAGGCGAGGATCTCGGTCGCGTCGACCGTCGCATAGTAGACCTCGATCGAGCGCATCGAGGCGTACTGGTCCATCCGCATCGCGTACGAGCGCACGGTGGCGTTGAGAGCCCGGCGCGCCTCGTGCGCGGTGAAGCCGCGCGACCGCGCGGCGACCACGAGACTGGTCGCCAGCCGCAGGACGTCCCACTCCCAGGGGCCTGGCAGGGTCTCGTCGAAGTCGTTGATGTCGAAGACCAGGTCGCGTTCCGGGGAGGCGAACAATCCGAAGTTGCCGATATGGGCGTCGCCGCATAGCTGGGTCACGATGCCGCTGACCGGCACCGAGGCGAGGTCGGATGCCATCGGCAGGGCTGCGCCGCGATAGAACGCGAACGGCGACACCAGCATCCGGCCGTAGCGGACCGGGATCAGGTCCGCGATCCTCGACGCGGACTGCTCCTCGAGTAGGGCGACCGGGTCCGGCCGGTCTTTGGCAGGGTGCCACTCACCGATTGCCGACACCGGTGCGTGCTTGCGGGCCGCCTCGCCGACCGCTCGCAGGTCGGCGACGGACCGCCTTCCGGTCACGACCCTGCCCTGGTCGCCGCCCGGTAGGCCTCGACCACGTCCATGGTCGTCGGGAAGATGTTCGCGGAGCCGATCTTGTCGGTCAGACCGTATGCGTCAAGCAGGTTCTGGACGACCGGGTCGAGGTCGCTGACGACGAAGGTCACGCCCTTGCTCGCGAGTTCCTCCGCGACAGCCCGGATGGCATCGGCACCCGAGTAGTCCACATCGCCCATCGCGGAAGCCGACAGGCAGAACCACGTGAGTGCCGGATCTGCGTTGTCGGCGAGTTCGAGGGCTTCTGCCGTGAAGCGCGTCGCATTCGCGTAATAGAGACCGGCGCCGAAGCGGTAGATGACCAGACCCGGCAAGGCCTGCGTCCCGGATTCGATCGCGCTATATGTCGGATGACCCGCTTCGTTGAGCGACAGGAGCCGATCGAACGGGTGATAGCTGTGCTCGATGTGGATGATGATCGAAGCGATGATCGCCACGATGATGCCCTGCTCGACGCCGATGACGACGACCACGGTCGCGGTCAGGGCGGCGACGGCGAATTCGCTCCGCCGGACACGCAGGATGTCGCTCATTCCCATGTAGTCCACCAACCGGATCCCGATGAGGAACACGACCGACGCGAGGACGGCGTTCGGCATGTACGAGAGGGGTCCGGTCAGGAACAGCAGGACCACGACCACGATCGCGCCGGCCGTCAGTTGTGAGATCTGGCTCCGACCACCCGCTCCATCGACCATCTCGGTCTTGGTCGGGCTGCCGTTGACCGGGAACGTGCCGGTCAGCCCGGCACCCAGGCTGGCCAGACCGAGCCCGACGAGGTCGACATTCTCCTCGAAGCTGTCGCCGTACTTCACGGCGTAGGCGCGCGACGTGGCCGCGCTCTGGGCGAGGATCACGACGAACAGTGACGCGACCATCGGCAGCATCGCCACGATGTTCGCGCTGGTGATCACGCCCTGCGGCAACCCGACGGCGGGCAGTCCGCCCTGGATCGGGCCCAGCGTGGTCACACCCTTGGCCGCCAGGTCCAGCGCGGCGCTGAGCACGATCGAACCGATGACGGCGATCAGGGCGCCTGGTACCTTCTTGTTCAAGACGCCCAGACCGAGGATGGTGCCGATGACCGCCAGCGACACCGCGAGGGTCGCATAGCTCGTGTCGCCTGCGCTGATCGCCCGGAGCGTGTTGGCAAACTTCTCAAGGGTCGTGCCGCTGCCATCGGATACCCCGAACATGCCCGCGACCTGGCCCATCGCGACCTGGATGCCGACGCCGGTCAGAAAGCCGATGAGGACGCTTCGCGACAGGAAGTTCGCGATGAAACCGAGCCTCAGCACGCGCGCCGCCAACAGGAACACGCCGCACATGAGTGCCGCGAGACCGGCCAGTGCGATGTACTGCGTTGATCCAGCCGCAGCCCCCATCGCGACGAGACCTGTCGCGAGGATCGCAGCGGTCGCAGAATCGGCGCCGACCACGAGGTGCCGCGATGAACCGAGGATGGCGAAAAGAAGGACCGGAAGGATGAGCGTGTACAGGCCCGTGACCACGGGCATGCCCGCGATCTTCGCGTAGCCCATGACCTCCGGGATCGCGAGGGCGGCGAGGGTCGCTCCTGCGATCGCGTCGATCGGGACACGGGCCGAGTCGATCGGCAAGATCCCACCGAAGATCGGCAGCGCTGTCTGCTTCGGCTTCGCCTTCGCCCCGGATGTCGTCATTCTGAAGCCCTCATCGCCGCAGCCATCCCGACGGCCATCGGCGGGGCGGCGCTTGCGTTGCAGCATCATAGGAGTGGAACGATCCGCGCGAATGGCGGTCGCGCCGTCAGAACCCGGCCGGTGCTAGCCTGTCGATTCCACACGATGTCGAACCGATGCTCAGTGACGGTCAGGGAGGACATGTCGATGGCAGCCAAGACAGGGACGAACGGCAAGCGCCCGGCCAAGACGACGAAGACGGCCGCAAAGGCGTCCACCAGGACGGCCGCGGCTGCAGCTGCGGCGCCGAAGGCGACCGCGCCGAAGGCGACCGCGCCGAAGGCGACGGCGAAGACCGCAACGAAGGCGGCGGCCACCGCGAAGGCGACCGACCCGAAGGCGACGGCGAAGGCGACGGCGAAGACCGCGGCCAGGCGGACGTCGAAGTCTCGGGTCCAGGAGACCGCCGATCTGGCCGCCCGCGTCGCGGATGTCGAAGCCGTTGACGGCGCCGAGCGGGTCGCCGAGGGACTCGATGTCGTCGCAGCCGCGGCCGATGCGGCCGCAGCCGGCCGGGCGGCCGTCGTCGAAGGCGCGAGCGATCTCACCCGCGGCACAGATGAGTTGGCTGTCGCTGGCCGGGTAGCGGCGCTCAGCGAGGTCGTCGCCGCTGCCGGCATCAACGACGTCGAGGAAGGCGCGCAGCTGCTGGCGACGTCTGATGACATCACGATGCTCGGCGCCATCGTCGGCGCGATCAGCGAGGATGATCTCGAGCGAGGCCTGCAGGTCGCGCGGGTGGCGGGCGAACTCAGCGCGGTAGCCGTCGTGGTGCGCCGGATCGGGATGCCGGTCCTCGCGGCCTTCCTGGTCGATCGCGGCGACGCACTCCTCGGCGTGTCCGTGGACGCCATCGTCCGCGCCGGCGGGACCCGGGCGATCGCCCGGGCTCTGGCCGAGACTGGCGAACGTGTCGAAGTGCTCGGGGAGGTGGAAACGGCCGAAGGCGTGGCACGCCTCGTCGCCGCGGAAGGGCTCGCCGAGCGCAGCGAGGACCTGGCCGATGATGGCGCCGCGCTGTCGTACTCGGGCTACGAGGAGATGGTCGTCGGCGAGACCGTGCGCCAGGCGGCCGTCGAGGTCGGTGCAGCCGGTCTCGCGGAGGCCGGCGAAGGGATGGAGGAGATCGGCTCGGCCGGTGCGCTCGCCGACATGGCCGACGAACTCCGGAACTAGCGCTCGCTTGACGCCGGCGACGGCCCGAGGGGTCGCCGCCGGCCTGGCGCGTGTGGGTCAGTGGACGACGATCAACGCCTTCATCCCATCGTGGATCTGGCAGACGTACGTGTAGGTTCCCGGCGCGGCGCCGGCCAACGAGATCGTCCACTTCGTGAGCGCGTCCGTCTTGCTCGCACCGACGTCCCTGGTCCACTGGCGGGCCGCGACGATCCCTGAATCGGAGATCGTCCCGGCAGGTCCCGGCACGGTCAGGTTCCAGACGCCGTTACCACCGTCCCATTCGACCTCGTCAGGCCCCTGACCCGGATGGTCCGGACACGAGAAACCGGGTGGTCCGAACGGGACATCGCCCGAGGGCCCTTCGCACAGGTTCACCATCTCCGTCCCGAAGTCGCCAGGGAACGTGACGGTGTGTGGCTCGTTGGGCGACTTCGGCTTGAAGACGACGGTGTCGCCCGGCTTGGCGTCGAGGACGCGCGGGAAGAACTCGAGCAGGGCGACCTTGCCATCGTGGCTCGAGGTACCGGCCGTGACGTGCAGGGTCCGGGTCCCGTCTCCGTTCTGCTTGACTGCGTCGCGATTCGCCTGACGGTCGGCGACCCAGGCGCCATGGAGGTCCTGCCTGATCTGCCTCGCGACCTGCTTGTCGACCTGCGCCGCGCTCGGCACGCTCGCGGTGGCGGTGAGGACTTTGAGCTTCCCGGTCATACCGGCGTGGATCCGACAGACGAAGACATATGTCCCTGGGTTGGCCGTGACATGCACGACGAACGGGGCCGGTGGACCCGCCAGAGGGGCGCCGCTGCTCACGACCGAAGTGCCATTGAAATCGCAGGCCGGGGCCGGGACGGGCCCGCAGGCAAGCGACGTCGGGCCGAGCGCAGGCAGATTCAGCTTGGAGTGGGTCGTGCCGTTGGGGTTGAGTCCCGTGTCGTCGGTGTCATCGACGGTGATGCCGTTCGCGAGCGCGTCAGCCTTTGCAGTGTCGCCGGCAGGCAGGACCGTGAACGTGTGGAAACCCTCGTTGATGAACTGGAGATCGCTCCCCGTCCGGACGGTCACGGTACGCGGGAAGAAGTCGTTGAAGCTCCAGAGGTGGCCCGCCGGGACTGCCGACGGCATGTCGGCGGTGACCGTTGCCGGGCCGGTCGCTGCCGCTGCAGGCGTGGCCATGACGACCTGACCGAGCAGGAACAGCGTCGCGGCGACTGACGCGAGGCGCGCACGTTTGCCCATTCAGAGGACCTCCCCTTCCGATATCCAGCGGTCCCCCCGGGCGTGCGACACGCACGATCGCCCACATCACTGGCCATGCGGCCTGCGGACGTCATGTGTAGCGCGTGGTGGTCGGCACGTCCACCGAGATTTACGCAGGTTCACTCTGACTCGGTGGTGCCCTGATGCACCACGGGGCCGCCCGCGCCCGATCGCGTCCGTCGTGCGACCGCGGTCGTTAGACTCGGCGCTGATGGATCTGCACGTCATCGGCCCGCTCGCCTCCGCCGCCGAGCGGGCGGCCGTGGACGCCGTCCTCGGTCCGCCCGAATCCGGGTGGGTCGGTGGGGCACGCGACTCGGGGACCGACGGCCACGCGGCGCGCGGAGGGCACGCAACGCGGTCCCGCCGCTCCCAGTTGCTCCCGGCGCTCCATGCGATCCAGTCGCGCATCGGCTGGATCAGTACCCCCGCCCTCAACTACGTCTGCAAGCGACTGGCCGTGGCCCCTGCCGAGGCATACGGCGTGGCCACCTTCTACGCGCTGTACGCCACGAATCCGCGACCGCCCGTCGTCGCTCATGTCTGCGACGACATCGCCTGCCGGCTGGCCGGCGCGGAGGCAGTGTGTGGGGACCTGACCCGGGCCGTCGGGCCGGCCGGAGAACCGGCGCGGGACGGCCGCGCGACGTGGCTGCGCAGTCCGTGTCTTGGGCTGTGCGACCGAGCGCCGGCGGCGCTGTTCACGATCGCCGGCGAGTCCCCGATCGCCTTCGCGCTTGCGCCGGTCGATGCCGTCGGAGTCGTCACCGGGCTCGATGCGGATCACCCACCGAGCCGGGGCACGGCGCCAGCAGTCACGGCACCCTCCCCGTCGAGCCCGCTCCTTGGGCGCATCGGCGTCGTCGACCCGCTGTCGCTCGACGATTTCCGTGCCCACGGCGGGTACGCAGCCCTCGCCCGTGCCATCGAGATGGGGCCGGCGGCCGTTATCGCCGAGGTCATTGCATCCAGGCTCATGGGCCGCGGTGGTGCCGCGTTCCCGACCGGCCGCAAGTGGGCCGCAGTCGCCGACCAGCCTGCGCAGCCCCACTACCTCGTCTGCAACGCCGATGAATCGGAGCCCGGCACGTTCAAGGACCGGGTGCTGCTCGAAGGCGATCCGTTCGCGACCGTCGAGGCGATGACGATCGCCGCCTTCGCCACCGGCGCCAGCCAGGGCTACCTGTACATCCGCGGCGAGTACCCGGAAGCCGAGGCGCGCGTCTCGACGGCGATCGCGGCCGCACGTGCGGCCGGCCTGCTCGGTGGCGACATCCTCGGCTCGGGCTTCGACTTCGACATCGAACTCCGCCGTGGCGCCGGCGCCTACATCTGCGGCGAGGAGACCGCGCTGTTCGAGTCGATCGAGGGCAAGCGAGGCGAGCCGCGCAACAAGCCGCCGTTCCCGGTCGAGGTCGGCCTGTTCGGCAAGCCGACGACAGTCAACAACGTCGAGACGCTGGCGAACATCAGCAGCATCGTCCTCGATGGTGGCGAGGCCTTCGCCGCGACCGGCACGGAGGGCTCGACCGGTCCGAAGCTCTTCTGCCTGTCCGGCCACGTCCGAAGACCGGGTGTCTACGAGGTCGAATTCGGGGCGACGCTGCGCGACCTCATCGAGCTGGCCGGCGGGGTCCCCGACGATCGCGCGATCCGGACGATCCTGCTGGGCGGCGCGGCGGGCGTGTTCGTCGGGCTGGACGCGCTCGACATGCCGCTGACGTTCGAGGCGACCCGCGCGGCCGGGGCGACGCTGGGTTCGGGCGTGATCATGGTCTTCGACGAGACTGTCGACCTGGTCGACACCCTCCGGCGGATCGCCCAGTTCTTCCGCGACGAATCGTGCGGGCAATGTGTCCCCTGCCGTGTCGGCAGCGTCCGCCAGGAGGAGCTGCTCGCGCGGCTCGCCGCCGGGTCGCGCGTCAGGCCGCGCGAGGAAGAGCTCGTGCTCCTGCGCGAGATCGGCCAGGCGATGCGCGACGCGTCGATCTGCGGACTCGGCCAGACGGCGTCATCGGCCATCGAATCGGTCTTCCGGCAGCCGGGTATGGTGGCCCTGTGACCGATCCGTTCGTCCATTTCGCGACCGCAAGCCCAGAGGTCCTGGCCGACATCCTCGCGACGCCGCCGGCGCGCGCGTCGCGGCCCCCAGCGCCGCCACCCGTCGAGGCACCGGCCTCGATCGAGGTCACCATCGACGGTGGTACCGTCTCCGTCCCGGCCGGGACGACCATCCTGGGCGCCTGCCGCGAGCTCGGCATCGATACGCCGACCCTCTGCTACGCGGAGAACCTCAGCCCGGTCAATGTCTGTCGCGTCTGCGTCGTGGAGGTCACGGGGTCGCGCGTCCTCGTGCCCGCCTGCTCGCGCAAGGTCGAGGCCGGGATGGACATCCGGACGGATTCGGAACGAGTGCGGCTGTCGCGCAAGATGGTCCTCGAGTTCCTGGGGTCGTCGGTCGACCTGTCGCTGGCAGGCTCGATCGCCCCCGACGGATCGATCGCGTCGTACGCCAAGCGGTACGGGGCGGACCCGACCCGGTTCGGGCCGCCGGCGGAGGCCGCACCCGCCGGTGAGCGCGACAGGCACGAAGCGGGGCACCACCATCCGCCCGCCGGCGACGACGTGGTGGCCACGGTCTCCCAGCCGACGAAAGTCGACAACAACCTCTACGTCCGCGACTATGCCAAGTGCATCCTCTGCTACAAGTGCGTCGATGCCTGCGGCGAGGAGGCCCAGAACACGTTCGCGATCGCGGTCGCCGGACGGGGCTTCGATGCCCGGATCTCCACCGAGCATGCGGTCCCGCTGCCCGAGTCGGCCTGCGTCTACTGCGGGAACTGCATCGGGGTGTGCCCGACCGGCGCGCTGATGTTCAAGTCCGAGTACGACATGCGCGAGGCCGGGACCTGGGACGAGTCCGCCCAGACCGTCACCGATACGATCTGCCCGTACTGCGGTGTCGGTTGCGCTGTCTCGCTCCACGCCCAGGACGACCGGATCGTCAAGGTCACGTCGCCGTCCGATTCATCGGTCACGGACGGTCACCTCTGCATCAAGGGCCGCTTCGGCTTCGAGTTCGTGAACAATCGGCCGCCGCGGCCATGACCGACGAAGATCGCGTCAACCGCGAGTTGGTCGAGCGATTCTTCGCTGCCTCTGAACGCGGCGACGCGGCCGCTGTCGCGTCGATGGTCGATGACGAGATGGTGATGGAATGGCCGCAGTCGGGTGAACGCTTCCGTGGTCGCGAGAACGTCCTCGGGGCGATGGCTGCGGTGACGGTCAGGCCGGAGTTCGCCGGTCCACCGAGACTGCTCGGGTCTGGCGCGTTGTGGGTGCTGATGGTGCCGCTCCGCTACGGCGAGGACATCCTGCACTACGTGGCCGTCCTCGAGGTGGAACGGGGTCGCATCCGACGGGCAACCGGGCATTGGGGAGCGCCATTCCCCGCCGAGGACGCCCGCGCGGCATTCGTCGAGCGCGACTGAGTCGCGGTCACTATCCGAGTCCGCTGAGGTCGCGCAGGTCGACCCGGGCATCGCGGGCATAGACGTTGAAGCCGTCGCCGCGGAGGAAGCCGACGAGCGTGACGCCGAGGCGCTCGGCGGTCTCGATGGCGAGGTCCGACGGCGCGGACACCGCGCACACGATCGGGATCCCCGCGACGGCCGCCTTCTGGACGATCTCGAAGCTGACGCGGCCGGACACCATCAGCAGGAACCCGTTGAGCTGGCGTGCCCCGACCAGGACCTGCGAGCCGATGAGCTTGTCGAGCGCGTTATGCCGCCCGACGTCCTCGCGGATCGCGATGAGCTCGCCCGATGGCGTGAACAGGCCCGCGGCATGGAGCCCACCGGTCTCGTCGAACGCGCGTTGCGCGGCACGGAGCAACCCGGGCAGCGCCAGGATGACCGAGCGTCCGACGACCGGCCCCTCCGGCAGCGGATCCACGCGCATCGCCACCTCGTCGATCGACGCCTTGCCGCAGATCCCGCACGACGCCGTCGCGATGAAATGGCGTTCGGCCAGCTTGGAATCGTCGAACGGCTTCGACAGCCGCACAAGGATCGTGTCGTCCGGCTGGCTGAGCGAGCGAGGGTCGCCGCCGGTCGTGCCGAGGACCTCCTGACCGTCGAGCAGGCCTTCGGTCTGGAGGAAGCCGACGGCGAGTTCGGCCTCGTGACCGGGCGTCCGCATGGTGACCGCGACCGCGACCGGATCCTGGCGCGGGCCGGCAGCCCGGATCTCGAGCGGCGCCTCACCGACGATCCGGTCGTCACGGACCTCGAGCGAGTCGCCGCGCACGGCCACGATCCGGTGACTGGTCACGTGCCGGACGGGCGGCAGCGGATCACCGGTCATGCCGGGCACGACGTCGCATCCAACACATGACCGAACGTCGTCAAATCTCGTTCGGCATCCACGATGTCAAGGATATCGACGGCGGCGCTTCGCGCGGCGACCGGATCGAGCGGCCGGACGGCTGTTGTCAGCGAGGCGTTGTTGGCACGCGTCCGCGGCATCTCGGGCGGGCGACCTCTGCACAGTATCTGGCCCACCGGCTCGACGACCGACCGCTCATCCGTGTCGACATCGAGCGGATGACGACCCCGAGCGACCCTCGACGTCGGCCTGGACTAGCGATCGAGGAAGATCGCGGTCCCGTGCGGCCGGAGGCAGTGCGTCGAGCTCATCGCCTGGAGATAGCCGCCGGCGTTGAGCAGCGCGACCACGTCGCCCTCCTCGACCGGCGACATGCGGTAGTCCTCGGCAAAGACATCACCCGCCTCGTTGATGTGGCCGGCGACGGTCACGGTCTGCGTACGCTCGGCGTCGGGCGCGCTGCAGACGACGAGCTCCTGCGCGAACCGGTAGATGAAGTACGAGCAGTTGACGTTCCAGCCGATATCGAGCCCGACGAACGTGACCCCCCGCCGTTCCTCGACGGTCACGACCTCACCGAGCAGGATCGCCGCGTTCTTCGACAGCGCGTCGCCTGGCTCGCAGCCGATCGTGACCCCGAGCGGACCGAGGTGGCGTGCCAGCGCCGCGGCGTACGCGTCGAGATCCACCGCCCGCTCGTGGTCGCGCGCTGGGGCACCGAGCCCGCCGCCGACATTGACCTCGCCGATCCGATGCCCGGCGGCGGTCAACCGACCGACCGCCTCGACCGCAGCCGGCAGCGCTCGCTCGAACGCACCGAGGCCGTCGGCGAGCCAGCCCGACCCGGCGTGGAAGTGGACCGTGTCGATGGCGAGATCGTGGCGGGCGGCCGCGGCGATCGCATCGTCCAGCCTCTCCGGGCCGATCCCGAACTTCGTCGGCCGGTCGCCGGCGTATTCGAGGTGGTCGTTGTAGCCCGCGCCCGCACCCGGATCGATCCGAAGCCCGATGGCGCTCCCCGACGCGCGCCGACCGTACCGCTCGACCTGGCTGACCGCATCGAGGTTGACATGGATCCCATGGGCGAGCAGCACATCGAGGTCGCGTTCGGATACGTTCGTCCCGGTGAAGCTGATCTCGTCAGGGAGCCAACCGCACTCGAGCGCACGCTCCACCTCGCCGGGCGAGCAGGCATCGATGCCGACGCTGTCCGGCGAGCCGGGCGCACCAAGCCCCCGGAACACCTCGAGGACTTCGGGGAGCGGGTTCGCCTTGAGCGCGAAGCGGAGGCGGAACGGGCGCCCGGTCCTCTCCAGGGCGCCCTGGAACGCGCGCGCGCTTTCGGCGAACCGGGCCAGGTCATAGACGAACAGCGGCGTCCCGTGTGTGCGCGCCAGCCCCTCGGCATCCTCGCCGGCGATCCGCAGGCGGCCGCCGTCGATATCGAGGCCCGGCCGGACCCACCAGGGGATCCCGGTCACGCTCGGGCGTGTGTGTGCGTTTCGCCGTGGGGGTGGGTGTGCGGTTGCGCTCGCGGCTTCCACTTGTCAGGGCCTTCCTCGATCGGCACCCCGAGGGCCGCCACGAGCCGCGCCGTCGCGGCCGCGACCTCGGCGACCGCCCCATCGAACGCCTCGGCGTTTCGCGCGGACGGCTTTGCGTAGCCGCTGATCTTGCGGACGTACTGGCGGGCGGCGGCCTCCAGTTCGCCCGTTGTCGTCACCTCATCGGCACGACGCAGGGTCTTGATGCTTCGGCACATGCCCGTACGGTACGCCACCGGGCTATGCTCGGTCGGTGACCGGTTTCCGGACGATCATCGAGCCCTTCCGCATCCACGCGGTCGAGCCGATCCGCATCACCACCCGTGCCGAGCGCGAGGTCGCCATCGCCGCCGCCGGCCTGAACCTGTTCGCCCTTCACGCCGACGATGTCCTGATCGACCTGCTGACCGATTCTGGGACGGGCGCCATGAGCCGCGACCAGTGGGCGGCGATCCAGCACGGCGACGAGTCGTATGCGGGCTCGCCGTCATGGTTCACGTTCCTCGAGGCGGTCCAGGAACTCTGGCCGTTCCGTCACGTCATCCCGACCCACCAGGGCCGTGCCGCCGAGAAGATCCTGTTCTCGGTCATCGGCGGACCCGGCAAGGTCATCCCGAACAACACACACTTCGACACGACGCGGGCCAACGTCGAGGCGACAGGCGCGGAGGCGGTCGACCTGGTCATCGCCGAGGGCCGCGATCCTTCGGCGCTCCATCCGTTCAAGGGCAACATGGACACGGACGCGCTCGAGGCGCTGCTGGCCGACCGCGGCACGGACGTTCCGGTCGTGTTCATGACCGTGACCAACAACTCAGGCGGCGGCCAGCCAGTCTCCCTCGAGAACCTGCGAGCCGTCCGGGCGGTCTGCGACCGATATGGCAAGCCGCTCTTCCTCGATGCCTGCCGGTTCGCCGAGAACGCCTGGTTCATCAAGACCCGCGAGCCGGGGCAGTCCGACCGGGCGATTCCCGACATCGTTCGGGACATGGCCTCGCTCGCCGACGGGATGACGATGAGTGCCAAGAAGGACGGCCTCGCCAATATCGGCGGCTGGCTGGCGCTCGACGATGACGCGCTGGCCGAGTCCTGTCGCAACGTCCTGATCCTGACCGAGGGTTTTCCGACCTACGGCGGCCTGGCCGGTCGTGACCTCGAGGCCATCGCCCAGGGACTCCGGGAGGTCGTGAAGGACGACTACCTCAATTACCGGATCCGCTCGACCGCGTACCTCGGCGACGCGCTCGCGTCCGTCGGCGTCCCGCTCGTCCAGCCGTTCGGAGGGCACGCGATCTATCTCGATGCGCGCGCGCTCCTCCCGCACATCCTTCCGCTCGAATACCCCGGCCAGGCGCTCGCCGTGGCGCTGTACGTCGAAGGCGGGATCCGCGGCTGCGAGATCGGGACGGTCATGTTCGGGCGGCATCCGGACGGGACGGAGGTCGCGGCGGCGATGGACCTCGTCCGGCTCGCGATCCCGCGTCGCACCTACACCCAGAGCCACATCGACTACGTCATCGAGGTCGTCGCGGCCGTCGCCGCGCGCTCCGTCGACCTGCGTGGCCTGCGCATGGTCGAGCCCCGCCCGACGGCCCTCCGCCACTTCACCGCGCGCTTCGAGCCGCTCGGGTGAGCGACGTGCAGGAGCTCGCCGAACGTCTCGGGATGCTGGCCCATCCCGAGGGTGGCTGGTATGTCGAGACGTGGCAGGCGATCGCGGCCGGTGCGGCCCGGCCGGCCGCGAGCGCGATCCTGTTCCTGCTGGCGACCGGCGAACGCTCGCACTGGCATCGGCTCGATGCCGACGAGGTCTGGCAGTGGTCGGCTGGTGGCGACCTGGAGTTGCGGACCTGGACCGAGGGTGACGCGGCGATCGCGGTCCACCGGCTGGGCGGGGACGTCACGAGCGCCGGGGGCACCGTCGTCCAGGCGATCGTGCCCGCAGGGACGTGGCAGACGGCCCACACGCTCGAGGCGTGGACGCTGGTCGGCTGCATCGTCGCGCCGGCGTTCGCCTTCGACGGATTCGATCTCGCGGCGCCCGACTGGGAGCCGCCGCTCGGATGACGGGGAGTCCGACGGACCTGACAGCACGGCAGCTGAACCGGACGACCCTCCTTCGCCAGTCGCTGCTGGAGCGCTCGACCGGTGGCGCAGTCGCCTCGGTGACTCGACTGGCCGGCCTCCAGGCCCAGTACCCGAACTCGCCGTACATCGCCCTCTGGTCGCGCGTGGACGGGTTCTCGATCCCAGATCTGGAGCGGGCGCTCGACGATCGGAGCGTGGTCAAGGCGACGGTGATGCGCGGCACGCTCCACCTGGTCGCGGCGGCAGACTATCCGGCCTTCAGTGTCGCGAGTTCCGTGGCTCGGATCGCCAACTGGCGGCCGAGCGCCGAACGCGTCGGGGTCCGGACCGCCGACCTCCACCGGCGACTGCTGGCGTTCTGTTCAGAGCCCCGCACGGTCGCCGAGATGGAGGCGGACCTCGAGGCGGTCGTGTCCGATTCGTCACTCGTCGGCAAGGTCCCGACGGGAGTCCGTCACGTCGCATTCCGGATGGCCGATGCGCACGGCTGGCTGGTCCACGTTCCGCCGAGCGGCCGGTGGGATTCTTTCGCCAAGCCGCGCTACATCGATGCGAGCGTCTGGCTGCCGGGCGCCGAGCGACCATCGCCCGTGGATGCCCTGCGGATCGCGGTCGAGCGGTACCTGCCCGCCTACGGACCTGCGTCGGTGGCGGACATCGGGAAATGGGTCGGGCAACCGCGGCTGCCACAGGTCCGGGCGACTCTCGAGGCTCTCGGTGACCGGGTCCGGCGGTTCCGGGCGTCAGACGGGCGCGAACTGGTCGATCTCGACGGGGCTCCGCTGGCGACGGCTGAGGAACCCGCGCCGGTCCGCTTCCTCGCGCGCTGGGACAGCGTCCTGATCGGCTACGAGCGGCGCGACCGGATCCTGCCCGATGCCATCGCCGAGGATGTGATCCGCTCGAAGCACGGCGACTTCCTGCCGTCGTTCACGGTCGATGGGTACGTCGCCGGGACGTGGTCCATGGCGGAGGCGGCTGGCACGACGATCGTCACGCTGACACCGTCAGTGCCGGTCACGACAGCGGCGCGGAACGAGGTGACCGAGGAGGCCGAGCGACTGGGGCGGTTCATCGGGCGGTCTGCCGACGGCAACATCGTCATCTGGGAGGGATGACCCCACGAACGCGGGGTTTCGTGGAGCTTCCGCGCATGACAGCCGTATCCCGATGGTTTCGATCACGCGAAACCGTTCCATGTGGACGAAACGACCGGTGAATCGGTTCGAGCGACTCCGGCCTCCTGAAACCCCACCCTAGCCACCCTCGCGCATCCCCCACGGCGATCCATAGGCCGTCAGGAGGTCGAGGAATGGCACGGCATCGAACGCCTCCGGGCCGAGCACGCCCGATCCCGACCATGCGCCCGTCGCCAGCAACTCCAGCGCGACGACCGGGTTGATCGCCGTCTGCCAGACGACCGCCTGGGACCCGTCCTCACGCATCGTCACCTCGTTATCGACCACGTGATACAGGTAGACAGACCGTGGAGCCCCATCCCTTCCGGTCCCGGTGACAAGCGTCCCAGCGCACGTCTTGCCGCGCATCCGGTCGCCGAGTCGGGCCGGATCGGGGAGCACGGCAGCCACCACGTCCCGTGGCGACACCTCGACCCCACCGACGTGGACCTTCCCGGTCCGGTCAAGCCCGAGCATGTGGAGCACCTTCAGGACGTTGATGAACTCGTCGCCCAGGCCGTACTTGAACGTCACTCGCTTCGCCTTGACCCAGCGCGGGACTAGTAGTACTTCTTCGTGCTCGACGTTGACGCACTCGACCGGTCCTATCCCGTCGGGAAAATCGAAGACCTCCGGCTCACTGAATGGCGGCGTCGTGTACCAGCCCCGGTCCGCCTCCCAGATGACAGGCGGATTCAGGCACTCCTCGATGGTGGTCCAGATGGAGAACGACGGCGCGAAGTCGTAGCCGTCGACGACGAGATTCGCCCCATCGCGGATACCGACCTGGTCGATCTCGGAGAAGAGGTGGTCCTGGGCATAGCGGGCGAAGACGTCCGACAGCCCGGGTTCGACGCCGACGCCACACAGCGCCAGGCGCCCGGCGCTCCTCCACGCGTCGGCTTTCGCGAACTGCTCGTCGCCGAGTTTCACGCCGGTCCTCTCGTATGGCGCCTGGGGATCGGGATGCGACAACGACATCGCCATGTCGAGGTAATCCGCGCCCGCCGCGAAGGCGCCATCGAAGATCGGCATCACGAAGCGGGGGTCGACGGCGTTGAGGACGTGGCTGATGGCGTGCTCGCGGCAGAGGGCGGCGACGTCCTCCGCCCGTGATGCATCGACGCGTGCCGCGCCGAGGCGCCGATCGGCGGGGAACCCGGCGATCGCCCGCTCCGCGCGCCCCAGGTCGTGGTCGGCGACGACCATGGTCTCGAAGAAGTCGCGCCGGACGGCGATCGGGACGACGGCACTTCCGACGCCACCAGCGCCGACGACGAGGATCCGCATCCAATGGGTCTCCTGGTGGGGAAGGTGAACGCGCGCTCGAGTCAGTCTGGCCGACCCTGCTGCCCCTCGTGACCTCGTTCCGCTCGGTGATCAGCCGCCGGCGAGCGTCCAGTCGATCGAACCGGTCGAGCAGTGGCGGAGGATCGCGCACGCACCGTGGGTCAGGTCCCAGGTCCGTCCGGCGACGAACGGTCCGCGGTCGACCACGGGTACGGTCAGGGTCACGCCTTTGTAGCGGAAGGTGACCAGCGTGCCGCACGGCAATGTCCTGTGCGCGACTCCAACGAGCGTCCTGGTCAATGTCTTGCCGCAGGCCGTGCCGTTGCCGTACAGGCCCGGCCCGAACCAGGAGATGTCGGCATCGTGATGCCAACCGCCCGCAACGCCCGCAACGCTCGCGCCGACCGTCCCGACCGACCCGGCCTGCGTCGTGGGTTGGGCGGGTCGAACCGGAGCCGGGGTCGACTCTGCGCGGAGGTCGGGCTCGACCAGGGTCGAGCGTTCATCCAGGCTTCCGGCGGACCGGGCCCCCGGATCCTGGGGCTGGATCGTCATCGCCACCCCGCGCGCAAGCGCCGCGACCTCGACTTGTCGGAAGAGACCGGGGTCCACCATGGCGGCAGGGCTGGGGACCCTCGAACCGACCGGACCGGGGACGGCGACCGAGGCGAGTATGGCGATGAGCGCCACGCTCGCGACGACGTTCTTGTGTCGCACGTCTGAGGGGACCGTAGCACGGTTCGGCGGTTTCCGGGATTTCGACGCGGTTCGTGACCTTATCGAAACCGTGTCAGCATCCGCGCGTGCCCACTCGAACCTACCCGCTCGACCGCCCGCTCGATCTCCGCCGCACGCTCGGCCCGCTGTCGCGTGGGCGCGGCGATCCGACCATCCATCTCGAGGCCGGACGAGCGTGGTGGGCGACCCGGAACCCCGACGGCCCGGCCGCCGTGGGTGTCGCGGCGAGAGGCGATGAGATCCGCGCGGAGGCCCACGGGCTCGGCGCGGAGCGGGCATTAGCGGACATCCCGACGCTGCTTCGGCTCGACCACGACCCGGGCCTGATCCCGGTCGGCCATCCACTCGTCGGCCAGCTGGCCCGCCGGCTCGTCGGCCTCCGGATCCCCCGGACGGTTGCCGTCCTGGAATCGCTCGTGCCGGCGATCCTCGAGCAGAAGGTGACCGGCCAGGAGGCGCATCGGGCCTGGACAGGGCTCATCCGCGTCCACGGGGAACCCGCGCCGGGTCCGGAAAGCTGGCGTCTCCGCCTCGGTCCGGCGCCGGCGACGCTGGCCGCCCTCCCCTACTACGCGTACCACCCGTTCGGGATCGAGCAACGCCGCGCCGATCTCATCCGCGGGATCGCCGCACGTGCAGTCTGGTTCGAGGCGATCGTGGGCCTGCCGCTCGACGAGGGCTATGCCCGTCTCACGGCGGTCCCCGGGATCGGTCCATGGACCGCTGCGGAGGTCGGTATCCGGGCGCTCGGAGACGTGGACGCGGTCAGCGTCGGCGACTTCCATCTGCCGAATCTGGTCGCGTTCGCGCTGGCCGGCGAGGCGCGCGGGACAGACCAGCGGATGCTCGAACTCCTCGAGCCGTACCGCGGGCACCGCGCGCGGGTCATCCGCCTGCTCGAGCTGAGCGGGATCAGGGCGCCGCGATTCGGACCGCGGCTATCGGGTCGCGGGCTCGAGGACCTGTAGGCGGGCGACAGTCGGCGGTACCGTATGGCCAAGGAGGTGCCGCCGATGCCAAGCATGCCCAGGACCCCACCGGAGCTCGTGGCCCGATTCGATTCGGTCGTCGTCGACTTCCCTCGGGCGGATCGCCGCCTGACGTTCGGCTACCCCAGCCTGACCGTGGGTGGGAACATGGTCAGCGGCCTCCACGGCGCCGGGTGGTTCGTCCGACTCGGGCCGGCCGAGACGGACGAGGCGCTCGCCCTCGACGGCGCCGCGCCGTTCATGCCGATGCCCGGCCGCCCGATGTCGGGCTACACCGTGTTGCCTGACTCGGTCGTCGCTGACGACGGCGCGATCCGCCGCTGGGTCGAACGCGCCGTCGAATTCGGTGAGACGTTGCCTCCGAAAGCCACGAAGCCTCCGAAAGCCACGTCCTCGACCAAGACGAAAGCCGGCTGACCCGGACGCCGAAGGACGCCGAGGCTGGCTTGGTCAGCCGAGGGCGGCTGGCCGGATATTCTGGGTCTGCCGGGACAGATTCGACGGATCGTAGCGGCGCGCGACGTCGTCCAGCCGGTCGTACGTGTCTGCCGGGCGAGGCTGAGACCGCCAACCCGGATCGACAGGTCGAGGCCGGACTCCCGTGCCAGCGCGACCGTCGTGCTGTGCGAACCGGCCTCGGGCGAATGCGTAGTCAGACTGGGGTCGAGGGCGGAACCGGCCTCGTCTCGCGCAGTCGCAGCGCGACGATGAGCCCGGACCCACCGGTCAGCACGGCCACGACGAAGATCGCGAACCGTGCATCGAAGCGGTCCGCAAGGACACCGACGAGGATCGCCCCGACTGCGAAGCCGAGGTCTCGCCAGAAACGATAGATGCCGGTCACAGCGCCACGCTGTCGCGGCTCCGCGACATCGGCGACGACCGCGATGAGCGTCGGGTAGACCATCGCCGTGCCCAGCCCCAGGACCGCCGCGGCGATGAGCCATGGGACGAATCCGGTCGTGGCCGCGATCGCCGCGATAGCCGCTGCCTGGATCAACATGCCTGCGACGATCAGGCGCTTGCGTCCGATGTGGTCCGACAGGCCGCCGGTCGCGACCTGTGTCACACCCCACGTCGCCGGGTAGGCCGCGGCAAGGATGCCGATCTGGGTGAGGCCCAGGCCCGCGGCCGCCCAGACGAGCGGTAGCAACCCCCAGGCCAGCGCGTCGTTCAGGTTGTTGACCAGGCCGGCCTGCGAGACCGCTGAGAGTGACGGGTCGGAGATCGTGCTCCGCCAGGCGAGGCGGCGCCAGGTCAGGTCTGTCGCGGGCACGCCTCCCGGGGCGGCCCGACCCTCGCTGATCGCGTGCCCATGCGTCTCGCGGACGAACAGGACGGACACACCCAGCCCCAGTCCGGCGATCGCGATGCCGAGGAAGAACGGCTGGGGCCGCAGCCCGGCGGACTGGGCGATGACCCCGGTCAGGAACGCGGCGAGCGCGACCGCGAGATAGCCGGAAGCCTCGTTGAGTCCGAGCGCCAGGCCGCGCCGCCGCGGCCCGACCAGGTCGATCTTCATCAGGACCGTCGTGGACCAGGTCAGCCCCTGGTTCACGCCAAGGAGCACGTTCGCCACGACGACCCAGCCCCAGTCCGGCGCCGCGATGAGCAGGAACGGGACCGGCAGACCGACCAGCCAGCCCGCGACGAGGACGGGTTTGCGCCCGATCCGGTCAGCCATGGCGCCGGCGACCAGGTTGGTGATCGCCTTTGTCAGCCCGAACGCGACGAGGAACGACAGTGCGGCGGTCGCCGTCGGCAGACCGAAGACCTCGACCCCGAGCAGGGGGACGAACGCGCGCTCCTGGCCGACCATCCCGCCGACAAGCGCGCTGACCCCGACGAGCAGCGCGAACTGGCCGGCGTTGGCTCGCAGGCCCAGGGTGGGCTCGGGATGTGGTCGGGGCCCCACCGCATGAGGCTACCATCGCGCGCCCGGATCGCTGGCGCGCAGCATCGATAGCGGGGTATCATGGCCAATCTCTCTGGGTATCAGACCACTTGAGAGTTCGGAGACATAGCGATGGCAGATGACATGATCCGGGTCGGACAGGCCGCCGAGATGCTCGGCGTGACCGTCGAAACGATCCGACGCTGGGAGGCTGATGGGCGGATCGCGGTCCGACGCTCGAGCGGCGGCCAGCGTCTCGTCTCGCTCGCGGAGGTGACCCGACTCCTGGGCGAGCGACGCCGAACGGGGGCCGAGCGACCGATCGTCGCCGGGTCTGCACGCAACCGGTTTCCCGGGATCGTCACCAGGATCGAGAAGGACCGGATCGCCGCCGTCGTGGAGATCCTCGCCGGCCCGCACCGGATCGTCAGCCTGATGACCGCCGAGGCGGTCGACGAGATGGGACTCAAGATCGGCGACGAGGCGGTCGGCGTCGTCAAGGCGACGACGGTCATCGTCGAGATCCCATCATCGAAGGAAACCAGGGGATGACTGCGTGGCATTCGGTCCCTCGCACCGCCACCGCTGTCGTGGTCGTCCTTGCGATGGCGCTATCGGCCTGTTCGACGAGCGCGGCGCCGGCAACCTCGACGGCTGCCGCTCCGTCCGCCGTCGGGCATGTCGATCTCACCATCTATGGCGCAGCCTCACTCAAGGGTGCGCTAGACAAGATCAAGGCGATCTACGAAACAGCCGCCCCAGGCGCGACGCTGACCATCTCGACCGACTCGTCTGCCGCCCTCGAGATGCAGATCGAGCAGGGAGCTCCCGCGGATGTCTTCCTTTCGGCCGATACCGCCACCCCGCAGAAGCTCGTCGACAAGGCGTTGACGACCGGGTCGGAAACCGCGTTCGCCGGCAACACCTTGACGGTGATCGTCCCGACCGCGAACAGGGCCGGCGTCTTGACGCCGGCAGACCTCGCCAGGACAGGCGTCAAGGTCATTGCCGCGGGCGACGCCGTGCCGATCTCCAGATACGCCGGCCAGCTTGTCGCCAACCTCGCCGAGCGGCCCGGCTATCCGACCGGTTTCGCGGCCGCGTACGCGGCGAATATCGTCTCCAAGGAGGACAGCGTCGCGGCGGTCGTCGCGAAGATCGAGACGGGGGACGGTGATGGAGCCATCGTCTACGTGACCGATGCGAAGACGTCGACCAAGGTCGCCACCGTGCCTGTCCCGGACGGCGCCAACGTACCGGCGACCTATGCCGGAGTCGTCCTCCGGTCGTCCGCTCACCCGGACGCCGCAAAGGCTTTCGTGGCGTGGCTGACAGGGACCGACGGCCGGGCTGTCCTCGGGTCGCTCGGATTCCTCCCGCCGCCCGCCTCGTGACCCTGGGCCACCCCGCGTGACCGCAGCCAGGCGGAGCCGAACGGATCGTCGGCTGGTCGTCATGACCTTGCCGCTCATCCTTTTCCTGACCGTCCCGGTCGTGGCGCTCGTCGGGCGATCATTGCTCGCGGGCGGCCTCTGGCAGGCTCTGACGAGCCCCGTCGTCCTCACGGCGCTCCGGCTGAGCCTCGCCACCACAGCCGTCAGCCTCGCCCTGACGATCGTCCTCGGTACACCCCTCGCGTATCTCCTGGCGCGCCATGACTTCCGAGGATCGAGCCTGGTCGAGACCGCAGTCGATCTGCCGATCGTCCTGCCGCCGTCGGTGGCGGGACTCGCCCTGCTGTTCGTGTTCGGGCGTCAGGGCCTCCTCGGAGGGGCACTCGATGTCGCAGGGATCAGCATCCCGTTCACGACCGCTGCCGTCGTCCTGGCCCAGCTGTTCGTCGCGGCGCCCTTCTACGTCCGGTCTGCCCGAACCGGGATCGCGGCCGTCGATCGGGACACGGAGGACGCGGCTCGGGTCGACGGAGCGGCCGAACGCGACGTCTTCCGCTGGGTGACCGTTCCACTGGCTGGGACCGCATTGGCCGCAGGCATCGTGATGAGCTGGTCGCGCGCGCTCGGCGAGTTCGGCGCGACGATCATGTTCGCCGGGAACATCGAGGGCCGGACGCAGACGCTTCCACTGGTCGTCTACTCGGAATTCGGCGGAGGCGATCTGGACGCGTCGGTGGCGGCGGCGGCGATCCTCGTATTGGCCGCCTTCGGCGTCCTCGTCTCGGTCCGGCTGCTGCGCTCCGCGCGTGCACTCGACATCCGTGGCGGCTGACCTCCCGAGGTCGCGTCAGATCCCCGTCTCGGTGGCAAGCCGGCCGGCCTTGACCGCGGCAACGAGCGTCGCATGGTCCCGCTCGGTCTGGTCGGCATACGCCATGGCGAACGACGCGATCGCCTTGTCAAAGACATCGCCCGGACCAAGATAGCCGGCGATCTCCGCCGGATTGCCAGAGCGCGCATGGGAGCGGGCCAGCGCCCAGGCGCAGACCTCCGCGTACACCCGCATCCCGGGCGCCCGCAACCCGGCGATGTCCACGCCGTACTTCATGTCGTGGAGCTGGCGGACGTAATACTCGGTCCCTGTCACGGGCGACTTCGTCCAGCCGAGGAAGCTGTCCGAGACAGCCTGCATGATCCGCTGGCCGGTGACGACCCGCTCGCCCTGGTGGCGCCAGCGGCGCCCGCGGATGAACGGGGCGACGACCGACTCGCGCGCCTCCTTGACCTGGAGAACCAGCGGACCGCCGGCCGGTCCGGCGAACAGGGCGATGTAGCAGCGAGTCCCTACGCTGCCGACCCCGACGACCTTGAGCGCGACATCGACCAGGTGATGCTTCTCGACGAGGAGCCGGCGGTCCGGTGCAAGCGATCGAAGATAGCCGTCGCGGAGGTGCGCCAGCGCTCCGCGGCCGGGGTCGTCGTCCGCCAGCCGCAGCAGGAGCGGCGGTCGATCGCGGATGAGCCAGCCGCCGCCCGGCGCCGTGACCGACAGCTTGCCGAGCGCCGCCATGTGGTCCTTGCGGCGTGCTTCCTCGATCGAGATCTCAAGGCCGGAACGACCGCCGGCGATCTCGCGAGCACGCTCGACGTGCTCGAGGATCGACTCGATCGGGATCGCTGCGTACCAGACCTGCAGCGCCCGCATCCCGGCGTAGCGCCGCATCCAGGTGCGGTACTTCCAGGCGACGACGCGCCCCATGTCTCGGTTGGTGGCCTCGGAGAAGCCGCTCTCGCGCGAGGCGACGACCACGCTCGAGGCGAGTCGTTTGACGTCCCACTCCCAGGGACCGCGGTAGGTCTCGTCGAAGTCGTTGACATCGAAGACAAGCCGCCGCTCAGGGCTCGCGAAGACACCGAAGTTGGCGAGGTGCGCATCGCCGCACAACTGGACCTTCGAACCGATGACCGGCGACCCGGCGAGGTCCGCCGCCATGACCGCCGCCGACCCGCGAAGGAACGCGAAAGGCGAACCGAGCATCCGGCCGATCCGGATCGGGATGAGCTCCGGGATCCGACCCTCGTTCGAGGCCTCAAGCGTTTCGATCACGTCATGCCGTTTGGCAGCGGGGGTCCAGTCCGCGTGGCTCCGTCTCGGGACCGCGGCCCGCAGGCTCCGGCCGCGGTCGAGCGCCTCTGTAGCCGGGCTGTCGGGCGGCAGGATCCGGACCGGGTCGTCGATCATCCGGGCACGGCCTCTGTGGTGAGAGGCTGGTGGCGGTAGAACGGCGTGTGTTCGGCCGGCGCCGGGGTGTTCCCGAGGATCAGGTCTGCAGCCTTCTCGGCGATCATCATCACCGGAGCGTAGATATTGCCGTTGGTGACGTACGGCATCGCCGATGCATCCACCACCCGCAGGCCCTCGACCCCGTGGACGCCCATCGTCAGAGGGTCCAGCACGGAGGCGTCGTCGGTGCCCATCCGCGCCGTGCACGACGGGTGGAGGGCGGTCTCCGCGTCGCGCGCCACCCAGTCGCGGATCTCGTCGTCGGTCGTGACGACGGGTCCCGGCGACGTCTCGCCACCGTTGTAGGGATCCATCGCCGGCTGGTTGAGGATGTGTCGGGCGACCCGGATCGCCTCCACCCATTCGCGGCGGTCCTGCTCGGTCGAGAGGTAGTTGAATCGGAGCGCGGGGTGGTCGTGCGGGTCGGTGGTCTTGAGCGCGACCGATCCACGCGCATCCGAGTACATCGGCCCGACGTGGACCTGGTAGCCGTGACCCGCGGCACCGGCACTCCCGTCGTAGCGGATCGCCAGCGGCAGGAAGTGGAACATCAGGTTCGGGTAGGCCACGTCCTCGTTGCTTCGGGCGAAACCGCCGCCCTCGAAGTGGTTGGACGCGCCGGGCCCGCTCCTGAGGAACAGCCACTCGGCCCCGATGAACGGCCGGCGCCATTTCTGCGTGGCGGCCGGCTGCATCGAGACGGGCTGGAGGCTCTTGTACTGGATGTAGACCTCGAGGTGGTCCTGGAGGTTGGCGCCGACTCCCGGCAGGTCTGCGACGACCGGGATCCCAAGCGCGTCGAGGTCCGCCGCCCGCCCGACACCGGACAGCTGCAACAGCTGCGGCGAGTTGATCGCACCGCCGGCGAGGATGATCTCGCCGCCGTCGATCCGTTCCGTTCCGCCGCCCCGACGCTCGATGTCCACGGCGACGGCGCGCGTCCCCTCGAACACGACGCCCGTCACGAACGTCCGCGTCCGCACCGTCAGGTTCTTCCGACCGCGGATCGGCTTCAGGTAGGCCTGTGCCGCCGACAACCTGCGACCGTCGTGGATGTTCCGGTCGAACGGCGCGAAACCCTCCTGGCGGTAGCCGTTGACGTCCTCGGTCAAATGGTGGCCTGCCTCCTGGCAGGCGTCGAAGAAGGCGCCGAAGAGCGGGTTGGTGGCAGGACCGCGCTCCAGAACGAGCGGCCCCGAATGGCCGCGCCACGGATCGTCGGGGGCCGCCGCGAGACAGGTCTCCATCTTCTTGAAGTACGGCAGGCAATGCGCGTAGTCCCAGGTCCCCATGCCGGGATCGGCCGCCCAGCGTTCATAGTCGAGCGGGTTGCCGCGCTGGAAGATCTGGCCGTTGATGCTCGACGAACCGCCGAGGATCTTGCCCCGCGCGTGATAGATCCGCCGACCGCCCATGAACGGCTCCGGCTCCGACTCGTACATCCAGTCGTAGTAGCGGCTCCCGATCGGAAACGTCAGCGCGGAGGGCATGTGGACGAACACGTCGAACCGGTAATCCGGGCGTCCAGCTTCCAGGACGAGGACGCGGGTCGCAGGGTCTGCCGACAACCGGTTCGCGAGCGCGCAACCAGCCGATCCGCCGCCGACGATGATGAAGTCGAATCGGGTCAGGGCCATGAGTCGATGCTAGCAGCGCGGCGGCTGAAGACGTCGAACGGCGGCGGGCCGAGAGCAGCCCGCCGCCGCCGTGCTGTCCGACCGGGCCGTTGCCCCTGGCCCGACTGCTCCCGACAGCTGATGGATCGGTCGCTGGTGACGGATACGTCGTCCGGGACAGGCCGGTTTCGACCGACACGCGGGCGCGCGGTCGGCGATGATGCGCCGGTGACCGATCTCGACTACGACCGCTTCGACGCCCTCACGTTCGATTGCTATGGCACGCTGATCGACTGGGAGACGGGGATCCTGTCGGCGCTCCGACGTGTCCTGGCGCCGCACGGAGTCGATGGGTCTGACGACGAGCTGCTCGAGGCCTACGCGGCCATCGAGGCGCCCGCCGAAGCTGGGTCGTACCGGACCTATCGCGAGATCCTGGCCGCGGGCATCCGGGGCATCGCGGCGGGCTTTGGCGTCGAACCGCACACGTCGGAGGTGGCGGCGTTCGCCGATTCGGTCGGTGACTGGCCCGCGTTCCCCGACTCCGCCGACGCACTGGCTCGCCTTCACCGGCGATTTCGCCTGGGCGTCATCACCAACTGCGACGACGACCTGTTCGCACGCTCGGCGACACGCCTCGGTATCGACTTCGACTGGGTCGTGACCGCCCAGCAGGCCGGGGCATACAAGCCGGATGAGCGCAACTTCGAGCTCGCGTTCAAACGACTCGGGCTGCCGCGCGAGAGGATCCTCCACGTGGCGCAGAGCCTGTACCACGATCACGTGACGGCCAGGCGCCTGGGCCTGTCCACCGTCTGGATCGACCGGCGACACGGCCGGCCCGGATCGGGCGCGACGCCGCCCGCGAATGCGACGCCGGATGCGATCTACCGGGATATGGCCTCATTCGCCGACGAAGCCACCACGTAGTGCGGCAGGAGGGTGGACCAGCCGCCGTTGTTGCGGTCGCGCCAGGACTGGCCGTCGGCGCCGAGCGCCTCCCAGCCGCGGTGTTCGATCTCGACCAGCGTTGAGGCCTCGCCGTGCGAGCGGAACCGGATCTCGACCTCGGTCGCGTCGGCTCGGTCACGGCGGAGGTGCCACAGGTAGACGAGCCGGCCCGGTGGTTCCCAGACGGTCACCTCGCCCCACTCGTGCTCGACACCGGCGACCGTTCGCTCGTAGATCCGGCCACCTGACCGCGGTTCGAGCACGACCGCGGCGTCCGGTTCCCCCGACACCGTGTGGTCGGCCGGCCACCAGGTCGAGATCCGACCGGTCCAGACGTCGAAGGCGTGGTCCGCCGGGCAGTCCACCTCGAAGGCGAGTCGGATGGGCTCGATCATCGGTCGACCGAGGCATTCTCGGCGACCAGCCGGAAGCGGGCGGCCGCCTCGCCCCAGACACGCTCGAGGTACCGCCGCACCTGGTCGATGCCCTCGTCGTGGAGCCGGTAGATCCGCCTCGTCCCTCGCGGTTCCTCGACCACCAGCCCGGCCTCCTTGAGCAGGCGCAGATGACGAGACACGGCCGGGCGGCTGATCGGCAAGGCGTCCGCGAGCTGCTGGACGGACCGGTCGCCCGCGGCCAGCAACTCGACGATCGCACGCCGATTCGGATCGCCCAGAGCGTCGAACGGGTCGCGACCGTGTCTCGGTCCAGCCACCTGTCTGGTCAGAGCGCCCGCATCCTGTTGTTCTTGGCGTCGTGGGTGACCTCGGCCAGGCCGAGCGCCTCCATCAGTGGCGGCATGTAGACGCCGAACCGGCCGCGCAGGCCCTTCTTGAGGCCATACCAGCCACCGACCGGGTTGTCCTCGGAGCGACCCCATGCCTCGACCGAGCCCTCGGGCGCCGGCTTCTGCTCGTCGGCACCGCCGAGCGGCATCCAGTCGCCGTGTGCCGTGAGCATCGCGTGGAGGTCGTCGATCGCGCGCTTGTCGTACTTGAGCTGCGTTCCGCCGACCTGGCAGATGATCGCTGGCGGATCGTTCGCGTCGTCGAGGTACATCTGGTACTCGGACGTCCCAGGTGGGGTCTTGAGCACCCACGGATCCGCTTTCGTGCCGCTGCCGGTGTGCGCCATGCTCGCCTCTCTCTCACGTCGTCTGTCGCGCCCGTCTCCTGTTCCGTAACCGAGTCGTTACCGTAACATCCTCAGGGACAGGCGACAACTGGGTCGGCGGCCGCCTCTACACCAGTCGGATCCGGGCGCGACCCATAGGGCGATCGCCGTAATGGACAATCCGAGGACGGCCGCCTAGAGTCGCGCTTCGTCAGTCACGCCGGACCTGCCAGGTCCGGTCCGAAGCCCCGGGAGGCGTCGGTGGTGGACATGCCCCAGGTCGGGCAGCTCGTGTTGTTCGTGCTGCTCGTCTCGATCCCTCTGCTGCTGCTCGACGCGGCGATGCGTCGATCGCGAGTGTCGCGCGAGCCGCGCAGGACGCGTGACCGCCGATAAGACGTCCGGCATGCTGGCCAGTCTGGCTACAATGCCCCGGACCGCGAACCTGGGCAGTCGGCCCCAGGGGAGCTGCATCGTGGACGTGAGAGATCGCGACTCGGGGGACGTCGCCCGACCCGTCGCGACCATATGTCACCAGCAGGAGTCCAGCTCATGCGCAAAGCCGCCTTCATGGCGCTGATCATCGGCACCGCCGCCGTCCTCGCCGCCTGCAGCGCCGGTGCCGCTCCAGGCCTCACCGACAGGGAGTGGCAGCTCACGGCGATCACCGAGAAGGTGCCGGCCTTCCAGGGCGTCGTCCCGCCGGCCGACCAGAGCAAGTACACGATCACCTTCAAGACGGACCAGAGCTGGCACGGCACGGCCGACTGCAATCAGATCGCCGGGACGTACAAGACGCCCGCCTCGAGCGGTCTGACCATCGAGGTCGGCGTGTCGACGATGGCGTTCTGCCCCGAAGGCTCCCTCGACACGCTGTTCGTCCATGGCCTCGCACGCGCCAAGACCTACGCGATCGTGAACGACATCCTGACCATCACCCTCGACGATGGGGGCACGATGGTCTTCGCGGTCGCACCTGCGGCGAGTCCATCGGCAGCCGTGAGCGCGGGCGCCTCGACCGCCAAGCCGACCGCCAAGCCGACCGCCAAGCCGACCGCGGCGCCGACCGCCGCTCCCACAGCCGCTCCGACAGCCAAGCCCGGGGCGTCCGCGACGCCGAGCCCGGCGACCGGCCTGATCGGCAAGGCCTGGCAGCTGACGGCCATCACCGAGAAGACCCCCGCCTTCCAGGGGGTCGTTCCCGACGCCCAGCAGCCGAACTACACCATCACCTTCGCCGCCGATGCGACGTTCTCCGCCAAGGCCGACTGCAATACCCTCTCGGGCACGTACACGACCGCCGATCCAGCGGCGGCCTCGGGCGATCTCGCGATCGTCCCTGGGGCGACGACCTCGGCCGCGTGCCCTGAAGGCTCGCTGGCGGACCTCTACGTGCTGGGACTGTCGAATGCCGCGAGCTACGCGATCGCCGACTCGCAGATGACGATCACACTCAAGGACGCCGGCACTCTCACGTTCAAGTAGGACGCTCAGACAACGCCCGAACAGACGCCCGGCCCTCACCAGGACCGGGCGTCGATCTTCTACAAACCCGTCTTCTCGACGCCGGGATCCGATCAGCTGTTGACGGCGTCGACTGTCATCGGATCGGCGCGAGCGCCGGTTCCGACGACCGTCAGATTGCCGGTTCGCCCCGCGATATCGACCTCACGCTCGACGGGCGGCGAGCCAATGCCGGCCAGGTCCCATGGGATGGCGACGCGCACACCTTGCACCGTGGAGCCGACGGGATATGCCGCCACATCCGCCGGACCCCGCGCAGGCTGGGATCTTCACCCATCAGCAATCGGCGCCACTGCTCGGTCGCCCGATCGTCGCCCGTCATGGGCGGATGGTAGTCAATCCGTCCGCCCGAGGGATGGGAACGGTCGCATGACCATTCCCGGGCGACGCGGCCTCCTCCCTGGTCGCCGGCGGACGGTCATGATGACGCGGGAGCAAGGCAAGACAGGGGAGACCGCATCGATGATCGATATCTGCATCGCAGGAGCGACCGGCTGGGCCGGCCGGGCGCTGGTGGACGGGGTCTTGGCAGCAGATGACCTCGTCCTGCGCTCGGCGGTGGCGCGTTCGACGGCCGGGATGGACCTCGGCACCGCCCTGGGGCGCGAGCCGCTTGACATCCCGGTCCTCGCCACCGTCCACGAAGCCCTCGACGGCGTGGACGTCCTCATCGAGTACACCTCGCACGCGACCGTGAAGGCGAACACTCTCACGGCCATCGAACACGGCGTCGGGGTGGTCATCGGCTCGTCGGGCCCGACCGCCGACGACTACGACGAGATCGACGCGGCCGCACGGGCCCGTGGCGTTGGGGTCATCTCGTCAGGCAACTTCTCCCTCACCGCGGCGATGGCGCAGGCGGCTGCGGTCCTCGTGGCGCGCTACCTGCCGTCCGCGGAAGTCATCGACTACGCGAGCGCGTCCAAGCCCGACGCGCCGAGCGGCACATCACGCGAACTGGCCGAACGGATCGCCACGGTCCGCGCGACCGTCAATGCCCGTCCCGTCGACGTGACGGAGGGCCTTCGTGCTGCCCGCGGTGCGACGGTCGGCGACGTCCACGTCCATTCGATCCGACTGCCGAGCTTCTCGGTCTCGACCGAAGTCATCTTCGGTCTGCCGGACGAACGGCTGACGATCCGTCACGACGCCGGCTCGTCCGCGGCGCCGTACGTCTCCGGCACGCTCCTTGCAGTCCGCCGCGTCGGCCGGCGCGTCGGGCTCACGCGGGGCCTCGACACGCTCCTGCTGGAGGAGCCGCACTGAGGCCGGCGCCGCAGGCGGCGAGCCGGGTCGGAGACGCCGGTCTCGCGGGTTGCCGCGGGTCGAGCGACGCGAGCAGCGCCCGCCCGTCTCCTCATCGACTGGGTCGGCGGCCCAGCATCGCGTAGAAGGCCGGCATGCCGACGATGCTGGCGACGAACCCGAGCGCGGCGACGGGACTTTCCATCCCGCCGGTCGTCAGTCCCAGCGCGGCCGCGAGCAGACCTGCGCCGCCGACGATCGCGAACCCGGCAAGCGGCCGAGTCTCCGGTTCTGACCAGGCGGCCAGCCCCACAAGGACGAGCCAGCAGCCGATCAGAGCCTGACCGCTCATGACTCCGGGAAGGCTCTCCTCGAACGTCATCCGGCGGGTGATGAGCAGCGCCGTGAACGCGCTCGTGATGGCCGCTCCGACGATGTCGAGACCCGCTCCGATCATGAGTGGCGCCGAACGACGGTTTCGCCCGGCGAGGTCGATAGCGATCGGGACGGTCGCTCCGGCAAGCGCGATCGTCAGCCAGTCGTTGATCGTCCCCCACGGCTCGCCAGCCGCGAAGAAGATCCCGAGCGTGACCACGCCGCCGACCGACAGGACGGCGGCTGCCTGAGCCGCGCGGCGACCAACACCTCCGAGATCGAGCACGCACCGCGCAGGCGCGGCAACGAACGTACCTGTCGCCATCGGTCTCCCTCCGATCTCAGAACGGCTTCGATTCCATCAACCAGGTGATCAGGACGATCCCGGCGATCGCGACCGTCCCGCCGATCAACGGGCGGCGGTCGTCGAGAAGCGAATCGAGGACTGCGTCATCGACCGGCTCCGGGACGGTCCCGGCCTTGGCGTCGGCTGCACTGGGGATCCCCAGGCCGCGGCGCATCCCTGTCATCGGAATGGCGACGAGCGGGGTCATGACCCCGACGATCACCACCAGCAGGCCGATCGACACCCACAGCCACCACTGTCCGTTGAACCACATGCCCCCGGCGACGCCGGCGAGGATGCCGCTGAGGATCAACAGGAGTCCCGCGACACCCATCGGGGTGATCGCCGCCGCGGAGAGCTCGAGGAGCGGGATGAGTCGCGTCCGGTCTCGTTCCCTGCGGACGCGCCACCAGACGCCCATCGACACGCCGTGGATGGCCAGGAAGGCGAACACGCACAGGACGTGTACGACCACGAGCCACGGGTAGGCACCAACCCAGGTCATCGAACGCTCCCCTACTGGACGGAGATCGCGCCCGTCATGCCGGCGTCCCGGTGGCCGGGAACACTGCAGTAGAACTCGAGTGTCCCGGTGGCCGTCGGCTTGAGCGCGACGAAGGTTGTGGACCCGGCCGACAGCGGCACGTGGATCGACAGCGCGTCGACGTCGAAGGAATGAGCGTAGGCGTCCTGGTTGGTGACGAAGACGCCGAGGACGGACCCGGCGGTGGCGACGAGCCCGCCAGAGAACTTCGTGTCCCGGGCCGTCAGCATCGCCATCGATGCGGGTGGCTCGGCTGCGGCGGCACCGGCGCTTGTCGAGGAAGCGACGAGAAGGGACGTCAGGCAGGCGCCGGTCACGACGCCGACGACACCCGTGACGATCGTCCCGGCGCGTCCTCTCGATTCCCACAGGGACCGCCCGCGGCGAACCTCGAGCCAGGACGTCAGGCTGCCGACGACGATGAGGATCCCGCCGGCGAGGGCGAGCACGGTCGTCACGAAGGTCAGTGTGTCGGCGGGGTGCGTCAAGCCATACGGGCCGTAGAAGGCGTTGAACAGGAGAGCGAGGATGCCCGGGATGACGGAGACGAGCCAAAACCACGGACGACGACGGGCACCGGCCCACAGGACGGCGGCGAGGCCCATCCCTCCGAACACGAGGACGAATCCGCCGATGATCCCGATGAAGTCCGCGGCGAAGGGCTGCGTCGCATAGATGACGAAGAACGCGACGACCATGGCATACCCGAGCCCGACCACCCGCATCGCAAAGGTGAACACGTTCAGCCTCCATCGATGGCCGACCGCTCGACATGGCATATCGGGCGGGAAAGGTGGCGCGATGCTATATTGGTTGCATCAGTAAGTCAATAGAGTCGAGGCGCAGCGATTGCCCAGGAAATACGATCTCGGAAGGCGCGCCGTCCAGCAGGCCGACACCCGCCGTCGGATCGTCGACGCGGCCCTCACGCTCTACCAGGAACGCGGAATCGCAGCGACGACCATGCTCGACATTGCGCGCCGAGCAGACGTCGCCCCCGGCACCGTCGCGAATCACTTCGGATCCGCGGAGGCGCTCGCGGCCGAGGTGACGGTCCAGATCATGGCAGATCTCCGCATGCCGACCCCCGAGCTATTCGATGGCGTCGAGCCGCTGCCCGATCGGATCCGGCTGCTCATCGGCGAGATCTCGGATTTCTTCGAGCGCAGCACGCCGTGGTGGAAGGTCTCGGAACGGGAACCCGCGGGCGTCCACGCATGGGCGGATGCGGAGGCTCGCTACAACGCAGACCTCGAAATCCTCGTCCGGGCGGCACTCGGTCCCCTGTCGAAGGACGCCGACGCGGTCGCGATGATCATGGTCGTCCTCGGCGCATGGGTGATCGGATCACTTCAAGCGACGGGCCGGACGGCCGAGCAGGCCGAGCGCCTTGTGTCTGACCTGCTGAACGCGTGGCTGGCGACGCGCCCCGCGATCGACTGACCGAGACGAGGAGCGAATCTCCATCCGCCGGCTCAGCGGTCTGCGGCCCAGATGCTCCGGTTGACGATGTTCTCGAGGCGCTCCTGGGCGCCAGAGGCGCGACGCGGATCGATGCGGCCGTCGGCGACCCGAGCTTCGAGCTCCGGCAGATCGACCGATCCGTCGAGGATGGCCATGCCCAGCTCCCCGTCCCACCCGGCGTAGCGCTGGTCCCTGAGCGCCGCGAGTTCGCCGCGCTCGCACAGGTCCGCCGCGGCGAGAAGAGCCCGCGCGAGCGTGTCAAGCGCACCGATGTGGGCGTGGAACAGGTCCGTGCGGTCAGAGCTCTGGCGGCGCAGCTTCGCATCGAAGTTGAAGCCGCCCGGCGCGATCCCGCCGTGCCGGAGGATCTCGTACATCGGCATCACGAGATCGTCGACCGAATTCGGGAACTGGTCCGTGTCCCAACCGTTCTGGGGGTCGCCGCGGTTCGCGTCGATGCTGCCGAGCATGCCGTTGGCCGTCGCGTAGGCGACCTCGTGATGGAAGCTGTGTCCGGCCAGCGTGGCGTGGTTCGCCTCGATGTTCGCGCGGTACTCCCCCTCCAGTCCGTTGCGGACGAGGAAGCCATGGACGGTCGCGGTGTCGTAGTCGTACTGGTGCTTGGTCGGCTCCATCGGCTTCGGCTCGATCAGGAGCTGGCCGGTGAACCCGATCCGATGCTTGTGCTCGGCGACCAGGTGCAGGAAGCGGGCCAGCTGGGCGCCCTCGCGCTGGAGGTCCGTGTTTAGGAGCGTGTCGTAGCCCTCGCGCCCGCCCCACAGCACGTAGTTCTGCCCACCGAGCCGGTGGGTCACATCGAGCATGTGCTTGACCTGGGCCGCCGCGAACGCGAACACCTCCGGATCCGGATTCGTGGCCGCGCCGGCCTGGTAACGCGGATGGGTGAACAGGTTGGCCGTGCCCCACAGGAGTCGCACGCCCGTCCGTTCCTGGTAGCCGGCCGCATCGTCGGCGAGTGCGTCGAGATTCGAGCGGAAGTCGGCGTAACGCGACCCCTCTGGGGCGACATCGCGATCGTGGAAGCAGTACCAGGGCACGCCGAGCTTGGTGAAGAACTCGAATGCCACCGCCATCTTCCGCCGAGCGGCGTCCATCGGGTCGCCCGTCCCGTCGAGCCACGGCCGGTCCAGCGTCCCCACTCCGAACATGTCGGTGCCAGGCCACGCGAACGAGTGCCAGAAGCAGACGCCGGGCCGGAGGTGGTCCTCCATCCGGCTGCCCAGCACGAGCCGATCCCGGTCGTAGACCTTGAAAGCGAGCGGCGCGGTCGAGCCGACGCCCTCGAAGGGGATCGGTCCGGTCACGTCGGTGAAGAACGGGTCACTCACGGTTGCCACCTCCTGTCTCAGGTGTCCATGGTGACGCAGGCGTCGGTCACGCGTCGTCGGTTTCCGCCGGCGACTTGCATTCGCGCCGACTATACGTATACTCGTACGCATATCTACGTCAGCAGCCTGGAGTTACGATGTCGTGGTGCCGAACAAGACCATCTATGTCTCTGATGGAGACGTCCCCCTCTATCGGCGCGCGCAGGCCCTTGCCGGCGGCAACCTCTCCGCGGCGATCTCGGCTGCCCTTCGTCGCTACGTCGACGTCGAGGAGGGCCGTCGAGAAGGCTATGACGAGATCGTCGTTCGGGTCGGAGCGGGCCGCGGTCGGAAGATCAGGTTCACCGGCATCCTGCTCGGTGAGTGGGTCAACGCGTCGTTCAACCGCGTCGAGAGCTTTCGGGTCTACCGCAGCCGGAAGGGCAATTTCGTCCTCCACATCGAACGAACCCCGGACTACACGATGCTGGACGCCGAGGGCAAGTCGGCCGGCTGGCGCGGCTACCTCGGGATCGGGAACATCAGCTACGGGAACTCGCCAGGCGAGTCCACCCTCGAGGTCATCGCGACGCTCGAGGAGCTCCACGAACGGATCCCCACGCAGCTCTACGACATCGTGGCCGGCCCGGCCAAGCAGCCCGCCCTGGAAGACCTCGACATCTGACCGTCGCCGTGGCGCCGACCGCCTGGGCGGTGCGGCATGACGACGACCGAGACCCGGGTCGCGATCCTCGCGACAGGGCTGCGCAAGTCGTACGGCACGCAGGTGGTCCTCGACGGCGTCGATCTCAGCGTCGCCGAGGGCACCGTCTTCGCCCTCCTCGGGCCGAACGGCGCTGGCAAGACCACGATGATCCGGATCCTGTCGACACTTGTCGCTGCCGACGCCGGTGTCGTCCGGATCGCCGGCCACGACATCGATCGTGAGGCTGATGCGGTCAGAGCCGTCATCGGCGTGACGGGTCAGTTCTCCGCCGTGGACGGGCTATTCAGCGGCGAAGAGAACCTCCAGTTGATGGCGGATCTCCGGCACCTCGGCAGGGACGAGGGTCGCCGTCGCATCAGGCAGCTTCTCGAGCGTTTCGACCTCGTCGATGCTGCGCGGAAGCCCGTCACCACCTACTCCGGGGGCATGCGACGGCGCCTCGACCTGGCCATGACCCTGATCGGAGAGCCACGGATCATCTTCCTCGACGAACCGACGGCAGGACTCGATCCGCGCAGCCGGCGAGGCATGTGGCAGACGATCGGCGAGCTGGTCGCCGGCGGAGTGACGATCTTCCTCACCACGCAATACCTTGAGGAGGCCGATCGTCTGGCGCACCGCATCGGTGTCCTCGACCGAGGCGTGCTGGTCGCCGAGGGCACCCCGGGGGAACTGAAACGGCTGATTCCGGGCGGCCACGTCGAACTCACCTTCGCCACCCAGTCGGAGCTCGAGCGGGCCGCCCGGGTATTCGATGGAGCGTCGCGCGACGACGAGTCGCTGACGCTCCAGGTGCCGAGTGACGGAGGGATCGGCTCGCTGCGTGTCCTGCTCGACAAGCTCGAGACCGACGCCATCGACGTCGGCGCGCTGTCGCTCCAGACCCCCGACCTCGACGACGTCTTCCTCGCGCTCACCGGCGACCCCGACGCAGAGCAAGTGACCGTCCCATGACAACCAGTGCGATCGCCTTGGCCGACTCCGCAACCATGCTCCGGCGCAACCTTCGCCGGATGCGCCGCTACCCCTCGCTGACCATCTTCATTGCGGGCATCCCGGTCGTCCTGCTGCTGCTGTTCGTCTACGTGTTCGGGGGCACGCTCGGTGCCGGGCTCGGCCTGGTGTCGGGCGGTCGTGCGGCGTACATCGAGTACGTCGTTCCGGGGATCCTGCTGATCACGGTCGCTGGAGCCGCCCAAGGCACCGCGATCTCGGTCGCGATGGACATGACCGAGGGCATCATCGCCCGCTTTCGGACGATGGATATCGCACGTGTCTCCGTCCTGACGGGGCACGTGGTCGGGAGCGTGATCCAGACGATGCTGGCCATCGCGATCGTCATGGTCGTCGCGCTGGTCATCGGTTTCCGCTCGACCACCGGTCCGGTCGAATGGGTGGCTGCGTTGGGCCTGCTCGTACTCGCGGCACTCGCGGTCTCCTGGCTCTCCGTCGCCCTTGGCATGGTCAGCAAGAGCGTCGAGACCGCGAGCAACCTTCCGATGTTCCTGATCCTGCTGCCCTTCATGAGCAGCGGCTTCGTGCCGACCGGCTCGATGCCCGACGGTCTCAGCTGGTTCGCCGAGAATCAGCCGTTCACACCGTTGATCGAGACCGTCCGCGGCCTGCTGGTCGGGACCCCCATCGGTGACAGCGGTGCCCTGGCAGTCGGCTGGTGCGTCACGATCTCGGTGGGTGGCTATCTGTGGGCACGACGGCTGTACGACCGGAATCCGATGCCATAGCCATGTTCTTCGTCCGACGCCCGCTACGCGACGTCACGGATCGTCCACGCGGTGGAGCGGCTGTCGGAGTTGAAGTGGGTCGCCCAACCACTGTGCGGACGGTGTCGCCCAGTAGGACGCCATGCCCTCCAGACGGGTCGAATACGTCGCTCGCGCGGCCTCGAAACTCGCCCACGCAGCGTCGCGTGGCTCGATGGGATACCCCGCCATCTCGAGCCGATCGCACACGACCTCAAAGTCGGATCGGTCGAGGAGGCCACTCGGCGTGCCGGCGCGGAATCCGAGGTTCGAGATGTCCTCGACGAGATGCGTCCCCATCCGTTTGAACAGCTTCGCGTCGCCGCGTGGCAATCCCTCGATCGTCGTCAGCACCAGACTCGAGGCGTCGAGCATCGTACCGAGGGCACTGATCCAGGACAGGTTGTCGTGGCTCGAGCGGAAGTACCCGAGTAAGGGATACGCGACGTGCGAATCGAGGACCTCGGCCGCCCACTGCTGCCAGTCCCGGAAGAGATCCGGGAGGCGCTCGACGATGTCCAGGTGGGCGTACGACTCGAGCAGGGCGACCGCCGACGGCGGCGCGCCCGCGGACGCCTGGAGCATCACCACGCGCATCTCGCGACGCTGGTACGAACCGTAGAGCGAGAACAGGAACGTCACGACGAGCGCCACCACGCCGAGTCCCCCGATCGCCGCGACGGAGACCACGAGACGGGCGACGCCACCCTCCGCCACGATGTCGCCGAACCCAAGGGTCAGGACAGAGGTGGCCGCGAAATAGAGCGTTGCGCCTAGGTTCGTCGGCACCGGCTGGAGCTCGTCGCGAGCGGCGTACAGGATGAGGCCGTACCCGACGATCAGGCCGATGAGCCACGTCGCCAGCAGGGCGACCGTCATCGCCGGAGCAAACAGGCCGAAGATGGTGTCATGAGCGCTCCCGGGCCGGCCAAGGAACGATCGAAGGACGCGCCATGAGCCGCGGACGAGATAGCGGCTGATCCGGAACCAGCCGGGTGTCGGCCGTGGCACGACGATCGTCTGGAACAGGTCCCAGAACGTGAGGGCAAGCAGGAACACGCCGATGGCGAAGGTGATCGCTTCCATCGGGACCGATGATGGCATCCCGGCGAACGGTTCGGCGAGCGCAGCGCTGATTCCCTCGAAACCTGGCGGCCTTCGCTCGGGTCTCTGTAGCATCACGGCGATGGATCGGCGACGACGTCTGCTTCTCATTGGTCTGCTTGCGGTCTGGCTGATCGTCATGGCCCGAGCGCTGGACAACGTGTTCGCCGTCTCGCGCTTCGCGGTGGACATCGAGATCCCACTGCGTGCGGCAGAACGCTGGCTTGCCGGCCGACCTCCTTACCTGGTCGACGCCTTCAGCGTCCGTGGAGGCGCCGCCCTGCCGTTCCTCTATCCGCCATTCACGCTGCCGTTCTTCGCCGGCTTGACCGTGCTGCCGCGAATGCTCGTCGAGGTGGTCATCGTGGCGGCTTTGGCCGCGTCGGCGATCCTGGCCTGTCGCCGGCTGTCGGTCCCGTGGCTGTGGCTACCCCTGTTCCTCCTGTGGCCGCCGTTCTCCGAGGGGATCTTTGGGGGAAACGTCCAGATCGTCATCTTCGCGGCATTCGTCTACCTTTTCTTCGCGCCCGGCGGTGTCCCATGGCACGCACGCCCCCGCGACATCGCGGACCCATCGACGAGCGGCGCCATGGTCGGTGGTCTCGCCACCGTGATCGGAGCGGTCAAGGTGTCGCAGCTGCATGCGTGGGTCTATGCGCTCGTCCATCGGCCGATGGCCGCCATCGCCGGTCTGGTCGTTGCCGCGCTCGTGGTGGCGTCGACGCTGTCGTTCACGGGGACCGATCCCTGGCTGAGCTGGGTGGCGCAACTGCGTCTCGCCAGCGATCCGGCCTGGGCGGCGGGCGGGTATGCCCTGACGCGGTACGTGCCGACCGGTGTCGGGCTGGGTATCGCGATCCTCTGCCTTGCCGCTGTGCCATTCGTTCCGCGCCGATCGGCTGGTTCGTGGATCGGCCTTCTGTCCGTCATCGGGACACTGTCGCTGCACATGTTCGGGATGTTGTTCCTCCTTCCCGCGATGTTGGTCATCCGGCGCGAGATCGCGCTGCTCGTGGCCATCCTCGTCACGACGTATCGTCCCGCTGAGATGTGGGCGGCGGTGCTGATCTGCACACTGACGATGGCGGCGTCCACACGGTGGCCGGCGCTGCGAGAACCGGTCGACGTGCCCGTGTCCACCTGATGGCTGTCAGGTCAACGGGGTGGGTCACGACGACGGGGGAGTACGGCGTCGAGACCTTGTCGTCGCTGCGCGGGCGGGTCGCGCACATCGGGCGGATCCGCCGGTCGAGGGCTGCTAGCCTGTCTCGCGAAGGCCCGCCGCGGAGGAACCGATGACGACCGTCACGGCGCAACAGTCCGAGACCGACGCGCCCATCAACATGCGTCTGGGCCTGCTGCTCGCGATGGCGATGTTCGTCCTCGTCGTTGACACGTCGCTGATGAACGTGTCGATCTCGGCGGTCGTCCACGACCTCGGGACCACGGTCAGCGGCGTCCAATCGGCCATCGCCCTCGAGGCGCTCGTGTCGGCGGCCTTCATCCTCATCAGCAGCAAGGTCGGGGATCTCATCGGGCGCAAGGAGGCGTATGTGCTCGGCCTCCTCGGTTACGCCGTCGGTGCGCTGGCCATGACCGTCGCACAGGACCTGCGCACGATCATCATCTTTTGGGCGATCTGCGGCGGGCTCGGAGCCTCGCTGCTCCTGCCCGCGATGCAGTCGCTCATCCACGGCAACTTCGAGGGTGCCGCACAGAAACGGGTGTACGCCCTGGTCGGCGCATCGGCGGCCATCGCGGCGGCGGTCGGCCCGTTGCTCGGGGGCTTCATCACGACCTTCCTGTCCTGGCGCGTCGGCTTCCTCCTGGAACTGGGCGTCATCGCGGTCGTCCTGTCGCAGATCGGGCTCGTGCGAGACGTCCCGTACCTCGGTCCGCGCACGATCGACCTCGTCGGGTCGGTCCTGTCGGTGATCGGGATGGGCGGCGTCGTCCTCGGGATCCTCGTCTGGCAGGAGGGCGGTGAAGCCGTCGCCGTATTCATCGCTGCCGGGGCCGCGTCCCTCGGAGCCCTCGCCTGGTGGCTCGTCCGCCGCAAGCGCCAGGGCATGCCGACATTGCTCGACCCGGACCTCTTCCGCGCGAAGATGTTCCGGGTCGGGATCTCAGAGCAGATGCTCCAGCAGATCGCACTCGGCGGCGCGATGATCGCCCTCCCGATCTTTCTGCAGATGGTCCTCGAGTACAACGCGCTGCAATCGGGCCTGTCGCTCGCGCCCCTGTCGCTGAGCATGTTCGTGGTTGCGTTGCTCGCCGGAAAACGGGCCGGGGCCCGCCGCCCGAGCTCCATCATCCGTGCCGGATTCGCGCTGCTGTCGATCGGCATGATCGTGCTGGTCTGGGTCGTGCCCCGCGCCGACTCCGGGCTGTGGCTCGCGGTCCCGCTGCTCATCGCGGGGTCCGGCCTCGGACTGCTGGTTTCCCAGTTGAACAACTACACCCTGTCGCCCATCGACGAGGAGCGCATCAGCGAAGCGGCCGGCGTGAATTCGGCGGCCGGCTCATTCGGGCTGTCGTTCGGCCTCGCCTTCGCCGGCGGGATCATGCTCGCGACGCTGGCCTTCACGTTCACGGCGATGGTCAACGCGAGCACGGTCATCCCGCCGGACCAGAAGGAGGTCGTCTCGACAGTCCTCGAGGACGACGCCCAGTTGATGTCGAATACGCAGCTGGCGGTCCTCCTCGCCGACGAGCCGGCGGACGTCTCGGCCGAGATCATCCGCATCAACACCGAGGCGCGACCGCTGGCGCTCCAGGCGGCGCTGCTGGTCCCGCTGGTTGCCGGTCTCCTCGGGCTCGCCAACGGCTTCCGGATGATGCGCCTCCCAGACCCGGCCCCGTCGACCGCCGCCGAAGGGATGGTCGTCGGCTAGGACGCGCCGCAGTTCGCGACGTGCTGGTCGGGGAGCGATAGGCGCGAGACATCTCAGCCGATCGGCTCGTCTTCGGTCAGGGCCTCAAACGTGCGTCTTGACCTTGGAGCGACTCCAGCGTCTACGGTGCCGCCGTCGCAGCGGGTCGGGACGTCGCTTCGATCGCTGTG
>Ga0075026_100000027_pt1 | contig 42676 bp, 38 predicted proteins | sample Str012_2_FD_71392 | JGI IMG/M metagenome (GOLD analysis project Ga0075026, IMG submission 71392) | Freshwater sediment microbial communities in response to fracking from Pennsylvania, USA - Straight Creek_MetaG_SC_2012 | ecosystem: Environmental > Aquatic > Freshwater > Creek > Sediment... | reverse complement strand
CCCGCCGGTCGATCGCCTGCCAGCAACCCGGCCCACGAGGCTGCCGCGGCGCCCTCGATGGTGATCCCGAGTTCCTCGGTCAACTCCCGCTGTGTCTCGTGGAGCGCAGCTTCGGACACGAGGCGCATCTCGTCCACGCGCCCTGGCATCAGCTCGACCGCGCGCGGGATCGCGATGCGTGAGGCGATGCCATCGGCGTAGGTCGTGGCGGCGTCGGTGTCGATCGCGCGACCGGCGCGGAAGCTGAGGGTCATCGCTGCAGCCCCCTCCGCCTGGGCGCCCAGGACGCGGCAGGCGGGCAGTTCCGCGCGCAGCCATGACCCGACGCCGTTGATGAGCGCTCCGTTGCCGACCGGGACCGACACGGCGACCGGCGCTGGCAGCTCACCTCGCGCGACGGCATCGGTCAATTCGAGGGCGAGGGTTCCGGCACCGGTCGAGATCCTGGGGTCGTCGCCGTCGACGAGGAGCTCCGTCTCGTGCCCGTCGACGTACGCCTCGGACGCTGCTCGGGCTGTGTCGAAGTCCTCCCCCACCGAGATGACCTCGGCGCCGAGCATGCGCATACGCGCGATCTTGCCTCGGTTCGCATGGATCGATGTGAACACGACGGCGCGAATCCCGAGCGCGCGAGCCACGTAGGCCACGCCCTGGCCGAAATTGCCGGCCGACGCGCAGACGATCGGGCGGTCGGAGCCGATCCTCCCCTCCCCCGCGAGGGCCTCGACCGCCGTCCAGGTCCCGCGACCCTTGAAAGAGCGGATCGGGTTGGCCGTCTCGATCTTGACGATCACGGGTACGCCCAGCCGGCGGGTCAGGCCCTCGTGGACATACTGCGGCGAGCCGGTGAAGGCAGGGTCGATCCGGACGTGGGCGGCACGGATCGCAGCAGGTTCAAGGTCGGGGATCGCGATCAACGCGGGCTGGGCTCCCGGTTTCGCACGGGACAAAGAGAAACGCCCGAAGGAACCGCCGGTCCGTAGTCAACGCCGCTGATTTGCATCCGCGACACTGCTTTCAGTCTGGGGCCCCTTCGAGCAAGTCCTACTGTAGCGAGGGGCCTTGACGGGCGATACGCATTTATCCACGAGTTTCGCGGGAAGCGGCAGCTTTCTGCGAGCGTTGTCCACAGGGTATCCACGAAACGGCCTCAGTCGAGCTCCAAGGGACGCCGCTGGTTGCCGGACAGGACCGGTAGACCATCGGCGTCGATCTCGATGGGCGCCCAGCCGCCGATCTGCCAGCGACTGTCAGAGACGCGCTGGATCCGGAGCGCGTCATCGCGACGCAAGGCGCCATCCGTCTCGACGACGACCGCACCGACGATGACGGATGCCTCGACGGCCAGCGACCCCCGCAGATCGTGGGCGACCGCCGCGAGGCCGAGGGGCGACCCTTCGACGATCAGGACGTCATCGACGTCGAAGCGCCAGCCCGTGATGTGCCGGACGCCCGCCTCGCTCCGATCGACGTGGTTGCCGTGAAGCGTCCCATCGCCTTCCGGGTGCAAGGTCCAGAGGCCGTCGGCGCGGGCCAGTTCAAGATGACTGAACCGGCCTGCCGGGTCCGTCTCGAGCAGCAACGTGTGGGCGACATCAGTGTCGTGTGCCACGACCTCACGCCAGCGCCTGCCTTTGCGTCCCTCGGACACGGTCCAGGTGACGGTCGATCCGTCAGCCTCGGTCCCCCACCCCGCGACCCGCGCCTGGACGGTCATCGGTCGGGCGCGGTCGCCGCCTCGAGCGCCTCCGTCGCGAGAGCATCCTCGATGGTCGCCGCGGTCCACCGGGCGGCGGCCGCGTGGAGCTCACCGGCGAGCGCCGGCGAGACCCGCCCGATGACGCGGACCTCGCGCTCGCCATACCCGAGTTCGATCGTGCCTCGCTCGCGGACGCGTGCCAGGAGTTCGCCAGCGGCGTACGGCAGGCAAACGTCGACATCCACCCACATCGATGCGAGTAGGGCCGCGATCTCGGCCCTCAGCGTCTCTATGCCGTAGCCGGTCAGCGCCGAGACGAACACGGCGCCCGCGATGGACGGCGCCGGCGCGGACCCGTCGCGCGCCGCCGCATCGAGGAGGTCCGCCTTGTTGAACGCGAGCAGCCGCGGCTTCTCGCCTGCCCCGAGTTCGTCGAGGACGGTCTGGACGGTGGCCCGATGCTCCTCGAAATGAGCGTCCGACGCGTCGACGACCTCGACCAGGACGTCGGCGCGGTTGACCTCCTCGAGGGTCGCCCGGAACGCTTCGACCAGCTGGTGCGGGAGCTTGTGGATGAACCCGACGGTGTCGGTGACGATCGCGGTCTGGCCATCGCCGAGCCTGACCTGGCGGCTGGTCGGGTCGAGCGTGGCAAACAGCTTGTCCTCGGCGAGGGCCACCTCGGAACCGACGAGCGAGTTGAGCAACGTCGACTTGCCGGCATTCGTGTAGCCCACGATGCCCACTGTCGGCCACAGCCGCCGATCGCGGCCTCGCGCCGCGGTGTCGCGCTGCTGACGGACCTGCTCGACGCGTTCCTTCATCTTGGCGATGCGCGTCCGGATGATGCGCCGGTCCGTCTCGAGCTGGCTCTCGCCCGGGCCGCGGGAGCCGATGCCGCCCTGGGTCCGGGAAAGGTGGGTCCACAGCTTGGTCAGGCGCGGTAGCTGGTATTCGAGTTGTGCCAGTTCGACCTGGAGGCGGCCCTCGTGGGTCTGGGCGTGGAGCGCGAAGATGTCGAGGATCAGTCGGCTGCGGTCGATGACCTTGACGTTGAGCAGGCCCTCGAGCGCTCGCTGCTGGGCCGGCGACAGTTCGTCGTCCGCGACAAGGAGATCGAAGCCGGTCTCGCGCTTGGCGGCGACAAGTTCTTCGGCCTTGCCCTTGCCCACGTACCAGTTCGGGTCCACGTGTCGGCGGTTCTGCCACTCGGCACCGACCACATCGGCACCCGCGGTCGTCGCGAGGTTGGCGAGTTCGGCGAGCGAATCCTCGGCGGACCAGCCGTCGTCACTGCCGGTGTCGACGGCGACGAGGAAGGCTTTTTCAATCGGTTGGGCGAGGTCGATCATGTCGGAGCGCATCGTTCCGAAGGATACCGCCGTCGGACGACGACGCCGTTTCGCGCGACGACCTCCTCGGTGCTTGATTCGCCGGGTATCCTTGCGTTCGCAAGCGCGGCGGGTTTCGTGCGCGCTGGACAGAGGGAGGCACACCGCACCATGCATCGACCTATCGGGGTCACGCTCCTCGCGATCGGCGCCGGCGTCGCCGCGCTGTTCCAGATCTGGCGGACCCTGGTTTTCCTCGGCATCGTCAACTGGACATTTCTCGGTAAGGAAGTCTCGTTCCCGACAGCACAGTGGGGCTCGGCCATCTGGGCCATCCTCCTCGCGGCGATCTGGATCTGGGTTGCCGAAGGCTTCTGGAACGTCCGGGCCTATGCCTGGTCGTTCGGCATCTTCATCAGCCTGTTCACGATGATCTTCGGCTTCTTCGCGATCCTTGCTGGATCGACGACCGAGGCCGAGTCGTTCGCGATCCTGCTGTCGGTCGTGATCTTCTTCTACCTGAACTACCCCGGTGTTCAGGAGCAGTTCGTCAAGAAGGAGAAGTCGCTCCTGACCCCCGAGCAGCTTGCGGCGCTCGAGCAGATGCAGGCCGCACAGACGGAGATGGCGCGAGCCACCGCCGCGTCGCAGGCGGCCCCACCGCCCCCACCGGCGGCGGCTCCCCCGGCTCCGCCGGCCGCGCCGACAGCTTAGGTCAACGCCCTCCGCGGTTTCGCTGAGGGCGCGAGAGACGATCGACGAGACCGATCTGCAGCAGCGGATCGGTCTCGTTTCATGTCCGGGGCGCGGTGTCCAGGAAGGGCAGCGCGCGGTCGAGCGCCGATTCCACCGGAAGCGCGGCGGTCGCGTCCAGCCAGTCGATGTCGGGCTCGGAGCGGAACCACGTTCGCTGTCGCTTGGCGAATGCGATGGTGCGCTGAGCGTCGAGCTCGATCGCGGCCTGACGATCGAGCGCGCCATCGGAGACCGCCCACGCCTCGCGATAACCGATGGCCGAGAAGGCGGGCAGCGCCGGGTCGAACCGTTCACGGAGCGTGCCGGCTTCGTCCATGAGACCCGCATCGAACTGGGCCCGGGCACGGGCGGCGATCCGGTCGCGGTGCGTCGCCGGCTCGACGGTCAGCCCAAGCCAGACGACAGGTCCTGCATAGCCACGCGCCGGGGGGCGGGGGGCATCGCCGGCGAGTTCCGCGATCTCCAGCGCGCGCACGACGCGACGCGGGTTCGCGAGATCGACCGTCTCGGCGAGGCGTGGGGCGGTGGTCGCGAGACGGGCGATCAGGGGCGCGAGGCCGTCGTCATCGAACTCGCGCTCGAGGCGGGCGCGGATGGCGGCATCGCTCGGAAGCGCATCGGTGTCGAGGCCGCGCGCGACCGCCCGCAGGTAGAGTCCCGTGCCGCCGGCAAGGATCGCAACGCCGTCATCGGCGGCGATCGCGGCCAGGACCTCTCGGGCATGCGTCGCGAAGTCAGCGACGCTGAACATCTCGTCCGGCTCGACGAGGTCCAAGCCGTGGTGCGGGATGCGTGCGCGATCGTCAGCTGTGACCTTGGCCGTGCCGATGTCGAGGCCGCGGAACACCTGTCGGGAATCGGCCGAGATGATCGCAGCCGACCGACCGGTCTCGATGATCGCCTCACCGAGACGGATCGCCAGCTCCGACTTGCCGGTGGCGGTCGCGCCTGCAACGACGATGAGTGGCGGGGCGGCGATCACGCGCCGACGAGCGCGCCCCGGAGTGCATACGGGCCGGCGTGGTCGATGCGAACGAGGACCTCACGCCCGACGAGTGCCTCGCCACCAGCGACATGGACGAGCTTGTTGCCACGGGACCTGCCCGACAGGCGAATCCCTTCGGCCGGCGTCGCGGCGTCCTCGTGCTCGTGGCCACGAGCCCGGTGGATCGCGTCGACGAGGACGACAACCTCGCGCCCGAGCCACGCCCGGTTGCGCTCCAGGCCGATCGCTTCCTGACGTGCCAGCAACTCGTTCAGGCGGCGCCGCTTCACGTCCCCGGGAACGTCGTCAACGAGGTGCGTCGCAGGCGTCCCGGGCCGTGGCGAATAGGCCGCCGCGAAGATCTGGTCGTAGCGAACGGTCTCGAGTAGCTCCAGCGTGGACTGGAACTGGGCCTCTGTCTCACCGCAGAAGCCGACGATGACGTCGGTCGAGATCGTGATGTCCTCGACGGCCTCGCGAATGCGTGCCAGCCGCTCGAGGTAGTGCTCGACCGTGTACTGGCGGCCCATCCGGTGGAGCACAGCGTCCGAGCCTGACTGGACCGGCAGGTGGAGGTGCTCGCAGACGCTGTCGCAGTCGGCCAGTGCCGAGATCAACCGGTCGGACAGGTCCCACGGGTGCGACGTGACGAAGCGCAGCCGCCCGATCGCGGGTCGGCCATCCGCCGTTCGCAGCGCATCGATCGCGCGGATGAGTTCCGCGAGGTCCGGGCGACCTGCCAGGTCGAGGCGCCGGCCCGTGCGACGCGCTTCCGCGAGGTCGGCGAAACGCGCGTCAGGTGCGAGGTCGTGACCGTACGAATTGACGTTCTGCCCGAGCAGGGTCACCTCTCGGTAACCCGCCGCGGCCAGTCCGCGCGCCTCCTCGACGATGTCGTCGAACGGCCGGCTCCGTTCCGGCCCGCGGCTGAACGGCACGATGCAGTAGGTGCACGTCTTGTCACAGCCGTAGATGATCGGCAGCCAGGCGGCGACGGCGGAGCCGCGAGCGACGGTCCCCTCCCCGACTGCCCGAGCACGGGTCGCCGACAGGCCGTCTGCGACGCCCACGACCGATCTCCCGACCGTCGTGGTGGCACCGACCGTCCCGGCCGAACCGATCGGCGCCTGTGCCGAGGCAAGCCCGACCCGGTCGACGAGTTCGGGCTCCTCGTCCGGGCGCAGGAACAGGTCGACGGCCGGATAGCGACGCCGCAGCCCGGCCCGGTCGGGCTCGCGAACCGAGCAGCCGGTGAGCACGACCCGCAGGGACGGGTCGGCCGCCTTGAGTCGGCCCAGCTGGCCCATCCGGCCGATGACCTTCTGCTCGGCGCCTTCGCGGATGGCGCAGGTGTTGATGACGATGAGGTTCGCAGTCTCGATCGAGGGTGCCTCCTCGCAGCCAGCCGCGAGCAGGCGTCCGGCGATCTCCTCCGAATCGCTCCGGTTCATCTGGCAGCCGAGCGTCCAGACGTGGAAGCGCGGCAAGGTCCGTGTCTCCGGCAGGTATTCCGCGAGGCGATCGTCGGCGGGCGCCGAGGGCCGTCGTCCCTCACTGGTCGCGAGGGGCGGCACGAACTCGAGCATCGGCAGCGCGCGAGTCAGAGTCGGAGTCGGGCTGGTTCGATCGGTCATGGCTGTGCGGGCGAGCCTACGACGCCGACGCCCCGCACGCCAGCAGCTGCCAGTCCCTCCCCGACCTGGGGCGGCACCCACAGGCTCGCATGGGCTTCGGCGTACGTGCTCGTGTCGCCGTGGTAGTCGCTCCCACCGGTGGGAGCGAGACCGAGCGCGGCGGCGACCTCGCCGACAGCGAAGACCGTCGCGGCGTCGAACGAGCGGTAGTAGACCTCGAGCCCGCCGAGCCCGGCGTCGACCAACTCGCGGACGACCCCGACCCGCGCCGGCGCCTCGCCGAAATGCGCCAGGACGGCCAGCCCGCCGGCGCCGCGGATGGCGTCGATCGCCTCGACCGGCCCAAGCCCGGTCCGTGGCACGTACCCGGGCTTGCCCCACCCGAGCAATCGCCCGAAGGCGTCCTCCACGCTCGTCGCGTGACCGGCCCCGATGAGCGCCCGTGCCACCGTCGGGCGGCCGAGCGCATCGTCGTCCGACCCGGAGATGTCGGCGAGCTGGTCGTCGATCGGGAGATCGAGGTCGCGCAGTCGCGCGACGGTCTTCTCGAACCGCTCGCGGCGGCGACTGCGCTGGGCGGCAAGGATCGCCTCGAACGGCGCGTCGTCCGGGTCCATCCCGAAGCCGAGGATGTGGAGTTCGCCTTCCCACAGCCCAAGGTCGCGGGTCACGATAGCGTTGATCTCGACACCCGGGAGGAGCGTCATCCCGGGCGGGACGGCACTCGCGGCGGCGACCTCGCGGTAGCCCGACAGGGTGTCGTGATCGGTCAGAGCCAGCAGGCGGACACGGGAATCAAAGGCGGCCCGCACGAGCTCGACCGGCGCGACGACGCCGTCCGATCGCGTCGTGTGGGTATGCAGGTCGATGGTCGACGGCGCTGGTGGCTCCACCCGGCCGGCGCCCCTCGGAGGCAGAGGGCCGTGGCGGCGTCGACGCGGTACGTCCGTCACGTCAGGCTTCGACGAGACGCTGGATGCGCTCGATGGCCAGGGCGCGCCCAGTCGCCGGGTCGATGTCGATCTGGAGGGCGTTGAAGACGACTGTCCCCTCGCCCACCTCGAACCGTGTCGGGAGCGCGTTGATGAAGCGCGGGATGACCGTCCGCGGCTCGAACCCGATCACGCTCCAGACCGGCCCGGTCATGCCAAGGTCGGTCTGGTAGGCCGTGCCGTTAGGGAGGATGCGTTCGTCGCCCGTGACGACGTGCGTATGCGTTCCGACGACGACGCTGACCCGTCCGTCGAGGTACAGCCCGAGCGCGTTCTTCTCCGACGTGAGCTCACAGTGGAAGTCCACGAGGCGGACTGGCGGCAGCGACTCGGACGATTCTTCGAGCAGTCGGTCCGCCTCGGTGAACGGGTTGTCGATCTGGGCCATGTACGTCCGGCCCTGGAGGTTGATGACGGCGATGTCGGTGCCGTCGAGCCCCTGGTATGTGCCCCAACCGCGGCCCGGGACCTCGTGCGTGCCGTAGTTCAGCGGTCGCAGCACGCGGTCCGTCGCCTCGAGGTATGGGTAGATCTCGCGCTTGTCCCAGATGTGGTTGCCACTCGTGATGACATCCACACCCGAGGCGAGGATAGCGTCCGCGGTCGACGGCGTCAGGCCCATCCCGCCCGCGACGTTTTCGCCGTTGGCGGTGACGAAGTCGATGCCGCGCTCGTCGCGAAGTTCCGGAAGCAGGCCCTCCACCGCGACCCTGCCCGGCTTGCCGATCATGTCCCCGATCATGAGGACGCGACAAGCGCCGGGCGGACGAGGCAGGTTGCCGTTGGCCGGGTTGCCGAGGCGCGTGCGCCCCGCTGTCGATCCAGGGTTCGGTCGCATGCCGCCAGTGTGCGGCATCGCGCATCGCGACCGCCCTACCGGCTCATTTGAAGACGAGTGTGCCGCCGTCCTTCAGGGTGATCGTCAACTGGCCACTCGCGATGGCATAGCTCGCGGCGTTGGACAAGCCGGTCACGTATTGGTCGCTCATTGACCCTTCAGGGCAGGCGACCCTGGTCATCGGGCCCGGTGTGATGGTCAGCCCGCCGGTCGACGTCGTGGTGTACTGGCCGGACAGACTGTTGCAGTCGGCCTTGGACTGGAAGCTCCCGTCCGTCTTGAATTCGATCGTGTAGTTGGCCTGATCGGCTGCCGGAACGACGCCCTGGAAGGCCGGGGTCACCTCAGTGATCGCAGTGAGTTGCCAGGTCTTGCCGGTGAGGCTGCTGCCGCTGCTGCTGCTACCACTGCTAGTGCTCGAGCAGGCGACGACGAGGGCCGCTAACGCGAGCGTGAGCGCAGTCATGGTGAATCGACGCATGGAGTCCCCTCGGATCGTGTTGAGCAAACGCGTGCTCTCGCGGAACGACGTCGATGATACCGAAGGCTGACCCGACAAACCGCGACGAAACAAGCGTGGCGGGCCGGACACGGTCGTTCCAATAGCAGCGAACGCGGATCGTGCCTTCAACATGCCGGTGATCGCCCCATCCCCGTTCGAACCGGCATGATCATGCCCGGTGCCGAACGGTTTCGCGCGTTGGTCACTTGGCGTATTCGACGGCGCGCGTCTCCCGGATGACGGTCACCTTGATCTGGCCCGGATAGGTCAGCTGCTCTTCGATCTTCTTGACGATGTCGCGGGCCAGGCGACTGGCTGTCAGGTCGTCGATCTCCTCGGGCCGGACGAGGATGCGAACTTCGCGGCCGGCCTGGACGGCGAACGAGCGCTCGACGCCGCCGAAGCTCTCGGCGATGGCCTGCAGGTCCTCGAGCCGCTTGACATAGGTGTCCATCGACTCGCCGCGGGCGCCCGGTCGCGACGCGCTGATGGCGTCGGCGATCTGGACGATCGGGGCCTCCAGACAGCTGTATTCGACCTCCTGGTGGTGCGCGGCGATCGCGTTGATCACCTTGGGCGAGAGATTGTGGCGCTGGGCGATCGAAGCCCCGATCGCGGCATGCGGGCCTTCGACCTCGTGGTCGACGGCCTTGCCGATATCGTGGAGCAAGCCACCCATCTTGGCGACTTGGACATCTGCGCCGATCTCGGCGGCGATGACCGCGGCGAGGTGGCTGGTTTCGACGACGTGGTTGAGCACATTCTGGCCGTAGCTCGTACGGAACTTGAGCCGGCCGAGGGTCTTGATGATGTCGGCCGGGAGGCCCGGGACGCCGGCGTCGTAGGCGGCTTGCTCGCCCGCCTGGCGCATGATCGTGTCGACTTCGGCGCGCGCCTTGGTGACGACTTCCTCGATCCGGCCGGGGTGGATCCGGCCGTCGGCGATGAGCTTGGTGATGGCGATCCGCGCGATCTCGCGACGGACCGGGTCGAAGCCCGACAGGATGACCGTCTCCGGTGTGTCGTCGATGATGAGGTCGATGCCGGTCGCTTGTTCGAGGGCACGGATGTTGCGACCCTCACGGCCGATGATCCGGCCCTTCATCTCGTCCGATGGCAGGTGGACGATCGAGACGGTGTGCTCGGCCGTGTGGTCCGCGGCAACTCGTTGGATGGCGGTGATGACGATGTCGCGGGCCTTGTCCTGGGCATCCTCGCGGGCGCTTCGCTCGATCGCTCGGGCGATCTTGACGGCGTCGTGCTCCGCCTCCTCGCGGACGGCTTCGATGAGGACGCCCTTGGCGTCATCGGCGGACATGTTCGCGACCCGCTCGATGGCAGCGACCTGCTCGCCGTGGGCGCGAGCCAATTCCTCGCGCGTCTTGTCGAGCTCACGCTCCCGCTCGAGGAGCTTGCGATCCCGTTGTTCGAGCATGTCGGTTCGCTGGTCGAGCTGGTCGTCACGTGCCAGGAGACGTGTCTCGAGGGTGGACAGCTCGGCGCGACGCGCGCGAGCCTCTTCTTCGGCATCCCGCTGCATCTTGAGCTTCTCGTCCTTCGCCTCGAGGATCAATTCCTTCTGGCGAGCTCTCGCTTCGGCCTCGATACGGCGTGCTTCCGAGGTCGCCGCCTTCATCGTCTGGGAAGCCCAGAGACTGCGCAGGAAGAATCCTGCGACGGCTCCGCCGACAGCGGCAACGACGGCCACCGTCAGGATGAGCAGGGGTTCCATATTCGGTTCCTCCCATCCGACCGATCTCGGGTCGGACGTGCGTGATGCGGTGGTCGGCTCGATCGCTCTTGGGCTGAGCCGGTCTCCTTGGGTGAGACCGGCCCTCCCTGGGCTGCGATCGACCCGAAGCGGGGTCGCGCGCCACCGAAGCGGCACGTGGTTCATCTGTTGCGTAGCCTACGGCGGGCACCCCCGAGGGTCAACCGAGTGTGACCGAGCCGAGTGCGACCGAGCCGCCACCCGGGCGCAACCGTCCGATGTGGTCCGGAGGGGCGGTGACCCTTGAGCCGGCTCTGACGGATGCACTTCAGGGGAGTGCACGTCAACCGCACCGGGCTCGAGCGGCCGGTGCGGCCGTTGGATCGAGCCGAATCACTGCCAGAGGCCCGTCAGGCGCGACATCTGTCAGGTTTCTTGTGACCAACGCCCGCGTGATGAACAACCTGACCGAAACGGTGGCGTGCCGACCGGATCACTCCGGGTCGAACGTTTCGAGATCGAGGGCGATGGTCTCGGCCGCGCTCCGGCAGACCTCCGGATCAAAGCCGTTGCGGGCGAGCAACGCGTACGCCCGCTGTCGGCGCTGGCGCGGGTCGACGACGCGCGCGAGGGTGCGCGCGTTGCGAGTGAGCAGTCGTTCGGCCGCGGCCCGGTCCGCGGACACCACGACGCCATCGTCGTCGGGCAAGCCCACCACGGCTTCGCGGCGTTCGGCCAGCACGAGATCCACGGTGATCCGATCGACGCCCTTGAGTCCCAGTTCCTGGCGGATGGCCCGCTCGCCACGCGGTCGCGCCCGGTCCCGCGACTCGACCCAGGATCGCGCGAAGGCCTCGTCGTCGAGGAGGCCGAGGTCAAGGAGCCGGGTGATGGCACCCTCGACGAGGTCTGGCTGGTAGCCGATAGAGGTCAGCCGCCGCCGAACCTCCGCAACGGAGCGGGCCCGGACCTCCAGGAAGCGTGCCGCCGCTTCGAGGACGACCGCAGGGTCGTTCACCGCCGCACGCCGTTCGCGCCGTTCCTGGTGCGTGACCCTCCGCCGGGCCTCCCCCTCGCCCGTCACTACGCCTCGGCGATGCCCTCGATCGGAATCGGCACGTCCGCGATCTTGGCCCGGATGAGCCGGTCGATCTCGGCCGAGATCTGCGGGTTCGCCTTGAGGAAATCCTTGGACGCCTCGCGACCCTGGCCGAGGCGTGTGTCGCCGAAGGTGAACCAGGCACCCGTCTTGGTGACCGTGTCCATCGCCACGCCGACGTCGAGCAGGCCGCCTTCCTTGGACACCCCCTCCCCGTACATGATGTCGAACTCGGCGACCCGGAACGGCGCCGCGACCTTGTTCTTGACGACCTTGACGCGGACCCGGTTGCCGACCGATTCGGTACCGGTCTTGATGGTCTCGATCCGCCGGATGTCCAGCCGGACCGAGGCGTAGAACTTCATCGCCCGCCCGCCCGGCGTCGTCTCCGGGTTCCCGAACATGACGCCGATCTTCTCGCGCAGCTGATTGGTGAAGATGAGCGCGGTGTTCGAGCGCGACACTGCGCCGGTGAGCTTGCGCAGGGCCTGACTCATCAGCCGAGCCTGGACGCCCATGAAGCTGTCGCCCATTTCGCCTTCGATCTCGGCCCGGGGCACAAGGGCCGCCACCGAGTCCACGACGACGCAGTCGATGCCGCCGGAGCGGATGAGGGTCTCGGTGATCTCGAGCGCCTGCTCGCCTGTATCGGGCTGGCTGACGAGGAGTTCGTCCACGTTGACGCCGCAGGCGCGCGCATAACCGGGATCGAGCGCGTGCTCGACGTCGATGAACGCGACGACGCCGCCGCGTGCCTGTGCCTCAGCCAGGACGTGCTGGCAGACCGTCGTCTTGCCCGACGATTCCGGGCCGAAGATCTCGGTGATGCGGCCGCGCGGGATGCCACCCACCCCGAGCGCGAGGTCGAGCGCGATCGACCCGGTCGGGATCGTGTCGAGCACCAGCTTCTCGCGCGATCCGAGCTTCATGATCGCGCCACGACCGAACTGCTTCTCGATCGAGGCGAGGGCGGCGTCCACCGCCTTGCCTCGCTCCGCCTGATTGCGCTCGGCTGCCCGTTCTTCGGTCATCGCCATCTATCCGTCACGCTCCTCATCCGATCCATCGGACCGCTCGCCGGAGGGACGTCGCAGGCGTCCGTTCGTCGATCAGCCTTCCTCTGCTGCGTCGTCCTCGACGACGTGTCGTTCCTTGCGAGGCTTGCGGATCACCTCGACGTTCTGCGGCGGCTCCGACATCGGCGACAAGGTCGATTGAGTGGCCTTCGCCTTCGGCTTCTTCTTCTCTTTGCTCGGTCGATCCCGGGAGCCCATGGCTCAGCCTCCGCGTCGTCTTGCAGCCTATCGATCGATCCTTCACGCCGACTTCTCGGCGACTTCACTGCCACTTACCCGGCCCGCGCGAAGGCGCAGGTCCGACATCGTGGCGGGGAAGGTTCCGGCCTGGATCGAGGCCCGGACTCTGGCCATGAAGTCTAGGGTGAAGGTCAGGTTGTGACAAGTCGCGAGACGGTAGGCGAGGAGCTCCTTCGCCCTGAACAGATGGCCGAGATAGGCGCGTGAAAACCGCGTGCACAGGAGACACGGGCAGTCGGCCTGGACGGGATCCGGGTCGTCGAGGAAGCGCTGGTTGCGGAGGTTGAGGCGTCCGCCTGGGACCCACAACTGGCCGTTCCGTGCGACCCGTGCCGGGAGGACCGAATCGAACAGGTCCACCCCGCGATGGACGGCCTCGAGCAGGTCCGCCGGCGACCCGAGACCCATCAGGTAGCGTGGGCGGGGGTCGTTCGCCAGGAGCGGGATGGCAACGTCAAGGGCGGCATCGCGCTGGGCTGACGTCTCGTCGCCGGCGAGTCCGCCGATGCAGATGCCGTCGAATGGCAGGCTCGCGATGAACCTCGTCGACTCCGCTCGCAGATCAGGTTCGAGACCGCCCTGGACGATGCCGAAGACGGCCTGGTCGTCGCGCGTTCGGGCCGCCAGCGACCGCTCCGCCCAGCGATGGGTCCGCTCGGTCGCCTCCGCGACGACACTTCGCGGCGAACTGGGGAAGACCGGCTGGTCGAGAGCGACCCCGATATCCGATCCGAGGGCCGCCTGGACGCCCATCGCGACCTCGGGCGTGAACTGGTGGGTGGAGCCGTCGAGATGGCTACGGAACGTCACCCCGTGGTCGTCCACGACCCGCAGGTCGCCGAGTGAGACGACCTGGAAGCCGCCGGAATCGGTCAGGATCGGGCCGTCCCAATCCATGAAGCGGTGCAGACCGCCGAGCCGGGCGATCCGCTCGTGCCCCGGTCGGAGGTAGAGGTGATAGGTGTTGGCGAGGATGATCGAGGCGCCGGTCTGGCGAAGGTCGTCCGGGGTGAGCGCCTTGACCGTGGCATTCGTCCCGACCGGCATGAATTGCGGTGTCTCGACGACGCCGTGGGCCAGCGTCAGGCGCCCGGTCCGGGCCCTGGTCGAGCCGTCGGCCGGTGGCGGCGTGGTGACCTCGTAGCGTGCGCCGGTGCCCACGAACGGGCCCGTCACGCCTCGTCTATCTCCGGCGGGTCCACGACAGCCGGCAGGTCCCACAAGCCGGGTTGCCCCGGTTCTGTGCGACGCGGCGGCGGGATCTCGTAGCCGAGCCCGGACAGATGCGCGCGCGCGAGGTCGGTCGCGATGCGGCCCTGGGGTGTCCGGTCGATGAACCCGAGGCGCAGCAGGAACGGCTCGTAGACGTCCTCGATGGTCTCGACCTCCTCCGACAGGACGGCCGCCAGCGCGGCGACGCCGACCGGCCCCGAGGCGAACTTCTGGACGATCGCCGCGAGCAGCTTCCGATCGGTGGAGTCGAGTCCTTCGTCGTCGATCTCCATCGCCCGCATCGCGGCGGTCGCGGTCGCCTCGTCCACGTGACCGTCGCCATGCACCTGGGCATGGTCGCGGACCCGCTTGAGCAAGCGGTTGACGATGCGCGGGGTGCCGCGACCACGACGGGCGATGGCTCGAGTCGCCGGCGGATCGATGGTCACGTCGAGGATCGCCGCGGACCGGTCGACGATCGCTGCCAACTCCGGCTCAGTGTAGAAGTCGAGCCGGTAGGTCGCCCCGAACCGGTCGCGCAGTGGGCTGCTGATCCGGCCAGCCCGGGTCGTCGCCCCGACCACCGTGAATGGCTTGAGGCTCAGGCGGAGGGACCGCGCAGAGGGACCCTTGCCGATCATCACGTCGAGTGCGTAGTCCTCCATCGCGGGATAGAGGATCTCCTCGACGGCGCGGTTCAGCCGATGGATCTCGTCGATGAAGAGGACGTCGCGCTCTTCAAGCGAGGTCAGGATCGCGGCGAGGTCGCCGGCCCGCTCGATCGCCGGCCCGGAGGCGTACTTGACGTTGACCCCGAGTTCCCGGGCGATGATCGTCGCGAGAGTGGTCTTGCCGAGGCCTGGCGGGCCGTACAGGAGGACGTGGTCGGCCGCCTCTCCCCTCCCCTTGGCCGCCGTCAGCAACACGGACAGGTTGGCCTTGACCTCGCGCTGACCGATGTACTCATGGAGGGTGCGCGGTCGAAGGGTGCCTTCCACGACGAGGTCCCCATCGTCCTCGAGGTCTGCCGAGAGGATGCGAGATAGGTCGTCGGCCATCCGTCGGAGTCTAGCAGAGGCCGGATCAAACCGCACGGATGTTCGACGCGAATCCCCGGTACTCGACTAGGCTTTCCCGACTACGATACGGCGATGCGCCTCTCCCGCCGTTCCGAGTACGGCCTGCGAGCCCTGGTCGACCTCGTCGAGCACCGCGGAGAGAGACCCATCGCACTGGCCGTCCTCGCTGAGCGGAACCGCCTCCCGGCCAAGTTCCTCGAGCAGATCATGGCCACACTCAAGCACGCCGGGATCGTCCGAACGACACTCGGGGCGCATGGTGGCTATTCCCTCGCCACCGATCCTTCGGCTGTGTCCATCGGGCGGATCATCCGGCTGCTCGACGGCGCCCTCGCACCTCTTGCCTGTGTCTCGCTGCGCTACTACGAGTCGTGTTCGTGCCCGGATGAGGACATCTGCCCGCTGCGGGACGTCATGATCGATGTCCGCGACGCCATGCTCGAGGTCCTCGACGGCGAGACGCTGGCCGAATTGGCCGCGCGACCCGGAGGCCGGTCGATCGACCCACGCGGGCGACACGCCGACGCGCTGGCGGGATGGCGCCCGTAAAGGGACGTAAAGGTCGACGCCGACCGACGATGACGGAATTGAAGGGTCGCCGCGGCGATGGATGCAGAGATCGGTCGATGTGCGTCGGGTCGTCTCACCCGTAGCGTGTCGGCAACGGCCTCGAGAACCGGGGCAGGCAGGGCACAGGAGGCCGACATGTACATGCACCCCGAGACCTTCCTCTGGCTGCAAGAACAGGATCGCGTGCGGGCAGCGACCCAGCGCGCGCTCGAACGGGCCGCCCGCGGCGGCGGGCGCGACGACGGCACCGCTCGCGGCGGGATCATCCTGGCCCAGGCGTTGGCCCGTGCCAGGGACGCTGTCAGGCACATCCACCTCGGTGGACCTCGATCCGCGTCTCCCCTGACCGGCCCGACGGGGGTGTGAGGCCGGTCGTCGCGCCCCTCCTCGACCGGGGAGGGGCGCGACCAACCGATATCATCGGCGGCATGGCCCGCCGTCTGTCCAGTCCGGTCTTCATCGGTCGCACCCATGAACTCGCGACGCTCGCTGCGACGGCAGGGGCGGCCGACGCCGGCCGGCCATCGATGGTGCTCGTCGGTGGCGAGGCCGGCGTCGGCAAGAGCCGGCTGGTCGCCGAGGCCTCGGCGAGGCTGCGCGACGGCGGCTGGCTGGTCCTCGAGGGTGGGTCGGTGGCGCTCGGTGACGATGCCCTTCCATTCGGCCCGATCGTGGAGGTCCTGCGAGCGCTGGCCCGCGACGTGGATCCCGAGACGATCGCCGCGGCGGCCGGTCCGACCCTGCCCGCCCTCGCCCGGCTCGTCCCGGAACTCTCGCCCGCCACGTCCGACGGCGACGAGACGGTCGCGACCGTCGGCGGCGGGAACGACTGGCTTCAGATCCGGATCTTCGAAGGGCTGCTGCGTCTGCTCGGCCGGCTGGCGGCTGATCGACCGGTCCTACTCGTCATCGAGGATCTTCATTGGGCGGATCGATCGACGCGCGACCTGCTCGCCTTCCTGTGGCGCAACGCGCGCGACGAACGGCTGTGCATCGTCGGCACGTTCCGCACCGACGAGCTCCACCGCCGTCACCCGCTGACGGCTTGGCTTGCCGAGGCGGAACGGCAACCTCGGGTGGAACGCCTCGACCTGGAGCGCTTCGAACGCCGCGAGCTGATCGACCTGCTGACGGGCATCATCGGCGCGGCGCCGATACCCACCCTGCTCGATTCCGTCGCGCGGCGATCGGATGGGAACGCGTTCTTTGCCGAGGAACTCGTCGCGGCCTCAGACTCGGCCGTGGGTGCCCGGGACCGTCTGCCCGACACTCTCCGCGGGGTGCTGCTGGTGCGTTTGGCCGCGGCGACGGAGACCGCCGGCCACCTCATCGAAGTCGCCGCCGTCGCCGGGCGCGAGGTGGGCCACGACGTCCTTGCCGAGGTCTGCGGTCTGACCGACGCCGAGCTCGCGACCGGCGTACGCGAAGCCGTCGATGCGCAATTGCTCGTCGTAGGCGTCGGCATGTCGGACGAGCGTTACCGATTTCGTCACGCCCTGGTCCAGGAAGCCGCCTACGACCAGCTGCTGCCGTCCGAGCGCCGCGCCCTTCACGCTGCCTATGCGACGGCGCTTGGCGGCCGACCGGTCGTCGGCGGCGCGGCGGAGGCGAGCCGTCTGGTCGAGGTGGCCCACCATTGGACCGCTGCCCACGAACCGGGACGGGCACTGCCCGCGGCGATCGCGGCGGGTGACGCATCACGTGCCGTGTTCGCGTACGGTGAGGCGAAGCGCCAGTACGAGCTCGCGATCGAGCTGTGGGATCTCGGCGATCCGGCTGATCGACCCGCCGACCGGGACCTGGTCGGACTGTTCGACGCGGCGAGCGCATCGGCCATCCTCGTCGGGGATGCGGCTGCGGCCGTCGACCACGCACGCCACGCGCTCGACCTGGTCGATGCCGCCTCGACAGCCGGCGCCGATCGCATCGTGGACCGTGAACGCCGAGCGCGGGCGCGCGAGCGGCTGGGCAACGCTGCATGGCTGGCCGGCGACACGGCGACGTCCATCAACGCGCTCGAGGAGGCTGTCGACCTTCTCGATGACACCGACGCGTCAACGATCCGGGCACGCGTCCTGGCCGGGCTCGCGGCGAACCTGATGCTGGCCGCGCGAGCGTCCGAGTCGATCCGCTTCGCTCGCGAGGCGATGGAGATGGCGCGGACGATCGGTGACCAGGGCATCGAATCGCGGGCGATGAGCATCCTCGGCGTGGACCTCGCGACGCTTGGCGACATCGGGGGCGGCATCGACCTGTTGCGCGGGTCGGTCGCCCTGGCCGACCCGGCCGACGATCCGGCCATCGTCCCACGTGCCTACGCCAACCTCGGTACGGTCCTCGAGATGGGCGGTTTCGTGGAGGAGGCGCTCGAGGTGTCGCTGGCCGGGGCCGATCAGATCGCCCGTTTCGGAAGCGAACTCGGGTTCCTGACCTTCCTGGAGGTCAACGCTGCGGCGATGCTCATCGAGTTGGCTCGCTATCCGGAGGCCGCCGAGCTGCTCCAACGCAACATCCCGCGGGTGCTGCCTGGGCTCGGGACCATCCACCTCTACACGACACTCGCGCACCTCGCGATCAGGACTGGCGACCTTGCGGCGGCACGACGTGATCTCGCGACCGCCGAGAATGAGGCCGGCGGCATCGCGGACGCCCAGTTCGTGATCGATCTTTGCTCGTTCGCGACCGAGATCACGCTGTGGGGTGGCGACCCCGCAGGGGCCCTCGCGATCGCCCAGGACGGGTTCGAGCGATTGGCCGAGATGGACGACGCGGTCATCCTGGGCCAGCTCGCGCTCCCGGCCGTTCGGGCCGCCGCGGATATCGCCGTTGCCGCCCGGGCTGCACGGGATCAGGTCGGTGCCTCGTCGGCCGTGGAGGGCGCCCGCGACGTCATCGGGCGCTACCGCAGGTCGACCGAGCGTTTGACCGACCCGGACGCACTCGCCCGGCACGAGATCGCCTGGCGGATGGACCTGTGTGCCGCTGAGCTCGCCCGCGCGGACGGCGATGACGACCCTGAACACTGGGCGGCTCTCCGACCAGCCCTCCAGGCCCGACCCAATCCCTTCCTCGAGGCCTACGCGCTCTGGCGCGAGGCCGAGGCTGCCGCAGGGTCGGGCGATCCGGTCGCCGCGGCCGTGGCATTGCGTGACGCATCGGCAGTCGCCCGACGCATCGGGGCTGCCCTGCTGACCGAGCGGATCGACGGCCTCGCCCGCCGCCTGCGCATCGAAGTCGTGCCGCAGGCCCGTGCCGCGGAGCCGGCCCCATCTGTCAATCCAGAATCCGAGGCGGCCGTTCCCGCTGATCCGTTCGGCCTGACCACCCGCGAGCGCGAGGTCCTCGCGCTCGTGGCGGAGGGCTACACGAACCGGCGCATCGCGGACGAGTTGTTCATCAGTGAGAGCACGGCCGGAGTCCACGTCTCGCACATCCTGGCCAAGCTCGGCGTCGAGTCGCGAACCGAGGCCGCAACGGTCGCGGTGCGGCTCGGACTCGATCGGCCGGTCGTGCCGCGAGCCGCTACTCGCGCAACAGGCTCCGCAACGCCGCCTTGACCCGCTCCTCGAGCGTGGATTCCACGCCGACGTCGGCAAGCGCCGCGCGCGATGCCTCACGTGCTTCCGCCAGCGAATAGCCGAGCGCCTGGAGCGCCGCCACGATCTCACCCTCGCTCGCGGCCCCGCCCGGGATGGTCGGTCCAGACACCGTCACCCCGGCCGCGGTCACCTTCTCACGGAGCTCGAAGATGATTCGCTCGGCGAGTTTCTTGCCGATCCCCGGGATCGACACCAGGACGGCCTGGTCCTGGGCCATGATGGCGAGCTGGAGGTCGGGCGTGGGGCGCGACCCGACGATCGCGAGCGCGACCTTCGGCCCGACGCCGTTGACCGTCAGCAGCAACGTGAAGAACCCAAGCTCCTCGACCGAGCGGAAACCGTACAGCGCCTGGACATCCTCACGGACGAGGTGATAGGTGTGGAGCTTCAGGACCTTGCCCGGTTGCGCCGAGGCGAGCACGGCCGGCGCCGCGAACACGCGATAGCCGATCCCACCGACCTCGATCACGAGCGAATCCGCGGCGACGGCCCCGACCATTCCCTCGACAGACGCGATCACGTCCGGTTCGGCGCGCTACGACGCGTTGCGCTTGTCGGTGCGCTGCGCGGCCCGCTCCGCAGCGATGGCCTCCCGGACCGCCCGTTCGTAGCCTGTCTCGCCCCGGGTGATCGGCGCGACCGCGGCCCGGTCCATGACGCCGGCCGTGGCGGCGACCCGGCCGCGGTCCGTGTTGGCGACCCAGGTCGCGATGGCCAGGGCGTCGGCAGCATCGTCGGGCCGCGGCAGCTCGCTCATCCCGAGAACCAGCTGGACCATTCGCTGGACCTGTTCCTTGTCGGCCGCGCCATAGCCGGCGATCGCGCTCTTGACCTCATTCGGCGTGGCCTCACGGACGGGTGTCCCCTGCTGGGCGGCGGCAAGGATCACGACACCGCGTGCCTGCCCGACGCCGAGCGCCGTCTGGACGTTGCGCGAGAAGAACAGCCGCTCGACACCCATCAGGTCGGGTTCGTGGAGTTCGAGCAGCTCGACCACGAGGGCGTGGATGGCCAGCAGTCGCTCGGGCATGGACAGGTCGGCGCTCGTCGTCAGGCAGCCGTGGTCGATCTCGCGGAGCCGTCCGCCGGTTCGTTCGACGATCCCGTAGCCCAGCGCTGCCGTCCCCGGGTCGATCCCGAGGACCTTCACCCGGCGACCTCAGCGAAGACGTCTTCGGGGATGTCGAAGTTGGCAGTCACCCGTGACACGTCGTCGAGGTCCTCGAGCAACTCGACCAGCCGGAGCGCCTGTCGCGCCTTCGACGAGTCGAGTTCGACGGTCTGCCTGGCGATCATCGTTGACTCCGCCGACTCGACGGTGACCCCCGCGGTCTCGAGCGCCTGGCGCACTGCCTCGAGCTCGGCCGGCGCCGTGTAGATCTCGATGGTCTCGTCGCCGTCGGTGTCGACGTCCTCGGCGCCGGCATCGATCGCGGTCAGTGCCACCTCGTCGGCATCGATCCCGCCGCGGGGCACGGAGATCAGGCCACGCGGCTCGAACTGCCACGCGACCGCCCCGGACCCGGCCAGCTGGCCACCGGATTTCGCGAACATCGAGCGCACTTCGGCCGCCGTACGGTTGCGGTTATCGGTCTGCGCCTCGACCAGGAGGGCCACGCCGCCCGGGCCGTAACCCTCGTAGACGATCTCCTCGTACTGCTCGGCGTCGCCGCCGCCGGTCGCCTTGTCGATCGTGCGCTTGATGTTGTCGGCCGGCATGTTGACCGAGCGCGCCTTCTCGATGGCCAGCCGCAACCGGTAGTTGGCGTCGGGGTCACCGCCCCCCTGTCGCGCCGCCACGCTGATCTCGCGGGCGACCTTTGTGAACAGGGCTCCGCGCTTGGCGTCGGTGATGCCTTTCGCGCGCTTGATCGTTGACCACTTGCTATGACCTGACATCGCGGGGCGGAGTATAGCGGACTATCATGGCCCGACCCCGCGCTCCCCCGGACGTCTCCTCTCCCCGCTGCAGTTGAAGGACGGACGAAGCCGATGACCATGAAGAGCGTCGACCTCCCCCACCTTCGGAGCGTCGTCCTGGCCGGCCACGCTGGCGCCGGCAAGACGACGCTCGCGGAACAGCTCCTGTTCAGGGCCGGTGCGATCCCACGGCTCGGGCGCGTGGACGACGGGACCGCCCATCTCGATTTCGAACCCGAGGAGCAGAAGCGGCACGAGTCGCTCAGCCTCGCGGTGGGCACGTTCGAGGCGGACGGGACGCGCATCTCTTTGCTGGACACGCCGGGCTATCCGGATTTCATCGCGGACGTCATCGAGGGCTTCACCGCGGCCGACGGCGCGATCATCGTGATGGATGCCTCGGCCGGTGTCGAAGCAGGGCTCGAGCACGCCGTGGCTGAGGCGCGCGGGACCTCGACGGCGACCTGCTTCTTCATCAACAAGAGCGACCGCGAGAACGCCGACCCGACTGCGGCGCTCGACGCGCTGCGCCGGACGTTCGGCGAGAAGATCGCGCCACTCCAGATCGCCATCGGTGCCGCCGAGTCTTTCGAGGGGTATGTCGACCTCGTCCACCGCAAGGCGTGGCGGTTCAACGGCACCACTGAGGAGGAGGTGCCGATCCCCGACCACCTCGTGGCGGAGGTTGCGCGCCGCCGCGATCAGTTGCTGGAGGCTGCGGCCGAGGCCGACGACGACGTCCTGACCAAGTACCTCGAGGGCGAGGATATCACCGACCCGGAGCTCGAGGCGTGTCTGCGCAAGGGCGTCAAGGAATCGATCCTCGCGCCCGTCCTCGTCGGCAGCGCGACGAAGGGCATCGGCCTGCGCGGGCTGCTCGACGCGATCGTGCGCTACCTCCCCTCACCGGCGGACGAACCTCCGACCCGAGTGACCGCCAGGTCGGGCGGCGAGGTCGAGGTCACGGCCGACGAGTCCGGTCCGCTGCTGGTCCGTGTGTTCAAGACGACTGCCGACCCCTTCGTCGGGCGCCTGACCTACCTCCGGATCATCTCCGGGACGCTGCACTCGCAGGCCCACGTCTGGAACGGTACGAGGAATGAGGACGAACGCATCGGCCAGCTGCTGCTGCTCCACGGCAAGGAGCAGGAGCCGATCGGCGAGCTGAAGGCGGGCGAGATCGGTGCGGTCGCCAAACTGGCGGTCACCGAGACCGGCGACACGCTCACGTCGCGCGAGAAGCCATTCACGCTGGCGCCGCTCGATTTCCCAGACCCGTCGCTCATGGTCGCCATCGAGCCCCAGAGCAAGGGCGACCTCGACAAGATGGGCCCTGCGCTCGCTCGGATGCTCGAGGAGGAGCCGACGGTCCGGCTCGAGCGCAGCGGGACCGGCGAACAGGTCCTGCGGACGATGGGCGAGGCGCACACGTCAGTCATCATCGAGCGGCTGAAGCGCAAGTTCGGGGCGGCGATCATCACCCACACACCGAAGGTGCCGTACAAGGAGACGATCCGCGGCAAGACCCAGGTCCACGGACGCTACAAGAAGCAGACCGGTGGTCACGGGATGTTCGGCGACGTCTGGCTCGAGCTCGAACCGAACCCGGATGGCGGCGTCGAATTCGCGGAGCGCGTCGTGGGCGGCGCGGTCCCGAAAGGCTTCTTCGCCGGAGTCGAGAAAGGCATCCGCGAGGCGGCCGAGGGTGGCGTCATCGCCGGCTATCCACTGTCCGACTTCAGGGCGACGCTGTACGACGGGTCGTTCCACCCGGTCGACTCGAACGAGTTGTCGTTCAAGATCGCGGCCTCGATGGCACTCAAGGACGGCGTCCACCAGGCCAAGCCCGCGCTGCTCGAGCCGATCATGAAGGTCGAGATCCGGATCCCGGAGGCCTACATGGGCGAAGTCAACCGTGACCTCAACGGTCGACGTGGACGGGTTCTCGGGATGGACACGGACGGCGATTTCCAGGTCATCGTGGCCCACTGCCCACAGGCTGAGTTGTTCAACTACGCCACCGAACTGCGCTCACTCGCCCAGGGTCGGGGCTCGTTCACCGCGACGCTCGACCACTACGAGGACGTCCCGTCGCATATCGCCGAGAAGGTCATCGAGACGCACCGCAAGGAGGTCGAGGCGGGCGGCGGTCACTGAGACTCGACTCACGCACTGATGGGTGCGGCCGCCGCCGCGAGCGCCGCGCCGATGTTGACCCGCCCTTCGTACAACGCTCGGCCGACGATCGCGCCCGCACAGCCGACGCGCCGCAGGGCACGGATGTCGTCGATCGTCGCGATCCCCCCGGACGCGATGATCTCGGCGCGACCCGAGGCGACGAGCCGCTCATAGAGCTGCACGTCCGGACCACCAAGCAGGCCATCCCGAGAGATCGCGGTGACTTCGAAGGTCCTGACGCCGACGCTGGCGATGACCTCGATGGCCTCGGCCGGGTCGGTGCCGTGCGTGCTTTGGGTCCACCCGTGGCCGATGGCGAGGCCGTCACGGACATCGATGGCAACGGCGATCCGTTCAGGACCGTATGCGGCGACCAGGCGACCGACGAATGTCGTGTCCTGCAGAGCCGCGGTCCCGACGACGGCTCGACGCGCGCCGGCCGCGAGGATGGCGCCGACGCTTGCGGCATCCCGCAGGCCACCAGCAACCTCGACTGCAGTCGCGTCGCCGACGGCGCGGACGATGGCGCCGACGACAGTCGCATTGGTTGGGAGCCCTGTCCGCGCCCCATCGAGGTCGACGACGTGGATCATTCGCGCCCCTTCGCGAACGAACCTCTCCGCCACCGCAACGGGGTCGTCCGAATAGGCCGTCTCGCGCGCGAAGTCCCCCTGTTGCAATCGGACGACCCGGCCGCGTCGCAGATCGATCGCACAGAGGATCTCAAAGGGCGTTGCCAAGGTCATTGCATCATGATATCGTAGTAGCACGCTAATACGCTACTACGCACGATGACGAAACGAAAGATGGGCGGCGACGATGGTCGACGACTGGCGGACCCCTGACGTGGACGCGCTCTTCCAGGCGATCCTCCGTCTGGAGGGTCCCGACGAGACGCAGCGCTTCTTCCGCGATCTCTGCACGCTCAGCGAGCTTCGCGACATGGCCCAACGCTGGGCTGTCGTGCGGATGCTCGAGAGCGGGATGCACTACGCGGAGATCTCGCGAACCACCGGGGCGAGCACCGCGACGATCACCCGGATCGCATCCTGGCTCAATCACGGTGAAGGCGGCTACCGCGCGATGCTGGACAAGCTTGACGCCGCCGCGCGCGCAGGGACGACTCCCTACCCAGTGGCTGGCGACCGATGACTCGCCGCCTCCGCCTCGCGATCCCGAACAAAGGCCGGATGGTCGAACCGACCCTCCGACTCCTGCATGACGCGGGCCTGGTCTTCGAAGAGCACGACCGCAGCCTCGTCGCTCTCGTCCAGAACTACGAGCTCGACATCCTGTTCGTTCGGACGAACGATGTCATCGAATTCGTCGGCGACGGTGTCGCCGACCTCGGGATCACCGGTCTGGACCTGCTGAGCGAGACTGGCACGGATCTGCCGCAGGTTCGGACCCTCGGCTACGGCCGCTGCCGTCTCGCGGCGGCCGTCCCCAATGACACGGCGTACCAGACCATCGACCAGTTGGCCGGGCTGCGAGTCGCCACGGCGCACCCGAACACTGCCCGCCGGTTCTTCGAGGAACGCCGCATCCCGGTCGAGATCGTCCCGATCTCAGGCGCAGTCGAGGTTGCACCGCGACTCGGTCTGGCCGAGGGCATCGTCGACCTCGTCTCGACCGGATCGACGCTGGCGATGAACGGCCTCCGCCAGATCGGCGACGTCCTGGAATCCGAAGCCGTCCTCGTCGCCGATCCGGCCGCAGAACGCGACCGTCCCGACGAACTCGCCGCCGTTGACACGATGCTGAGCGCTGTCATCGCCGCGCGCGGCTGCAAGTACCTGATGATGAATGCCCCGGCCGGCTGCCTCGACGCTCTCCAGGGACTCCTTCCCGCTCTCGAATCGCCGACGGTCATCCCACTCGCGCATGCCGGCATGATCGCCATCCACTCGGTCGTGGGAGCCGACGACGTGTGGAGCCTGCTGCCTCGCCTGAAGAGTGCCGGCGCTTCGGGCATCCTCGTCCTGCCGATCGAGAAGATCGTCCCGTGACCGTGAGCGCGACCGTGACCCCACCCGCACTGACCCTGCAACGGCTCGACCTCGCCCACGTGGCCGCCGGCGACCCGGACGCCAGTCGTGGCCACGACGCACTCGTTCGACGCGGCGCCGTCCCCGACCCTAGCGTCCGCGACGCCGTGCGCGTCACGCTGGCGGATGTCCACGCGCGCGGCGACGCCGCAGTCCGCGATGCCAATGCGGCAGTCGGCGGCGGTCGTCCCGACGGTCGGCTGGTCCTGGACACCGCGGATCTCATCGCGGCCCGCGACGCGCTCGACCCGAGGATCCGGCGGGCACTCGACCATGCCATCGAACACGTGCGCCGGTTCGCCGAGAACCAGCGCCCCGTCTCGACGACGACCGTCATCGCCCCCGGCATCGAGATCGAGCGTCGCTGGGGTGCGCTCGCGTCCGTCGGTGCCTACGTGCCCGGTGGGTCCGCTGCCTACCCATCGTCTCTGGTGATGACCGTCGTTCCTGCACAGGTGGCCGGCGTCGAACGGATCGTCGTCGCGTCGCCAGCCGGCCGGGATGGTGCCCTCGACCCCGTCCTCCTCGGCGCCGCGGGCCTGCTGGGAGTCGACGCCTTCGTCGTCGCAGGTGGCGCGCAGGCGGTCGGGGCGCTTGCCTACGGCCTCCCTGAGGCTGGCGTCGCGCCCGTGCATCGCATCGTGGGACCCGGCAACGCCTGGGTCACGGCCGCAAAGATCGAGGTCTGTGGCGTGGTCGGTATCGACCTGCCGGCCGGGCCCTCGGAGGGCATGGTCCTCGCCGCGCCGCCGGCGGACCCGGTGCGCGTCGCGGCCGACCTCATCACTCAAGCCGAACACGGACCGGACTCGCCGGCCATCCTCGTGACCACGGACCCGACCTTCGCGGACCAGGTGGAACGTGCCGTCGCGGCTCGGTTGGCGGGAGCCGCCCGTCGCGACATCCTCGCGGCCGCGCTCCGCGACCATGGCCGCATCGTCCTCGCGCCCTCGTTCGACGCCGCCATCGCGTTCGTCAACGCCTACGCGCCCGAACACCTGTCGGTCGACGTCGAGCCGCTCGAAGCGACCGTCGCCCGCCTCCGCAATGCGGGCTCGATCTTCGTCGGGCGGTGGGCCCCGGAGTCCGCCGGCGACTACGCGACCGGCGCGAACCATGTCCTGCCGACCGGCGGCCTCGCTCGCTCCTCGGGGGCGCTCGCGGTCGAGACATTCGGCAAGTTCAGCCAGGTCCAGCGGATCGACCAAGCCGGGCTCGCTTCGATCCGGGAGACCATCGCGACCCTTGCTGAGTCGGAGGGTCTGCTGGCCCATCGCGATGCCGTCGAGATCCGCTTCGAGGAACCAGCCTGATGAGTCCCACCCCGGTCTCGTTCACCTCGCCCGCGGCTCCATCGTCGTACTCCTGGGAAGCGACGGACGACGAGGTCGCGGCCCGCTACGGACTCGATCTCTCGACGATCGTCCGCTTCGACCTCAACACCTCCCCCTCCCCGCCTTCCCTGGTCGCCGGTGTGCTCGCCGCCGGACGGTTCGAGGCGCCACTGTCGGAGTACCCACCGACCGATTACCGACGCCTGGTCGAGGCGGCCGCTGCCCGCTATGGCGTGAGCCCGGCGGAGATCCTCGTCGGGGCCGGCGCCGACGAGATCCTCGATATCGTCGCGAAGGTGCACATCCCCGCCGGCGGACGGGCCGTCGTCCCGACGCCGACCTATGCGATGTACCGCGTCCTGACCGAACAGCGCGGAGCGACCGTCGTCGCGGTCCCTCGACTCGGCGAAGCGGAGGGGTATGCACTCGACTTGTCGGCCATGCGCGCCGCCGTCCGCGACCAGGACATCGGGGTGGTCTGGCTCTGCAGCCCGAACAATCCGACCGCGTTGGCGGAACCGGACGGCGTCATCGCGACGTTCCTCGCCAACTTGACCGAGGATGCGGTCAGGACCGGGCGCAAGGCACCCGTCGTCGTCCTCGACGAGGCCTATGCAGAATTCGTCGGCAGGTCGCTGCTCGGGCTTCGCGACGTCTACCCCGGTCTCATCACGGTCCGCACCGCCAGCAAGGCGTACGCGCTGGCCGGGCTCCGGGTCGGCTTCGGCGTCGCGCGTCCCGAGGCCATCGCCCGACTCAACCCGTTTCGGCCACCCGGGTCGGTCTCGACAGTGTCCGTCACCCTCGTCACCGAGGCCCTCCGCGATCCGTCGGTCCTCGACTCCAATCTCGCGCGTGTTGCTGCGGAGCGCGCCCGCTTGACAGTGGGCCTCACCGAGGCGGGCTGGTCGGTCGGTGCGTCGGTGACGAACTTCATCCTGGTGGACTTCGGGAACATCGAACGAGCGGCCGAGGTTGCGGAGCTCTTGCTGTCGCGAGGCCTCGTCCCGCGGGCGTTCGGTGCGGGCCACCCGCTGGCCGACCACCTTCGACTGACCGTCCGGGATCCGGGCGAGAACGACCGGCTCATCGCCGCCGCCAGCGATACATAGGAGACCAGGGCATGACCACATCACTCGGCGGCATCGAGATCGGACCACGCGAGGGCCGGCGCGTGACGCTCGCCCGGACGACTGATGAGACCGAGATCACGGTCACGCTCGGACTCGACGGCGCCGGCCACACCGGCATCGGTACGGGCATCGGGTTCTTCGATCACCTGCTCGGCTCGCTCGCCCATCACGGCCTGTTCGATCTCGCCATCCACGCCGACGGCGACCTGCAGGTCGATGAGCACCACACGGTCGAGGACGTGGCGCTCGTCCTCGGGGCTGCTTTCGCCGAAGCCCTCGGCGACCGGGCCGGGATCGCCCGTTTCGGGCAGAGCTCGGTGCCGATGGACGAATCGATCGCGACCGCCGTCATCGACATCGGCGGCCGGCCATACGCGGTGATCGATCTGCCGTTCCGCAGTGAGCGCGTCGGCGGCCTGCCGCTGCAGCTCGTCGAACACGGACTGGAAGCCTTCACCCGGACGGCGGGGGCCACGCTCCACCTGTCCGGCACCGGTGGCAACGACCATCACCTTGCCGAAGCCGCGTTCAAGGCGCTCGGCCGCGCGCTCCGGGTCGCCTGCGAGATCGACCCGCGGCGCGAGGGTGTGGCGTCGACCAAGGGCACCCTCGGGTGAGCCGGTGGTGACCCCGTGACCGCTCGACCGAGGATTGCCGTCGTGGACTACGGCGCGGGCAACCTGGTCAGCATCGACCAGGCGCTGACGACCGTCGGCGCCGACGTGGTCATCGCACGCGATCTCGACGGTCTGCGCGACGCGGACGCGATCGTCGTCCCGGGCGTGGGCGCCGCCGAACCCGCGATGGCCAGCCTCGATGTCGCCGGGCTGACCGGACCGGTCCGGGACTGGGCAGCGGGCGACCGACCCTTCCTCGGCATCTGCCTCGGACTCCAGCTGCTGTTCGAAGGCAGCGACGAGGACGGGGCGAGGACGCTCGGCGTCGTCCGCGGGCGGACGGCTCTGCTCGAAGGCGCCCCGACCCTGCCCCACATCGGCTGGAACCAGGTCGTGCGGGCGCGCCCTCACGCGCTGTTCGACGGCATCGGCGAAGGCGCGGACTTCTATTTCGTCCATTCGTATGCCGGCGTCCCAACGACCGCCGCGACGAACGCGATCCTGGCCACCACGGAGCACGGCGGAACGTTCGTGTCGGCCGTCGCGCGCGGGTCGCTGCTTGGCGTGCAGTTCCACCCGGAACGGAGTGGCCGCGACGGCCTTCGGCTCCTCGCCAATTTCGTCGACCTCGTCCGGGCCGCCTGATGCTCCGCCGGCGCGTGATCCCGTGTCTCGACGTCGCCGACGGCCGGGTGGTCAAGGGCACCCGCTTCGTCGACCTTGTCGACGAGGGCGACCCGCCCGAGCTGGCCGAGCGTTACGCCGCCGAGGGCGCCGACGAACTCGTCTTCCTCGACATCACCGCCGCCCCGGAGCGACGCGGGACGCTGCTCGACATCGTCGAACGGACTGCTCGGCGCGCGTTCATCCCGCTGACCGTCGGCGGTGGCGTCCGCAGCGTCGTCGAGATGCGCGATGTCCTGCGCGCGGGCGCCGACAAAGTCTCGCTCAACACGGCGGCCGTCGCCGACCCGACACTCATCGAGCGCTGCGCGGCCCGCTTCGGGCGGCAGGCCGTGGTGGTCGCCATCGACGCACATGGCGCCGAAGACGGCACATGGGAGGTCGTCGTCAAGGGCGGGCGGGAGGCGACCGGCCTCGATGCGGTCGCCTGGGCGGAACGCGCCGTCGGCCTCGGCGCGGGCGAACTCCTGGTCACGTCCATCGACCGCGACGGGACCGGCGCCGGCTTCGACACCGGGCTCCTTCGTGCGATCACCTCGCGCGTCCACGTGCCCGTCATCGCGTCCGGCGGCGCCGCCGGACCGGACGACTTCGTGGCCGCCGTCCGGGATGGCGGAGCGGACGCGGTCCTTGCGGCGTCGATCTTCCACCGCCGGATCCACGCCATCGCGGAGGTCAAGGCGGCCATGGCGGCGGCCGGCATCCCGGTCCGACTGGTGCCGGAGGCCGTGGCATGACCCTCGCACCGCCGGCCGTCAGGTTCGGATCGGACGGATTGGTGACCGCGGTCGTCCAGGACGTCCACGACCGCAGGGTCCTGATGGTGGCCCACATGGACACCGAGGCGCTGGCCGCCACCGTTGCCACGGGCGAGGTGCACTTCCACTCGCGCTCACGCGATCGTCTGTGGCGCAAAGGCGAGACCAGCGGCAACGTCCTGAGCCTTGTCGACCTGGCGGTCGATTGCGATGGTGACGCGCTCCTCGTGACGGTCGATCCGGCCGGCCCGACCTGCCACCGCAACACGCGCAGCTGCTTCGATCCCGACGGCGCACGGGCCGAGCGCACCACGCAGGGGTTCGCCTGGCTCGAGGACCTCTGGGCGACCATCGAAGCGCGGACGATCGAACGCCCCCACAGCTCGTATACGACATCGCTGCTGGACGGCGGCGTCGACGCCGTTGCGCGCAAGGTGACCGAAGAGGCGACCGAGGTCCTCATCGCGGCCAAGGACGACGCCGCGGCACAAGTCTTCGGCGCCGACCGTGTCACGACGCGGGTCGATCTCTCGAACGAGACGGCCGACCTTCTCTATCACGTCCTCGTCCTGCTGGCCGAGCGTGGCCTGCCGCCCGAAGCGGTGATGCGGGCGCTTCGGGAACGCCACCGACGCTAGCGGCGGCGGCCGATCTCTCGCCGGCGCTTCCCGATCCGAACGTCGAGCCACTCCCCGGCGATCGGGTCGGGCCGAACGTCCGGATCCGTCACGCGGAGCCCGTTGATCGTCACTCCACCGCTGGCGATCATCCGGCGCGCCTCGCCGCGCGAGGCCAACACTCCGGCCTCCGCCAGCAGGACCGCCGTGCCGGCCGCCAGCCAGCCAGCCTCGAACTCGAAGCCGCCCGCAGACCCGTACAGGGATGCGAGGACGTCGGGATCGACGATCGGCTCCATGGAGAACAGCGCCTCGGAGGCGGCGATCGCCCGCGTCGACTCCGAGGCGCCATGCGTCCGGGTGGTGATGTCGACTGCCATCGCCCGCTGGGCCGCGCGGGCTTCCGGCCGCGCGGCCAGTTCCGCCTCGAGTGCCTCGATCCGCTCGCGGGGGAACTCGGTGAACCAACGCAGGTAGGTCCCGATATCGCGGTCGTCCACGTTCAGCCAGTACTGGTAGAACGCGAAGGGCGACGTCCGGGCCGAGTCCAGCCAGACCAACTCTCCGGATTCGCTCTTGCCGAACTTCGTGCCCGAGGGCGACAACAGCAGCTTGTAGGCCAGTCCGTGCGCGGGTTCGGCGTCGTCGGTCAGGTCGCTCGTCCGCCGGATCAGCTCGAGGCCCGCGGTGATATTGCCCCACTGGTCGCCGCCGCCCATCTGGAGCTCGACACCCATCGTCCGATACATGTGGGCGTAGTCGTAAGCCTGCAGGAGCATGTAGCTGAATTCCGTGAAGGACAGGCCGCGCTCGAGGCGCACCTGGACCGAATCCTTGGCGAGCATGTACGGGACCGTGAAGTGCTTCCCGATGTCGCGCAGGAAGTCGATGAGGCCGATCTCCCCCAGCCAGTCGAGGTTGTTGAGCATGATCGCGCTCTGCCTCCCTGGACTGAAGTCAAGGAACCGCTCGAGTTGGCCGCGAATCGCGCTCGTGTAGGACTCGAGCGTCTCGCGGTCAAGCAGGATCCGCTCCGACGATCGACCCGACGGATCGCCGATCATGCCAGTCCCGCCGCCCATGAGCGCAAGCGGCCGTCCCCCGAACCGCTGAAGTCGAAGCAGTCCGAAGATCGGGACCAGGTGACCGATGTGCAGCGAGTCGGCGGTTGGATCGAAACCGATGTACCCGGTGATCGACGGATCGCGCGCCAGGCGGGCGGGTAGCCCCGGCGTCGTCGCGGACAGGATCCCGCGCCAGTCAAGCTCGTCGAGCAGCCCGCCCGTCACAGGCGTGGGCGTCGAGCCGTCTCGACCGGGAGAAAGGGGGTCCACCGTCGGTTCACGCCCCCTATGCTATCGTGCGGCCTCAGATGCAGACCAGTCTCGCGCGGCGCCAGCGCCACCGAAGGGCGCTCCAACGCCGACCGCAAGGAGGACGGACCGGATCGACGGTCGGCAAGGTCCTCCTCGCCCTCTTTGTCGTCATGATCGCCACGGGCGGCCTCATCGCAGGCGGCAGCGCGGTCGTTGCCATGGGCGCGTACAACCGTTACGCCGAAGGCCTTCCCGACCCTGTCGCCGCGCTGACCAACATCCCGTTCGAGCAGCAGACGGTCATCTACGACCGGACCGGCAAGATCGAGTTGGCCCGCCTCGGCGACCTCAAGCGCGAGCTCGTGACATTCGCCGATCTGCCGGGTGAGATCGTCGACGCGACGACCGCCATCGAGGACAAGGATTTCTGGGTCAACCCGGGCTTCGATCCGGCCGGCATCGTGTCAGCCGGCCTCGACACGATCTCGGGGAACCCCCGCGGCGCCTCGACGATCACCCAGCAGCTCGTCCGCGCCCGGCTTCTCCCGCCCTCCGCGTTCGAAGGCACGACCTATGAGCGGAAGGCGCGCGAGATCATCCAGTCATACCGCCTGACGCAGGCCTACCCGGGCCAGGCCGGCAAGCAGGCGATCATCACCGCGTACCTCAACCAGAACTTCTACGGCAACCAGAGCTACGGCGTGAAGGCCGCGGCGAAGGGCTACTTCGGCAAGTCGCTCGACCAGTTGACGCTGGCACAGGATGCGATCCTCGCTGCCATCCCGCAGTCGCCGACCAAGTTCGACCTGATTCGGAACGCCAATGAGATCTGCCTCGATCCGAACATCGCCGACGGCCAGGAATGCACGAACTTCAAGCTCGTCGTGCCGCAGGACTCCGAGATCGTCCAGCGCCGAAACAAGGTCCTCGACCTCATGGAGACACGCAGCCCATTGACCGGCAACAAGCACACCGTGGCCGAGTACGAGGCCGCGAAGTTCGAGCCTGTCGTCCTCGTCCCGCAGGTGTCGGCCGAGTGGAAGGCACCCCACTTCGTGTGGCAGGTCCGTCGCGACCTCGGCCAGATCTACTGCCCGGACACCCCGTCGAATTGTCCCGAGGTCGACATCAAGGGTCTGAAGGTCATTACCACCCTCGATTGGACGATGCAGAAGGCCACCGAGAAGTGGGTCTACGCTGCGGCTCGCGCACCCAATGCGAAGGACCCGACGGCGCTGCTCGCGAGCCGCAAGATCCCGCGCTCGGCGCAATCGTGGATCCTCGGCCTGCGCGGGCACAACATCAACAACGCCGCCGCCGCCGTCGAGGATTATCGCACCGGCGAGATCCTCGCCTACGTCGGGTCGGCGAGCTACACCTCGAAGGGCAACAACAAGTTCCAGCCGAAATTCGACGTGTTGTCCGATGGATGGCGCCAGCCCGGGTCGGCCATCAAGCCGGTCCAGTACGCCGTCGGTGTCGACGACAAGACGCTGACTGCCTCGACGATGTTCATGGACGTGACCACCAACTTCGGTGGCAACTTCATCCCGACCCAGGCCGACAAGCTCGAGCGCGGCCCGGTTCGGCTGCGCTCGGCACTCCAGTTCTCGCTCAACATCCCGGCCATCAAGGCGGCGATCATGAGCGGCCTCGATAACGTCTACAAGCGCGATCAGGACTTCGGCCTGACCTTCCCCAAGACGGCTGCGCCGGTTCTGTCAATGGGCATCGGGACGCTCGAGGTCCATCCGATCGACCTGCTCGGCGCGTACGGCACCATCGCCAATGGCGGCGTCCTGATGCCCCACCGGACCATCAACACGATCCTCGACTCGAGCGGACAGGTCGTCTGGCCGACGCCCGCGACCACCCCGACAGGGACTCGGGTCATCAGCGCCGGGACGGCTTACATCATGACCGACATCCTGGCCGGCAACACCGACAAGAAGATCAACCCGTTCTGGGGCAAGTGGGCGATCTACGACGGCAACACCCGCCGACCGGCCGCCTACAAGACCGGCACGACGAGCGACAACCGTGACGTCGCCGCCTACGGCTTCGTAGCGCCACCATCCGACACGAAGGCGCCGGCACTCGCCGTCGGCGTCTGGATGGGCAACAGCGACAACTCCCCGAATGACGGCAAGCTCTCGCTCGATACATCGGCGCCGCTCTGGTCGGCGATCCTGACAGAGGTGAGCAAGGGCGAGAAGATCGCGACGTTCAACCCTCCCGCGAGCGGGCTCGTGACAGCCACGGTCGACGCATTCACCGGTTTGAAACCTGGGCCATTCACGACGAAGACGGTCAGGGAGTATTTCCTGCCTGGGACGGTGCCGACCCAGAATACGACGGCGCGTTTGGCGGTCTCGATCGATCAGGCGAGCGGCCTCCTGTGGCGTGATGGCTGCGCCGGGCCCCAGGTCACCAAGGGCTTCTTCAACCTGTCCGAGGTCGACACGAATTTCCCGGCCTGGCAGAAGGCCGATGCGAACTGGGGTGCACGCGCGGCCCGAGGCTCCGGCGTCGGTGGTGGACCCAAAGGCACGCGAACGTCGTACTTCTATAACGGTGCGTTCGCGCCGTTCGGCCGAACCTGGGGTGCGCCATTCGCGCCAACGAAGCTATGCCCGATCGCGACGCCACCGGTCTACTGCGATCAACTGCCACCCCCGGACCCGCTCGGGATCATCCCGACACCAACGTGTGTCCCTCGGCCGACCGACAGCCCGCAGCCCACCCAGCAGCCGGGTGGCACACAGCGGCCGCGGCCGACGCCGAAGCACTGACCCACGGGCGCGAGCGCCCGCGCAGGTCAGAACTCGACGATCGTCGCCCCGTCCCCGCCCTCGCCACGCTGGCCGGGACGGATGGACTTGACCAGTGGGTGGGCGGCGGCTGCCGAACGGACTGCGTCGCGCACGGCGCCGGTGCCCATCCCGTGGATCAGCAGGACCTTGTCAAGCCCGGCGAGTCCGGCATCGTCGAGATAGCGCGACAGCGCCTCCAGGGCCTCGTCCACCCGTGCGCCGCGCAGGTCGAGCGACGATGCGACCACATGCGCGCGCTCGAGGCGCAGGTCGGCGGCATTGGAGGTCGGCGAGGCCGCCTCGTCCGTGGTCGAGGGGACGAGGTCGTCGGTATCCACCATGACACGCATCCCGCCGGCCTCGAGGGTGATCCGCTTGCCGCCGCGCTCGATCGCCGCGATCCGGCCCTCCCAGCCACCTGATCGGCTCTTCGCCCGTTCTCCGAGCCGCCAGGAGCGCTCCACCGCCGGCTCGACGGCCGCCATCGGTTCACCGGCCGGCAGCCGCTCGAGAGCCGCCTCCGCGCGCGCCACGGCGTCGTCGAGGACGGGAGCCGTCACGGTCGTGCGTTCGAGCGCCTCACGCGTGGTCCGAACCTCCGTCCGCAGCTCGGCGACGATCCGTTCCGCCTCGGCACGGGCGTCTCGCACAGCCTCGTCGCGTTCGCGCCGAGCCCTTCGCCGCTCCTCCTGCGCCGCATGGAGGGCCTCGACGGCGCGGAGTTCGGCCGCCCTGGCCCGATCGAGCGCCTCACTGGTCGCTCCCTCGGACGCCTTGAGCGATGCGAGCGTCGCCTCGAATGACAGTTGTGACTCCGACAATCGAGAGCGGGCGTCGCCGACGATCTCCCCCGGCAGGCCGAGCCGCTCGGCGATGGCGAACGCCTGGCTGCCACCCGGCAGCCCGATCGTCAGCCGGTAGGTCGGCGATAGTGTCTCGAGGTCGAACTCGACCGCGGCGTTGCGCGCCTCCGGCGTCGTGTGTGCGTACGCCTTGAGTTCGGCGTAGTGCGTGGTCGCCGCGATGAGCGCGCCGGCGTTGATGAAGTGGTCGAGAAGCGCCTGCGCCAGGGCGGATCCCTCGGTCGGGTCGGTGCCCGCCCCGAGTTCGTCGAGCAGGACCAGGGTGCCCGGCCCGGCAGCCTCGACGATTCGGATGATCGAGCGCAGGTGCCCGGAGAACGTCGAGAGCGACTGGGCAACCGATTGCTCGTCGCCGATGTCGGCGAAGATATCGCGCCAGATCGGTAGCCGGCTGCCGGTTTCGGCCGGGATATGCAGTCCGGCTTGGTGCATCAGGCCGAGCAGCCCGAGCGTTCGCAGCGTGACCGTCTTGCCACCGGTGTTGGGGCCGGTCACCACCAGTGCCGTGTATCCCTCGCCGAGCCGGATATCGATCGGGACGACCCGGCCGGCCAGTCCTGGATGACGCGCCGAGAGCAGGATCGCCTCGTAGCGGTCGGTCGTTTCGGCCCGGCTACCGCCCATCTCGGCCGCCAGGGCCGCCTTGGCCATCCACAGGTCGAACCGGGCCAGTGCATCGAGTGTCTCGCGCAGGCCGCCGGCATTGGCGGCGATGAGCGCCGACAACTCGTCGAGGATGCGGGCTATCTCCTCGGCCTCCGCCACCTGCGCCTCGCGCCACGCGTTGCCGAGTTCGACCGCAACCAATGGCTCGATGAACAGCGTCTGGCCGCTGCCCGAGGCGTCATGGACGATGCCCTTGACGCGCGACCGCGCCTCAGCCTTGACCGGCACGACGTAGCGGCCGTTGCGGAGGGTGATGATCGGTTCCTGGAGGGCGCTCCCGAGTTCCGCGCCGACCAGCGAGTCGAGCCGCCGGCGGAGCCGGTCGTAGGCGACACGCACGGCCGCGCGCAGGCCACCGAGACGAGGCGAGGCCGTATCCAGAAGTTCCCCGACCGGGTCGAAGCTGCGAGCCAGCGTCGAGCGAACGGCCGGCAGCGCGTGCAGTTCACGACCGAGGTCGCGCAGGAGCGGCCGTCGCTCGTCGGCGAGCAGTGTCCCCAGCCGAGCAGTCGCGTCGAGCGTGGCCGCGATCTCGAGGAACTGCGTGGGGTCCAGGCGACCAGCGCGCGCTGCGCGCTCCACGGCCGGCCCGATATCGTGCGCGGCGCCGATCCCGACACCCGGCCTGTCCTGGACGAGGGCCCGTGCCTGATCGGTCTCGTCGAGGCTGCGCGCGACGACGACCGGGTCGTTCGATGGCTCGAGGGCCTCGGCGAGGCGACGCGACGGCGGGAACGACGTGGCAGCCGCCAGCCGCGCCCGGACAGCCGGGAACTCGAGCAGGGTGGCGGATCGTTCGTCCATCGTCGTCGACCGCTCAGGCGGGACCGGAGACCGATGCGTGGCCGAGCTCGACGAAGCGCCACGGCTCCGTGGACCACGGCTCGCCCGCATAGTCCACGCCGATCCGGGCCGTCGTCACGACGATCGGCACCGGTTCCGCGGCGGGCGCCCGTTCCAGGCGCAGCGGCGAGGAAGGGTCGCACAGGTCGACACCGGTCCAGCCGGTGTCCAGCCCGAACGCCGCGGCGGCGATGCCCGGTCCCGACGCGAGGCGGGCGACCGGCAGGCGTTCGATCCGACGGGCTGCGGCGGCCGCCTGATCGGGCGTCAGGCTACGCCGACGCGTCGTTGCGCGCAGGACCCGATCGACGCGCATCGAGTCCGTCCCGTCGAGCGGCGACAGTGCGCGGATGAGCAGCGCGGCGGCCACGCCATCCGGTCCGGTCACCACGTTGAGGCAGTCGTACATCCCGTAGACAAGGTACACGTAGGCACGGCCGGCCGGACCGAACATGACCCGGTTGCGCGCGGTCTCGCCGAACCTCGCATGGGACGCGCGATCCTCTGGCCCGAGGTAGGCCTCGACCTCGACGATCCTGCCCACTCGGCGCCCTGTCGCGTCGTCGCGAACGAGTCGTGCGCCGATGAGAGCGCGGCCGGCCTGGAGGGTCGGGCCCGCGAGGATGGCCCGGTCGATGATCAGCGGAACGGGTAGGCCGACGTGATCGAGTTCGGGACGAACGCGCCGGTGAGGACGAAGAACGCCGGGATCAATGTGCTGCGGAAGACCTCCGTGATCTTGGCCTCGTCAAGCGATTTCCAGATGTCGCGAAGGAACGGCAGTTCCTGCGGATCGACGGGAATCCCGGGGATCCGGAAGAACGAGTCGAGGATCACGATGAAGGCACCGAGGATGATCGCCGCCTCGAGGAGGCCCAGGAGGCCCCCGATGATCTCGTCCGCCCAGCGCGCCTTCTCGAACAGCGGCTGCGGCTTGTAGAAGCTCTGGGTGACGAGCGCGAAGGCGACCGCCGCAGCGACGAACACCGTCAGGAAGCCGATCATGTAGCTGTATTCCTTCGAGAACTGCGTCCAGTTCTGTCCGAGGAAGTTCGACAGCGGCTCGGCGAGCAGCGCGGCGAGGAACCACGAGAACAGGATCGACCCGATCCCGATGAGGCGCCGGATCGTCCCCTGCGCGAAGCCGAGCACGAAGAAACCCATGAAGAAGAGCACGAGGAGCAGATCGGTCGCCCCGACCCCGTTCAGGAACGTGCCCACATCCACGTGTTCTGCCTCCGTATCCGGGCCCACGGCGGCGCCGCGAGCGGCGCAAGGGTAGCAGCGGCCATCCGGCCGCCGCAAGGCTCACGACCGCCGGCCCAGGGCGACAGGTCGGCTGTCCGGTCGGGTCCGGTGCGGTCGGGCGGTGCGTCGATGCCCCGCATTCAGGTCCGGAAACGCGCCCCGACATCGGCGGTCACGCCGGCGATCACCGCCCCGACCGCGGCATCGAGCTCGGCTTCGGTCAAGGTCCGCTCGTCGTCGCGCAGCAGGATGCGGTAGGCGAGGCTCTTGTCCCCCTCGGCGAGCGGTCGGCCGCGGTAGATGTCGAATAACGTGACACCGCGCAGCAGGGGGCCGCCATGGCGGTGGATGGCTGCCTCGACGTCCGCCGCCGGACGGGCATCCGGGACGATGACGGCGAGGTCCCGCTCGACCGTCGGCTGACGCGACGGGGCGGAGACGCGATACCGGGCATCCTGCCCGCCGGCCAGCCCCGTAACGGCGAGTTCCCCGACGACGATCCGGTCGGCGCGCAGGTCGAGCGCATCGACGACCAGTGGGTGGAGCTCGCCCAGACGCCCGACCACCGCCCCACCGGCCGCGACCCGGGCCGCCCGGCCGGGGTGGAGGTTCGGATCGTCTGTGATCGGCGTGAACACCGGCGTCGACACACCGAGACGGCGGCAGAGCAAACCGATGAGACCCTTCGCATCGTCGATGTCGTAGGCCCTCGCCGACCGGTCGGGCGCCGGTGACAGTGCCGCTCCCGTGAGGGCAAAGCCGAGTCGCCACCATTCGTGGGACGGACGATCATCGGGCGCACCGTAGCCCTTGCCGACCTCGAAGATCGCGACGTCGTCCCGACCGTGACGAAGGTTCGTCGAGACGACCTCGAGCAGGCTTCCGATGAGGCTCTGGCGCAGCACCGAGTGCTGGCTCGACAGCGGGTTCGTGACGAGGATCGGACGGCCTGCGGGTCGCTGCTCGGGTTCGCCATCGATTCGCCCGTCGTCATGCGCAGGGAATCGTTCGACCGATGCGGGCGCGACGAGGGCGTAGGTGACGGCCTCGCTCAAGCCGGCGCCGGCCAGCGTCTCACGCAGCATCGTCCGGATCGACAGCGGGTCGGGCCGGAACGGTGGCATCGGCGTATCCGGCAGAGTGGCCGGCACGAGCTCGTAGCCCCGGACGCGGGCGATCTCCTCGATGATGTCGGCCTCGACCACGAGGTCGCGTCGCCAGGTCGGGACGGTCGCATCGACGACCTCGTCGTCACCGGCCGTCACGTCGAGCGGCCTGGAGCCTGCGGCGACCACGATCCTCGTCCCAGGAGCGGCCGGAGCGGTCTCGACGCCGACACGGGCCAGCAACCCGCGTTGCTCAGCGGACCCGAGAGTGGTGCCGAGAAGACGGTCCACCCGGGCGGGTCGGAACGCGACGTGAGCCGCGGGCGGGTCGTCGGGGGCCGTGTCGACGGCGCCTGGGGCGACGTCGCCACCGGCCCACTCTGCGATCAGGCGAGCGGTCCGATCGGCCCCGAGCCGAGCAAGCCTCGATTCCTGACCCTTCTCGAAGCGCAGGCTGGCCTCCGAGCGGAGCGCGTAGTGGAATGCCGTCCGCCGGATGCTCACCGGGTCGAATATGGCCGATTCGACGATGACCTCCGTCGTGGCGTCACCGACCTCGGAGCCGGCACTGCCCATCACACCGGCGATGCCGAGCGGACCTGCCGCATCGGTGATGAGCAAGGTCTCGGGATCCAGGTCACGGACGACGTGATCGAGTGTCTCGAGGCGCTCGCCCGCGGTCGCGCGACGGACGATGATCCGGCCGTCGTGGACGAACGCTGCATCGTAGGTGTGGACCGGCTTGCCGAGTTCGAGCATCACATAGTTCGACGCGTCGACGATGTTGCTGATCGGCCGCTGGCCCGCAGCGAGGAGCCGCATCTGGACACGGTCGGGCGACGGCGCGACCCGAACACCACTCACCCAGCGACCGACGAACCGGGGACACAGGTCAGGGTCCTGGACCTCGACGCGCAGGCGGTCAGCCGTCGGTCGGCCCGATTCGGTCGCCGCGGTCGTTGGCATCCGGATCTCGCCGCCGGTCACCGCCGCGAGCTCGCGCGCGAGACCGACGATCGACAGCGCGTCGCCGCGATTCGGCTTGACGTCGACGTCGAACACGACGTCGCCATACAGCTCTGTGAGTGCGGCCCCGACCGGCGTGTCGCCAGGCAGGATGAGGATCCCGTCGGCGTCGCCCGTCAACCCCAATTCGTCGCCTGAGCAGAGCATGCCGTTGCTGACCACGCCCATCTTTTCGGTCCGCTCGATGTGTCGGTCGCCCGGCAGGATCGCACCCGGCAGGGCCACGGGGACGCGCTGGCCGGCGGCGATGTTGGTGGCACCGCAGACGATGTCGAGCGGCTCGCCGGATCCGACCGTGACGCGCGTCAGCGACAGGCGATCTGCCCTCGGATGGTGGTCGACCGAGAGCAACTCGCCGACGACGACCTTGCGCCAGTCGTGACCCCAGCGGACGATGCCCTTGACCTCCATCCCGAGCAGCGTCAGGCGCTCGGCGATCTGCTCCGGCGTCAAGTCCACGTCGACGAACTCGCGCAGCCAGCTGAGGGGCGCCTTCATCGGAACTGCTCCAGGAAGCGCAGGTCGTTCTCAAGGAACAGGCGCAGGTCGGTGATGCCGTGTTTGAGCATCTTGATCCGCTCGGGGCCCATCCCGAATGCGAAGCCCTGGTAACGCTCTGGGTCCAGGCCGCCGTACTGGAGCACGACCGGGTGGATCATGCCGGCGCCGAGGATGGTCATCCAACCGGTCCGTCCGCAGGCCGGACAACCCGGACCGCCACACACCAGACACTCGACATCGAACGCCACTGACGGCTCGGTGAAAGGGTAGTAGCCGGGACGGAAGCGGGTCTTCTTGTCGGCTCCGTACATCGCCTTGGCGAACTGGTCGAGGAGGCCCCGGAGGTCCCCCATGGTCGTCCCTTCGTCGACCATGACCCCCTCGACCTGGAAGAACTCCGAGGCGTGCGACGCGTCGATCGCTTCGTAGCGATAGCACCGCCCGGGAAGGAGCGCCCTGATCGGCGGCTCCATCGTGCGCATGACGTGGATCTGACCGGGGGACGTGTGGGTCCGCAGGAGATGGCCGTCCACATCGATGTACATCGTGTCCCACAGGTCGCGGGCCGGGTGGTCGGGCGGGATGTTGAGCATCTGGAAGTTGAGGAGGTCGTCCTCGATCTCGGGGCTCTCGTGGACGACGAACCCGAACCGCCCGAAGATCTGGGCGATCTCGTCCATCGACTCGATGCTCGGGTGGAGGCTGCCACGCCGGACAGTTCGGCCGGGCGTCGTGACGTCTTGCGCCTCGTCGGCAAGACGCGACTCAAGGGCGGACCCGCGCAGGGCGATGCCGCGCTCTGCGATGGCGGACTCGACGGTGATCCGGACGGCGTTGGCGACGGCCCCGACCTTCGGCCGATCGTCTGCCGTCAGCGCGCCGATCCCGCGCAGGATCGCGGTCAGCCGGCCCTTCTTGCCGAGGACGTCGAGTTCGAGCGCCTCGAGCGCGGCGACATCCCCGCTCGCAGCGATCGACGCCAGCGCATCGTCGCGGAGCGTCTCGAGGTCGCGCGTCAGGTCGGCGAGGTCCACGTCCGTCCTTCCATCCTTGGCCACTGAATCAGGGACCCTCGAGCGTCGGCGACGTCGAGGGCCTGGCGAGGGTCGCGATCGGCGAGGGGCCGGCCGGTGTCAGACGCTCTTCGCGAGCTCGGCGATCCTGCCGAAGGTCGCCGCGTCCCGGATGGCCAGGTCGGCCAGGATCTTGCGATCGATCTCGACGTCGGCCTTCTTGAGGCCCGCGATGAATGCGCCGTAGGTGATGCCGTTCTGGCGGGCGGCCGCGTTGATCCGGACGATCCACAGTTCGCGCATCTGGCGCTTGCGCTGCTTGCGGTCGCGGGTCGCGTAGGCCATCGCGTGGAGGAGCGCCTCGCGGGCCGGCTTGACCAGACGGGACTTCGTGCCCTTGCGCCCTTCGGCGTCCTGCATGAGGCGCTTATGGCGCCGGTGGGACGTGACGCCCCGCTTGACTCGTGCCATGAGGTGGATCCGCTCCTAGAGGTACGGAAGCAGGCGACGGACCTGCCTGGCATGCTCGGGCCCGATGACCGACTTGCCGGCGTAGCGGCGGGTCCGTCGGGACGACTTGATCTCGAGGTGGTGTCCACTCCAGGCGTTGACGCGGATGACCTTGCCGCTGCCGGTCACGCCGATCCGCTTCTGGGCCGCCTTGTGGCT
>Ga0075026_100000026_pt1 | contig 42703 bp, 45 predicted proteins | sample Str012_2_FD_71392 | JGI IMG/M metagenome (GOLD analysis project Ga0075026, IMG submission 71392) | Freshwater sediment microbial communities in response to fracking from Pennsylvania, USA - Straight Creek_MetaG_SC_2012 | ecosystem: Environmental > Aquatic > Freshwater > Creek > Sediment... | reverse complement strand
CTCAAGGGCGGCGGACCCGACGCCGCGTACGCCTTCGTCGCCGAGCTGCGCACCGCGCTCGACACCTCGTGATCAAGTACCTCGGGTCGAAGCGCCGGCTGATCCCGGTGCTGACCCGCTTGTGTGAAGCCGCCGACGCGCGAACGGCCGTCGACCTCTTCACCGGCACCACCCGGGTCGCGCAGGCGTTCAAGCAGACCGGCGCGCACGTGACCGCGGTCGACACCGCGCGCTATTCAGAAGTGTTCGCGCAGACCTACGTCGCCACCGATGCGGCCACGGTCGACCCGCGTGATTTGACCGACGCGATCGAGCACCTCAATTCGTTGCTCGGCGAGCCCGGGTACTTCACCGACACGTTCTGCGTTCGCTCCCGGTTCTTCCAACCCGACAACGGCGCGCGCGTCGACGCGATCCGCGACACCATCGAGCGTGACCACGCCGGCACGGTGCTGTATCCGCTGTTGCTCACGAGCCTGGTGGAAGCCGCCGACCGCGTCGACTCCACCACCGGCGTGCAGATGGCGTATGTGAAGGCCTGGGCGCCGCGCTCGTTCAGCCCGCTCACGTTGCGGGTTCCCGAACTGCTCGACGGCCGCGGCGCCTCGATCCGAGGCGACGCACTCGAGATCGCGTCGACCCTCGCCCCGTGCGACCTCGCCTACCTCGATCCGCCGTACAACCAGCACCGCTACTTCACGAACTATCACGTGTGGGAGACCTTGGTGGCGTGGGACGCGCCTGAGCACTACGGCGTGGCGTGCAAGCGCGTCGATGCCCGCGACGACGCCACCAAGAGTCCGTTCAACCGTCGTCGGGTCATGCCCGAAGCGCTCCGCCAGGTGATCGCCGACGTTCGTGCCCGCGTCGTGGTCGTGTCGTACAACGACGAATCATGGGTCCCCATTGACGAACTGCGTGACATGTGTGCGGTGCACGGCCATGTCGCCGTGCTGCAGTTCGACGCCCGCCGCTACGTCGGCGCGCAGATCGGCATCCACAACCCGAGCGGTCAGCGGGTCGGTACCGTGTCGCACGTCCGCAACCGCGAGTACGTGGTCGTCGCCGGTGAGCGATCCGAAGTCCGGCGGTTGGTCGACGCCACCGAGGAGGTCACCGTTCGTGCCTGATGCACCTGCGTCCCCCGGGCAATTCGAGAAGGTCGACAGCTGCGACCTCTGCGAGGCGGCCCGCATCACGCCGTGGTTCCACGAAGACGACGTGTGCTGGATCGCCGAATGCGAGATCTGTTACGTGCCCATGGTCGTGTGGCGCTTCCACGGCACCGAGCCGCCATCGGCACACCTCGACCACATGCACGAGCAGCTGGGCCGAGTGGCCGGCGAGACCCTCACCGTCGAGCACTACGTCGACGACAACATGCGCAACATCCCCGACCACTATCACGCCCACGCGCGCCCGAAGGGCGGCTTCTTCGGCCACGGCTTCCGCCGCTGAGGCCCTACCGTGAATGGGGTGCCTGGCTTTGGTCAATCCCCCGATCGACGCGAGCCGTAGAACGCCGTGTGGACTGTTTCCGACGACGCGCTCGTAGCCGGGTTGGCCGCGGGCGACCGCGACGCCGCGAGCGCGTTCGTGGGTCGGTTCCAGCGGCGGGTCTACGGCCTGGCGCGCACGATCGTGGCCGACGACCGCGCCGCCGAGGACATCGCGCAGGAGGCCTTCGTCCGCGCCTGGAAGCACGCCGGGGCGTACGACCCGCGGCGCGGCAGCGTGGTGGGCTGGTTGCTCACGATCACCCGCAACCTCGCGATCGACGCGGTCCGCGTGCGGCGGCCGGTCGCGTTCGATCCGGCCGCGTTGCTCGGCTTCGACGCGCCATCCGTCGACCGCGACCCGGCCGAACTCGCGCTGCTGTCCGACGACACCACCCGCTTGCGTGCCGCGTTGGCGCGGCTCCCCGAGGAGCAGTGCCGCGCGGTGGTCCTCGCCGGACTGCTCGGCTACACCGCCCGGGAAGTGGGCGAGATGGAAGATATCCCGCTCGGTACGGCCAAGACGCGCATCCGCACCGCGCTGATCCGTCTGCGTGCCGCCCTGGTGAACGAGGAGCGCACTGAATGAGCGCGCTCAACTGTGTCGACGTGCGTGAGCTCGCACCCGAGCTCGCGCTCGGTATCCTCGGTGGTGCCGAGCGCGCCGAAGTGATCCTGCACGTCAACGCGTGCGCGCGGTGCCAGGCCTACGTCATCGAGCTCACCGAGGTCGCCGATGCGATCCCGCAGCTCGTGCCCGAGATCGAGCCGCCGCCCCACTTCGAAGCGCGCGTGATGCGGCGACTGGGCGAGGATCAGCGCCGCTCGCGCCGACGGTGGGTGGCGTCGATCGCGGCCGCGGCTGCCGCCGCCGTGATCCTGAGCATCACCGTCGTACGGGTGATCGAGTCGAACGACACGGCCGCCAATGCGACTCCGGTCGCGGTGGCGATGACGGGAAGCCGCGCGAACGTGCCGGCGGGATGGGCCTACGTCAGCGGAGGCCGGGGCGTCGCGGTGTCGGTGAGTTACGGAGTTCCGAGCGGCGAGTACTCGGTGAGCGTGGGCCCGGCGCGGGGCGCCGCTCGGACGATCGGGACGATGACCATCGACTCCGGTCACGGTTCGTGGACCGGGCAGAGCACGGTGCCGCTCGCCGCTGGCGCGCGCATCGCATTGGTCGACAGCAGGGGTCGCGAGACCTGCCACGGCGTGGTACCGGCCGCTGGGTAGCATCGGTCGCCAGGGGTAGGCCCAACGAAAGGCTCCAAGATGTTTCGCGTGCGAATCCTTCTGGTGGCGGTGCTGGCACTCTCGGCGCTCGCCGTCCTCGCCGGTCCTGCCAGCGCGTCCGCTCCCGCGGCGAACACCAAGTTCTGCAATGCGGTGGCGAAGATCGGGCAGGGCAACGCCCAACCGTCCCTGAAGTCGATCGGCAAGACCGCCGCCGCGTTCAAGCAGGCGGCGAAGTCAGCACCCGCCAAGGTGAAGTCGGCGATGAACAACGTCGCCAAGCTGCTCGGCGGGATCTCGAGTTCGAGCCCGAGCGACCTGGCGAAGGCCTACACGTCGAAGGACTTCATCAAGAACTACTCGAAGTCGATCGGCGTGTACGTGAAGTACTACGTGGCGAACTGCGGCCCGTAGCACGCGCCTTCACACCTCCGACGGGCTGACGTCATCGAGGCGGCGCGCCGCCGTCTCGGGCAGCCGAGGTACGACGAACACCGCGGCGATGATCGACGCGGTGCCGCACAACGCGATCGCGGGGCCGAGACCGCCGACCACATCCTTGAGTTGGGTCGCCAGCACGAGGCCGACGGCCGACCCCGCGACCGCGGCGACCAGAATGAAGCCGCTCGACGTGCCGCGGACCTCGGTGGGGAACAACTCGGCGTCGAGCGTCCCCAACGCGAGGCCGGCGCACGCGGCGGCGACGATTGCGATCACGGGGGTGATCCACAGCAGCGCATCGTCGCCGGCCAGGAAGAACGTGGCCTGGAACGTGGTGGCCACGAGCAGCCCGACGATGGTGACCGGCCGTCGGCCGCGGCTCTCGGCCAGGCGGCTGGCGAGCAGCACCCCGACGATGCCGGGGAGCCCGGCGGTGACCGAGCGGAAGACGGCGACGTCGGAGTTCGTGAAGCTGTGTGCGTGGGTGAGGTAGCGATTGGTGAGCTGCGATGACGGCGCGCTGAACAGGTTGGTGAGGAACGCGGCGAGCCCGAGAAGAAGGAACCGCCGGCCGTAGGCGCGATCGAACAACTCGCGCACCCGACCACGGTGTTCGGTGCTGCGGGCAACGCGTTCGTAGCGCTGGGTCTCGCGTAGGTTGCGGGCGATCACGGGTACGACCAGCACGAGGGCGGCGCTCACCGCGAACGAGATGCGCCAGCCGTAGTCGCCGAGATCGGCGAGGGGGAGCAACACCACTGCGAGCCCGAATCCGGCGCCGAGCGCGAGCGCGTACATCCCGGTCGCGAACGCGCGGGCACCCTCGGGCGCGTCCTCGACCGCGGCGATGCCGGCGACGATGAGCACGGTGTTCACCAATGCCCGGCTGAAGAGTTGCGCACCGGTGAACACCTCGAACGTCGGCGCCAGCGCGGTGACCGCGTTGGCCGCGCACGCGCCCACCAGACCGACGAGGATCAGACGGCGCCGACCCCAGCGGTCGGCCAGCGCGATGGCGACCAGCGACACGAGCACGCCGGCGCGGGCCACCGCCAGCGCGACACCGAGCGCCTGGTCGGAGCGGCCGAACGCGCTGGTGACCGCGTCGCCGTTCTGCGACAGGAGGGCTCCGCAGAAGTTGGCGAGCAATGCCACCGCCGCGAGGGCGCCGAGGCGCGCCGCCTGTTCCGGGGTGAACGCGACGGGCGGGACGACGGGGAGCAGCTTGAGCGGGCCGGGCGGTGGCGCGTCGGTCGCGGCTGCGGTGAGCCTGGCGGCTGCATGGGGGAGGGCGCGGCGGGAGCCGAGCAACGCCTGCAGGCGGAGGAACCAGGTGAAGAACGGCACCACGACGTCGCTCTCCGCGGTGAGCCGAACTTGGGTCGACGGTCCGGGCGAGTCGACGACGACGGCGTCGAGGCGCGCGGTGGTGTCGGGCATGCCCTGGATCGGACCTTGGTAGCCGTCGTCGGTGGCGGCGAGTTGGAGCTCGTCGACGAGCGCGCGGCGCACCCGGTCGTCGTCGGCGTCGATGGTGATCAGCATCGAGCGCCGCACGTGCGGCATGCTACGGCGTCCCCGTCTCGAGGAGAGTCCAGATGGCCCAGCTCGCCGCCGGCAATCGCGCCCCCGCGTTCACGCTCACCGACCAGCACGGCAAGAAGGTGAAGTTGAGCGACTTCAAGGGGAAGCAGGTCGTCGTGTACTTCTATCCGAAGGCCGACACGCCCGGATGCACCACGCAGTCGTGCGCGCTGCGCGACGCCGAACCCGATCTCAAGAAGATGAAGGCGGTCGTGCTCGGCATCTCACCCGACCCGCCGGAGAAGCAGGCGAAGTTCGACGAGAAGTACGGGCTCGGCTTCACTCTGCTCGCCGACACCGAACACACCGTGGCGGAGAAGTACGGCGTGTGGGGCGAGAAGGTCAACTACGGACGCAAGTACATGGGCATCATCCGCTCCGCGTTCGTGATCGACGCAACCGGCAAGATCGCCGCCGCCTTCTACAAGATCAGCCCCAAGGACACCGTCCCGAAGGTCACCAAGGTGCTCGAAGCGCTCGGATAGTCGGGGCGTTCCCAAGACGCGCACTCGAAAGCCGGCGCCCGGGCCGCTCCACGCGGAGCGCGAGTGTTCGCCCCGGAGACGCTGGTCAGTGCTCGACGGCGTCAGCGGTACACTCCCTCGCCCATGGACACTGAGTACAAGGGGATCGAGATCCGCGCGGCCGGCAACATCCACGCCAACCTGGCGTCGCGGCTCGTCGACACCGTCCCGAAAGAGACGGTCGTGCTCGAACTCGGCTCCGGCAACGGCGCGCTCGCCTTGCGGCTCATGGATCTCGGATACTCGATGATCTGCACCGACGGCGACCCGGCGAAGTTCGAGCTGGACGCACCGAAGTGCTTCGAAGTCGACTACAACACCGAGTTCGCCGAGACGATCACGGAGACGGTCGGGCCGGGCCCTTACCCGACCATCGTCACGGTCGAGGTGATCGAACACCTCGAGAACCCCGCCGCGTTCCTCCGCGAGTGCGCGAAGCTCCTTGCGCCCGACGGACGGCTCATCGTCACGAGCCCGAACCTGCAGTCCGCGGCGACGCGCATCCGCATTTTCACCCGTGGGACGCCCGCCTGGTTCTCACCCGAAGAAGCACGCGGCGAGCATCATGTGTCGCCGATGTTCTCCTGGTTCATGGTCGAACACGCGCACACCGCTGGCCTCGAAGTCACGGACGAATGGTGTACCGACTCGAACATCGTGACGACCTGGGCCTACGGGTGGAAGACGAAGTTGCTCTACTCGCGGTCGATGCAGCGGTTCATGGAGAAGCACTGGGGCGCGGATGGCGGCGATGTCCGCTCATTCGAGTTACGTCACGGTGACACGGAGGGAACCGCTCGGTACTGGGACCGCTGACGGTTCCTACCATCGTCCCGAAGGTCGCCAACGGGCATGCCTCCAGTGTGCCCCACCCAGGGGCGCAAAGCGATTGTTGGCTAGCCCCAAGGACACCGTCCCCAGGGTCACCAAGGTGCTGGCGGGCGACTGAACCGACTGAGGAGTCAGGCACCGACGGCGTGGAAGCCGCCGTCGACGTGGATGCGCTCGCCGGTCGTCGCGGGGAACCAGTCGGACAGCAACGCGACGACCGCTTTCGCGATGGGCTCGGCGTCCTTGAGGTCCCAACCGAGCGGCGCCCGCTCGACCCAGATCTCCTCGAACTTCTCGAACCCGGGGATGCTCTTGGCCGCGATGCTCCGGTACGGGCCCGCGCTCACCAAGTTGACGCGGATGCCCTGGGGCCCGAGGTCGCGCGCCAGATAGCGCGCCACCGATTCGAACGCGGCCTTCGACACGCCCATCCAGTCGTACACCGGCCACGCCACCGAGCCGTTGTCGAAGTCGAGGCCGACGATCGATCCGCCCGCGCTCATCAGGGGCAGCGCAGCGACCGCCAGTGCCTTGAGCGAGTACGCGGAGATCTGCAACGCGACCGACACATCTTCCCATGGTGCGTCGAGGAACCCGCCGCCGAGGCACGACTCCGGCGCGAACGCGAGCGAGTGCACGACGCCGTCGAGGTGACCGCCGACGGTGCCGGCCAGCGCGGCGAGGTCGCTCTCGACCGTCACGTCGAGCTCGACGATTTGCACGTCGGGCGTGGGCAGGCGCTTGGCCGTGCGTTCGGTGAGGCGCATCACCCGACCGAACGAGCTGAGCACCACCTCCGCACCCTGCTCCTGCGCGAGACGCGCGGTCGAGAACGCGATCGACGCGTCGTTGAGCACTCCGGTCACGAGAATGCGCTTTCCCTGCAGCACGGTGGCCTTCCTGTCCAGCTTTGACTAGAGCGGTGTGTTGGAGTGGCGGCGGTTCGCCACGTGCTCGCGCTTGGTTCCCAATCGAAGCAGCGCGTCGGCGAGGACGCGGCGGGTGTCGGACGCGGCGATCACGTCGTCGACGTAGCCGCGCTCGGCAGCGACGTACGGGTTCGCGAAGCGCGCCGAGTACTCGGCTTCGAGCGCAGCTTGTTCCCGGCGGCGCTCGTCGTCGTCTTCGACGGCGGCGAGGTCACGGCGGTAGAGGATCTGCACCGCACCGGGCGCACCCATCACTGCCACCTCGGCGGTCGGCCACGCCATGCACCAGTCGTTCCCGAGGTTCTTCGAGTCCATCACGATGTAGGCGCCGCCGTAGGCCTTGCGCAACAGCACGCAGAGGCGCGGAACCGTGGCCTCCGCGTACGCGTGCACCAGCTCGGCGCCATGACGGATCATGCCGCGCCATTCGAGGTCGCGCCCCGGCTCGAATCCGGGCGTGTCGACGAAGGTGACGATCGGGAAGTTGAACGCGTCGCACCACTGCACGAAGCGCGCCGCCTTGCGCGATGCCTCGATGTCGAGCGTGCCCGCTCGGAACATGGGCTGGTTGGCGACGATGCCGATCGGTCGTCCGCCGAGACGACCGAGACCGGTGACCATGTTCGGCGCGTACGCGGGACGGAGCTCGAAGAACGAGTGCTCGTCGAGCACATCGGTGATCACCGTGCGCACGTCGTACGACGCGGTCGCACGCGCGGGCACCGCCGACGCCGCCCGCGTGCACGGCCGGTCGATCGGGTCGTCGGTCTCCTCACGCGGCGGATCGGCCAGGTGGTTCGACGGAAGGTACGAGAGCAGCGCTTCCAGTGCGAGCAGCGCGTCGTGTTCGTCGTCGACCACGAGCGTGGCGACGCCGCTTTCCTTTTCGTGGACGGCGGCGCCACCGAGCTTGTCGCCATCGATGGGGACGCCGGTGAACGCGACCACGACGTCGGGGCCGCTCACGTAGGCGAAGGCGTCGCGGGTCATGATGACGTGGTCGGCGATGCCGAGCAGCAGCGCGGGTCCCGACACCGCCGGACCGACCAGCATCACCACGATGGGGACGACGCCCGATGCGTCGGTGAGCGCCTTGGCCACCCGGCCCCACGCGTGCAACGACGCCACCCCTTCGGACACGTCGGCGCCGCTGCTCGCGATCCGCCCGACGATGGGCATCCCGAGCTCGACCGCGAGGTGCACCGCGCGTTCGATGGTCTCGCCTTCTGCGGTGCCGATGGCGCCCCGGTGTTTGCCGCCGTCGAGGCTGAACCAGCTGACCGAGCGTCCGTCGATCTCTCGCACCGACGCGTCGACCGCGGCGCTGCGGTGCCCGAAGACGGGCGTGGGCGAAGTCACCCGGCGGCGACCTCGACCCGGCCGAGGATCAGGGTCGCGTTGTGGCCACCGAAGCCGAACGAGTTCGACAGCACGGGGGTGCGTTCGATGGGACGGGGGCTGCCCCCGACGATGTCGAGCCCGATGCCGTCGCCGATCTGGTCGAGGTTGGCGGTCGGCGGCACGATCCCGTCGCGCAACGACAGCAGGCTGATGATGGCCTCCGCGGCGCCCGCGCCGGCGATCATGTGGCCGGTCACGCCCTTGGTGGAGGTGACCGGTGGGGCCGAGTCGCCGAACACCTTGCGGATGGCTTCCGCTTCGGTCGCGTCGTTGAGTGGCGTGGATGTTCCGTGCGCGTTCACGTGCCCGATCCCGGTGGCGTCGAGCCCGGCGTCGTCGAGCGCGAGCTGCATGCACGCGGCCGCGCCTGCCCCGCCGGGAACCGGCGCGGTGATGTGGTGCGCGTCGGCGTTGCGTCCGTAGCCGAGCACTTCGCCGTGGATGGTTGCGCCCCGAGCCAGTGCGTGTTCCAGAGTCTCCAGCACGCAGAACGCAGCACCCTCGGCGATCACGAAGCCATCGCGTGCCGCGTCGAACGGCCGCGACGCGCGCGCGGGATCGTCGTTGCGCGTGCTCATCGCACCCATGCGCGCGAACGCGGAGACGGTGAGAGGGGTGACGGGAGCCTCGGTGGCACCCGCGACGACGACCTCGGCGCTGCCGTCGCGCACCATGCGGACGCCTTCGCCGATCGCGTTCGCGCCCGCCGCACACGCAGTGGAGATGCACAACGCCGGACCGGTGAAACCGAACCGGATCGAGATCATCCCCGCGGCCGCGTTGGGCATCATCATCGGCACGAAGAACGGGCTCACCCGGCTCGCGCCCCGCGCCAAGAACGTGGCTTCGTTCTCCTCCATCGTCTCGAGCCCACCCACGCCGGTGGCCGCGATCACCGCGGTGCGGCTCGGGTCGGCGCCGAGCTCGCCGGCGTCGGCCAGTGCATCGGCCGCGGCACCGAAACCCAGCTGGGTGAACCGGTCGACCCGACGCACCTCTTTCGGGCCGAAGTACTCGGCGGGGTCGTAGTCGAGCACCTCGCCCGCGAACTGCACCGGCAATTCCGACGGGTCGAACCGCTCGATTCGTTTCGCGGTGCCGCGCCCGGCGCAGACCGCAGCCCACAGGGAGTCGACGTCGACGCCCGCGGGTGTCTTCACGCCCATGCCAGTGACGACGACCCGGGGTCGCCCGTGCGAATCGAGGAGGGGGGTCATACGCCGATCACCCCTTCGCGGCGACTTTGGCCATCACGAGGTCGACGGCCTGCCCGACGGTGCCCACGTTCTCGAGGTCTTCCTCGGGCACCGAGATGTCGAAGCGCTCCTCGAGGCCCATGACGAGCTCGACGAGGTCGAGGCTGTCGGCGTCGAGGTCTTCCTTGAAGCGAGCCTCCTCGACGACGGCGTCGGGATCGACGCTCAGCACTTCGACCGCAACCTCACGCAGTGCGGAGAGTGCTTCGGCTCGTTCCATGGTTCCTCCTGTAGTGGAAAGTTCGGGTGACGCGTCGGCGACGGGGGACCGGGCCAACGCCCAAGAATCGCGCTGATCAGTGCCCCATGCCGAGTCCGCCGTCGACGGGCACGATCGCGCCGGTCACGTACGCGGCCGCGTCGGAGCAGAGGAAGGCGACGACCGCGCCGACCTCCTCGGGAGTTCCGAGGCGCCCGAGGGGCACGGTCTGGGCGGCCCAGGCGCGCCAATCGTCGGGCAAGCCGTCGGTCATGGCCGTCACGATAGGGCCGGGGGCCACCACGTTGCAGGTGATGTTGCGGGGTGCGAGCTCGCGGGCGACGGCCCGGGTGAGCCCCACGAGTCCGGCCTTGGCCGCCGAGTAGTTGGCCTGGCCCGCCTGGCCGGTCTGGCCGCTCACCGACGACACGTTGACGATGCGACCGAAGCGGCCCTTCATCATCTTCGGCGTGGCGCGGCGGATGGTGTGAAACGCGCCGGTGAGGTTGGTCTGGATGACCGCGTCCCAGTGCTCGTCGGACATGCGCATGAGGAGGCCGTCGCGCGTGATGCCCGCGTTGTTCACGAGGAGCTCGACCGGGCCGAGCGCGCCCTCGACCTCGCTGAACGCGTCGTTCACGGAGTCGGCGTCGGCCACGTCGGCCCGCACGGCCAGAGCTTCACCGCCGATCTGCTCGATCGCGCCCTCGGTTTCCTTGGCGCCGACGTCGTCACTCGAATAGCAGAACGCGACGCGAGCGCCCGCGGTGGCGAGGGCGACGGCAACGGCGCGCCCGATCCCGCGCGACGCGCCGGTGACGAACGCGACCCGCCCCACCGATTCCTCCACCGTCACGCGCGACCCCACCGCAGGAGTGCGCTTCCCCACGTGAGTCCGGCGCCGAACCCCGAGAGCAGCACGAGATCGCCGGATTGCAGGCGACCGTCGTCGGCCGCTTCCGCGAGGACGAGCGGGATCGACGCCGCGCTCGTGTTCCCGTAGTAGTCGATGTTCACGAGCGTGCGTTCCATCGGGATGCCGAGTCTCTGCGCCGCGGCTTCGATGATCCGCACGTTGGCCTGGTGGGGTGCGAACCAGCGCACGTCGTCGACGCTTGCGTCGGCGCGTTGCAACGTGGCCGCAGCCGACTCGACCACGATGCGTACCGCGCGGCGGAACACCTCGGGGCCGGCCATCTTGAGGTAGTGCTCGCCGTTGGCGACGGTCTCCGCCGACGCGGGTCTCCGGCTTCCTCCTGCGGGTACCTCCAACAGACCGGCGGCGGAACCGTCGCAGCCGAGGTCCCAGGCGAGCAGTCCGGGCCCGTCGTCGGGCGATGCGCCGAGCACCATCGCCGCGGCCCCATCGCCGAAGAGGATGCAGGTGCTGCGATCGTTGGGGTCGATGACGCGCGACAGCGTCTCCGAACCGATGATGAGCACGTGTTCGAGTCCGCCCGACGTCAACAGCGAAGAGCCCACCACCAACTCGTACACGAACCCTGCGCAACCCGCGTTGAGGTCGAACGAGCCGCAGTGGATGCCGAGGCCGTCGCCCACGAAGGCGCCGGTGTGGGGGATCAGCTGCTCCGGGGTGGCGGTCGCGACCACGAGCAGGTCGATGGCGTCGGGGGTCAGGCCCGCGTGCTTGATCGCCGCGGCGCCGGCCTCGATGGCGAGGGTGGCAGTGCTCTCACCCGGCGCGGCGACGCGCCGTTCGCGGATGCCGGTGCGCTCGACGATCCACTGGTCGGTGGTGTCGACGCGTTGCTCGAGCTCGGCGTTGGTCAGCCGCTGGTCTGGAAGGGCAATGCCCCAGCCGGCGATCGCCGCGCGCATGTTCAGGCGACTCGCAGCCATGCGACGGGCTGGCCCTCGCGCAGCCGTTCGCCGCGCCGCACCAGCATGCCGACGAGCTGCCCGCGGAAGGGGCTCCGCACCGGCGTCGACGTGCCCGGGCCGTCGAGATGGCCGACTGTCTGCCCTTCGTGCACCTGGTCGCCGGCGTCGACGTCGTCGAGCGGGCGGAACACGCCGACCGACGGGGCGATGATCATCCGCTCGGGCACGAGGAGGCCTTCACCGTGGTTCAAGAGGGCTTCCATGATCTATGCGACCTCCAAGGTCGTGGGGATGTCGGCGGGGGTGGCGACGCCGAGCACGGTGACGCCGGGGGCGCCGCGCTTGGCCAGTGCTGCGAGCATCGAACCGTGTCCGACCTCGAGGAATGTGGTGGCGCCCAGTTCGACGAGCGTGTCCATCGTCGAACGCCAGCGCACCGGCACCGACACGTGCGCCGGGAGGCGAGCGCGCCAACCGTCGGCGTCGGAGTACGCGACGGCGTCGTGGTTCGACACGACCGGAGCCGTTGGTTCGGCGAACCCGAGGGTCGCGACTTCGGCGCGTAGACCGGTGGTCGCGTCAGCCATGAGCGGTGTGTGAAAGGCGCCGCCCACGTTCAGCGCGGTGACTCGACGGACCCCCAACTCCTGGGCGCGGGCCGATCCGGCGGCGACACCGTCGGGCGTGCCCGCGATCACGACCTGGCCGGGCGCATTGTCGTTGGCGACCCAGCAGGCGTCGGGTGCAGCGGTGCAAGCATCGTCGGCCTGCTCGGGTGTGGCGCCGAGCAACGCGGCCATGCGGCCGGGATGCGCGTCGGCGGCACCTTGGGTGAGCTCGGCGCGCCGAGCGGCGAAACGCACACCCACTTCGAGGGGCAGCACACCGGAAGCGATCAGCGCGGTCACCTGGCCGAGCGAATGACCGGCGAACGCGACAGGGACGTCGGCGGGGAGTCCGAGGGCGTCCCACGCGACGAGGGACGTGAGCAGCACCGCGAGTTGGGCCTCGCGGGTTCGGGTGAGCGCATCGGCCGGCGCCTCGGTGATGAGATGCCCGAGCGGTTCGTTGAGCGCGTCTTGCGCCTGTTCGACGATCACCCAACTCGGATGGTCGCGCCACGAACTCGCCATGCCCGGCTGTTGGGTTCCCTGTCCGGGGAACACGACCGCGATACCCACTGTGGTGCTCACTCCGCCTCGTGCTCGTGGTGCTCGTGCTCGGACGCGTCGATTTGCAGCTGGAAGTCATCCGACCGTCGTCGTCTGCAGGTGGTTACATCCCCTGCTGTTCGACGTCGCCGTGTTCCGCAGTGTCGACCATTACCCGCGGGTAACGTCGATTACCCGCCGGTAATGAGTGAGCTTTTCCGTGAAATGTGGCTGGACGACATCTGTCGGGCCCGATTGCGACAGGATGCGCCCATGCCTCTTCCGGACTCCGACGCGATCATCGGCATGCTGCCGCACCGCCCGCCCTTCCGGTTCGTCGACGTGATCGACGCTCTGGTCGCGGCCGAGCACATCGAAGCTCGCTATCGCGTCACGGGCGACGAGTTCTTCCTCGAGGGTCACTTCCCTGGGAACCCGATCGTTCCCGGGGTCATCCAGCTCGAGGCGCTGGCCCAAGCTGGTGCGCTCACGTTGCTGGGCGACGAGCGCTATGCGGGGAAACTCGCACTGTTCGGCGGGGTCGAGAAGGTGCGGTTCCGGCGGCTGGTGCGCCCGGGCGACGAGTTGCTCATGGTGGTCGACGTCGAGCGACTGAGCGCACGCGGCGGTTGGGCGCAGGCCCGCGCGTCGGTCGAGGGCGACACCACCTGCGAAGCCCGGATGTTCTTTGCCGTGACGTGATCTGGCTGACGTGATCTGGCTCAGGAGCCCTTGGGCTCCGGTGGGTCGTCGAGGTCGGCGAGGCTGCTGAGGTCGCCGTCGAGCGAGTCGTCGGGCTCGTCGGGCACCGCGCTGACCCGCGGGACCTCGCCGGTGGGTTCGTCGGGGTTGCGACGCAGCAGCAGCTTGGCCTCGACGGCCTTGTCCATCGGCGGTTCGGCGCGCACCTGACGCCAGGGCGCCACGATGATGAGCACGAGCAGTAGGACCGAAGCGACGGCCACGACCACGAGCACCAGGCTCGTGAACTCGAGGGCGAAAGCGGGGTGCATGCAGTGCATTATCGCCCGCGCGCGATGCTTCACGGGTAATCCGCATCGTCCCGGCCCGTTGACGCGGCCGTTTCCCGGAGGAGGTGAACCACGAAACGCCGGCTGATGATCCGTCGCATCGTGTCGATCGCGGCACTGACCGTCGTGGTCACCACGCTCGCTGCCATCGGTTTGAACGCCAACGTCTTTGCCGGCTTCCAGGGACGCGCCACCGACGCGCTCCTCCCGTCGGCACCGTCGGACTCGCACGTCGTGGTGGTGGGATTCGACCGCAAGACGATCGAGACTCCGGGCCTGGGCCAGGTGCTCCCGAGAGACCAGGTGGCCAAGCTCGTCACCCAGCTCAAGGCCGACGGCGCGAAAGCCGTCGCGTTCGACGTCATCTACGCCCAAGCCAAACCGGGGGACGACGCCCTGAGCAAAGCGCTGGCCGACGCCGGCAACGTGGTGCTCGGCACCGAGGTCACCTTGAAGCCGGCGAAGACGGGCGGTCCGCCGAAGGTGAAGTCCGCGACGCAGATCGCGCCCGACCTGTCTTCCGGGTACACCGTCGGTCACGTGCAGGTGAATGCGGATCCGAGTGACGGCATCAACCGCAGCGTGCCCCTCGTCGTCGAGATGCCCGACGGAACGTTCCTTCCGTCGCTCTCGCTCGCCGCGGTCATGCAGTACCGCGGCATCGACAGCCCGGTGATCTTGCGCCCTGACGGGGTGCAGATCGGCGACCGTCTCGTCCCGACGCTCGGCGCGAAGTCGTTGCTGCTGAACTTCGCCGCGAAGCTGTCGGATCCGAGCCGCGCCATTTCGGCGGCCGACGTGATCGCGGGAACAGTCGACAAGAGCAAGATCGACGGCAAGATCGTGCTCGTCGGCGCGATCGACTCGACCCTGGGCGACTCGCGGCTCGCGCCCGTGAACAAGTCGACGGGGATTCCCGGTGTTCTGCTCCACGCGAATGCGGTGAACACCATGCTCACCGGCACCTACCTCAATCCGGTGCCCGACTCCCAGACGTTGCTCTGGGTCGCGGCAATGACCGCGCTCATCGGGACCGCAGTCCTGCTGCTGCCGCTCTGGATGTCGGTGCTGTTCACCGTGCTGATGGGGCTGGGCTACGTCCTGTTCGCGTTCGAGCGCTTCAACAGCGGTCGCGTCCTGAACTTCGTGTATCCGTCGATGGCGTTGATCATCGCGTTCATCGGCGCGCTCGGTCTCCGTTACTTCGGTGAAACGCGCCAGCGTCGCCGGGTCACCGCGCTGTTCTCGCAATACGTGCCCGAGGCCGTCGCAAAACGCCTCGTCGACGAGGACCGGGCGTCGCTCGCAGCCGAAGGCGAGCGGCTCGACATGACCGTGCTGTTCTGCGACCTCCGCGGCTTCACCGCGATGTCGGAGAGCCTGTCGCCGGCGACGGTTCGTGTGATGCTCAACCACTATTACGATCGCGTGACCGATGTGGTGCTCGCGATGCGGGGCACGCTCATGAAATATGTCGGCGACGAAGTCTTCGCGGTGTGGGGCGCGCCGCTTCCGAGCACCGACCATCCCGAGCTCGCCCTCGAATGCGCCATCGCCATCCAGGCCCTCACGCCCGACCTGAACCGTGAGCTGCTCGAACTCGGTGCGCCCGAAGTGTCCTTCGGAATCGGCCTGAACACTGGGGAAGCGGTCGCCGCGCACTTCGGCGGAGGTCGCCGCCGCCAGTACGACGTCGTCGGCGACACGGTCAACGTCGGGGCCCGGCTGTGCTCGACGGCCGGCCGGGGCGAGATCATCCTCTCCGACCAGGTGCTCACCCGGGTGCCGTCGCCGCCGCCGGTCGAAGCATTGGGGCCGATCGAACTGAAGGGCGTGAGCCGCGAGTTGCGGCTGTGGCGGGTGGTGGTGCCGGAGTCGGCTAGCCTTGCCGAATCCGTGGCCGTCGGTGAAGCAACTGCCGCGGTTCCGGACAGGTAGGGCGGACCGGAGGAGCAGCGGTGAGTCGGGGAATGCGGACGCACAGAGTCACTCGCAATGGGGTCACTTGCAATGGGGCGATCTCCAAGATGTTGTTGGTCGGCGTGTTCGCGCTGGGCGCGGTCACGTTGTCGGGCATGGCCGCCGGAGCGACGGTCGCCGCCAAGTCGCCTAGTTCCAGTGCGGCGCTCGCCAACCTGAAGATCAAGACACCCCAGGTGTCGATCAAGCAGAAGGGCCAGACCGCCTACGCAGCTGCGAAGGACGGGCAGGCGCTGCACCAGGGCGACACGATCAAGACTGACGCCGATGGCCGGGCCGAGATCGACTACACCGACGGGTCGTTGACGCGGCTCTCCGGATCGACCGTGTTCACGATCTCCAAGCTCACCAACGACAAGGGTGGCCGCCAGACCCAGGGCACGCTGTCGGTGGGCGAGACGTGGAACCGGGCCGCGAAGGTCTCCGAGACCGGATCCTTCGAGGTGAAGGCCGGTGGCACGACGGCTGCTGTCGAAGGCACTGCCTTCGTGGTGAAGTGCACCCCCCAGACGACGGGGAGCCAGTTGGTCACGTGCACCGTGACCGCGGTCGTCGACGACATCCACGTCAGCAGCGATGCGTGGGACGTCACCTCGGTGACGGGCGCGTCGTAGCCCAACGTGCAGCCAGCGCCACGCCCCGAGCGGGGACGATTCCCACGCTCGGCTCGACGCTTGCGATTTGCCGCCGTCATGGCGGCAACGCTCGCGTTCGCGGTGATCGTCGCGAGTTGTGACAGTGGTTCGTCGAGCAATTCGAAGTCGACCGACAAGACGACGACAACTACGTCAGGGTCGTCCGGGTCAGGGGCACAGAAGGCGGCGGTGGCGCCGACCGGCGCCGAGGCGGCCGTCGCCAAGTACCTCGAGAGCCAGGGTTATCCGTACGCGGGTGATTGCGCCACCGCGTCGCTCCCCAAGGACAAGGGCAAATGGTGCTCGACGCTGGTGTCCGGCGATGCCACGAGCAACACCAAGACGTACGCGATCGGGCCCGTCGGCGAGAAGCCGGTCAAGAACATCACCGTGACCCGCAAGGGATCCGCCCAGCTCACGCCCGGCTACCAGGTCGGGGTGGCCGACGGCAACGTCGGCCAGCCGAAGCAGCTCACTCCGCAGGAGCTCGCGGGCAACGCCTTCATCACGAGCAACCTCCTCCTCGACCAGGCCGCGGGCATCGGAAAAGGTCTCAGCGATCTGCCCGCCGGCAGCACCACCGGCGGGACGGGTGGTACCGGCGGGACGGGTGGTACCGGGGGCACCGGTGGTACCGGGGGCACACCGGTGGTCACGCCGACGCCGAACCCGGGCGGCCAGTATCCGGCCAACGGCATCATCATCATCGTGAACCCGATCGTCGACATCGGCGGTCAGGCCGCGTTCACCGGGTCGGGGTGCGGCGCGAACGAGCTACTCCGGGTGTCGTTCGACGGCAACCCGATCGGCTCGATCAATGCCGACCCGCAGGGCAACTTCGCCGGCTCGATCACGATTCCGGTCGGTACTTCACCGGGGCCGCACACCCTGACCGTGCAAGGCGCGGTGTGCGTGCTCAACGCAACCGTCACGGTGGCCGGCGCGCTTGCCTTCACCGGGTCGTCGAGCCACACGAGCACATTGGTGCTCGGCGGCGTCGCGGCGATCGTCATAGGTTTCGTCCTGGTCGTGGGCTCGCGGCGGCGTCGCCGCGGCGTGCGCGGCCGGTCGCTGCCGCCCCCATCGACGGCATGACCTTCGGCGCCGACCTCGACGAGCGCGTTCGCCTCCTGCGAGGGATCTGGCTGTTCAGCACCTGCACCGACGACGAGCTGGGTCGCATCGCCGCCCTCACCCGCCCGCTCGAGGCCGCCGCGGGCGACGAGCTCACCCGCCAGGGCGAGCCGGGCGTCGAGTTCTTCGTGATCGTCGACGGCGACGCCGCGGCCTCGGTCGACGGTGACGAAATCGGCACGATTGGCCCCGGCGGGTTCTTCGGGGAGATGGCGTTGATCGACGGCGGCGAGCGCGTCGCGACCGTCACCGCGACGTCCGCGTTGAAGTTGCTCGTGCTCGGCCGTCACGACTTCAACGAGATGCTCGAGTTCGCCATGCCCCAGGTCGCACCCAAACTTCTCGCGGTCGTGGGCGCGCGCATGCGCGCCATCGAAGACCACGCCGGCGTCGACGCCGCCCTCGGCCTGTAACTCACACGGGGAATGCGACACCGGTGAGCGCTTCGGACGCGGCCCAGAGTCGACGGGCCAGCTCGCAGTCGTAGGAAGCTCCGTTCGAGCGGACGACGCGCGCGTGCCCCCAGAGCTGCGCGAGACCGCCGGGCCCGTAGTACTCACCACCTACCGCAGCCGGGTCGGTGGCGGCGCGGAGGGTCGGGCGCGCTCCGTGCACTGCCGACTGGGCGAACGGGCGCGCGGCTCGTTCCGCGAGACGGAACGCGGTGGGTGAGTGACGGGCGAGCTCGGTGCCGGACCAGCCTGGGTGCGCGGCGAAGGCCTCGGTGGCCGCGCCGGCCGCGACCAGACGGCGTTGGAGCTCGTAGGTGAACAAGAGGTTGGCCAGCTTCGATCGCGTGTAGGCCGAGATCCGGTCATACTCGCCCGCGCGGTTGATGTTCTCCACGTCGAGTCGCGAGCGGAATCGATGGGCCACGCTGCTGACGGTGATGACCCGCGAACCGGGGACCCGCAGGAGGCGATCGATGAGCAGCCCGGTGAACGCGAAGTGACCGAGGTGGTTCACGCCGAACTGGAGCTCGAAACCATCTTCAGTGATGGTGTGCGGTGTCCACATCACGCCCGCGTTGTTCACGAGCAGGTCGATTCGGTCGTAACGTTCGCGCAGCGTCGCGGCCGCGTCGCGGATCGATGCGAGCGACGCGAGATCCAGCGCCTGGACGGCGACGTCGGCACCCGGTGCCGATGCCCGGATGTCGGCCGCGGCCATCTCGCCCTTGCTCACGACGCGCACCGCGAGCACGACCGCCGCTCCGTGTGCGGCGAGGGTCCGGGCCGTCTCGAGGCCGAGACCGGTGTTCGCCCCGGTCACGATCGCGCTCCGACCCGCGAGCGACGGAATGTCGGACTCCGACCACCGTCTGGGTGCCACGCGACGACCGTACGCACCGAGGCGAGGGCTGCACAACCGGTCGCCATCGAGCGTGGTAGAAACTGCGCCGGCGTGTCGTACGCGCCGGGCGACATCGCGGACGGGTCGGTGGAGGTTCTCACGTGTGGTTGGTGAGCGTTCGGGATTTGCAGTTCCGGGCGCGCCGATTCGTGATCGCGGTCATCGTCACGTCGCTGGTGTTCGGTATCGCGCTCGCGATCGACGGCATGCGCCGTTCGGTGCAGAGCGAGACACCCGCGATCGTCGCGCTGTTCGGCGCCGATCGCTGGGTCGTTGCCCAAGGCGCGACCGGCCCGTTCACCACCACGCGTGTCCTCGGTGCCACGGCCGCGGACGCGGTCCGGCGTCAGCCAGGGGTGAAGCGGGCTGACCCGGTGGTGCTCAGCCGGACGGTGATCGCCAATCCCGCCAAGGACGCGAACCTCGTGGGGCACGTGCTGGGCGGTCTGGGGAGCCCACCGATCAGCGAAGGACGGTCGGCGCAGAAATCGGGGGAGGCGGTACTCAGCTCCGGGGTTTCGATCGATGTCGGTGCGCGGATCTTGGTGGGGGGCAAGGCGTTCCGGGTCGTGGGCAAGACCCCCAACGGCCGCTACTACTTCGGGGTCCCGACGGTGTTCGTGTCGCTGCGTGACGCGCAGGAGATCGTGTTCAAGGGTCAGCCCCTCGTGATGGGGATCGCGGTGAAGGGCACCACTCGCGCCCTGGCCGGCACGACGACGGTGACGAACTCGCAGGTGGTCAGCGACCTCAATCGTCCGCTCGCCGGCGGCGTGCAGTCCATCGTGGTGATGGCGGTGCTCATGTGGTTGATCGCGGCGGGGATCATCGGCTTGATCGTGTACCTGTCGGCGATCGAGCGGATGCGCGACTTTGCCGTCTTCAAGGCCACCGGTGCGCCGTCACGGGTCATCGTGGGCGGGCTGATGCTGCAGGCCGTGATCGTGTCGCTGGTCGCGGCCGTGGTCGGGGTCGGGGTATCGAAGCTCGTCGGTCTCGGGTTGCCGTTCCCGTCGGAGCTCGGGGCCGCGGGGATCTTGCAGCTGTTCGCGATCAGTGTGGTGGTGGGTGTGCTCGCGAGCCTCGCCGGGGTGCGGCGAGCACTCACGACGGACCCCGCCGTGGCGTTCGGGGGATAGGGATGCCCGAGATCCGCGTGCGGGATCTGACGATGGAATACTCGAGCGGCGGGTACGTGGTGCGCCCGTTCGATCACTTCGACCTCGATCTGGCGACCGGCAACCTCGCGCTGCTGCTCGGCGCGAGCGGGTGCGGCAAGACGACGCTGTTGTCGATGCTCGCGTCGATCCTCACGCCCACCTCGGGATCCATCCACGTCGGTGACGTCGAGGTGACGGGGCTGAAAGGCGCCGCGCTCGCGGCGTACCGACGCCGAACGGTGGGTGTGGTGTTCCAGGCGTTCAACCTGATCCCGAGCCTCACCGCGCAGGAGAACATCTACATGTCGATGCGCTACGCCGGGGTGGCGCGCAAGCCGGCCAAGTCGCGGTCCGAGGAACTCTTGGCCATGGTCGGGCTCGAGGACCGGATGCACCATCGGCCCGGCAAACTCTCCGGTGGACAACAGCAACGCGTCGCGATCGCGCGCGCGCTCGCGTTGGATCCGCCGCTCATCGTCGCCGACGAACCCACCGCGTCGCTCGACTACGTGCAGGTCGACGGGGTGATCCGGTTGCTGCGCGAGCTTGCGGCGCCGGGGCGCGTGGTGGTGATCGCGACGCACGACGAACGGCTGCTGCCGTTGGCTGACCGGGTGGTTGAGCTCACGCCCCGTCCCTCGAGCGAGTCGCGTCCGCCCGACCGGGTCGAACTCGCGGCCGGGGACGTGCTGTTCCGTCAAGGTGCCGCCGGAGACCTGGTCTACGAAGTGGACTCCGGCCGGATCGACATCGTCCAGGAGCAGTCCGACGGCGGGGAGAACCTCCTCGCGGTCGTGGAACCGGGCAACTACTTCGGTGAGTTGGCCCCGATGTTCGGGCTACGGCGCGCCGCGACCGCACGCGCCGGCGGGGAGGGGCCCGCAGTCGTGACCGGCTACACCCTGCGCGACTTCCGCGCTCGCCGCGGCGAAATCACGCCGACCGCGGTGCTCGATCACGCGGGCGACGGCGAGATCGGGTCCTGACGCCGAGCCTTCGCCGCTGTGTCACCACAGCACCACATCACCACGCCACATCGGTGCCCGGAGTGGGATTCGAACCCACATGCCCGTGAGGGCGGCCGGTTTTGAGCCGACTGCGTCAGCCAGTTGCGCCATCCGGGCCGAACCCCCGACGTTAGTTCGCGGGAACCGCGGGAGCCGGCGGAAGGTTGCCGCCGCACAGCGCGAGAAGGGTGGCGAACGGGTCGACGGGCGGCTTCTCGCCCGGCTTCCCGGGATGGATCTCGAAGTGCAGGTGCGGGCCGGTCGCGTTGCCGGTCGCGCCGACGTAACCGATGACGGTGCCGGCCAGCACGAGGCCGCCGTCGCCCTCGTAGCGTGAGAAGTGCGCGTAGTAATAGGAGACGTTGTCGATGCCCGTGAGCCATGCACCATTCCCGCCGCCGTCGCTGATGTCGTGCCTCAGCAAGCCGGGGGCGACGGCCACCACCGGCGTCCCGCTGAGCGCGCCCATGTCGATGCCGGGGTGCGGCCCGCCGGAACGCAGCTCGCCGAAGTCGTCGGTGAACACGACGAACCCCTTCACCGGGCAGGCGCTCGCGTTGGTTGCGACGTCGACCCCGTGCTTCGTCGCGCCGTCGACCACCAAGGTGTGAACCTTGTCGTAGAGCGCGCTGGCCACCTGCAGCTTCTGTTGGAGCAGGTCGTTGAGGGGCGTCAGCGCGGCGATCGCCTTCTGGAGCTGGGCGCGCTGGTCCTTCAGTTCGGTCTCGCGCGCGTCGAGTTCGGTGGCGGTCTGGCGCAGCTTGGTGGCGGCGTCGAGGTCCTCGTTGCCAATGGTGTCGGTGAGGTGCGCGGCGCGTAGGCCGTCGGCCGCGTTCTCCGCCGCCATCGCCGACTCGAAGGCCGCGGTGCCGCCATGACGCACGTACAACTGCGCGGCGCGTGCCTTCACGAGGGCGCGCAGCTCGACGGCGCGCGCCCGCAGCTCGGGGATCTTCTTCTCCGCGTCGGCGATTTCGGCCTCCAGCTTCGCCTGCTGGGTCTGGGCCGCCGAGATGCGCCCCGAGAGCGCGGTGGCTTCGGCCCGAGTCGCATCGAGCCGCTGCTGGGCGAGCGCCAAAGGATCCCGCGCCGGCTCGGCGGTCGCGGGGGCGACCGAGGGAGACAGCGTGAGCACGCCTACAGCAATCAGGAGAACGGCGATCCGTCGAATCACGGCATGTTCGATGTCGGCCGATGGGGCAAGCTTCTTGAACCGGACCGGGCTCTAGGATGGCGGGCCATGTCGCAGTCACTCCTCCAGCGGCGCCTCGTCGACGTCGCCGAGCGGCTCAAACGGATCCGAGCCGAGCTGGCGGTCACGGAAGAGCAGCTCGGATTCCTCGAGGAGGAGGCCGAGAACGTGCGCCTGCGAGCCCTCGTGGCCGAGACGCCCCTCGCCGACGTGGAGGCCCGCGACGCCCGTCGACACGCCGACGCCCAGGCTCGTCACGCCGATTCCCTGCGGACGACCGTGCGGGAGCTCGAGCGAGAACAAGACGCTCTGCTCGACCGCATCTCCGCCGAACTGTCGGCTCGTTGACCCCCGGGAGCCCCTGTGTCCCCTGATCCTGCCCCGCCGACCCGTGTCGTGATCGCCGAGGACGAAGCCATCATCCGGCTCGACCTCAAGGAGCTCCTCCAGGAAGAGGGCTACGACGTCGTCGGCGAGACCGGCCGAGGCGACGAAGCGATCGAGCTGGTCCGCGATCTCCGGCCCGACCTCGTGATCCTCGACATCAAGATGCCCGGTCTCGACGGCCTGTCCGCGGCCCGTACCGTCGCCAGCGAACGGCTGGCCGCCGTGCTCATGGTCACGGCCTTCTCCCAACGCGAGCTGGTCGAGCAGGCGCGCGACGCCGGCGCGCTGGCCTACCTGGTGAAGCCGTTCCAGAAGAGCGACCTGATCCCGGCCATCGAAGTCGCGCTGGGTCGGTTCGCGGAGCTGACCGCGCTCGAGCGCGACGTCGAAGATCTCCAGTCGAGGCTCGAGGCGCGCAAGACGATCGACCGGGCCAAGGGCCGCCTCATGGACGACCACGGGCTGGCCGAACAGGACGCCTGGCGCTTCCTCCAACAGCAGGCGATGGCGAACCGGGTGAAGGTCGACGAGATCGCCCGCCGGGTCGTCGACGGCGAGCTCACTCCCTGACCGCCGGACGGACGCGCGGCGTACGATCGCCCCGATGGAGACGCAGCGGAGGCGTGGCCGGATGGCCGGGACGCCGGAGCGGAATCGACCGTAGAGATGGCGACGCTGCTGCTGATCGACGGACTCTCCCTCGCGTACCGCGCGTTCTACGCGTTGCCGTCAAGCCTCGCGACGCCCGAGGGAACGATCACGAACGCGGTGTACGGGTTCACCGCGATGTTGGTGAAGGTGTTGGGAGACGAGCAGCCCGATGGGATCGCGGTCGTGTTCGACGCGCCGGGCCCGACGTTCCGCAACGCGCTCGACGCCAACTACAAGGCGAACCGCAAGGAGACGCCCGACATCTTCGTGCCGCAGATCCCGCTGATCCACGAGGTCGTCGACGCGCTGCAGATCCCGACCTTGCAGCTGCCCGGCGTCGAGGCCGACGACGTGATCGCCACGATCGCGACCCGCGCCGCGGCCGACGGCATCGATGTGATCATCGTCACCGGCGACCGCGACAGTTACCAACTCGTGGCGGATCCGCACGTGAAGGTGTTGTACAACCGCCGCGGTGTCTCCGACTACGTGCTCTACGACGAGGCCGGGATCTTCGATCGCACGGGTGTCACGCCCGTGCAGTACACCGATTACGCCGCACTGCGCGGTGATCCCAGCGACAACCTGCCGGGCGTTCCCGGTATCGGCGAGAAGACCGCGGCCAAGCTCATTGCGACCTACGGCACGCTCGAAGCCATCTTCGAGCACCTCGACGACCTGCCCCCGAAGCAGCGTCAGAACCTCGGCGAGGCGCGCGAGCGGGTGTTCCTCAACCGGGAGATGTCGCAGTTGCGGCGCGACTGCGACGTCGACGTCGCGCCTGCTGACCTGCGCATGGGCGCCTGGGACCGTGAGCAGGTGCGCGTGTTGTTCGACCAGCTCGCCTTCCGCACGCTGCACCCGCGTCTTCTCGAAGCCGTCGGTGAATCAGCGGCCGACACCGAGGGCGAGATCCTCGACGTCGAGGTGACCACCGCGCGCGACGCCGCCGCGGCCGTCACCGTCTTGCAGGGACTCGTGGCACGCGGCGCGGCGTACGCGATCGAGCCGCGCTGGGAGGGCGCGCCGGTCCTCAGCAGTCTGCGCGCGATCGCCGTCGCCGGCGGCGACATGATCGCCACCTACATCGACGCGTCGCTCATCGCCGATCCTGCCGTAGGCGACGCGCTCGACGCGCTGTTCGCCGCGGATGGCCCGCCGTTGGTCGCGCACCGGGCGAAGGAGCTGATGCACGGTCTGGGTCGTGACATCCGCACGCTGCACCATGACACCGCGGTGATGGCCTACCTCCTCGACCCAGGGTCGGGGAAGTTCCTGCTCGACGACCTCGCACTGCGGTTCCTCTCGCTGGAGGTGTCGTCGCCCGACGCCGAGCCGGGCACCCTCGACCTCGACGGCGACGTCGAGATCGACCAGACCGGCCGGCGGGCCGTCGTCGTGCTCCAGCTCGCCGACGCGCTCGAGCGCGCGCTCGCGGCGCGCGAGCTCACCGACCTCTACGAACGCTTCGAGCGCCCGCTCGTGCGGGTACTGGCGCGCATGGAAGCCGCGGGAATCCGTGTCGATCGTGAGTTCCTCGAGGCGTTGAGCGCCGATCTCGGCCAGCAGTGCGAAGCCTTGGTGCAGCGGATCCACGCCCACGCGGGGGAGGAGTTCAACGTGAACTCGACGCCGCAGTTGCGCACGATCCTGTTCGAGAAGCTCGGCCTCGTGCCGGTGAAGAAGACGAAAACCGGCCCGTCGACCGACGCCGATTCACTCCAGAAGATGGCCGACGACCACCCGATCGTCGAAGACCTCTTGCGCTACCGCGAGGTCGAGAAGCTGCGCAGCACCTACGCCGACGCGCTGCCGCCACTCATCGCTGCCGACGGCCGCATCCACGCCACCTTCAAGCAGACCGACACCACGACGGGGCGTATCTCGAGCGAAGCGCCGAACTTGCAGAACGTCCCGGTGCGCACGGCTGACGGGCGCGAGATGCGCCGAGCCTTCATCGCCGAGTCGGGCTGGGGACTGCTCACCGCCGACTACTCGCAGATCGAGCTGCGGGTGCTCGCCCACCTGGCCGAGGATCCCGGGCTCATCGAGGCGTTCGAGCGCGGCGCCGACGTGCACACCACGACCGCGGCCAAGGTGTTCCACGTCGACGAATCCGCGGTCGACGACGCGCAGCGGCGGTTCGCCAAGGTGGTGAACTACGGCCTCGCGTACGGCATGGAGGCCTACGGGCTCGGGCAGCGCCTCGGCATCCCGACCGGGGAGGCAGCCGAGATCCTCGACGCCTACTTCGACGGCTTTCCCAACGTGAAGACGTTCATGGTGGAGACGGTCCGCGAGGCGAAGGAACGGGGCTATACCACGACCATCTTCGGACGCCGTCGCCAGATCACCGAGCTCACCTCCGACAACTTCCGTATCCGTCAGATGGGTGAGCGCATGGCGCAGAACGCGCCGGTGCAGGGTTCGGCGGCCGACATCTTCAAGCTGGCGATGATCGACCTCGACCGCGCCCTCGACGACACCGGTTCGCGCGCGCGGATGCTGCTCACCGTGCACGACGAGCTGGTGTTGGAGGTCCCGGAACCGGAGTGCGACGCGACCGAGGCACTCGTGCGCGAAGTGATGGAGCACGTGTGCGAACTACGCGTGCCGCTCACCGTCGACACCGGCTTCGGTCCCAACTGGGCCGCCGCCAAGTAGCGACCAGGTGCTATCGCCTGCGCGCTACTGGTTCGACGCGGTGGCCGAATACCTGGGTCCTGCGTATCTCCGCAACGCGTTCACCAAGGGCACCGAGCAGGAGGTCGACTTCCTGGTCGACGCGCTCGCGCTCGAACCCGGGATGCGCGTGCTCGACGTCGGGTGCGGTCCGGGCCGGCACTCCCTCGCGCTGGCGCGCCGCGGGTACGAGGTCGTCGGCGTCGACCACAGCGCGGAGTTCGTCCATCTGGCGCGCGCCGCGGCCGCGGCCGAGCAGTTGTCGGCGACGTTCGAGGAGCTCGACGTACGCGAGCTGGACCGTCCCGATGAGTTCGACGCCACCATCTGCCTCTGCCAGGGCGGCTTCGGGCTCCTCGGCGGTCGCGACGAGACCGACGTCTTCCTCCGTATCGCCGCGACCCTTGGCCCGGGCGGAGCGCTGGCCGTGAGCGCGTTCAGCGCGGCCTTCGCGGTGCGGCACCTGGAACCCGGCGAGGAGTACGACCCCGCGACCGGCGTGCTGCACGAGGTTGCGACCGTTCGCGGATCCGACGGCGTCGACGCGCCGTTCGACCTGTGGACCACCTGCTTCACCGCTCGCGAGCTGGATCTGCTGGCCCGGGCGGCCGGACTCACCGGCGTCGTGGTCCACGGCGTGACGCCGGGCGCATACGGACGGCTGCCGCCGACGATCGATCACCACGAGTTGCTCCTCCTGGCCCGGCGCGCCTGAACGGAGCTGACCGTCCGACTTTCGGGAATGGCGGCGAGGCCTGTACCCTGTTTGTTCGGCCTCGTCCCGGGGCCCCCCATCCGCGCCCGCCGGTCAGCCAGCGACGCGAGTGGTTCCACCGCAGAGGAGTCGAGTTGCCGGATCAGGACGTGACGGAGGCGGTAGCGACCGCCCCCGTCCCCGAGGAGAGCGGGGAGGCCGTCGTGGCCACCCCGGACGAAGCCGAAGCTGAAGTCGAAGTCGCCGAGCCCGAGGCCGCCGATCTCGAAGTCGCCGATCTCGAAGTCGCCGAGCCCGAACTCGCCGAGCCCGAGGAAGAGGAAGCGGGCCAGAACGAGCTGGTCGTGTTCGACGACCTCGGCGGCCAGTCGTTCGCCGACGCGGTCGACGCCACCATCGTCGAGTTCGACGACGGCGACATCGTCAAAGGCCGCGTGGTCAAGATCGACAGCGACGAAGTGCTGCTCGACATCGGCTTCAAGTCGGAGGGCGTCATCCCTTCGCGCGAGCTCTCCATCCGCAACGACGTCGACCCCCACGAGATCGTCTCGCTCGACGACGAGCTCGAGGCTCTGGTCCTGCAGAAGGAAGACAAAGACGGCCGTCTCATCCTCTCGAAGAAGCGCGCCCAGTACGAGCGCGCCTGGGGCACCATCGAGGAGATCAAAGAGAAGGACGGGATCGTCAAGGGCCCGGTCATCGAGGTGGTCAAGGGCGGCCTGATCCTCGACATCGGCCTCCGCGGCTTCCTGCCCGCCTCGCTCGTCGACCTTCGTCGCGTGCGCGACCTCCAGCCCTACGTGGGCAAGGAGATCGAGTGCAAGATCATCGAGCTCGACAAGAACCGCAACAACGTGGTCCTGTCGCGGCGCGCGTACCTCGAAGAGACCCAGCGCGAGCAGCGCGACGAATTCCTCACCAATCTCAAGCCCGGTGAGATCCGCGAAGGCGTGGTGTCGTCGGTCGTCAACTTCGGCGCCTTCGTCGATCTCGGCGGCATGGACGGACTCGTCCACGTGTCCGAGCTGTCGTGGAAGCACGTTGATCACCCGAGTTCCGTCGTGACCGTCGGTGACGAGGTCACCGTGCAGGTGCTCGACGTCGACCTCTCACGCGAGCGCATCTCCCTGTCGCTGAAGGCCACCCAACAGGACCCGTGGCAGGAGTTCGCCGGTGGCCACGAGGTCGGCGAGCTGGTCTACGGGCGGGTGACCAAACTCGTCCCGTTCGGGTCGTTCGTTCAGGTTGGAGAGGGTATCGAGGGTCTTGTCCACATCTCGGAGATGGCTGTCCACCACGTGGAGGCGCCCGAGCAGGTGGTCACCCCGGGCGAGGAGCTCTGGGTGAAGATCATCGACATCGACCTCGACCGTCGCCGGATCTCGCTGTCGATCAAGCAGGCCGCCGAGGGCGGCGTCGTCGCCGCCGAGTACCAGGAGCACTACGGCGAGCACGCCTACGACGAGCAGGGCAACTACATCGGACCCGCCTTTGAGCCCGAAGCGGGTGAGCCGGAAGCGGGTGAGCCCGAGGCTGCGGAGCCCGAAGCCGAGGCTGCGGTCGCCGCCACCGTCGAGTCCGAAGTCGAGCCCAGTGCCGAGCCCGTGGCCGACGTCGCCGAGCCGACCGGCGCGCCTGGCATCGAGGCCGACGTGGCCGACGCGACCTCCGCGGACTGATCCCGGCCGGGAAATCCCGGCTTGCTCTGACATCAAGCTCAAGGCGGCGCGACTCCGGGCCGACGATCCAGGGACCAGAAGATCCCGAGGGGAGTCGCGGTGTCGAATCGTCGAACGTTGATGGCCGCCGCGGCCATCGTGCTCGCATTGGTGGCCGGAATCGGCGTCTACATGTACGCGGCTGGCGCCGACAAGCGTGCCCAAGAGAACGCATCATTTGTCAACGCGTTCGTCGCCAACAGCGACATCGCCAAAGGCACCACTGGCGCCGAGGTCCTGCAGGCAGGGCTCGTCAGCCAGGAGAAAGTCGCGAAGGGCTCGGTGCCCAGCGCGATGATCACGAACCTCAACGAGCTCAACGCTCGCATCGCCGCCGGGCCGATCAACGCCAAGCAGTTCATCACCACCGGCGCGTTCGTGTCGGCCACCGACGGCGTCGGTGGACCGTTCTCGACTGCGATCGCGGCCCAGGACCTCGTGGCGGTGACGGTCACGGTCGACGCCGATCACGGCGTTGCCAACCAGATCACGCCCGGCGATCACGTGAACATCGCCCAGACCACCCTCGACGCCAACGGGTTGCCGCAGACCACGTACCTGCTGACGAAGGTCAAGGTGCTGGCCGTCGGACCGAACACGGTCCAGCAGCAGGCGCAGGCCGGAGCCGCGGCCGCCGGCGCCGCGCCGGTGCAGCCTTCGGGTGTGCTCACCTTCGAGGTGACCCAGGCCGACGCGCTGCGGGTGATCTCGGCAAACAGCGGATCGAGCAAGGTGTACCTCGTCCTCCTGCCTCCGTCCACCACCTCCTCGGGTGGGAGCGGTAGCACCAAGGCCGCGGCGAGCAGCAAGTAGCCCCCCGTGGAGTCCAACGCCACGCTCGAAAGCCCGGTGGAGACCACGAGCTTCGACATCGCCGTCGTCGAGCCCGACGCGAACCTGCGCACGCGGCTCGCGGTCGAGCTGGCCGGCGCGGCCCAGTTCGAGACGATGGAAGACTTGGTCCAGCAGCTCAACCCGGCGCGGCCCGTGGTCGCGGTCTTCGGTCCGGGCTTCGCCAGCCCGATCGGGTTCCAGCACGTGCACCGGGTCACGAGTTCCTACTCGTCGCTGGGTGTCGTGTTCGCGGTGTACGAGCTGTCGACCGACGTGCTCCAGCAGGCGCTCCGCGCTGGGGCCCGGGACGCGGTCGTCATCGGCGGCGAAGCCAGCCTGCACCAGTCGGTCGACCGGGTCGGCGAGTTGCTCGCGGGTGCCGCCTCTCGCGCTCCGGCGTCGACTGCGACAACCCGCACCGGAGAACCGGGACGACTGATCTCGGTGTTCTCGACCAAGGGTGGCGTGGGCAAGACGTGCGTGGCGATCAACGTGGCGGCGTCGATGGCTCGTCGCTCGACCGAAGCCGTCGTGCTCATCGATGGTGACCTCCAGTTCGGCGACGTGTCGGTGATGCTCGGCCTTCCGCCGCAGAACACCGTGCTCGACGCGGCAGCCGCGGTGCAGTACGGCGACCTCGAGCTCGTGCAGACACTCGCCAGCAAGGATCCCGTGACCGGCCTGCTGGTGTTGCCGGCGCCACTCGAGCCGATGGCGACCGACGCGCTGCTGCCCGGTGAGATCGTCAACATCTGCGCCGCGTTCCAGGCGATCGCCGGTCACGTGGTGATCGATCTGCCGTCGCTGTTCAGCGACTACGTGCTCGCCCTGATCGAAGCGTCGGACGACGTGTTGCTCGTCGGCAGCATGGACATCCCCAGCATCAAGAACCTGAAGATCGGGATGCAGACGCTCAACCTGCAGGCGATCGCGGGACCGAAGCTCAAGCTGGTGCTGAATCACGCCAACGCGAAGGTGAAGCTCGACGTCAAGGAGATCGAGCGCGTTCTCGGCCTGAGCGCGAACTTCCCGGTTCCCGACGACATCTCGGTTCCGATCTCCGTGAACGCCGGCCGCCCGGTGGTGGTCGACGAACCCAAGTCGCCGGTGTCACGAGCCCTCGACTGCATCGCGGAGTCGTTGCTCGGACCGGCGGCCGCACCGAAGAAGCGCCGACGCGCCAAATGAGCGCGGCAGATGATTGAGGACGGCACCCCATGACGCAGACCGAGCAGCCCGTCACGCGCTGGCAGGACCAGCGCTCCTCGCAGGGCGTCAACCAACGCGAGCACCAACTCGAAGAGATGCGTCAGAAGATGCATCAGTTCGTGATCCACGAACTGGGTCCGCTGCTCACCGACCAGCGCATCTCGGAAGCCGAGCTGCGCCGGCAGGTCGACGAGCAGCTCCTCCGGGCCCTGGCCCAGGAGCGCATCGCCCTCACGCCGGCCGAACGCCAGACGCTGGTGCAGTCGGTCACCGACGACGTGCTGGGCTACGGCCCGATCGACCAGCTGTTGCGTGACGAGTCCATCACCGAAGTCATGGTGAACGGACCCGACCACGTTTACGTGGAGCGCAGCGGCAAGCTCGTGCTCACCGACGTGAAGTTCTCGGACGAGGTCCACCTGCGTCGCATCATCGACAAGATCGTGAGCCAGGTCGGCCGGCGCGTCGACGAGGCGAACCCGATGGTCGACGCCCGCCTCCCCGACGGTTCCCGTGTGAACGTCGTCGTGCACCCGCTGTCGATCGGCGGGCCGTTCATGACGATCCGAAAGTTCGCCAAGGATCCGTACACCGTCGAGGACCTCATCGGCTTCGGTTCGTTCACGCCTCAGGTCGCGCACTTCGTCAATCAATGCGTCAAGGGACGCTTGAACATCGTGGTCAGCGGCGGTACCGGCACCGGTAAGACGACGCTGCTCAACGTGCTGTCGAGCTTCATCCCGTCTGACGAGCGCATCGTGACCGTCGAGGACGCGAAGGAGCTCCAGCTCCACCAGATTCACGTACTCCCGATGGAAGCGCGCCCACCGAACATCGAAGGCAAGGGCGAGGTCAAGATCCGCGATCTCGTGCGCAACTCGCTGCGTATGCGCCCTGACCGCATCGTCGTCGGTGAGGTCCGTGGCGGTGAGGCCCTCGACATGCTCCAGGCGATGAACACCGGTCACGACGGGTCGATCACCACGGTCCACTCGAACTCACCGCGCGACACGCTCTCCCGCATCGAGACGATGACGTTGATGGCGGGTATGGACCTTCCGGTGCGCGTCATCCGGGAACAGATGGCCTCCGCGCTCGACATGATCGTGCACCTCACGCGACTGCGTGACGGCACCCGGCGCGTCACGCACGTGAGCGAGGTGATGGGCATGGAGGGCGACGTCGTCGTGCTCCAAGACATCTACACGTTCGACTTCAGTGCCGGTATCGACGAAGAGGGCCGCTTCCGCGGCGGTCTCCGCAGCACCGGGATCCGCCCGTCGTTCTCGGAGAAGCTCAACGACTACGGCATCGCGCTCGAGCCGTCGCTGTTCGCGAACACGCAGCCGGCGGGGAACGGCCAGGCTTCGCGATGAGCGCGCACCTCCTGATCGCCGCCGCGACGGGCCCGGCGAAGTTCGTCTTCGCGCTCCTCGCGGCCGTGGGTGTCCTGGGCTTCGGGCTCGCGATCATCCTCATGTCGGGCGACCACCGCGGCAAGATCGAGCGGCGGCTCGGCAACCTGATGAACGACCCGGAGGCGGTCGACGAGGAAGACGACGAATTCGTTCCGAGGGCTGACCAAGCCCTCGCCGAGACCGCGGTGCTCCAGCGCATGGTCGGCATCACCGGCCGTCTCGCCGACCGCGCCGGGCTCCTCACCCGCACCGAGGACGCCCTGGAACAGGCCGACCTCCCGTTGCGGCCGCCCGAGGCGTTGTTCTTCTACTTTGCCGGCCTCTTCGTCGTCGGCATGCTCGGCCTGCTGATCCTGCCGATTCCGATGGCGCTCGCGCTCGCGCTGCTGGCCGGTGTGGTGCCCGTGATCATGTTGCACCGCCGTCGGCGCACCCGGCTGCGCGAGTTCCAGATGCAGCTTCCCAGCACGCTGAACCTGCTCTCGGGCTCGATGCGGGCCGGGTTCTCGTTCGCCCAGGGCCTCGAGTCGGTGGCCAACGAGGCGAGCCAGCCGACGCGCCGTGAGCTCCAGCGGGTGTTCACCGAGTCGCGCCTCGGCCGTCCGATCGAGGACGCGTTGGAGGACTCGGCACAACGAATGACGAGCGTCGACCTGATGTGGGCGGTCATGGCCATCCGCATCCAGCGTGAGGTCGGTGGAAACCTGGCCGAGCTGCTCGACACGGTCGCTGACACCATGACCCAGCGGGAGCGGTTGCGCCTCGAGATCAAGGCGCTCACGGCGGAAGGACGCTTCTCCGGGTGGATCCTCGGCATCTTCCCGATCGCGTTCGCCGGAGTGTTGTTCCTCATCCAGCCCGACTACATGGGCGTGTTGTTCGAGGAGTCGATCGGAATCATGGCCATCATCGCTTCCGCGGTGATGACGTTCGTGGGCTTCATCTGGCTCCGCAAGATCCTGCAGATCGAGGTGTGACATGACGCCGCTGATGATCTCCATCGTGATCGCCGCCGCGGTCGGCGCCCTCGCGTACGTGGTCGCGTCGACCTCGATCGAAAAGGCCGATGTCCGCGAGTCGCTGCGACGGCTCGAGGGTTACCAGATCCAGGACGTGCGCGACCAGGAGATGCTCGCCCCGATGAGCGAGCGGGTCGTCGCCCCGTTGCTCGAAGGACTCAGCGGCGTCGCCCGCCGGTTCACGCCCGCGGGCTACGGCGAAAAGGTCGCCCAGAAGCTGATCCACGCGGGGAACCCGCCGAACCTCAACGTCGACAAGATCCTCGTGATGAAGCTCATGGGCCTCGTCTCGATCGTCGTCTGGTTCCCGCTGTTCATCATGTTGCAGTTCAGCGGCCTGATCCTGTTCGTCTGCGCGACCGTGGCGTGGGGAATCGCGTTCCTCTACCCGGACGTGCTCCTCAACCGCAAGGTCGAGGACCGCCAGAAGGAGATCTCGCGCAAGCTCCCCGACATCCTCGACCTGCTCGTCATCTCGGTGGAAGCCGGTCTCGGCTTCGAGCAGGCGCTCGACCGCACGTGCACCGCGGTACCTGGTGCGCTGTCGGACGAGTTCCGCCGCATGTTGCACGAGATCCGCATCGGGGCGACGCGCGCCGACGCGCTGCGGGCGATGGCCGATCGCAGCGACGTGCCCGATCTCCGCAGCTTCATCCTGGCCATGCTTCAGGCCGACACCTTCGGTGTCTCGATCTCGCGTCTGCTGCGTTCCCAGGCCGATGAGATGCGCATCAAGCGACGCTTGAGCGCGCAGGAGAAGGCGCAGAAGGCGCCGGTCAAGATGCTCTTCCCGCTGGTGTTCTGCATCTTCCCGTCGATCTTCGTGGTCATCCTCGGACCCGCGATGATCAACATCTCGCGCGCACTCTGACACCATGGCGGGTATGACGACGCTCGAACGGCCGGCGGGCTCTGGCTCCGCGCCTGCGCTCGACGCGCCCGCGGCCGACACCGCGCGGTCCGGACGGCTCGGGCTCGACTCCGTGTTCACCGCACTGTTCGGGATTTTCGGGTGGGCGGTGGGGCTCGCCAAGCTCAGCGACAACTCGTTCCTCTGGCACCTGCGCACGGGGGAGTACATCCTCGACCACGGGATTCCGCACCACGACGTGTTCTCGTACACCGCGCCCGGTACGAAGTGGATCGCGCAGTCGTGGCTAGCCGAGGTCGCGTACGCCGGTTTGTACCGCTCCGTCGGTGCGGTCGGTATCCGCTTCCTCGTTGCTGCAGTGGGCGCCGGCATCGGCATCCTCACCTACCGACTCGCGTTGCGCCTCGTGCGCGACCGGATGGTCGCGTGCGGCTTGGCCGCGGCGGCGCTCGCCGGCATGTACACGGTGTGGTCGGAGCGACCGCTGCTGATCGGCGTGTTGTTCCTCCTGGTGCTGCTCTGGGTGGTCGAGGTACCCGATTGCATCGTCGGTCGTCACGCGATCGTCGTGCTGCCGGTCCTCATGTGGTTGTGGGCCAACACGCACGGCACGTACCAACTCGGCTTCGCGTATCTCGGGTTGCATCTCCTGGGTCGCTGGGTCGACGGCGCACCGCCGTGGTCGGGCCGCGAACGACAGCTGCTCGCGGGTGGCGCGCTCGCGTTCGCGGTCGTGTTCGTGAACCCGTACGGGATCGAGCTCGTCACCTTCCCGATCAACCTGTTGTCACGCGGCGAGATCCTCTCCCACATCGTCGAGTGGAAGTCGCCCGAATTCCGCCAGGCGTACGGGATCGCGCTCGCGTTGTGGCTCTGCATCTACGCGTTCGCGCTCGCACGCGGTCGTCACCGCGTCACCCGGCGCGATCTCGTGGTCACGCTGCCGATGCTGTTCCTCGCGCTCTGGGCGGTGCGGAACGTGGCGATCGCGCCGTTGATCTGCCTGCCGGTCGTGGCGCGCGCCTTCGCGCGCGACGAGGAACGCGCGAGCGACACGAGCCCCAGAATCGTGGCCGCCGCACTTGCGGTGATCGTGTTCGCCGCGTTCCTCATGGGGCTCGAGGCGACGCAGGAAGCTCCGTTCGACGAGGCGAACTTTCCGGTGAAGGCGCTCGACTACGTGCAACGTCACCAAGGTCTGGGCACGCGCTTGCTGACCAATGATGCGGCCGCGGGTTACGTGATCCTGCGCGACTACCCGCAGCAGAAGGTGTTCATCGACGATCGCTACGACATGTACCCGACCGCCGTGATCTCCGACTACTTCACCCTCGCGTCCGGTCGCCCGGGTTGGAACCGGATCCTCGACCGCTACCGAGTCGAGACCATCGTGTGGAAACGGGACACGCCGTTGGCCGCGCTGCTCGACGAGTCGTCCGGGTGGAAGCACGTGTACCGCGACGCGGTGAACGCGGTGTGGGTCCGCACCAGCCCCTGATTCCCGTCTCGGTCTGCCGTTAGCATCGCGGCCATGGGCCGGGTCCACGACGGCGTCGACGACCACCTGCGCGAGTTCCTCGAGCGCCAGCCGATGTTCTTCGTGGCGACGGCCCCGCTCGGGCCCGACGGCCACGTCAACGTGTCTCCGAAAGGGCTGGAGGGCACCTTCGCGGTGCTCGACGAGTCCCACGTCGCCTACCTCGACCTCACGGGGAGTGGTATCGAGACCATCGCCCACCTCCGGGAGAACGGTCGCATCACGCTGATGTTCTGCGCATTCGACGGTCCGGCTCGGATCGTCCGGTTGTTCGGTCGTGGGACCGTGACCGTGCCCGCCGATCCGGAGTACACCGACCTGGCGGCCCGATTCCCGTCCTTCGCCGGCGCCCGAGCTGTGATCACCGTCGCACTCGATCGCGTGTCCGATTCGTGCGGGTACGGCGTGCCCCACATGCAGTTCGTGGAGCACCAGGAGCGGCTGGTCGACTGGGCGAACGCCTTGGGTGACGACGGCCTCCGCGACTACCGGGTCGACAAGAACCGGAAGAGCATCGACGGGCTCCCCGGTTACTGAGCCCGGACGCGAGGAGAGGGCCGCGTCGCTGCGACCCCCTCCTCCGTTGTCGGCCGATCTGCGAGCCCGGTGTACGAGCCCGGTTGACGCGCCTAGGTACCGGCGCTGCTGATGCTGCTGCCTTCGCGGTTGTAGGTGCCGTTGATCTGGTTCCCGAGGAAGCTCACTGCCGCGATGACGGCGAGGGCGATGAGGGCGACGAGGAGGATGTACTCCACCATGCTCGCCCCTCGCTCGGTAGTGGTGAACCTCGCCTGCAGCCATGTCCGCACAACGAACAAGTTCATCGTCCTTGCCCCTCTTCCTGTCGACTGATGCGCCGCCACGCACCTGGTGTTGCCCCATATAGGTATCGGCGGGGCCGCCCGGGATCTTGAATCCCGGACGACCCCGCCGACCGACGAGCAGGTAGAGAAGTACGACTCAGGTACCGGCGCTGCTGAGCGAGCTACCGGACTGGTTGAACTTCGCGTTGACCTGGTTCTTCAGGAACACGACCGCCGCGATGACGGCGAGGGCGATGAGGGCGACGAGGAGGATGTACTCCACCATCGACGCGCCTTCCTCGTCCTTACCGAACTTCGCCTGCAGCCACGCACGAGTCACGAACAGGTTCATGGTGTCTTGCCCCTTCTGCACGCCGAGCCGCACGCCCGGACTGGTTGATGGTTTGCTGGTTGATTGCTGGTGTTGCCTGTCGCGGTCGGTAATCACCCGGACGGATCGAGAGCGATCCGCGCCGGAAGCAGCCGACCCCTGCCAGAACGGTGAATCAGGTACCGGCGCTGCTGAGCGAGCTACCGGACTGGTTGAACTTCGTGTTCACCTGGTCCTTGAGGAACACGACCGCCGCGATGACGGCGAGGGCGATGAGGGCGACGAGGAGGATGTACTCCACCATCGACGCGCCTTCCTCGTCCGAACCGAACTTCGCCTGCAGCCAGGTACGCAACACGAACAGATTCATGCAACTGGCCCTTCTGGTTCGTCTCGTCCCCGGCTGGGGACACGGGCGGTAGACCCGTTGCGTGGTCGTTCGGCACCCCATGAGGCGACCTTGAGCACGGAGCGCGCGAATTGATCGCTTGGAGTAACGTCCGTCACAGTGCTGGTCGGACTCACCGGTGGGATCGGTTCGGGCAAATCGACCGTTGCGTCCCTGCTCGCGGCAAAAGGTGCGGTCGTCGTCGACGCCGACGAGGTGGCCCGAGCGGTCGTCGAGCCCGGCGAGCCCGCCTTCTCGGCGCTGGTGGAGCGCTTCGGCGCGGGGATCCTCGATACCGACGGCCGGCTCGACCGGGCGGCACTCGCCGCGCTCGCGTTCGCCGACGACGAGGGACGCAAGGCGCTGGGTGACATCACCTGGCCGGCGATCGGGGAGGAGTTCGAGCGCCGGATCACCGAGGCACCCCCCGGGTCGGTGATCGTGTGCGACGTCCCCCTGCTCGTCGAGAGCAAGGCCGCCGCCGCCCGCCCGTACGTCGCCGTGATCGTGGTCGAGGCCCCCAAGGCGCTCCGGCTCGACCGGCTCGAGCTCCGCGGCGTGGCCCGAGACGACGCCGAGCGGCGCATGGCCGCCCAGGCGACCGACGAGGAGCGCCGCGCGGTCGCGACCCACCTGGTCGACAACGGTGGCCCGCTCGAGCAGCTCGAACGTCAAGTCGACGCGATCTGGGACGAGATCGTCGCCGGCGCGGGGTCCGGCGCGGGGTCCGTCGGGGAATGAGTGTCGTAGGCCGCCGTTAGCATCGCGTCGATGCCTGCGCTCGAGCTCGTCACCGACCTCTCACCGGCAGGTGATCAGCCCGAGGCGATCGCCGCGCTCGCCGCCGGGGTCGAGCGGGGAGACCGGTTCCAGACCTTGCTCGGCATCACCGGATCCGGGAAGAGCTTCACCACGGCCGCGGTCATCGAGAAGGTGCAGCGCCCCACCCTGGTGCTCGCGCCCAACAAGACCCTCGCCGCCCAGCTCGCGAGCGAGTTCCGGGAGCTGTTCCCGAAGAACCGGGTGGAGTACTTCGTCTCCTATTACGACTACTACCAGCCCGAGGCCTACCTCCCGTCGACCGACACCTACATCGAGAAGGATTCGTCGATCAACGACGAGATCGACCGCCTGCGTCACTCGGCCACCAGCGCTCTGATGTCGCGTCGCGATGTGATCATCGTCGCGTCGGTCTCGGCGATCTACGGGTTGGGCGGTCCGGAGGAGTACGCGCGCCAGTGTCTGATCCTCGACGTCGGCGAAGAGCGCGAACAGCGCGCCATCCTGGCTCGGCTCGTCGAGCTGCAGTACGAGCGCAACGACTACGACTTCGCTCGCAACAAGTTCCGCGTCAGGGGTGACACGATCGAGGTGTTCCCGGCGTACGAGGAACGGGGGGTGCGCATCTCGTTGTTCGGCGACGAGATCGAGCGCATCGTGTCGGTCGATGCGCTGACCGGGGAGATCGTGGAGGAGCTCGAACGGTTCGTGCTGTTCCCGGCGTCGCACTACGTCACCTCCGACGAGCACATGAAGCGCGCCATCGAGGGCATCGAGTCGGAGCTGGTGGAGCGGTTGGCGTGGTTCGAGAAGCACGGCAAGCTGCTCGAAGCGCAGCGGCTGCGCATGCGCACCACCTACGACCTCGAGATGCTCCGCGAGATCGGCGTGTGCTCGGGCATCGAGAACTACTCGCGCCATCTCGACGGTCGCGCCGCGGGTCAGATGCCCTACACGCTGCTCGACTACTTCCCCGACGACTACGTCGTCGTCGTCGACGAGTCACACCAGACCATCCCGCAGCTGCACGGCCAGTACGAGGGCGACAAATCCCGCAAGGACACGCTGGTCGACCACGGCTTCCGCTTGCCGTCGGCAATGGACAACCGACCGTTGCGGTTCCACGAGTTCGTCGACAAGGTCAACCAGGTGATCTTCCTGTCGGCCACGCCGAGCGCGTACGAGCTCGAGCACTCGACTCAGGTGGTGGAACAGATCGTGCGGCCCACGGGACTGATCGACCCCGAGATCATCGTGAAGCCGACGAAGGGTCAGATCGACGACCTGGTGCACGAGATCCGAGGGCGCGCCGAGAGCGACCAGCGCGTGCTCGTGACCACGCTCACCAAGAAGATGGCGGAAGACCTCACCGAGTACCTGCTCGAGCTGGGCATGCGCGTGCGCTACCTCCACAGTGAGGTCGACACGCTCGAACGGGTGGAGATCCTGCGCGGTCTGCGGCTCGGCGACTTCGACGTGCTGGTCGGTATCAACCTGTTGCGGGAAGGGCTCGACCTCCCCGAGGTGTCGTTGGTGGCCATCCTCGACGCCGACAAGGAAGGGTTCCTGCGATCGGCGACCGCGCTGATCCAGACCATCGGACGCGCCGCGCGCAACGTCGACGGTCAGGTGATCATGTACGCCGACCAGATGACCGACTCGATGCGGCGCGCCATCTCGGAGACCAACCGCCGCCGGAAGAAGCAGCTCGAATACAACGAGGCGCACGGCATCGATCCCCAGACCGTCCGCAAGAAGGTCACCGACATCCTCGAGATGCTGCGTGGCTCCGACGCCGAGGGGTCGACGAGCGGTCGGGGTCGGGGTCGCGGTCGGGGGAGAGGCCGCCAGCCGCAGCGCTCGGCGGTGTTCGACCTCGCCGACGTGCCGCCCGACGAACTCGGTCGGCTCATCCAGAGCTTGCAGGACGAGATGCACGATGCCGCCACCAACCTCCGGTTCGAGGAGGCGGCGCGCCTGCGCGACGAGATCACCGAGCTCAAGCGGGAGCTCCGGGCCGCAGTCTGAGCGGAAACCACTGAATCGGTGGAGTCGGTTGGTCGATTGACCGGGTATGACTTCGACGGGTCAGTCGACGCGCCCGGCGCCCGAGCCCGCGCCCGCCGTCCCGGCGCCGTTGACCGGCACCGGCACCCGGATTTCGATCGTGATCGTGCTGGGCGCCTTCCTGGTTGCCCAAGCCCTGCTCCTCCTCGCGGGGTCGGCTTCGGGCACCGACGTCACGTCGTCGGCGAGCTTCGCCCGCTGGGACAGCGTCCACTACCTCGACATCGCGTCGCACGGCTACGACCTGCACCACTGCGATCCGACGACGTACGTCGAATCGATCTACACGCGCCACGACTGGTGCGGGAACGCGGGCTGGTTCCCCGGCTATCCAATCGCCATGCGGGCCGTGTCCGACGGGTTCGGGCTCGCGCCAGTGACTGCGGGCATGGTGATCGCGCGCGGCGCGCATCTCGCGATGCTCGCGGTGCTCTGGTTCGCGTTCTTGCGCCGCCGACCGCGTGGCGCCGCGATCCTGGCCCTCGGCATCGCCGCGGTCTTCCCGGCGTTCGTCTACCAGGACGCGATCTTTCCCGTGTCTCTCGCGCTGGTGTCGATCATCGCCAGCCTCGCGCTGCTCGCGCGGCGACGATGGTGGGCTGCGGGCGCGGCCGGGATGGTGGCCGTGGTCAGCTACCCGAGTGGAATCACGCTCGCGGTCGTCGGCCTGCTCGCCGTGTTGGCGCAGCCGGCACTCGGTGACCTTCGTCGTCGCCTGGCGTGTGCGGTCCGCTACGCGGTGCCGCTCGTGGTCGCGTACGCCGGAACGCTGATGATGTGGCAACGCAGCGTCGGTCGGTGGGATGCGTGGATCGTCACGCAACGGCACTACGGCTACGGGCCCACGTTCTTCCTCACCACGTGGTGGGCGCACGTGCGCGCCGGCACGCCCCTCGGCATCGGCACGACCGGACCCGCGCTGCAGACCGTGCTCGTGGCGCTCGTGGTCGTGGGTGGCCTCGCCGCCGCGTTCGCGCATCGTGATCGACTCGATGCGCAGGAGATCACCATCGCCGCGTACGCGACCGTCTTCTGGTTGGTTCCGCTCTCGATGGGAGGCGCGCTGTCGTTGTACCGGGCCGAGGCCCTGCTGGTCCCGGCCGTGGTGCTGACGGTGCGCTTCCGGCGTCGCTACCAGGTGGCGCTGTTGGTCGCCTGCGTCGTCGTCGGCATGATCATGACGGTGGGCTTCTTCGACCAGTCGTTGATCTGATCGGCGCGCCCGAGAGAGAGCGCGCCGACCGCCGCGAACACGTAGAGCGGCAGCAGCGCGCGCTGGAAGCCCGCGTTGGTGACCCAGACGTCGGTGCCGAGCAGGGTGGCGAAGCCGAGGTAGGAGAGCGCGATCCACGTGAGCACGTCGCGTGGTGAGTACCACACGGCCGCGACACACAGCAGCACGGCCACCACCACCCAGAAGACGATGGCGGAAGCGTCCTGCGTCACCTGGAGCCCGTGGGCGAGGCCGACGCCCGGGAAGCTCAGACGTTCGCCCGAGTGGTTGAACGGCCAGTTCCCGAGCCGCACGCGCAGGAACGCGATCCACGCGCCGTACACGAGCAACGGCAGCGCGAGGGGAACGACGCGGCCGACGCGCGCGCGTGTATTGCCGGTGGCGTGCACGAGATCCCAGAGCATCAGGCCCGTCACCGCGACGAGCACCGTCTCGCGGGTGAGCACCGCGACACAGAACACCGCGACCGCGAGCAACCGGCGATCGCGTTGCCACAACAGCACGCCCGCGCCCACGAGCGCGAGCGCGAACAGCTCCGGCGTCATCTCGGTGAGGGTCTCGAAGCCGGCGAACGGCACGATCAAGCTCCACCACGGGGAACGCCCCCGTTCGGCGAGCAACTGCCCGACCACCGCGCACGCCGCGCCGCACGAGAGGATGACGAGCACCACGAGCGTCCAGCCGGTGAAGCGCGACTGTCCGACGGACGCCGCCCACGTGAGGTAGCCCCACACCGGTCGTTGCGCGCGGTACGCGAACTCCGACGGTTCGCGCAGCACCGACGGTCGACTCAACGTCGGATCCTGCGCGATCACCGCGAACGCGTGTCCGTCGCCCCCGGTGAGCGCGACGTCGAGCTTCGACAGCGGATCGTGGTAGATCGACGCAAACGGCACCATCGTGCCGGGGGCCGGCGTCTCGCGGCTGGCGAGGAAGGCGAAGACCATTGCCCCGCCCACGAGCATGCCGGCGATGGCGACGGCGGCGATGGCGCGACCGCGGCCGCGGCCGACGCCGACGAGGCGGGAGCTCATGTGCGGAGTTTCGGCGTCGCCGGGGACTCCCTGAAGCCTCAGTGGGGCTCGCGGCGCGGCGGTCGGGATCTGCGTAGGCTCCGAGACCATGACGCAGACGTTCGATGTCGTCGTCGTGGGTGGCGGATCCGCGGGTGCGGTCATCGCGGCGAGACTGTCCGAGGATCCGGCATGCCGGGTCGCGCTCCTCGAAGCCGGAGGTACGCCGCCCCCCGCGGAGCTGGTGCCGGCGGCGTGCGCGACGTTGCAGCAGAACCCCGAAACCGACTGGATGTACACCGCGGACGCCGGCGGCGCGGGGCTGGGTCTCGCCGAGGGTCGCATGATGGTGCCGCGCGGGAAGATGCTCGGCGGTTCGTCGGGGCTCAACTACATGGCCTACGTCCGCGGCCATCCCGGCGACTTCGACGCGTGGGCCGCCGACGGTGCAACCGGTTGGAGCTACGACGAGCTGCTGCCGTATTTCAAGAAGAGTGAAGGCATCTCCCCGAGTGGCGACATCGTCGTCGACGGCGACGCGCACAACACCGACGGACCGCTCGGGGTCTCGGTGCGCGCACCGGTCCTGAGCGCGGCGCAGGAGTTCGTCGACGCCGCGGCCGCCGCCGGCTTCCCGGTCGGCGACTACAACGGCCGCGATCGCGGC
>Ga0075026_100000025_pt1 | contig 42720 bp, 35 predicted proteins | sample Str012_2_FD_71392 | JGI IMG/M metagenome (GOLD analysis project Ga0075026, IMG submission 71392) | Freshwater sediment microbial communities in response to fracking from Pennsylvania, USA - Straight Creek_MetaG_SC_2012 | ecosystem: Environmental > Aquatic > Freshwater > Creek > Sediment... | reverse complement strand
TGTCGACGTGACCGGCAAGACCGCCCTCCAGCTGGTCGTCACCGATGGCGGCGACAACATCAACTACGACCATGCCGACTGGGCCGACGCCAAGCTGACCTGCGGCTAGGCCTCACAGCGGATCTCCCGCGCCTGGATCCGTCTGGTTAGCCGCGGGGCTGGCGGGTGGAGTCGGGCGCGGTGCGCGTCAGTCCGGGTCCACTCGCGTCGGATCGCCCGCCAGGCGCTCGTCGTAGCGTCGGTCGCGCCAGGCGAGCGCCGCCTTCAGGCCGTCGCGCCGGACGATCGCATCCCATTCCCGCTGCTCCGGAGTGTCGGCCGCATTGATGATCGCGCCGATGTCGATCCCTGCCTCGATGGCCACCCGAAAGCCCGCCGCGTCCATCGCCCGGTTGAGCATCCGCTTGGTCGGTGCCATCACCTCCGGCGGGGTGCGGGCGATCCGATCGGCCAGCGCGTCCACCTCGGCCGCGAGGCGCTCGGCAGGGACGACGCGGTTGATCAGGCCGATCCGCTCGGCTTCGACTGCGTCGATCAGGTCGCCGGTGAGGAGCAGCTCGCGGGTCTTCTTCTGGCCGATCAGGTACGGCATCAGGAGCGCGACAGGCGCCGAGCCGTACCTGATCTCCGGCTCACCGACCCTGGTGCCTTCCGCGGCGACGACCAGGTCGCAGGCCATCGCGAGTTCGAGCCCACCGGCCAGCGCATAGCCGTGGATCTGGGCGATGACGGGCTTCGGGCAGTCGAGGACCTGCAGCGTGGCCGCGACATCGGCGGCGAGGAGCGCACGCCACTCGACCGGGCCCGGTGTCCCGCCCGCAGCCTCCTCGCTGAGGTCGTATCCGGCCGAGAAAGCCCGGCCTGCACCCTCCAGGACGATGACCCGGACGCGCGGATCGGCGGCGGCCGCGTCGATCGCCGCGCTCAGGGCGCGAACCAGCTCGCCGGACAGGGCGTTGAGCTTGGCCGGCCGATTGAGCGTCAGGCGGACGCCCCACGGCGTGTCGGTCGTGAGCAGGACCGGTTCAGGATCTGGCATCGGGCGGACCTTCCAGGACGACGAGTGCGTCCACGGCGAGGGCGCCGGACGCGGACGCGATCACGGGGTTCAGGTCGATCTCGAGCACGTCCGCCCGATCGGTCCCGAGACGCCCGAGCGCCACGAGCATCGACACGACGGCCGCCCGATCGATCGCCGGCCGGCCTCGGACGCCGCGCAGGACCCGGCTGCCGCGCAGCTCGTCGAGCATCGCGTCGGCGGCCGCCGCGTCGAGCGGCGCGAGACGGATCGCGACGTCGTCGAGGACCTCGGTCAGGACGCCGCCGAGGCCGACCAGCACTGCCGGCCCGAACTGCGGGTCGCGGCGCAGACCGAGGATGAGCTCCACGCCGGGATCGGCCATCGGTTCGACCAGCAGACCGCGCACGGCGAGGCGGCGCTGGCGACCCAGCTCGAGGAGCGTGAGGGCGGCAGCGTACACCGCGTCGTCGCCCGTCAGGCCGAGGGCGACGCCACCCAGTTCCGTCTTGTGGGTGAGCCCGACGGCGTCGAGCTTGAGCGCGACCGGCCGGCCGGCGCGGCGTGCGGCCGAGACAGCGGTCGCCGCGTCGGGGACCTGGGTCGCCTCGGTCACGGCGATCCCGGCGGCGGCCACGAAGGCGAGGCTCTCGCGCTCGGACAGCGCCGCAGGCGAGCGGGTGGGCCGTCGGGTCGGCGACGGGTCCGCACCGTACGAGGTCCGGTCGGCAGCGAGGGCGAGCCAGCCGCGTCGCCAGGGCCCGGACGTCGCCCGCGTCGTATGCCGCCTCTCCCAGCGGGCGACCTCCGCGATCGCCCGGAAGGCCGGGACGGCGCCGCGCATGAGGGGGGCGCCGTGGCCGGTCCCGTCAAGCAGAGCCTTGGTCTCCGGTGGCGGTTCGCCCGAGGTCAGCGACACGTACGCCGGCAGGATGTCGGGTCGATCGGCGGTCGCCGCGAGGAGCGCGCCGGTGACCTCGTTGGCGGTATCGACCTCGGATGGCAGCGAACGGTACGGGAAGTCGTGGACGAGCACGAGGACGTCATAGGCGCCCGAAGCGGCCATCGATTCGAAGGCGGCGCCATACGCCGCCCCGGGATCGGCCGCGCCCCACGGGTCGAGCGGATTCCCGATGTAGCCCATCGTCGGGAGCGCCTCGAGGATGCCCGCGCGCGCGGACGGTGGGATCGGCGGCAGGTCGAGCCCGGTTCGCGGGACGAGATCGGCGATGAGCGAGGCCTCGCCGGTCGAGACCGTGACCACACCCGTGCGACCTCGGCCGACGCGGCGCCCGGTCCGGCGTGTGCCTTCGACCAGCTCGGCGGTCTCGAGGAGCTCGTCGAGATCGCGGCAACGGATCACCCCGGCGGCATCGAGCGCTGCGTCGGTGACGCGCGTCTCGCCGGCGAGCGACCCGGAATGCGCGACCGCGGCGGCCTGCGCCTGATCGCTCCGGCCGACCTTGACCGCCATGATCGGCTTGCCGAGCTCGAGCGCGCGGTCGGCCAGGGCCAGGAAACGTTCGGGGCGCTTGAAGCCCTCGACGAACAGGATGACCGAGGTCGTCTCGGGGTCGTCCAGGCAGTAGGCGAGGTAGTCGCAGACATCGAGGACGACCTCCGAGCCGCAACTGATGATCCGTGAGAACCCGATCCGGTCGCCCGAGTGGACGAACGCGTCCGTGACCGAGCCCGACTGGGCGATCCCGGCGACCCCGCCGCGCGGCAGGTATGGCGAGACATCGCCGATATAGGTCGCGCTGTTGGCCACCAGGTCGATGACACCCATGCAGTTGGGCCCGAGAAGGGCCAGGCCGTGTTCCCGCGCGATCCGAGCGACCTCGGCCTGCATCGCGGCGGCCGCCTCGCCACCCTCGACGACACCGCCGCCCGGGATGACGACGGCCGGGACACCAGCGGCCGCGGCGGCCTGGGTGACCGACGCGGCACGCAACGGGTTGAGCGCCACGACCGCGATGTCGGGGCGTTCCGGGAGTGCGTCCAGCGATGGGTGGCAGGGTTGGCCATAGAGCTCGTCGTACTTCGGGTTGACGAAGTGACAGCGTGTCGAGCTGCCCATGGACCGCAGGTTGTCGCGGACCGTCTCGGCGATCCACGAGCGCGGCGAAGCGCCGACGACGGCGACGCTCGCCGGGGCGAACAGCGGCCGGAGGTCGATGACGCCGGTCGGCGACGGCCCGCTCACCCCACCACCCGGCGCACGCCCCGCTTCTCGAGTGCCCGGGCGATGATCATCCGCTGGATCTCCGAGGTCCCTTCCCAGATGCGGTCGACCCGCAACTCTCGCAGGAACCGCTCTGGCGCGAACTCGCGCATGTAACCGCGACCACCGAAGACCTGGACGACCCGGTCCGCGCAGCGCCAGGCCGCCTCCGAGGCGAACAGCTTGGCCAGCGACGCCTTGGCGTGGACGACCTTGGGATCGGCACCAGCGTCCGCCAGCCAGGCGGACTCACGGGTGAGCAAACGCGCCGCGGACGCGTCGGCGGCCGAATCCGCGAGCGGGAAGCTGACCCCCTGGAAGTCGTAGATCCGCTCGCCGAACTGAACGCGCTCCGTGGCCCACTCGAGCGCCAGCGTCAGCAGTCGCTCCATCGCCCCGGAACAGCGAGCGCCGATGTGGATGCGCTCCTCGACGAACCACTCATTGGTCAGGTCGTCCGCTCGTCCGACCCCACCGAGCACCGCGGCTGCCGGCACGCGCACATCGGTCAGCACGAATTGGGGATGCCGGTCGGCGAAAGTGTGCGTGTAGTCGGGGTCGTGGGCGATGACGACGCCCGGGGCGTCGTAGTCCACGAGGAACAGGGTCGGATGGCGCTCCTCGCCGTCGACCACCTGGCAGTGGAAGATCATGAAATCGGTGTCGTCCGGGCCGGTCACGAACCACTTCTCGCCGTTGAGGATGTATTCCCCCGTCGCCGCGTCGCGGACGGCGGTGGCGCGCAGGGTGCGCGGGTCTGAGCCGGCGCCGTCCTCGGTGATTGCATAGCTCCCCGAGCGCTCGCCACGGAGCGACGGGTCGAGATAGCGTCGTCTCTGGTCTGCGTCCGCGTGGATGAGGACGTTGTAGGCACCGGGCACGTACGACCACAGGCCACCGGTCACCTGTCCGAATTGCTCATGGACGAGGACTTGCTCGAGGACCGACCAGCCCTGACCGCCGAGCTCGACCGGGAACGAGCCGCCATGGAGCCGCGCTTCCCGGGCAGCCGCACGCAGCGGGTTCCCCCATTCGCGCGGGACACGACCGCCGGCGCGCTCGAATCCGGTCTCGCGCGGCTGGAGCACGTCGCGCACGAAGGCTCGAGCGCGCGCCTGCAACTCGAGCTGGGCGGGCGTCAGGGTCAGGTCCATCGCTCGAAGTCTGACGCACCCGCCCCGACCGTCGCCGCCCCCGTCGCGGGCCTCGGGACGCGCGTCAGGCGACGAGATCGTCGAGGTAGACGACCTCAAGGTTCGGGATCGAGCGCAGCCGGCGATCATTGGTCACGAAGGCGGTCGCGCCTGCCGATCGTGCGGTCGCGAGGTGAACGGCATCTTCGAGACCGACGCCTGCCGCGCCCCGGATCCACGCCCCATCCTCGGCGAGGGTCGCATCGAGTCCCGTGATGTCGATCGGAAGATCGCGAATCGCCTCGGCGGTCGTTTCGAAGGCGACGGAATCTCCCCGCCGCGCCGGACCGACCAGGACCTCCACGAGGCCGATCGCCAACATCACGGCCACGTACCGTCCCGTCGCCACGGCATCGACGATGGACGCCGCCGCGTCAGCCAGCGGGCCCCCGGTCTCGATCAGGTGGATCAGGACGTTGCTGTCCAACGCGATCTTCCGATGCCCGGTGAGGGCTGAGATCGGCCCAGAGTCGTTCTCGCTCACGGGCACGAGCCTCCGTTTCATCTCGAAGTCGGCGGACATAGGTGACGGGGTCCGGGTCGTACCAGCCCTTGCCCGCCGCCAGGCCCCGGAGCCGATCCGAGGGACGTGCGGGTTGCTTGCGGATGACGATCGCGTCATCGGTGACGATGACGTCGAGCCGATCGCCCGCTTCGATGCCAAGGGCCCGCCTGGCCTCGCTCGGGACGGCGATCTGATGCTTAGGGACTAAGCATGGCTATCGCCATCCGTCCAGCTGGACTCACGTGATTTGGATGGGACCACGGAGAGTTTCGCCGCCAGACCTCGTTGGCGAGCACTGCGAGCATTCGAACGACGACGCGGCAGCTCGTGCCCTATGACGGCTGGGCGAGGACCATGATCCGGATCTCGGTCATGTCGTCCATGGCGTAGCGCAGGCCCTCGCGACCGAGCCCCGAGTCCTTGACGCCGCCATACGGCATGTGGTCGATCCGGTAGGTCGGGATGTCGTTGATGATCACTCCCCCGACCTCGAGTTCGGCGAACGCTCGCCACGCCCCGGCGAGGTCGTTCGTGAACACGCCCGTCTGGAGCCCGAACATCGAGTCATTGACGCCGGCGATGGCTTCGTCCATGGTCCGGAACGGGAAGGCGACGACGAGCGGCGCGAACGCCTCGTTCGAGCAGACCTGCGCACTCACGGGAACATCGGTCAGGATCGTCGGCGGGAAGAACGTGCCATCGGCCGTGCCGCCGGCGAGGAGCTTGCCACCCATCGCGACCGCCTCGTCGACCCAGCGCTGGGTGCGCCCGGCTGCCGTCGCATCGACCATCGGCCCGACGTCGGTCGTCGGGTCGAGCGGATCACCGACTTTGAGTTCCTTCGCGCCGGCCACGAAGCGTTCGAGGAAGGCGTCCCAGACATCCTCGTGGATGAACGCTCGCTGGACGCTGATGCAAACCTGGCCGGCGTACGCGAACCCGCCGATCAGGCAGCGCTTGACCGCCCAATCGAGGTCCGCCGTCCTGTCGACGATCACGCCGGCGTTGCCACCGAGTTCGAGGACGACCTTCTTCTTGCCGGCCCGCTCCTTCATCCGCCAGCCGACCGACGGCGACCCGGTGAAGGTGAGCAGCTTGAAGCGCGGGTCCGCGACCATCCGGTCACCGAGCTCGCGGGTCATCGGCAGGATCGAGACGGAACCTGCCGGCACACCGGCAGCCTCGATGATCTCGGCCACCGTAAGCATCGTCAGCGGGTCCTTGGACGGCGGCTTCAGGACGATCGGGTTGCCAGTGGCGATGGCCGGGGCGAGCTTGTGGGCAGCCAGGTTGAGCGGGAAGTTGAACGGGCTGATCGCCGCGATCGGACCGATCGGGAAGCGCCGGGTGATGCCGATGCGATCCTTCGACGCGGGCATGAGGTCGAGGGGGATGAGCTCTCCGGTCATGCGTTCCGCCTCCTCCGCCCCCAGACGGAAGGTGAGGACCGCTCGGTCCACCTCGACCAGGGCGTCGCGGATCGGTTTGCCGGCCTCGAGGGCGATCAGCCGCCCGAGTTCCTCACGCCGTGCCCGGATGCCGGCGCTGATCTCGCGCAGGATGCGGCCGCGCTCATAGGCGGGGAGCTTCCGGGTGACCGCGAAGGCGGCGACCGCGGCCTGCACGGCCTCCTCGTACTGCGCCTCGGTCGCGTTGTAGGTCGTGCCGGCGGGCGTCGCGGTGTCGGCCGGGTTGTCGATGACCAGGACGTCGGGCGACTCGACCCAGCGGCCGGCGAGGTAGATCTTGTGCGGCTGGGTCGCGGCGGCGATGGCCATCGGTGCGGAGCTCCTTTCAGGTACGGTTCGCATCGTACAACCGGTTCCCGCGCCAACCGCTGCGACGAGGTCCACCGTGAGTCATCCGACCGCGCTGCGAGACGCTTTTCTGGCGCAAGAAGTTCGAGCCTCCGCTCGGTCCCGTCATACCGCGACCCGTTGCCGTCAGAGCAGGATTCGAGGCGCCACTCCTGTCAGTTGCTCGTCGCGCGAGCTTTGGTCACCGATCGACTGACGATCGCTCGTCGTGAGCGCTTCTGACCGGAGCCGAGTGCGAACCGAGTCCGATCCACGCTCGGCGACGCCGGGTCCAGAAGTCATCTCTCCGACGAGTGCTCGTGTGCCGAGCGCTTGTCAGGAATCGACTCGGTCGAGTCGCTCGGCGAACTCCACCAATCCAGCCCGCAACGGCGTCTCCGCTGCCCCTTCGCTTGGCCCCTACGGTGCCGTCGCGCCGTAGATGTTCTGGTCCAGCCCGCCGGCATGCGGGCAGGTGTCACCACTCCAGCCGGCCGTCGCGCTGAACGTACGGCACTGCTTCACGTCGGCAGAGCCGGCGTCCGCGTCCTCGGTGACCTCCCGGGGGTCGGCGCCCTGGACGGTGTCGCGCCAGTCTGTCCACGTCACGAAGGTCTTGGCACCGCTGGCGGTCACCCACAGGTAGTCGCCGGCGAACGGCGCGGTCCGATCGGCGAATTGCTCGTAGTTCGGGTTGCTGGTGACGCCGCTGATCCGGGTCGTGCCGGTCCACGATGCACCGAACGTGGTCGACTTCGCGCCGTACACGTCGAGTGACGGGACGGTGTTGCCCGCCGCATCGTTGCCGACCGGCCGAGCCGGCGAATACGTCGGGTCGTTGCGGCTGTCCCACCAGATGGCATGGAGGACGCCGCCCGACGCGGCGATGTCCGGGAAGAGCTGATGGCCGGTCGCCTGATCGTCGATCAGGACCGGGCTGGTCTTGGTTCCGGTCGCGCCGTCGTAGCGCACGAAGTAGATGGCGGACTGGCTGCCGATGCCTGGGGCGACGGAACCGTAGGTCGTCCCGGTCGAAACCTGGGTTCCCGGCTTGCTCGGGTCATAGACGATGTAGACCCACTCATGCGCCGTGTCTGTCTGGTCCGCCGTGGATCGGACCTGCGTGTCTCGTCGGAAGAACGTGAAGCCCGACAGGCAGTGACCGCTGAAGTCACCGCAGTCGCGTGCGGCCCCGCCGGCGGCAACCGCGCCATCGAACGGGGCAGCGGCCGACGCGCCGGGTGGAATGGGCTGGGGATCGGCCGCATCGCGAGCGTCGTACGGCGTGAATGCCTGGAGGACCTTGGCCGCGCCGAAGGTCGCGCCGCAATCGGTCGACTTCGCGACGTCGATCGCGTCAACCTGCCCGTTCTTGCGCGCCGCCTGTCGGAACGTCACGTAGACGTGCCCGTTGCCGGTGATCGAGATGTCCGCGAACTGGACGTCCTGGGCGACCTGGCTGATGCTCTTCGGCTGCGACCACGTCGCGCCGTGATCCGTCGAGCGCGAGATGTAGATGTTGTTGGTCCCTGAGCCCGTGAAGCGCGACCAGGCGAAGTAGACGGTGCCGTCGCAGGAGCCGCCGGTCCGGTCCGCCTCGATGGCGGTCTTGTCGTTGAATACACCCTTCAGATTCGGTGCGGACGAGCCGCGACTGACGATCTCGCTGCGAACGAAGCGCTTGCCGTCGTTCGCGGTTGCCCCGGTGGGACCGCCCGGATTGTCGTAGACGGCGACGAACACATCGCCGAAGGACTTCTTGGTGCCGGCCGGATCGTCGGACGATTCGGCGCCCATGAACATCCGGCCGTGGGCGTCCCAGGCGATGACGGGATCGCCTGCGCTGGCGGTCCGGATGTGGGCCTGGGCCGCATACGGCGAGGTGTCGCCGGGATAGCCGGGCACCAGCGAGCTGACGAAGCTGGTCCCGCCGTTCTCGCTGCGGTCATAGCCGAGCCAGATCGGACCGACCTGCGCGGGTGCCGCGCTTCCCGGTGGCTGATAGACGCCGCAGTAGTCGTTGGAGCTGCCGATCAGGACATTCGAGTTCCGTGGGTCGATCTCGACGGCCGGCTCGTTCTGGCGACCGCGGGACACTCCGCACTCGGAGAGGACATTGTCTGTGTAGGGGTTGCCGGTGGCCAATGAGTACGCGCTGACGTAGCCGTTGCCGACGTCATTGGTCAGGCGAACGTCGCCAGCGGCCAGGGTTCCACCGACCACGGCGATCGAGGCCATCAGGCCGAGGGCGAGGCCGGACCCACGTCGAACGGACAGGGGGATCACCGTTCGCTCCTCCATGTTCTCCAAGGCGGCGGCGGCTCGTTGGCAGCGCTGGTCACGGCTGTGCCGAGTCGTTCAATCGGTGCAGTGTAGACCCGGATCGGGCTCGTGGCCCCTGTCGATCCTGCAGCAGGACGCCTTGCTGGTGCGCGCAGGCACCTCGTTCGAGGTGGGTCTTCAGGACGGCGGGCGTGTGGGGTCGTCAGGCAGGAACGGCGTGCTGAACCGGTCGGCGAACTCCAGCAACCATCCGGCCACGGCGTCTCCGTGGCCGTCCATCTCGTCGGGTTCGAGACCGCCGAGTGAGCGCTCCCAGGCCAACGCCTTCCCGATGCAGCCGAGGATGCTCGCAAGCCGGGCCAGCTCGACAAGCTCGTCCCGCTGCAGGATGTCGGTCCAGGCCTCCGTGTAGACGTCGAGGAGTCGGCCGAAGATCGGGTCGTCGAGGCTGCGCCCCGTGTGGTGGGCGATGGAGTTGAAGGTCGTCGTCAGCGTCCCGAACGGGTGCGCGACGACGGCGTCGCCCCAATCGAAGATCCGATCGCCATCCGGCCCGACGAGGATGTTCCCGCCATGCAGGTCGTCGTGCTGGATCGACGACGCGACTCCAGCCGCCGCCAGACGGTCCGCCGCGGCTCGAACCTCGGGCACGACATGCGCCAGCCGTTCGCGAGCGGCCAGACCCGCCTCGCGTTCCGCGGGCAGAAGGCGTCCCCAGATGACATCGTCCGCGACCAGCCGCTCCAGCTCGGGCGCCAGTCGCGCGGGCCGTCCGTCGGGCGTTCCGGCCGCCAGCATCGCGGCGATCGCCTCGGGCGCTTCGACGGAACGCTGGAGGCCCGCGTATTCAGCGAGGATGCGCTCCCAGGCAGCGATTTCGTGGTCGCCCGTCCCATCCGGACGGGTCGCGCGCATCGTCGGTCCGCCATCCATGAACAGCAGCCAGGGCAGCTGCGGGTGGACGGTCATCGGCAGGAGTACGCACGGCAAGCCACGTTCGGCCAAGACGCGCAGCAACAGGCCCTCGTGCGCGGGTCCCGGACCGCTCGCCTTGAACCAGGCCGGGCCGAGGTCGGTCGGCAGGCGGATGGCGGTGGACCACGGCCGGACGTGGGGCTGTTCGGCCGGACCGACCCGGGTCAGCCCGCGGGCAGCCAGTTCCCGGTCCGCCCACGCCAGCGCCCCGGCCCGCCAGTCGGGATCCAGCCACGTCCGTGCGCCGGTCGGGACCGCTGCGCGGTCGGCGCTCACCTGCCTTTGCCGCCCGCGATGAGCGTCCCGAAGATGCCGCGAGCGATGTTCTGGCCCAGACGTGACGTGACCACCTTGTCGCCGGTCCGGATGTCGGTGTCGACGGTGTCCTGATGGGTGCGGGCGGCGTCTCGATCGCCCTTCTCCTGTGCCTTCCGCTCGCGCTCGCACGCCTTCTGGTCGGCGGAAATCTCGCGGGCCCGGCGCACGATCGCGCCGGCGAACAGTTCGTGGCGATCGACCATCGACAGGGCTCCTCCTTGATGAACATCTTGCCGATGACAGACACGACCCGCTCAGGACCCATCCGATCGGCGGCATGATGCCGGGATCGGTGGGCGCGTAGCCGGTCACCATCGCGTGCTGAGTCGCGTCTCCCCCGCCAGGTGGAGTCAACCCATGGTGGCGGCCGGGTAGGAACCGAGGACCCGGCACATCGTGGTCACGCCGTCGAGGTCGACGAGTGCCGCCGCCATCGCCGGGTCCGCCGTGTCGCCGTCGAGGTCGATCCAGAAGACGTACTCCCAGGCCCGCTCGCGGCTCGGTCGCGACTCGAGCTTGTGCATGTTCAACCGGTGCTCGGCGAAGACGCGCAGGACGGCGAGCAGCGTACCCGGCTCGTTGCGGACTGCGACGACCAGCGTCGTCCGGCGGCGCGACGTCGTCGCGACCAGTGGGAGCAACGGCGCGTCCGGACGGGCGAGGACGAGGAACCGCGTCCGGTTGCCGGCGAGGTCGCCGATCTCGTCGGCGAGCACCGCGAGCCCGAACAGGCTGGCGGCCCTGGGTGACAGGACGGCGGCCGCGCCGCGTTCCCCGCGGTCGACGATGGCCTTGCCGGCACCAGCCGTGTTGTAGGTCGTCAGGAGTTGCCACGACCGTCGCCGCAGGAAGGCCTCGGCCTGGCCCAGCGCCTGGATGTGCGAATAGACCCGCTCGATGTCCTCGATCCGCTGGCCCGGCAGGGCGGCGAGGCACAGGCTGACCGGCACGACGACCTCACCCCGGATATCGAGTTCGAATTCCAGGAGGAGGTCGTAGTTCTCGCGAACGGTGCCGTTGATGACGTTCTCGATGGGCACGACGCCGGCCGCGGCCCCGCCCGCGGCGACCGCGTTGAACACCTCTCGGAAGCTCCCGAGCGACGCGCGCCCGACGTCGCCGAACGCGACGAGGACGGCGTCCTCCGCGAATGCGCCCGGTTCGCCGGCGTAGGCGATCAGCGTCGGACCCGGCACGGGCGCCGGCATCAGCAGCGCCTCTCGATCAGCACGAGCCGCTAGCTGGACGGCGTCGGGTGGGTGTTGCAGATCGCGTTGTAGGTCCCGACCGCCTGCTGGGTGACAGCCTGGAGGGGAGCCTGCAGCTGCTTCTCGGCCTGATCGGGTGTCGTGCCTGACGGCAGGGCGGCGGCAGCCGCTTCCAACTGGGACTGGGCCGTCTGCAGATCGCTCAGCTGTGCACCGACGAACGGCCCGGCGACCAGCTTGACGGCGGCGAGCGCCGCCTTCGCGTCGGCGACGGCCGCCGTGTAGTCGGCCAGGCTCGACGCGGGCGTGAGTGCCTGCAGCTTCGCCAGCGACTTCGCATAGGTGTCGAGCGCGGGGCAGAACGCGACGGTCGGATCGGGCGTCGCCGAGCCCGACGACGATGAACCGCACGCGGCCAGCGACAGGGCGATGACCGCGATGGCGGCGATGAGGCGATGCATGTGACGGAAGACCTCCACTCCAGGCTACGCACCATACGCTACCGTCTCGCCATGCCGCCCGAGGGATCCGCACCGTCCTGGTCAGGCGTCGTTTCACGCCGCGAGGCGCGACTCGTCTTCTGGCTTGTCGCCCTGGCACTCGTCGGGGCGATCGTCACCCTGTACGCCGACGTCTTCGCGGTCTTCGCCGGACCGGCGATCATCCTGTTCGTGGCGTGGCTGATGTCGTACGTCCTCGAGCCGCCGGTGTCGTTCATCCAGCGTCATCTGCCGTTCCGCGGTCGCGGTGTCGCGGTCGCGATCACCTACGTCGTGACCGCCCTCGTCGCGTTCGTCGTCATCGGGGCAGCGCTCATCGCGGTCATCAACGCCGCGGTCGCCTTCAGTGACAACCTGGGGGCGATCAGCACGAAGATCGGCGAGGTCCTCCGCCCCGTCATCGAGGCTCTCGGGCTCACGCCGCCGACCAGCGGCAGCGTCCTGACCTCGATCCAGCGGTTCCTGGCCGAGAACGCGTCCCAGATCGCCGATGCAGTCACGGGCATCGCCCGCAACCTCATCGGCGCGACCGCCGCGCTCATCACCGCGGTCATCATCTCGGTCGGTTTGGCCATGGGCCAGGTCTCGTTGCTGGGCTGGATGCGCCGGTTCCTGCCGTCGAGCACGTATCGCGACCTGACCGAGCTCGAGGGGGCGATCGCCGTCTCGTTCGGCGGGTTCGTTCGCGGCCGGCTGCTCATCGGGGCGATCTACGGGGCGGTCATCGGCATCGCGGCGGTCGTGCTCGGGATCCCGTACGGAGCGCTCATCGCGGTCATCGCCGGACTCATCGTGTTCATCCCGTGGATCGGGCCACTGATCGGCTGGGCGGTCCTGCCTGCATTCGCGCTCATCCTCGCGCCGGACGAGGTCGCGCCCGCTGCAGCCATCAGCATCGCGACCGCGGTGGTCATCCAGGTCGTCGTGACCCAGTTCGTCATGGCCGGGGCGGTGCGGATGCCGCCGGTCGCGGTGTTCGTCGTGGTCATCCTCGGGTCGGCGATCGCCGGCGTGCTGGGCGCGATCTTCGCGATCCCGACCGCGGCGGCGATCCTGGCCGTGACCGACTACCTGCGCCAGCGCGACGTCATGCTGCGCGCCGGGGACGGCGCGGAGGGGGTCGTCGAGTCTCAGACCGTCGAGACCCCGAGTGTCGCGCCTCCCGCGACCTGATCGTCCGGCGCGGCCGCTCCTACCGCTCGAACCAGGCGGTCGTGTCCTGCGGCACCTTGTCCTCGTCGAGGTCTGCCCGCTGCTCGCGCGCAGTGCCGGCCGAGACCGCTACGCCGCGCAGGTTCCCGGCGGCTTCCGTCGCGCCGGACCAGTGCGCCTCGGCCAGCATTAGGTTGATCGCCGCGACGTACGCCTCGATCGAGGCCGCGATGATGTTCGGTCCGCGGGCCTCGCCGGCATACTCGCCACTTCCCCGCTTGCCGCCGACATCCGGCGGCGCGATGCGGACGGCCACGGCGCCGATGGTGTCGGTCCCCTCACCCAGCGCGTGGATGTCGTATGCGAGCAGGCGCGGATGGCCCGTCAGTACGCCGACGAGGGCCTCGTCCACGGCCCGGTACAGCGCGTCGATGGCGCCGATCCCCTCGGCCGACGCGCGCCAGACGTGGTCGCCCGACGCGATGACCACCGCGCCGCGGCTCCGGGCATTGCTGCCGGACGACGCGGTCCAGCGGGAGAGCTCGAGCGCGTCGGCCATGTCGGTCATCGAGTCACCTCCGTGGGGTGGCGGTGGCGCCGCGCGTCGCGGGCGTCGGGGTCGTGAACTGGCGCTCGTCCCGACGCCGGAGCTCGGAACCGGATTTCCAGATGGCGTATTCGAGCGAATCGGCGAGCGCCGAGGCCGATGCGGCGATGATGTTCGTGTCGCTGCCCATGGTCGACCAGGTGCGCGCGCCGTCCATCGAATCGATGATCACCCGCGTGCGGGCCGCGGTCGCCGCGCCGCCGTCGAGGATGCGGACCTTGTAATCCACGAGATGGACCTCGTCGAGGCCCGGATAGAACGCCGACAGCGCCTTGCGCAACGCGGCGTCAAGGGCGTTGACCGGACCGTTCCCATCGGCCGCGGTATGGAGAACCTCGCCCTCGACCTCGACCTTGACCGTCGCCTCGGCCAGCAGCTCGCGACCGTCGCGCTGCTCGATGAGGCAGGTGTAGTCGACGATCCGGAAGGGAGCGACGTAGTCCTTCGCGTGGCGGCGGATGAGCAGTTCGAAACTCGCCTCGGCGCCCTCGAAGGCCAGGCCGTCGGCCTCGAGCTCCTTGATCAGGTTCGACAGCTCGCGGGCATCCACGACGCCCTCGAGGTCGAGGCCGAGTTGCCGGGCACGGATCGACGTGTTGGCACGCCCACCGAGCTCCGACACGACGAGTCGTCCGGCGTTGCCGACCGCCGACGGGTCGATGTGCTGGTAGCTTCGCTCGACCTTGGCCACCGCGGCGCCGTGGACGCCACCCTTGTGCGCGAAGGCTGACCGCCCGACGTAGGGCTGGTAGTCGTTCGGGGTCTGGTTGGCGATCTCGGCGACCGAGCGCGACAGATCGGTCAGGCCGGTCAGGTCGCCACCGCCCGCAGGGACGAGGACGTGCGGCGTCTTGAGCGCGAGGTTGGCCAGGATGCTGACCATGTTGGCGTTGCCGGCGCGCTCGCCGTAGCCGTTGATCGTCGCCTGGACGTGGCGGATCCCGGCCGCCACCGCCGCCATCGAGTTCGCGACGGCGAGTTCGGCATCGTTGTGGGTATGGATCCCCCAGGTCACCGCGGGTGCGTCTCGGTCGCCTTCGAGCGCGGTCCGCACGTCGCCGATGATCGCGGTCAGCTGGTCGGTCAACGTGCCGCCGTTGGTGTCGCACAGGACGAGTGTCCGGGCACCGGCCTGTCGGGCGACCCGAAGGGTGGCAAGCGCGTAATCGCGGTCGGCGCGGTAGCCGTCGAAGAAATGCTCGGCGTCGTAGACGGCCTCCCGCCCGCGGTCGGCCACGAAGCCGATCGAGTCCGCGATCATGTCGAGGTTCTCCGCCGGGGTCGCGCCCAGGACCTCGGTCACATGCAGCAGCCAGCTCTTGCCGAAGATGGTGACGACCGGGGTCTCGGCGGCGACCAGCTCGCGCAGGTTCGGGTCGTCGCCGGGCGCGTTCGACCGGTGGCGGGTCATCCCGAAGGCCGCCAGCCTGGCGCCCTCCCAGGGCATCGTCCGGGCGGCCGCGAAGAACTCGATGTCCTTGGGATTCGAACCCGGCCAGCCGCCCTCGATATAGGGCATCCCGAACTCGTCGAGCATCCGCGCGACGCGCAGCTTGTCCGCGAGGGACAGGGTGATGTTCTCGCCCTGGGTGCCGTCGCGCAGGGTCGTGTCGTAGAGGATCACCGGCGCGTCGGCGCCGGTCATGCCGCCACTCCCGCCGCCGTCTCGAGCGCCTCGATGACCGCGGTCGCGAAGCCGGTCGTGCCGACCACGACGAGCCTGTCGTCGGGATTCGCCGGATCGGCCAGGTCGGACGTCCTCCAGCCTTGGTCCAGGGCCTGAGCGACGGCCGCCTCCACGGCGTCGGCCGCGTCCGCTCGCCCGAGGGAGGTGCGCAGCAGCATCGCCGCCGACAGGATCGTGCCCATCGGGTTGGCGATGTCACGGCCGGCGATATCAGGCGCCGAGCCGTGGATCGGTTCGTACAGCCCGAACGTGCCGTGAGCGGTCCGCCGCTCCCCGAGCGACGCCGATGGCAGCACGCCGAGGCTGCCGGCGAGGACCGCCGCCTCGTCCGACAGGATGTCGCCGAACAGGTTCTCCGTTACGATCACGTCGAACTCGGCCGGCCGGCGGACCAGCAGCATCGCGCACGAATCGACCAGCTGGTGGTTGAGCGCGACATCCGGGAACTCGACCGCGATCTCGTCGGTGACGCGCCGCCAGAGGCGGGAGGTGGCAAGCACGTTGGCCTTGTCCACCTGCGTCAGCACGCTCCGACGTGTCCGGGCCAGCTCGAACGCGAGGCGCACGATCCGAGCGATCTCGTGCTCGGCATATGGGAGTGTATCGAGCGCCGTCCGTGCGCCCGGCTCGCCCGACGCTTCGGTTCGATCGCCGAAGTAGATCCCGCCGGTCAGCTCGCGGACGATCAGGAGGTCTACCTCGGCCAGCAGCTCCGGGCGGAGCGGCGAGGCTGCGGCCAGCGCCGGATGGACGCTGACCGGGCGGAGGTTGGCGTACAGGCCGAGCCCGCCGCGCAGGGCGAAGAGCGCCTGCTCAGGGCGGACCGAGGCGCTTGGGTCGGACCATGTCGGGCCGCCCACGGCACCGAGCAGGATCGCGTCCGCGGCCCCACAGGCATCGACGTCCTGGGGCCGTATCGCGACACCGAAGGCATCGATGGCGGCGCCACCGACCAGGAAGTCCGACCACTCGATGTCAAAGCCGAAGCGCGCGCCGGCCGCGTCGACGACTCGTCGCGCTGCGGCCACGACCTCCGGTCCGACCCCGTCGCCGGGGATCGTCGCGACCCGATAGGTGGCGAGGCCGCCCTCCGTCATGGCAAGGCCTCGCCCTGGCGCGGCGCGACGAACGCCACCGACACGCCGTTGATCTCTGCGCCGTGGAGCTTGTTGACCGCCACCAGGTAGGCGTCGAGCGACGCCTCGATGATGTTGGTCGATAGCCCGTGGCCGGTCACGACAAGCGCGCCCGGCCCTTCGTCCGAGGAGCGCCGGCAGCGCACGAGGACCTGGCCCTGGGCGTCCTCACCCGCGGACACGGCCTTGATCTCGTATTCGGTGAGGGTCGGATGCCAGCCGAGGATCGGCTGGAGCGCCTCGTCTACCGCGTCGAACAACGCGTCGACCGGGCCGTTGCCGGTCGCCTCGGCGCCCCGTTCCTCGCCGGCGACGCTGATCGTGACCGAGCCGGTCGCGTTCCCGCCGTGCGACGAGGTCACGCTCCAGCCGACGATCGCGACCGACGCCGGGACCTCTGCCGTGCGCTGCTCGACGAGCGCGTGGAGGTCGGCGTCGGTGACCTCCTTCTTGGCGTCGGCGAGCGCCACCGCCTGGCGGTAGAGGTCGTCGAGGGCGTCGCCCACGAACTCGTAGCCGAGCTCGCGCAGCTTGCCCTGGAGGCCGCGCCGACCGGACAGCTTGCCGATGGTCAGCTGGCTGCCGGACAGGCCGACCGACTGCGGGGTCATGATCTCGTAGGTCAGCGGGTTCTTGATGACCCCGTCCTGGTGGATGCCCGACTCGTGGGCGAAGGCGTTGCCGCCGACGATCGCCTTGTTCGGCTGGATGGCGAAGCCGGTCAGGTAGCTCACCAGGCGGCTGGCGGCGGTCAGCTGTTCCGTGGCCACCCCCGAGCCGAGGTCGGGGAACTGCGTCGGGCGCGTCCGGAGGGCCATCACGACCTCCTCGAGCGACGCGTTGCCGGCTCGTTCGCCGAGGCCGTTGATGGTCACCTCGACCTGGCGCGCCCCGGCCTGGACAGCGGCCAGGGTGTTGGCCGTGGCCAGACCCAGGTCGTTGTGGCAATGCACGCTGACGGTGGCCTGGTCGCCGACTAGCGCGACGACCTTCTCGACCAGCACGCCGAACTCCGACGGGATGGCATAGCCGACGGTGTCCGGGATATTGACCGTGGACGCGCCCGCTTCGACCACCGCCTCGTAGATCTGGAGCAGGTAGTCGAGGTCGGTCCGCGAGGCATCCTCGGCGGAGAACTCGATCTCGGCGTCGCGGCCGAGCTGCTCCCGCCCGTAGCGGACCCAGCGAACCGCCTCGGCGAGGGCCGTCTGGCGGTCGATCCGGAGCTTGTGCTTCAGGTGGATGTCGCTGGTCGCGATGAACACGTGGAGGTGCGGGCGTTCGGCGACCTTGATCGCCTCGATGGCGCGTTGCGGGTCGCCATCCTTGCACCGGGCGAGCGCCGCGACAGCGATCCCGCCGCGGGTCTCCCGGGCGATCCGGCGGACCGCCTCGAAGTCGCCGGGCGAGGCGGCCGGGAAGCCGGCCTCGATGACGTCCACCTTGAGCCGCGCCAGCTGGCGTGCGACATCCAGCTTCTCGGCCGCGGTCAGCCCGGCACCGGGAGCCTGCTCGCCGTCACGCAGGGTGGTGTCGAAGATCCGGACGCTGCCCGCCGGCACGAACGGTCCGGCGGGCCGCGGTACGGCGGCGCTCATCGGGCCGCACCGGGCGTCATCGCCGACGCCTGGGACTGGCCGGCCACGACCTCGACAGGGTCGAGAAACGGCATCTGGGCGCGGAGCCTCCCCCCGACCCGCTCGACGAGATGGTCGCGGTCGGCCGCGCGCAGCCGCTCGAACTCCTTGCGTCCGGACTCGCTCTCGGCGATCCAGTTGCGGGCGAACGTCCCATCCTGGATCTCGGCCAGGACCTGCTTCATGGTCGCTCGGACATGGTCGTCGATGATCCGCGGTCCGCTGACGTAGTCGCCGTACTCGGCCGTGTCGCTGACGCTGAAGCGCATGAAGTTGAGGCCGCCGCGGTAGATCAGGTCGACGATGAGCTTGAGCTCGTGCATCGTCTCGAAGTAGGCGAGCTCGGGCTGGTATCCGGCCTCGACGAGGGTCTCGAAGCCCATCTTGATGAGCGCCGCGGTGCCGCCGCACAGAACGGCCTGCTCTCCGAACAAGTCGGTCTCGGTCTCCTCGGCGAAGGTCGTCTCGAGGACGCCCGCCCGGGTCGAGCCGATCGCCCGCGCATAGGCCAGGACACGGTCGCGCGCCGTCTCCGACGGGTTGCGGTGGACAGCGAACAGCGCAGGCACGCCGCCACCGGCCCGATAGACCGAGCGGAGGAGGTGGCCCGGCCCTTTCGGCGCGACCATCCCGACATCGACGATGCCGGGCGGGTCGATCCGCCCGAAGTGGATGTTGAAGCCGTGGGCGAACATCAGCAGGTGACCCGCGTGGAGGTGCGGCGCGATCTCCTCGTCGTAGACGGCCTTCTGGGCGGTGTCCGGGACGAGGATCATGATCACGTCGGCTTCCTTGACGGCGTCGGCGACCTCTGTGACACGCAGGCCGGCGTCCGCGGCGAGTGCGCGACTCTTCGACCCGGGGGCAAGCCCGACGACGACTTCCACCCCGGATTCGTGCAGGTTGAGGGCATGGGCGTGGCCCTGGCTGCCGTAGCCGATGATCGCGACGGTCTGCCCGGCGAGCGCCGCCGGATCCGCGTCGTTGTCGTAGTACATCGTCGCCGTCATCGCTTGATCGCCTCCTCGATGGATCCGGAGCCCCGGGCCATCACGACGGCTCCGGTGCGGACCAATTCCTTGATGCCGTAGGTCCGGACCAGCGCGACGAACGCGTCGACCTCGGATTCGGTGCCGGTCACCTCGACGATGACCGAGCCATCGGCCAGGTCCACGACCCGGCCGCGTGATAGCTCGACGAGCTTGAGGACTTCGGCGCGGCTCGAGTCGGTCGCCCGCACCTTGATCAGCGCGAGTTCCTGCTGGACGGTCGGTTCGGACGTGACGTCCTGCACCTTGAGCACGTCGATGAGCCGGTAGAGCTGCTTGGCGGCCTGTTCGACCGCCACGTCGTCGCCGTGCAGAGTGATCGTCATCCGGCTGACGTCCTCGCTGTCGGTGTGGCTGACCGCCAGCGAATCGATGTTGAAGTTCCGGGCGCGCATCAGGCTCGCCACGCGGTTCAGGACGCCGGGCTTGTTGAGGACGACCGCGACGAGGACATGGCGACGGGTCTCGCCGCCGCCGGGCAGGGCGCGCGGCGGCGGGACGCTGTGCGCGGGCACTGGGGCAGTGCCATTCGCGGACGCGTCAACGTGCGATCGATTCTCGCTTTCGGAGGTCGGAGGCTGAACTCCGCGAGGCCATCCGCCCGAGGATTCACTCATTCGTCCGCCCCGCCCCACTTCTCGATGAGGTCGGACAGGCCCTTACCAGCCGGCATCATCGGGAAGATGTTCTGTTCCTCTGCGATCTCGAACCAGATGAGCGCGGGGCCGTCGACCGCCTGGGCGGCCCGGATCGCGACGTCGACGTCGGCCGGGGTCTGGGCCCGGAAGGCCGGGATGCCGAAGGCGTCGGCGAGCTTCGCGAAGTCCGGCCCGGGCAGGTTGGACGAGTGGTAGTTGCCCGCGTAGATGATCTCCTGCCACTGCCGGATCATCCCGAGCTTCTTGTTGTCCAGGAGCGCGATCTTGACGGGGATGTGGTCGGCGACCAGCGTCATCAGTTCCTGGAAGGTCATCTGGAAGCCACCGTCGCCGGTGATCGCCCAGGTCTCGCGGTCCGGCCGTCCCAGCGCGGCGCCCATCGCGGCCGGCACCGAGAAGCCCATCGTCCCGAGGCCGCCGGAGCTGACGTGACTGTTCGGGTTCCGGAAGCCGGTGTAGCGGGCGAGCCACATCTGGTTCTGGCCGACGTCGGCGACATAGGTCGCCTGGTGGTCGGACAGCTCGCCGATGCGCTCGATGACATAGTCGGCGGACAGGAGCCCGTCGCGCCAGGCGCCCGAGCCGTGCCAGCTCGAGGCGACGGATTCGGTCTTCCACTCTGCCAGTTGGGCGAGATAGTCGGTCCGCGTCGCCGGGTCGACCGTTGCCACCAGGCCGGTCAGGGACCGCAGGACGCGCTTGGCGTCGCCGACGATCGGCACCTCGACGGCGACGTTCTTGCCGATCTCGGCCGGGTCGATGTCGGCGTGGACGATCCGGGCGTACGGCGCGTAGGTCCGGACGTTGCCGGTGACCCGGTCGTCGAAGCGCATCCCGATGGCGATCAGCAGGTCGGCGCTCTGGATCGCCCGGTTCACATGCTTCCAGCCGTGCATCCCCATGTAGCCGTACGCCAGCGGATGGGTCTCATCGATGACGCCGATCCCGAGCAGCGTCCAGGCGACGGGGATCTGGGTCTTCTCGGCGAACGCGACGAGCTCGTCCCACGCTTCGGCATGGAGGATGCCGTGACCGGCCAGGATGACCGGGCGCCTCGCCGCGGCGATCTCCGCGGCCGCGAGCTTGAGCTGCCGCGGGTGGCCGTCCATGTTCGGCCGGAAGCCGGGCAGTCCGGCGATGACCTGGGCTTCGGTCGGGTGCGTGGCGCGGGTCTCCTGCTGCAGCGCGTCCTTGGTGATATCGATATGGACCGGCCCGGGCCGACCCGTCCGTGCGATGTGGAACGCCTCCGCGATGACACGCGGCAGTTCGTCGGCGTCGCGGACGAGGTAGTTGTGCTTCGTCATCGGCAACGTGATGCCGTTGATATCGATCTCCTGGAAGGCATCCTTTCCGATGAGCGCGCCCGGGACGTTGCCGGTGATCGCGACGATCGGGACGGAGTCCAGGAGAGCGGTCCCGATCCCGGTGACGAGGTTCGTGGCCCCGGGCCCGGACGTCCCCATGCACACACCGACGCGCCCGGTGACCCGCGCGTAGCCATCGGCGGCGTGGGCGCCGCCCTGCTCGTGGCGTACGAGGACGTGACGCAGCTCCGGGTAGTCGCCGAGGATGTCGTACAGCGGCAGGATCACACCGCCCGGATACGAGAAGAAGACATCGACGCCCTGACGCAGCAACGCCTCGCACAGGACGTCCGCCCCGATGCGCGTGCGCTTGAGGTCGCGGCCGTCATGGAGCATGCCCTTGCGGGCCCGCTCGATCGCCGCCGCCTCCACCGTGCCGTCGTTGGGCACGTGGCTGCGCCGGGTCGCCGGACGCGCGGCCGGGCCCGTTGCCGACCCTGGCGTCTGCGCCGGATCTCCCTTGGCGATCGTCATCGGGATGAGTCCTCCGTGGTGCTGGAAAACGAAAGACCCTCGCCGCCCCGGCGAGGGTCCTGAAGGTCGATCGGTGGATGTCGCGCTAGCGGCGCTGGTCCCTCCGTGTCCTTCGGTCCCGCCGGGAGCCGGTAATCAGCCCAAGAAGGCCGCCAAGCCCCGGAAGAGAGAGGAGAAGGTCGAGAAGCGATACATCGGCAGGATCGATCGGGACATGCATGCGACGGCCATCCGACGTCACGACGACGGCGACCTTGCGGCGATCCCCGGAACCGAACCAGGTCAATGCGGTCTCCACGTGCTCGTCGACAGCGATGGCGCGACGTGGCGGCAGTCTAGCAGGGATCGCCTCGGCGTCAACCGCACTCGACCCGACCGGTCGATGACGCTCCAGGGTGTCACGCCGGGACCTGCCGCAGCCGCTCGATGAGCCAGTCGGCGCTCCGAGAGAGGGCGTCGAGGTCGAGCGACTCCGTCGACGGCCGATCCGTCGGCCGACCGAGCAGATACCCCTGCCCCGCGCCGATCCCGAGCGAGCGGACCAGATCGAGCTGCTGCGGCGTCTCGATCCCTTCGGCGACGACCAGCGCTCCCCAACGGTCGGCAAGGTCTCGGAGCGTCCGGACGACTTCGAGCGATGCATCACGGATCGCCCCGCCCTGGACGAGGGACAGATCGATCTTGACGATATCGAAGCGAAGCTGGCTCAGCAGCCGCAGCCCGGCGTTGCCTGCCCCGACATCGTCCGCAGCCAATCGGATCCCGGCCACCCGGCATGCGTCGACGGCCTGGCGCAGCCGCCCGATATCTTCCACCGCCTCGCGCTCCGTGAGTTCGAGGACGATATGGCGGGGATCGAGCCCATGGCGTGTGATCAATCGCAACAGGGCATGGACGCTGAAGTCGTCCCGCTCCATCGTCCGGGGCGACAGGTTGACCGTCAGCGTGCCCGGTAGGCGCAGGCGCGAGGCCGTCTCCATGACCGTATTGAGGCAGGCGATGTCGAGCTCGGCGGTCCGGCCGGTCGCTTCGGCGGCCTCGAACATGGACCCGGGATCCGCAAAGCCGCTGTCGGGCAGCGGTCGCACGAGACCCTCGAACCCACGCGGAGCGCCCGTCGCGAGGTCGTAGATCGGCTGGAAGACCGCGCGCACCGCGCCCGTCGCGGCGACACGGGCGACCATCGCCGAGAGTTCGGCGGGCGGTCGCTGGGCGATCGGGATGTCATGCCGTTCCGCGTCGTAGATCGTCACACAGGTCCGGCCGTGGCGCTTGCCCCAGAACAGCGCCGCGTCGGCCTGTCCATAGAGAGAATCGCGGTCGCGCGCGAGCCCAGGGATGGCGCTGATCCCGGCCGAGAACGAGACCGCCACGCTGTCGCGGCCTTCGGACGCACCATCGAGGCAGGCGGCCAGCAGGCGGCGCACGACGACGTGCCCCTGATCAGCGTCGGTCCCGGGCATGACGATGGCGAACTCGTCGCCCCCGATGCGAAACGCGCGATCGGACCGGCGCAGGTAGCTCGCGATGGTCGCCCCGGCCTGGCGGAGGAGTCGGTCGCCCGCGGCATGCCCGTGCGTGTCGTTGACCTGCTTGAAGTCGTCGAGGTCGATGATCGCAAGCGCGAGCGGCATCGAATGGCGGATCGCCATCGCCCACTGGCGCTCGACCTCCTCCTGGAACCCGCGGTGATTGCCGAGCCCGGTGAGTGGGTCGCGCAGCGACTCGGATCGCGCGCGGTCGTACGCGTCCTCGAGGATCCGTCTGGCCTCCTCGAGGCGCTCGGCGGGTTCCAGCACCCGACGGGCAAGCCACACGGTCACGGACCCCAGTGCGGCGCACAGGGAAACCAGCACCGCCGTCGGGGCGACCAGCGATGACCCGAACCCCCATCCGAGCCCGTAGATCACCGGCGCTGCGATGGCAACCGGGATCGCGAACATCGTGATGAGCGCTAGGAAGAGGCGCAGTCGCACCAGTCGCAGGTTGGTTGACCCGCCGAGGACGCTGTCGGGAGCATGCGCGTCGTGTATCGAGATGGCTCCTCTGGTCGGGGCGGGCGGTGGGTCGCATCGTTATACCCGGGGGCAGCCGCCCAGCGGACGAACACCGACGTACTCTGATGCGTAGGACCAACGGGTCCGTCCACGGATCCGCACGCATCGCGACGATGACGACATGTTCATCCTGTACGCGGTCCTGGCGGGTCTCGTCATCGGACTCCTGACCGGTGGCTCGGCTGCGCGCCTCGGCGAACTCCACTTCCGATGGGCGGCGCTCGTCGCGGTCGGGATGGCGGTCCAGTTGCTGCTGTTCTCGACGACGCTCGGCGACGCCCTCGGTCCGTGGGCGCCACTCGTCTACGTCGTGTCGAACCTGGCGGTCCTGGCCGCGGTCTGGCGGAATCTCGCGATCCCAGGCCTCCCGATCGTGCTCGTCGGTGGTGCGACGAACCTGCTCGCCATCGTCGCGAACGGCGGGTACATGCCGGTCAGCCCGGGCGCCCTCGCGGCGATGGGCCGCGTCCCTCGCGAAGGCTATACCAACAGTCGTCTCATGGACGGCGTCGTCCTGGGGCCGCTGACCGATCTGTTCGCCATGCCGACCTGGGTCCCCGCGGCCAACGTGTTCAGTGTCGGAGACATCCTGATCGGAGTCGGAGCGTGCATTGCGGTCGCGGCCGCGATGCACGGACGCGGGCCACACACAAAACGACATCCCGGCGTGCCCGTCGGTGCGTCCCCGCACTGACCCGACCGGGAACGGCGAGGGGTACGACCGGCGGATGGTTCGATGCACCGGGTCCGTCCAGCGTTCCGGGTGGAGCGACAAACGCTCCGCGGTGGACCACCGTCCAGGGCAAACCCGTCGTGAGTCGGGGACGCAAAGCCAGGGATCTTCCTTCGGGAAGACCGCCCGGTTGCCGATGGGCCAGCGCTATCCACGAACCATGAGGTGGTGTCGTGAAGGCGAACCTGGCGCGCTTCACCATGGCCCTGTCGCTATTGGCGACCATGGCCCTGACACTCGGCGCGGGGATGAAGTGGCATTGACGGACTGAGGTCCGTCGGTGCCGCGGTTCTCACCGCGCCACCACGGCGCCGATCGGCCGACAGGCCGCCATCGACGCCCGGAGCAGCCGAACCGGGTCACCTCCGGCCCACGGCACGACTGATCGGAGCGGCCTTCGGGCCGCTCCTTCCGCGTTCAGGCGTGTCGGTCGTGCGCGTCCGCACTGGCCCGACCGAGCGCGCCCGGGTCCTGCGCCGTCTCGGCTGCGAACTCGGGCAGGGCTATCTGTTCGGTCGGCCCGTCGCGGGTGCCCACCTCGAGCCGTACCTCATCCGATCGGCGGACACCCGCGCGAGCGCCTGACTTGGCGCATCCCGGTCGCCGGGCTGAGGTCTGGTACGCTCGGGCCGTGACAGCCGCCGTCCCGCGAACGATCGTCGAGAAGATCTGGTCCGACCACGTCGTCACCCAGGATCCGGGTGCGCCCGCGGTCCTCGCGGTGGACCTTCACCTCGTCCACGAGGTCACCAGCCCGCAGGCGTTCTCAGGCCTTCGCGCCCGTGGCATCGGCGTCCGGCGACCGGGCCAGACCGTGGCGACAGCGGACCATTCCATCCCGACGACGGACCGCAGCCTGCCCTTCGTCGACGCGATGGCGCTCGCGCAGGTCAACCAGCTGGAGGCGAACTGCGCCGAATTCGGCATCCCGCTCCATGGCATCGGCGACCCGGGTCAGGGCATCGTCCACGTCATCGGGCCCCAGCTCGGGCTGACCCAGCCGGGCATGACCATCGTCTGCGGCGACTCGCACACGAGCACGCACGGCGCGTTCGGCGCTCTGGCATTCGGGATCGGGACGAGTGAGGTCGAGATGGTCCTCGCCACCCAGACCCTGCTCCAGCGCGACCCCAGGACGTACGAGGTCCGGGTCGATGGCCGGCTGACCCCGGGCGTCAGCGCGAAGGACATCATCCTCGCATTGATCGCCCGAATCGGGATCGGCGGCGGAACCGGCCACGTCTTCGAATACACCGGCAACGCCATCCGGGCACTGACAATGGACCAGCGGATGACCGTCTGCAACATGAGCATCGAAGGCGGCGCGCGGGCCGGGTTGATCGCCCCGGACGACACGACCTTCGAGTACCTTCACGGCCGGGCCCACGTCCCGACCGGCGCAGCCTGGGACGCCGCAGTCGCCGGCTGGCGGACGCTCCCGACCGATGACGACGCAACGTACGACAAGTCCATCACGATCGACGCCGACGCCCTCGAACCGATGGTCACCTATGGCACGAACCCGGGCATGGGCATCCCGATCACGAGTGGTGTGCCATCCCCCGACGACCAGGCCGATCCGGGCCAGCGCCGAGCGCTCGAGCGTGCGCTCGAGTACATGGACCTCCAGCCCGGTCAGGCGATCCTGGGCCAGAAGATCGATGTCGTCTTCGTGGGCAGCTGCACCAATGGCCGGATCAGCGACCTGCGGCTTGCTGCCGGCGTGCTCGAGGGCCGGCACGTCGCGGACGGGGTCCGGTTGATGGTCGTGCCCGGATCCGACGAGGTGAAGCGCGAGGCGGAGGCGGAAGGCCTGGGCGAGATCTTCAAGGCTGCCGGCGCGGAGTGGCGCGAGGCCGGCTGCTCGATGTGCATCGCCATGAACGGCGACCAGCTGCAGCCCGGCCAGTACGCCGTCAGCACGAGCAATCGCAACTTCGAAGGGCGCCAGGGCAAGGGCGGCCGGACATTCCTTGCCTCGCCGCTGACTGCCGCGGCCAGCGCGATCGCGGGGGTCGTCGCCGATCCGCGCCGTCTGCCCGGGATCGAGACCCTCGCTCCAATCGGGGGCCGCTGAGCGTGGCTGAGCCGTTCACGGTCTTCACCAGCGCGGTGGTCCCGATCCCTGCCGAGAACGTCGACACCGACCAGATCGTGCCCGCTCGCTACCTTAAGGTCACGGGCAAGGCCGGCCTGGCCGAGGCGCTCTTCCGCGACTGGCGGTTCGACGAGGATGGCTCGCTGAAGGAGCCTCGATTCATCCTCGACCGGCCCGGGATGACCGGTCGGAAGATCCTGCTCGTCGGCGACAACTTCGGCGCAGGGTCGTCGCGTGAGCATGCCGCCTGGGCGCTGACCGCGTGGGGCGTCCGGGCGATCCTGTCGACCTCGTATGCGGACATCTTCCGGAACAACAGCCTCAAGAACGGGATCCTGCCGATCGTCGTGGACAGGGTCACGCACGAGCGCCTGTTCACGATGCTGGCCACTGACCCGGACGCCCAGCTGACCATCGACCTGGCCGAGCAGGGGGTCCTCCTTCCGGATGGCACGACCATCGACTTCGACATCGACCCCTTCGCCAAGCGGATGATCCTGGCCGGCACCGATGAACTCGGCTACCTCCTCGCCAAGGACGGCCAGATGGACGTCTGGGAGGCCGCCCATCCGGCCCGCGTCGACACCCTCGCCGGAGCGCGCTGACGGATCCGTGGTGGGTCGGGAACCGCCTGCAGGACTTCCCCGTCTGTCGCCCATGACGACCCGCCGACACCTCACACTCCCTGGCCTTGCCGTGCTCGTCGTCCTGGCCGTGGGAGCGTGCAGTGCGGCCGGGGCACCGTCCGGCGGCCTGCCGACGCCAAGCCCGTCGCTCGTCGCCACGACACCGGTCGGCGGCGGCACGGCGCCGGTCCAGCCCGGCGCAACCCCCGATCCGTCCCCGATCTCGACCCAAGTCCCGCTGGTCCCTGGGAGCGTGAGCCCCTTCGGTCCGGGCGGCCGGCGCCTTGTCGTTCCGAAGTCGGGACAGCTGGACGTCCACCCTGTCCCGGCGCAGACCCTCTCCGCGGCCGTTGACGGCCATCATGTCGTCGTGACGATCGACTACACCAGCGGCGTCGAGCCGTGCAACGTCCTCGATTCGATCGCCGTCAAGACAGGCGTCGGCTCGTTCGAGATCACGCTGCGTGAGGGCCACGGCCAAGACAACGTGGCGTGCATCGAAATCGCCGAGTTCAAGCGTGCCGCGGTGGACCTTGGCGAGCTCGAACCGGGCACCTATCGGATCACCGACGGGACCGGCGTCGCCGCGCCGATCAGTGTGACCGTGGCCTGACCGGTCCGTCCGCCAGCTGGCGGCCCGGGTCGACGCCGGACATGGCCATTCGTGCACCCAAGGACCGTTCGGTCCCGACCCGGCCGCCGACGACCCTCTGATCGATTCCGCGATTGCCGCCCCGGCAGAGGGCAGGCCTGATCCGTCCGTCCGGCGGCGCATCCGGACGGCCTGTGCGACGATCGTCGCGTGAACGCGATCGACGCCATCACGCTGCTCCTGATCGTGGTCGCCCTCATCCTCGGGTGGCGGTCCGGCGCGATTCCGCAGATCACGGGCCTGCTCGGGGCCATCGGCGGCGGTGTGCTCGCCATCCTCGCGCTGACGTTGCTGGCCGATCCGCTGACCGGACTCGACCCCACGATCCGGCCGTTCGTCGTCCTGCTCGGGTTGGTCATCGCGGTGGCCCTGGGAGAATCGGTGGGCGCGGCGATCGGACGCGCGCTGGCGAGCAAGCTCGGGACGGGCCTGCTCGGGACCGCGGACAGGGCCGCTGGCGCGGGCCTCGGCGTGGTCCAGGTCCTGCTCATCGTCTGGCTGGCTGGCAGCCTGCTCGCCGAGGGACCGGTCCCGCGCCTCGCCGAGACCGCCGGCGGTTCGACAGCCGTCCGGACCATGGCCGGCATCCTGCCCCCACCCACCGAGATCGCCGTCGGGCTCGGCGGCTGGCTGAACACGACCGGCCTGCCGGACGTCTTCGTCGGCTTCGAACCGCTGCCCGCGCCGCCGGTCGAACGACCCACCGATCCGGCCGCCCGGGCCATCGCGGCCGCCGCCGAGGCGAGCACGCTCAAGGTGACGGCCGCGACGTGCGGGCTGTCATCGGTCGGCACGGGCTTCGTCGTGGCGAACGGCTATGTCGTCACCAACGCCCACGTCGTCGCCGGGGCGGGCGCCCGCGGCCTTCGGGTGACCAGCATCGATGGGGCGGTCCTCGATGCCGTCCCGGTCCTCGTCGACCCGAGCTTCGACATCGCCCTGTTGTACGTCAGGGACCTCCACGCCAGGCCGCTCGCCTTCGCCCGGGCCGATCCCGAGCGCGGCGCGCTGGGCGCCACCCTCGGCTATCCGGGCGGAGGCCCGCTGACGATCCTGCCCGCCGCGGTATCGAGCCGCTATGACGCCACGGGTCACGACATCTACCAGCAACAGCGGGTCCGGCGCGAGATCATCGAGCTCCGCGCAGAAGTGAATCGTGGCGACAGCGGCGGGCCGCTCATCCTCGCCAACGGGACGGTCGGCGGCGTCGTGTTCGCCGAGGCTCGGACCGATCCGGAAGTCGGCTACGCACTCAGCGCGACGGAGGTCGCGGCCCACACTTACCCGTCGATCGGGAAGACGACGGCCGTGGACACCGGCGGCTGTATCGTCGACCGATGATCCGCGCCGGCTTCGTCGGGCTTGGCGTCATGGGCCGACCGATGGCCCATCGGATCCTGACCTTCGACATCCCGCTGACCGTGACGTCACGCACCGCGGCGAGCGTGGCCGGACTCGTCGCGGCGGGGGCGACCGAAGCCCCGAATCCGGCGGCGGTGGCCGCCGCCGCGGACGTGGTGTGCGTCATGGTCCCGGACACGGCCGACCTCGAAGCGGTCCTCGACTTCCCGGACGGCCTTCTCGCCGGCGCCCATCCCGGGCTCGTCATCTGCGCGATGGGGACGCACCTGCCGGCCGCCATGCCGCCCCTCGCCGCTCGCTGCGCCGAGCTCGGCACCGCACTGCTCGACGCACCAGTGTCGGGCGGCGAGATCGGGGCTCGCGCCGGCAGCCTGTCGATCATGGTCGGCGGCGAGGCGGCCGCATTCGAGCGTGCACGGCCTATCCTCGAGGCCATGGGCAGGACCGTCGTCCATGTCGGTCCGTCCGGTGCCGGCCAGGTCGCCAAGGCGTGCAACCAGCTCGTCGTCGGCGCGACAATCGCGGCGGTCGCCGAGGCCCTGACTCTTGCGCGCGCGGCGGGAGTCGACCCGGCGACAGTCCGTGACGCACTCGCCGGCGGGTTCGCCGCCAGTCGCGTTCTCGATGTCCACGGGCGGCGGATGCTCGAGCGTGACTTCACGCCCGGAGGCCGTGCCGCGCTGCACGCGAAGGACGCCCACATCATCCTCGACACGGCGGCCGCGGCCGGCCTCGACCTTCCGTTCTTCTCCGCGGTCGCGGATGGATTCGACCGGCTTGTGGCCGCGGGCGGTGGCGAACTCGACCATGCCGCCCTCATCACCCTGCTCGAACTGAGCGAGCCCGAGTAGGCTTATCCCTCACCGCGACCGACCCACCGATCGACGACCCGCCGGCCCAGGAGATCCCCAGATGTCCGACGTGCCCATCACCTCCGACCCCGCCAAGCGCCATTCGGCGGCCATCACGGACGGCCCGGATCGCGCCGGTGCGCGAGCCATGCTCAAGGCCATCGGCTTCACCGACGCCGACCTCGCCAAGCCGATCGTCGGCGTCGCGACGACCTGGATCGAGACGATGCCATGCAACATCAACCAGCGCGAGCTCGCGACCTTCGTCAAGGAGGGCATCCGGGCGGCAGGTGGCACGCCGATGGAGTTCAACACCATCGCCATCAGCGACGGCGTCACGATGGGCACGGAGGGGATGAAGACCTCGCTCATCAGCCGCGAGGTCGTCGCCGACTCGATCGAGCTCGTCGTCCGCGGGCAGATGATGGACGGCGTCGTGTGCATCGTCGCCTGCGACAAGACCGTGCCCGGCGCGGCGATGGCGCTCGGCCGCCTCGACGTGCCGGGGATCGTGCTGTATGGCGGGACGATCAACCCCGGCGTCTACAAGGGCCAGCGGAACGCGACCGTCGTGACCGTGTACGAGGCGATCGGCGCTTATCGGGCGGGCAAGATCAGCCTCGACGAGCTGACCGAGATCGAGAACGCGGCATGCCCCGGACCCGGCGCCTGCGGCGGCCAGTACACAGCCAACACGATGAGCACGGTCATGGAGTTCCTCGGGCTGTCGCCGGCCGGTCTCAACGGCATCCCGGCGGAGGACCCGGCCAAGCAGGCGGCCGCTCGACGGACCGGCGAGCTCATGATGGATCTCGTCCGTCGGGATGTCCGGCCGTCGCAGATCGTGACCCGTGCGGCACTCGAAAACGGGATCGCCTCGGTGGCAGCGACCGGCGGATCGACCAACGGCGTCCTCCACCTCCTCGCGATCGCCCACGAGTTCGGCATCCCGCTCGATATCGACGACTTCGGGGCCATCGCCGACCGGACGCCGCTCATCGGCGACATGCGCCCGGGCGGGCGCTACACCGCACTCGACATGTATGAGGCCGGTGGCGTCGCACTGGTCATGCGCGAACTGCTCAAGCGTCCCGGGCTGCTCCATGGTGACGCCCCGACGGTCGACGGCCGGACGATCGCCCAGATCGCCGCGGACGTCACGGAAACCCCCGGCCAGCAGGTCGTCCACGAGCTCGAGACGCCGCTGAAGCCGAACGGCGGACTGGCCATCCTCCACGGTTCGCTCGCACCCGAGGGCTGCGTCGTCAAGCTCGCCGGCCACGAGCGGCGCCAGCATCGCGGCCCGGCTCGCGTCTTCGACTCCGAGACGGCGTGCTACGAAGCCGTCCGCGCGCAACAGATCAAGCCCGGCGACGTCGTCGTCATCCGCTACGAAGGCCCGGTCGGCGGACCGGGGATGCAGGAGATGCTGTCGGTCACCGCAGCACTCGTCGGCGAGGGTCTCGGCGATTCGGTCGCGCTGCTGACCGACGGCCGGTTCTCCGGCGGGACCCACGGGCTGATGATCGGGCACGTCGCCCCGGAGGCTGCGCTCGGCGGCCCGATCGCGATCGTCGAAGAAGGCGACACCGTCGTCATCGATGTCGACCGCTCGGCGCTGGACCTCGATATCCCGGTTGACGAGGTCGCGCGACGGTTCGAGGGCTGGACACCGCCGGCGGCCCGCTACCGGACCGGGGTCATGGCCAAGTACGCGGCGCTCGTCGGGTCCGCATCGCAGGGCGCGGTCACGACCGGCGAGCGGATGACGGCCAACCTGCCGATGCGGTGAGATCAGAATCCTGCGCCATCGGCCCGGCGACGGCATGATGACGTCATGAGCCGGCTGCCCCCCGATCCCGCCGAGTACGACTCCCCGCGAGCCCAGATCGCCAGGGCCAAGGGCCTCGACCAGCCATATATCGCTGGTGGCCTCGACCCGGATCCGGGTCCGGGTCTCGAAGAGGAGCGCCACTACGGCAAGCTGCTCGTCGCGATGGTCGCGGCTCTCATGTTCGGCGGGTTCGTCATCGGCATCGCGTTGACCATCGCCACAGGCAGCGCCCCGCGGTGACCGCGGTCGCCGCCCCGTCGAGCGCGATCGGCGATCCTGCCTGGGCAGCCGCGACCGACGAGTCGGTCGCCACCCTGCGGGACCTGATACGAATCGAGTCGGTCAACCCGCCGCCGCTCGGCGCCCCGGACGGCGAGCTGCTGGTCGCGCGCATGATCGCATCGCTCCTGACCGACGCCGGCCTCGAACCCGAGATCGTCGAACCGGTGCCCGGTCGAGGCTCCATCCACGTGCGTCTGCGCGGCGACGGGACCGGCGGCGACGCACTCCTCCTGCTGTCTCACCTCGACGTCGTCCCCGCCCCGCCCGAACGCTGGTCGCATCACCCATTCGCGGCCGACGTCCATGATGGCTATGTCTACGGTCGCGGCGCGGTGGATATGAAGGCGATGATCGCGATGGAACTGGCGGTCGTCCGGCTGCTCGCCGCCGAGGCGCGTGCCGCCGGCCGGGACCCGGCCCGCGACACCATCCCGGGCCTGCGTCGCGACGTCCTGTTCACCTGCACGGCCGACGAAGAGGCTGGCGGGCTCGCCGGAGCCAAGTGGGTCGCGGAGAACCGACCCGAGTGGATCCGTGCGGCCGGCGCCCTCAACGAGTGCGGAGGTGTATCGGCGACCATAGCCGGGCGCCGGCTCTACCCGATCCAGGTCGCCGAAAAGGGATTTGCCGCCTACCGCATCGTGATCCGCGGGACATGGGGCCACGGCTCGATGCCCCGCGAGGACAACGCCGCGGTCCTGGCCGCTGCCGTCATCAAGCGCCTTTCGGTCCCCGGACCGACCCGGATCGTGCCGGTCATGGCGCGCTTCATCGAGCAGGCGGCCGCGGCACTGCCCGACGAGGTCGGCGCAATCCTCGGCGCGCTCAGTGGCGATGACACCGGCCGCGCCGAGGCGGCGCTGTCCGTCGCCTGCGATCCGATGTACGCCCGCGCGCTCCGCGCCCTGCTGCGCGACACACTGAGCCCGGACGTCGTCCACGCCGGCATCAAGTACAACGTCATCCCGGGAGACGCCGTGGTCGAGGTGGACTGCCGGGTCCTGCCGGGCACGACCGAACCAGAGATGCGGGCGCAGGTGATCGAGCGCCTCGGGCCGGACCTCACCCCGGTCTGCGAGGTGGAACTGATGGTCTTCGGGGCGCCCGTCGAAGCGCCGGCCGAGGGTCCGTTGTTCGACCTGCTCATCTCGACGATCCGCGACCACGATCCGGACGGGATCCCGCTCCCGGTGATGGCGCCGTTCGCGACGGACGCGAAGCACACCGCGACCGTCGGGACGCCGACCTACGGCTTCTCGCCGCTCCGCCTCGATCCGGACGAACGTTTTCTGGAGCGGTTCCACGGCGTCGACGAGCGCGTCTCGATCGACGCGCTCTGTTGGGGTCTGCCGGTCCTCTACGACGTCGTCCGCCGCTTCTGCGGCTGATCCAGCCGATCGTCAGCCGCGCGGGTTGCCAGGATCGTCCAGCGTCTCCACGTGGACCTCTTCGTCGCAGGTCTTGCAGACGTAGATCGTCCCGCTCGCCCAATCCGTCTCCGGATCATGGTCGGCGGCATCGTGGTGCGAGCGACGCTCGAGCGATCCCCACGTGCCGTCGCTGTGGCGGTGCTGGATGCGCAGCGTGAGCTCGTTGATCCGACCGATGTCCATGGCGACTCTCCTCTATCCGCCGATGCTACTCGGATGTCGAGCGGATGAGACGCCCGCGCCGGCTGATCGCGTGCGTTGCAAGCGCGGCCACGCCCATCGCCACGATGGCGCGCTCCGCCGTCGGCAGCGGCCGTACCGCGGACAGGAACTGGTCGGCGCGACCGCGATCGACGACGCGGAGCACGGCGTGCCCGCGCTGGGTCAGGCGCAGCGTCCGCTGGCGCTTGTCCTCGGGCTCCTGATGGCGCTCGATGAGACGCCGCCGGACGAGACCGTCGACGAGGCGACTCGTCGCCGACGGCGAGCGGCCGATCGCTTCGGCGAGCTCCCCGACCGTCAGCGTGTTGCCGTCGGCCAGGACGTACAGGGCAGCCAGCTGGGTGAACCCGAGACGGAGCTCACCGAGTTGGCCGGCGAAGCCGATGACGAGCTCGCGCCAGAGCGCCCGCCCCATCGCGACCCGCTCGCTGATCTGGCGGACATTCGGCAATCGATTGCCGGCCGCGAGGACCGGGGCGGACAGGTCGGCCTCGAAACGCCGGGCGATGGCGCGAGTGGGAGCCGGCCGGGTGGATGGCCGTGCCGGAGAACGCTCGTCGGACACATCGACAGGGTACGGCAGTGCCGTTGATGTGTGCAACCATGCATGGTCGTTGCGCTCAACGGCCGGGCCGGCCGAGTACGCTTCGTGCATGCGTCACCTCGCATTCGTGTGCCCCGGACAGGGCTCCCAGTCGGTCGGCATGGGTCGCGCCCTCGCCGACGGCTCCCCGGCCGCGGCAGCCGTCTTCGCGGCCGCCGATTCGGCCCTGGGTGAAGCGATCAGCGCCATCGCCTGGGACGGCCCGGCCGAACGGCTCGACCTGACCGAGAACGCGCAGCCCGCGATCCTCGCGACGTCCGTGGCGATCCTCGAGGCACTCCGCGAACGATGGGCGGCCGAGGGACTCGTCGCCCCGGAGCCCGCGTTCATCGCCGGGCATTCGATGGGCCAGTATTCGGCGCTGGTCGCCGCCGGGGCACTGTCCATCGACGATGGCGTCCGGCTCGTCCGGGAACGCGGCCGTCTGATGCAGAGCTCGGGGCAGGGCCGGGACGGGACGATGGCAGCGATCATCGGACTCGACGACGCCCGACTCCCCGAGCTGGTCGAGAGGGCCTCCGCGCACGGCGTCTTCGTCGTCGCCAACCGCAACGCGCCGGGCCAGGTCGTGGTGTCGGGCGAGCGCCCGGCCATCGAGGCGGGCGCCGAGATCGCAAAGTCGCTCGGCGCCAGGCGAGCCATCGTGCTGCCCGTTTCGGTCGCGGCGCATTCCCCGCTCATGACCGAGGCGGCCGATGGGATGCGCACCGCCCTCGCCGGCGTCTCGTTCTCGGACCCGATGGTCCCGCTCCTGGCGAACGCCGACGCGCGTCCCATCGAAACGGCCACGGCCTGCCGGACCGAGCTGGTCGAGCACCTCACGGCCGGCGTGGATTGGATCCGCGCTGTCGAACACATGACCGCGGCGGGCGTGACCGCCTTTGTCGAGATCGGCCCAGGACGCGTTCTGACCGGCCTCATCAAACGCATCGCGCCGGAGGCCGACATCGTCTCGGCCGATGACCCGGCATCCATGGAGCGGCTCCTCGTCCTGGCTGCCGTTCCCGCCTGAGTCCATCCGTCAACAAGGAGGACGTCAACTGTGCGCAAGCCCGACTACGACCGCCGCGTCGTCGTCACCGGTCTCGGCGTGATCAGCTCCGTCGGCAACGATGTCGGCACGGCCTGGATGAACCTCGTGAACGGCGTGTCCGGACTCGGACCGATCACCCGCTTCGATACGAGCCCGTACGAGGCCAAGCTCGGTGGCGAGGTCAAGGACTTCGTGGCCTCCGACTGGATGGATCCGAAGGCGGCCCGGCGGAGCGAGTCGAGCATGCATTTCGGCGTCGCGGCGGCCAAGCAGGCGCTTGCCGACTCCGGGTTCGAGATCACCGACGAGAACCGCACCGAGGTCGGGGTCGTCTTCGGGTCCGGCGCCGGTGGGCAGACCCTCATGCTCGAGAACTACGTCTCGATGAGGGAGCGTGGCCCGCGGACCGTCGCCCCGACGTTCATCGCCAACGCCCTGACCGACAGCTGCTCCGGGATGATCGCCATCGAGACCGGCGCCATCGGCCACAACATGTGCGTGGTCTCGGCGTGTGCGACCGGCACCCACAACGTCGGCGAGGCCGCCGAGGCCATCCGCCGGGGCGATTGCATCGCGGTCATCTCCGGCTCGACCGAAGCGCCCCTTCTGGAAGTCGGACACGCGGGCTTCTCGAACATGCGCGGGATGGGCATGCCGCGGCCGGGCGAGGCCCCGCAGACGGTCTCGCGACCGTTCGACCTGACCCGCGACGGGTTCGTCCTCGGTGAGGGCGCAGGCTCGCTCATGCTCGAGGACCTCGAATTGGCCAAGGCGCGCGGGGCCAGGATCTACGCTGAGGTGGTCGGCTACGGTTCCGCCGCCGATGGCTGGGACATGATCCAGCCGGTCGACCTCGGCGCCGGCTCCGCTCGGGCGATGAAGATGGCGCTCGATCGACGCGGCGTGCCGGCCGACGAGGTGGACCTCATCAACCCACACGGCACCTCGACCCCGCTCGGCGACCGCCGCGAGACGGAGGCGATCTGGGCGGTCTTCGGCGCCCGCTCATCTGGAGCGGCGCGCGAGATCGCGATCAGTGCCACAAAGTCGATGACCGGGCACATGATGGGCGCCGCCGGTGCGTTCGAAGCGTTCGCGACGGTCAAGTCGGTCTACGAACAGTGCGCTCCGGCGACGCTCAATTACCGCGACGCGGACCCCGACTGCGACCTGTGGGTCGTTCGCGAGACGACCGCCCACCCGATCCGCTACGCGCTCTCGAACAACATCGGCCTGGGTGGCCACAACGGCGCCGTGATCTTCAAGCGGTACGACGGCGATTGACCACGCCTCCTGACTACAATCAGCGGACCCCTGACACATCGGAGCCCCATTGACTGAGCAGGACCCCGCGCGCCGTGCCGTCGTGACCGGCCTCGGCGCGATCATGCCGATCGGCAACGATTTCCCGACCTACTGGTCGAACCTCGTCGCCGGCGTGACGGGTACCCGGACGGTCAGGCGGTTCGACCCGTCAGCGTTCGAAGTGCGGATCGCCGCCGAAGTCCTCGATTTCGACCCGACCACCGTCATGGACGCCAAGATGGCGCGCCGGATGAGCCGGTTCATCCAGCTCGCGATGGCCGCCGGCCGGGAGGCCGTCCGCGATTCGGGGATCGACTTCGGGGCGATGGACCAGGAACTCCGCGACCGGGTCGGCGTGGTCGTCAATACCGGTGGTGGTGGCATCGAGCAGATCATCGATGGGACACACATCCACGACGAGAAGGGTCCGCGGTTCGTGTCGCCATTCGCGGTTCCCGCGCTGTCGGGCTCGATGGCCGCCTGCATGCTGTCGATGGAGTACGGGCTGACCGGTCCGGTCATCACCCAGGTCGCCGCCTGCGCGACGTCGGTCATCGCCTTCCAGGACGCGCTGCGGCTCATCCGTTCGGGCGAGTGCGACGTCGTCCTGACCGGCGGCTCTGAGGCACCGATCTGGCCGATGGGCCTGGCGGCGCTATCGAACATGACCGCGCTGTCGAAGCGCAACGACGATCCGGAAACTGCGTCGCGGCCGTTCGATGCGACGCGCGACGGGTTCGTCCTCGGCGAGGGCGCCGGGGTCGTCGTCGTCGAGTCGCTCGCGCACGCGCAGGCCCGCGGCGCGACGCCGATCGCGGAGGTCATCGGCGGCGCGCTGACAGCGGACGCCTTCCATATCAGCGCCCCGGACCCGAGCGGACGGGGCCAGACGCGCGCGATGACCTCGGCGCTGCGCAATGCCGGGGTGGCGCCGGACGAGATCGACTACATCGTCGCTCACGGCACGGCCACCCAGCTCAACGACGTGACCGAGACGCGGGCGATCAAGGCGGCCTACGGCGACCACGCCTACAAGGTGGCCATAAGCTCGCCGAAGTCGATGATCGGCCATCTCGTCGGCGCGGCCGGGATCGCCTCGGCGCTGGCGGCCATCGGCGCGATCCGCGACCAGGTCATCCCACCGACCGCCAACCTGCATACGCCCGATCCCGAGTGCGATCTCGACTACACGCCCCTGACCGCCCGACGGGCCAAGATCGACACGGTGGCGGTCAATGGCTTCGGGTTCGGCGGCCAGAACGCGGTGACGATCTTCCGCTCGTTCGAGGCGTAGCGGTCAGCCCGGCCCGAGCATGACCATGAGGACGGATCCGCGGTCATCTGAGCTGCACACGGGCGACGGCCACGATCTGATCCGCGTGCAGGGCGCGCGTGTGAACAACCTCAAGGACGTCAGCATCGCCATCCCGAAGCGCCGGCTGACCGTGTTCACCGGCGTCTCCGGCTCGGGCAAGAGCTCATTGGTCTTCGGCACGATCGCCGCGGAGTCGCAGCGGATGATCAACGAGACGTACAGCGCCTTCGTGCAGGGCTTCATGCCGACCCTGGCGCGGCCGGACGTCGACGTGCTCGAAGGGCTGACCACGGCGATCATCGTCGACCAGGAGCGGATGGGCGCCAACGTCCGCTCGACCGTCGGGACCGCGACCGATGCGAACGCGCTCCTTCGCCTGCTCTTCAGCCGCCTCGCCAAGCCCCATATCGGACCGCCGACCGCGCATTCATTCAACATCCCGATGCGCAAGGCGAGTGGTGCGATGACCGTCGACCGTGGCAAGGGTGAGCGGATCGTGGTGCGCGACGCCATCTACTACGGCGGCATGTGTCCGCGCTGCGAGGGCATGGGTTCGATCACCGATATGGACCTGACCCAGCTGTACGACGCCACAAAGTCGCTCAACGAGGGCGCCATCACGATCCCTGGCTACAGCATCGAGGGCTGGTACGGCCGCATCTTCACGGGCAGCGGCTTCCTCGATCCGAGCAAGCCGATCCGTGACTACACGAAGACCGAGCTCGACGACCTGCTCCACAAGGAACCGACCAAGATCAAGGTCGACGGCATCAACCTGACCTACGAGGGGCTGATCCCGAGGATCCAGAAGTCGATGCTGTCCAAGGACGTCGATACCCTCCAGCCGCACATCCGGGCATTCGTCGAGCGAGCCGTGACGTTCACCGGCTGCCCGGAGTGCGGCGGGACCCGGCTCAATGCGCCGGCGCGCTCGTCGAAGATCGATGGGATCAACATCGCTGACGCTTGCGCGATGCAGATCGACGATCTCGCGCGGTGGCTTCGCGGATTGGACGAGCCATCGGTCGCGCCGCTGCTTGCGGGCCTGCAGCACACGTTCGACTCGTTCGTCGAGATCGGGCTCGGCTACCTCTCGCTCGATCGCCCGTCGGGCACGCTCTCGGGCGGCGAGTCCCAGCGCACACGGATGATCCGCCACCTCGGCTCGTCGCTCACCGACGTCACGTATGTCTTCGACGAGCCGACGATCGGCCTCCACCCACACGACATCCAGCGGATGAACGGTCTGCTGCGACGGCTGCGCGACAAGGGCAACACGGTGCTCGTCATCGAGCACAAGCCCGAGGTGATCGAGATCGCGGACCACGTCGTCGACCTCGGGCCGGGCGCCGGGTCCGAAGGCGGCAAGGTGGTCTTCGAGGGCACGGTCGCGGAGCTGCGGGCCAGCGCCACGCTCACCGGGCGACACCTGGACGATCGCGCGTCGTTGAAGCCGTCGGTGCGAACCGCGACGGGCCGGCTCGAGGTGCGCGGCGCCAGCACGAACAACCTCCGGGAGATCGACGTCGACATCCCACTCGGCTTGCTGGTGGTGTTGACTGGCGTGGCCGGATCGGGCAAGAGCTCGCTGATCGACGGCTCGGTCGCGGGCCGGGACGGCGTCGTGTCGATCGACCAGGGCGCGATCAAGGGTTCTCGGCGCAGTAACCCGGCGACCTACACCGGGCTGCTCGACCCGATCCGCACGGCGTTCGCCAAGGCTCATGGCGTCAAGCCCGCCTTGTTCAGCGCCAACTCCGAGGGCGCGTGCCCGACGTGCAACGGCGCCGGCGTCATCTACACCGAGCTCGGGTTCATGGACACGGTCGCCACCACCTGCGAAGACTGCGAGGGAAAGCGGTACGAGGCATCCGTCCTCGAGTACCACCTGGCGGGGCGCGACATCAGCGAGGTGCTCGCCATGTCGGTCACGGAGGCGAAGGCTTTCTTCGGCACCGGCGATGCCAGGACACCGGCAGCGCACGGGATCCTCCAGCGCCTGACCGATGTCGGGCTCGGCTACCTGCGGCTCGGCCAACCGCTCCCGACCCTGTCGGGCGGCGAGCGCCAGCGGCTCAAACTTGCCACCCACCTCGGCGAGAAGGGCGGCGTCTTCATCCTCGACGAGCCGACCAGCGGGCTCCATCTCGCCGACGTCCGGCAGCTGCTCGCCCTGCTCGACCGGCTCGTCGACGACGGCAAGTCGGTCATCGTCATCGAGCACCACCAGGCCGTGATGGCGCACGCCGACTGGATCATCGACCTCGGACCCGGCGCCGGGCGCGACGGGGGCCGGATCGTCTTCGAGGGGACGCCCGAAGATCTCGTTGCCGCACGGACCACCCTGACCGGCGAGCACCTCGCGGCATACGTCGGCCGCTGAGGGACATCGGGGACGACCGGGCCGTTCCTCAGCCGACGATGGGCAGGGGGTCTGAGTCGACCGGTGTCGAGGCGGCGTCCGCCGCACGGGCCGTCTCTCGCCCCAGGATCCGGCGGACGAGGAGGATCGCGAGGATCGCCGCGACCAGGTTCAGCACGTCGCTGAGCATCGTCACGGTGATCGTGGACTTCAGATCGTCGAGCGTCTCGCTGCCGGTGAATCGCGTGAGATAGCCGATCAGGTTGCCGCCCAGCCAGGTCAGCCACCAGCCGAGCAGGAGCGGTCGTGCGCGATCCGAATCGACCGCCGCGGCGAGGCGATCATGCAGGTCGGACACGATCTGATAGGGCACGACGAAGTTGGCGAATGGCGCAAACCACCAGCCGATCGCCCCGCGAGGGGAGTGCGGCGGCGTCCCGGCTCCGATCGCAGGAGCATTCTCAACGGCACGGGACAGCCAGGCGACGTAGGCGACCGCGGAAACGATGAGGGCGAGCACGAACGATCCGCTGATCGAGGCGGTCGTGGCGTCGAATGCGTTCGCTTCGGCCGCGCCGGCAGCGCCGCCCACGACATCGTCGGCGAGCTTGCCGAAGCCTGCAAGGTGGACGATCGACGCCAGGTCAAGGAGACCCGCGGCCGCGATCGCGACCATCGCGACGATCGCCCGCGTCCGCGAGGAGCGGAATGGGCTTGGACTCGTCCCCACCGCCGATGCCGATGGTGCCGCCCACAGGACCGCGGGCGGCGGCGTGACGGCGGACGGCGCGACCGGGTCCGCTGCCGACGCAACAACGGGTGTCGCGTATGGGGCTACGGGGGCGGCGGAGACGGCCGGCACCATGGCGGCCGCGGCGATCACGGGCGCGGCCACGACCGCGGGACCCTCCGGGCTCCGAGCGGCGGCGGGCGTCCGGCGAACGTCGAGGACCGTTCGTCCCACGCGGAACGACCCGGGCACGGTGAACCACACCCCTCCCGCGATCCGCAGGTCGCCCACGAACGTGCCACTCGCCGAGCCGAGGTCGCGGAGCACGACCCGGTCGTTGAGCTGGACTTCGAGTTGCGCGTGCCGGCGCGAGGCGCGCGGGTCGTCGACGACGAGGTCGCAGTCGGGCTCGCGCCCGACGACGAACGGCGAGACCTCGATGGCCGTCGTCTTCCCGTCTGGGTCGGTGACCGTGACGCGGGGACGCGGCGTTGGGGGTCCGCTCAGCATCTGGACGACACCTCCTCTGTCCGCATACTACGCGGGATGGCGCCGCCTTCCGAAACGACCACGCGACCGTGATGCCCCACGGTCCCGGGTTCGCGGCCCGATCCGACGTAGGGTCGACGCGGACCGGCAACGAGGACCGATTCCTCGCGCGACCACCGCTGTTCGCCGTGGCCGACGGGATGGGCGGCCACCAGGCGGGCGAGGTGGCGTCGGAGCTCGCGATCAGCCTCCTCGACGAGACCGCCGATCGATCCCCTGTCCTTGGGACCGATTCCCTTGTCGATGCGCTCGAACGGTCGAATGCGGCCATCCGGCGCGAGGCCAGGCTACGCGCCGATCTGGCCGGTATGGGAACGACGTGTACGGTCGCGGTCCTCGATGGCGAGATCCACATCGCCCACGTCGGTGACAGCCGCGCCTACCGGTTCCGCGCCGCGCGGCTGGAACAGCTGACCGACGATCACAGTCTTGTCGCGTCGATGGTCCGCGAAGGACGGATGGATCCGGCCGCCGCGATGACCGACGGCCGCCGCAACATCATCACGCGAGCTCTCGGCGCCGAAGATCAGGTCCGCGTCGACGTCGTCAGCGCCGACCTCGCTCCCGGCGATCGGCTGCTGCTCTGTTCCGACGGCCTGCACGGCCAGGTCGACGATGCGGCGATCGCGACCGTCCTGCGCGACGAGCCCGATCCTGCTCACGCGGTCGACCGGCTCATCGGCCTTGCGAATGCCGCCGGCGGCGAGGACAACGTGACAGTCATCGTCATCGACCCGGACATGATGGCCGACGCGGCGAGCCCCGCCGTCGCCGTCGCCGTCGCCGTCGACGACGATCAGCAGGAGAGCGCCGACGCGGCGAAGCGGACCGATGATTCGCCGATCCCGGCACGGCGACCCCGTCGCGCGATCGCGCTGTTCCTGCTC
>Ga0075026_100000024_pt1 | contig 43382 bp, 41 predicted proteins | sample Str012_2_FD_71392 | JGI IMG/M metagenome (GOLD analysis project Ga0075026, IMG submission 71392) | Freshwater sediment microbial communities in response to fracking from Pennsylvania, USA - Straight Creek_MetaG_SC_2012 | ecosystem: Environmental > Aquatic > Freshwater > Creek > Sediment... | reverse complement strand
GTTCACTTCGAGATCCACGCGCCGGAGCCCTGGCAGCAACGCGTTCAGCCCGAGGATCCGTCGTACGTCGGCGAGTCGCCAGCCATAGATCGACTGGTCGTCGTCCCCGACCAGGAAGATCCGGTTCGCCGGCGCCGCGAGCAGGAGGGCGAGCCGGAGTTGCGCCCGATCGACGTCCTGGACCTCGTCCACGAGCAGTTCCGCGCAACGCGATCGCCAGCGTGCCAGCAAGGTCGCGTCGCCGTCGAGGCGCTCGATGGCGCGGAGGATCAGGTCATCGAAGTCGAGACCGCCGGTCGCCCGAACCGCCGACTCGTAGTCCACGAACGCGCGACCGAATCGACCCGCTTCCGGATCCGCCGCCACCTCTGCGGCGCCCACGCCGAGATCGACCTTCAGCCGCGAGATGACGGTGTCGAGACGGCGAAGATCCGCCGCGTCCGCCCACGGCGCGACATCGGCCAGCGTCGCCGCCCGATCGACGAGCGGATCGACCGCGACGTTCGCGTCGCGCAGGATCTCTCGGCCGAGCGCGTGGAAGGTCCGAACGCGAACCGCTCCGGGCTCGACGTCGAGCGGGGCGAGCGCCGCGTCGAGCCGTTCGGTCATCTCGACCGCGGCCCGCTTGTTGAACGTGATCGCCCGGATGCGATCCGGCGGCGTGCCCGTCGCGATCAACCACGCGGCGCGGGCGACCAGCGTCGTGGTCTTGCCACTCCCCGCCGGCGCGATGCACAGCGACGGTCCCGGTGGCGCCGTCGCCGCCGCCCGCTGGTCCGGCGCGAGACGTGCCAGGCGTTCGGCAACCGCTGGGTGGAGCTCCACGGCAGACAGGATGCATCGGCCGGCTCACCCGCGACTTACCCCAGAGTCGCGGGCGTGCTGTCGCCCGTCGCGCTAGCATCGGTGCGTGACCCCGGAACTAGCCAGTGCCCTCGCCAAGCTGCCCGACAAGCCCGGTGTCTACCTCATGAAGGACACGCGCGGCGACGTCGTCTACGTCGGCAAGGCACAGAGCCTGCGCAACCGCGTTCGATCCTATTGGCAGAAGCAGGCGCCGGGGGGCGAGATCCACCGCATCCGGAGCGTCATCGACCGGGTCGCGGACGTCGAGGTGACCCAGACCGATTCCGTCTCCGAGGCGCTCCTCCTCGAAGCCAATCTCATCAAGCGTTATCGGCCTCGCTTCAATGTCCGGCTCAAGGACGACAAGAGTTACCCGTACATCAAGGTGACGCTCGGCGACGAGTTCCCTCGGGTCGAGCGGACGCGCAAGCTCATCAACGACGGCAGTCGCTACTTCGGGCCATATGCGTCGGCTTCGAGCGTGGACGAATCGATGAACCTCGTCCGCCGCCTCTTCCCATTCCGGACCTGCACGATCGACATCAAGGATGGCGTCCGCGCGCTCCAGCGTCCGTGCCTGCTGTACCACATCAAGCGCTGCCAGGGCCCGTGTATCACCGCGATCTCGAAGGAGGCCTATCGAGCCGACATCGACCAGGTTCAGCTCTTTCTGGAGGGCCGCCAGGAGACGCTGGTCAAGGCGCTGCACGTCGAGATGGGCGCGGCGGCCGAGCGGACCGACTACGAGCGCGCCGCCGTCCTGCGGGACAAGATCCGTGCCATCGAGCGGACGATGGAGAGTCAGAAGATGGCCGCTTTCGCGCGGACGGAACTCGACCTCATCGGCTTGGCGCGGCAGGACAACCAGGCGGCAGCACAGCTCTTCGTCATCCGCGACGGGAAGATGATCGGCCGCGACGTCTTCCTGCTTGATGCCGCCCGCGAGGCGACCGACGAGGAGGTCCTGACCAGCTTCCTCGAGCAGTACTACACGCGTGCCGGGTCGATCCCACGGGAGGTGTACCTGCCCGCCGTCGTCGGCGAGGCGACCGACCTCGAGGCGTTCCTCGCCGAGCGTCGCGGCCGACCCGTCCACCTTCGCGTCCCGCTGCGTGGCGAGAAGCGCGACCTGCTTGCGTTGGCCACGCGCAACGCCACGGAGACGCTCGCCCGGGAGCAGGCACGCTGGCTGGCCGACCAGGGAAAGACGCTGGCCGCGCTGCAGGAACTCGCCGAAGCGCTCGGGCTGCAGGGCCCGCCGCTCCGGATCGAGTGCTACGACATCAGCAACTTCCAGGGCAGCGAATCGGTCGGCAGCATGGTCGTCTTCGAGGACGGCAAGCCGCGGTCCGGCGAATACCGGCGGTTCAAGATCAAGACGGTCACCGGCCCGAACGACTTCGCCAGCCATCAGGAGGTCCTCCGCCGCCGCTTCCGCGCCGCGCGAACCGGCGAGGAGGGAGTGGAGGAAGCGCGTCGCTGGGCGATGCCCGACCTGGTCATCGTGGACGGTGGCAAGGGACAGGTGAGTGCGGCAAAGGCCGTCCTCGACGAACTCGGCCTGCACGACCTCCCACTGGCGGGTCTGGCCAAGGAGCGCGAGGAGCTCTTCCTCCCCGGGGCCACGGAGCCGATCCTGCTGCCGACGACATCGCCGGCCCTCTACCTCGTCCAGCGCCTGCGCGACGAGGCACACCGATTCGCGATCACCTATCACCGCGATCTGCGCGCGCGGCACAGCGTCCGGTCGGCCTTCGACGACCTGCCTGGCGTCGGCCCGAAGCGCAAGCGCGAACTGATGAAGGTGTTCGGATCGATCAAACGCGTCCGGGATGCTCCGGTCGAGCAGATCGCGGCGGTCCCCGGGATCGGTGCGTCTCTCGCGGCCAGGATCAAGGAGTCTCTGGAAGCCTGAGCGACCCACCCTCGGTAGCGAGTTCTTCATCGTTCCACGCGTCGCATCGCTACCGGCGCGCCGTATGGTCGTATACATCGGCCCAGCGTGGGTCCTTCCGTCCAGGGGAACCCAGCCCAGATGAACCCGACCGCCCGATCAAGTCGCCGTCGACGCGGTGCCACCATCTTCCGTGTAACATCCCGCCTCGATGCGTAGAGCCGGCCCGATCCTCATCCTCCTCATCGGAGTCTTCGCCCTGGCGATCGACTTCCTGCCGGGACTTCGACTGCCCGACCCATCAAGCGCCGACGGCACGTGGCGGACGGTCGAGACCAAGCTCGGCCTGGACTTGTCGGGAGGTCTTCGCGTCGAGTATCAGGCCGTTCCTGTCGAGGGAAAGCAACCGGGACCCGGCGACATGGCGATCATCAAGGACATCGTCGAGCGTCGGGTGAATACCACCGGTGTCTCCGAGCCCGTGGTCACGACCCAGGGCAGCGACCGGGTCGTCGTCGAGCTGCCGGGCGTGACGGATCCCGAAGCGGTGCGCAAGCTCGTCGGCACGACCGGACGCCTCGATTTCGTCCCGCTCGGCACGACACAGATGACGACGGGTCAGACGCTCGATCCGAAGACCTTCCCGCCGCTGTTCAGCGGTGACCAGGTCTCGTCGGCCACGGTCGGCACCGACCAGAACGGCCGGCCGGCTGTCAATTTCCAGCTCAAGGACACTGGCAAGCAACTATTCGCGGAATACACCAAGAACAACATCGGGAAGTACTTCGCGATCTCGCTCGATAACTCGGTCATCTCGGCCCCCGTCATCAACGATTCCATCCCGAACGGGAACGTCCAGATCACCGGCGGCGGTATCGGCGGTTTCACGGCAAAGGCGGCGACCGACCTCGTCACCCTCCTGAAGTTCGGCTCGCTGCCATTCCCGATCACCGCTCTGTCCAGTGAGCAGATCAGCGCGACCCTTGGCTCACAGTTCCTTGTCCAGACCGTCCTGGCGGGCCTCCTGGGCATCGCCCTGGTGATCACGTTCATGCTTGTCTACTACCGCCTGCCAGGCGGCGTCGCGAGCTTCGCGCTCATCTATTACACGCTGGTGATGATCGCGATCTTCAGGTTGATCCCGGTGACCCTGACACTCGCCGGCATCGCGGGCTTCGTGCTCTCGGTCGGCATGGCTGTGGACGCGAACATCCTGATCTTCGAACGAACGAAGGAAGAGCTGCGTGTCGGCAAGTCGTTGCCGGCCGCCGTCGAGGCTGGCTTCAACCGGGCCTGGAACTCCATCCTGGACTCGAATGTATCGAGCCTCATCACCGCCACGATCCTGTATGCATTCGGCTCCTCGGTCATCCGAGGCTTCGCGCTGGTCCTGATCATCGGCGTCCTCGTCTCGATGTTCAGCGCGATCGTCGTGACTCGCACGATCCTGCGCTGGGTCGTCCGCCAGGAGTGGGCGAGGAAGCCCGCCCTGTATGGCCTGCGCGACGACGAGTTCGCGGCGCTCGGAGCCACCCGACCCGCCTCACGACGCGAGGCGCGTGCGCGTGTTTGACGTCATCGGCAAGCGGCGCTGGTTCTATCTGATCTCACTCCTCTTCACGATCCCGGGCCTCTTCTTCATCCTGCTCACCCCGTTCACCACCGCAGGTCTCCAGTTCACGATCGACTACACCGGCGGTACGAAGTGGGAGATCCGGTTCGCGGACCCCAACGTGACACCCGCGCAGGTCAAGGCGGTCTTCGCGACGCAGGGGCTCGAGGCCAGCGCGGTCAGCACCAGCTCCGGGTTCATCGAGATCAAGACGGTGAAGCCAGCCGACTTCCTCGAGGTCGTCCCGTCGGAGCCGCCCTCGGTCACCCCGACCGGTTCGCCAGCAGCCGGTGGCTCGGGGCCGCCCAGCGGCTCGCCGACGGCCAGCGGCTCACCGACGCCGAGCGCCAGTGCCAGCCCGAGCCCGAGCGGTTCACCGACGCCGAGCGCCACGCCGTCCACTCCGCCCGCGACCGGCAACACGCAGATCCCGACCCAGGGCACGCTCGGCGCCCTGGCGAAGGCTCTTCAGGCCGAACTCGGTCCCATCGCGGAGCAGCGCAGCCTGACGACCATCGGCGCGGTCGTGAGCAGCGACCTCATCAGCCAGGCCCTCATCCTCATCCTAGTCGGATCGGTCGGCATCCTCCTCTGGATCACGTACCGATTCCGCGACGTCAAGTTCGGTTTCACCGCGCTCGTCGCGCTGCTCCATGACGTCATCGTCGTCGTCGGGATCTTCGCCATCCTCGGCACGTTCTTCCACGTGGAGATCGATGCTCTGTTCGTGACTGCGATGCTGACCGTCATCGGCTTCAGCGTCCACGACACGATCGTCGTGTTCGACCGGATCCGCGAGAACAAGGCTCGGCACGCGGGCGAGCCATTCGACGCGATCGTGAATCACTCGGTCCTGCAGACCTTCGGTCGGTCGATCATGACCAGTCTGACCGTGGTCCTGACGCTGCTCGCGCTGTTGCTGTTCGGCGGTGCTGCGATCCAGGATTTCGTGCTCGCACTGCTCATCGGGATCATCTCGGGAACCTATTCGTCGATCTTCGTTGCGAGCCCGTTGCTCGTGGACTGGCATCTGTTTGACGACCGTCGACACGGCCGCCTGACGGCGACGCGCAGCCCGCGGGTCCGGCGCAGCGCGACCTGAGGCCGGCCACGCGCTCGGCCGGTAGATCCACGGTGCAGCCCTTCGTGGCATCCTGACGACGTGGTCGAACCCCGATATCGCTGGATGTTTTCGCAGCCGTCGCACCCGTCGCCGTCGGCGGCCGCCGCCGCTGCCAGCCTGGGACTCTCCGCTCGGATGGCCGGACTGCTGGCCGACCGGGGTGCGCTGACCGCTGACGACCTCACCGCCTGGTTCGCCGACCCGCTCGATGGTCTGCACGATCCGAATCGCCTGCCCGACGCGGACGTTCTACTGAGCCGTCTGCGCACTGCACGCGATCGGGGCGAGCGCGTCCTGGTGTTCGGCGACTTCGATGCCGATGGCTTGACCGGGCTGGCGATCATGACCACCGCCCTGCGCCGGTACGGCGTGGCGGTCGATCCTTACGTCCCGAGCCGACTTGACGAAGGGCACGGGCTGTCGCTTGCTGCGATCGACGTGGCCGTCGCGGCCGGTGCGAGCGTCATCGTGACGGTGGATTGCGGGACCACCAGCGTGGCCGAGGTAGTCGTCGCCAACACCCGCGGGATCGATGTCATCGTGACCGACCACCACCGTGTCCCGGCTGTCATGCCGGCGGCGGTCGCCGTGGTCAATCCGCACCGACCGGATTCGACCTACCCGGACCGTCGACTTGCGGGCAGCGGCGTCGCCTTCAAGGTGGCGCAGCTTCTCCTGGCCGACGAGCCGGGCGGGGTGGCCGCCGCTCTCGACCTGGCGGATCTCGCGACCATCGGGACCGTCGCCGACGTCGCACCGATCGTCGGCGAGAACCGCTCGATCGCCAGGCTCGGGCTCGACCGGCTCCGGACGGCGCCGCGACCCGGGATCGCCGCCCTCCTCGAACGGGCCCGGATCGCGCCCGGCGCCGTGGACCTCGAGACCGTTGCCTTCGCCATCGCCCCGCGGCTCAACGCTGCCGGGCGAGTGGGCGAGGCCCTGGAGGCGACCCGACTGCTGCTGGCAGATGACCCGGTCGAGGCGGCGATCCATGCGGACGCGCTCGAGGCGGCCAACCTGACCCGTCGAGATCTCATGAAGGCGGCGGTCGCCGAGGCGAGGACAGCTGTCGCGGACGATGATCCGTCGGACGGTGCCACGGTCGTTCGTGGACCGTGGAGCGTCGGCATCGTCGGACTGGTCGCCGCACGCCTCGCCGAGGACCGCGGCCGCCCTGCCGTGGTCGGGGCCGACCTCGGAGACGTGGTCCGGGCGTCGTGCCGAAGCGACGGCCTGCTCGACCTGGGCGCCACACTCGAACTGTGCGGTGACCTGTTCATCCGCTACGGCGGGCATGCGGGTGCCGCCGGCTTCGAGATCGCCACCGAACGGTGGGAAGAGTTCCGTACCCGCTTCCAGGCCCTCGCGGCCGACCGAGTGCCACGCGATCCGCGCGTCTCACTCGCCGTGGACCTCGCCCTGCCGGCCTCCGATGTGGACTATGCGCTCCATCGCGAGCTGGCCGCGCTCGCGCCGTGTGGTCCCGGGAATCCCGATCCTCTCATCGCCGTGCTCGGGCTCACCGTGACCCGCGTGCGCGCCGCGACCGGCGGCCACAGCCAGTTGACCCTTCGTCGTGAGCGAGACGTCCTTGATGGCATCGCGTTCGGTCGGGCCGATCTCGCCGAGACCGTCCACGAGGGCGATCGCCTCGATGTCGTCGCCCGCCTGACGAGCCGGGCCTTCGGTGGCTTCGAATCCCTCCAGCTCGACATCCGCGACGTCGCCACGGCCGGCGTCGAGTCCACCTCCAACGCCACGGCGCCGATATCGGCGCTTGCAGGGAGCGTCATGTGACCACTCGTACACCCCAGCTCGGCTCGGCGGGACGCTGGCTCGCACCCGTGATGTCGATCGTCGGCCTGCTCATCGTCTCTTTCATCACCCTGAGCCTTCTGAACAACGACGTCCCGTTCGTCGGACGTTCGAAGGGCAATGGCAGTGGCAATGGCGCCATCATCGGCGGCGGATCGAGCGATGCCACACCGGCCCCGTCGAATGTCGTGGTCGTGCCCTCCCAGGTGGCTGAGGTCAAGGTCCCGGGCACGATCGTCTACGCCAAGGCGGGCAATATCTGGGTCCAGACCGGCAAGGACGTGAGACAACTGACGACCGGCGGCAAGGATTCGATGCCATCGTGGGCGCCGGACGGCAAGTCCGTCTACTTCATCCGGACGACCAACGGCCTCGGCCACTGGTTCTCCGGGAACGTCCTCACCGACTACCAGATGACCATTCCCAACATCATGCAAGTCCAGGTGGACGGCGGCGCGAGCCCAGTACGGCTCATGAGCGGCCGGGTGTCGATCCTGGGCCACCCCTGGCACGCCTGGATCCGTCAGCCCGTCGTGTCGCCGGATGGTCACACCATGGCGTTCGTCTCCGATCGTCCGAATCCCTCGCAGAGCGATGTCGTCCTGCAGTTCTACGACCTCGGCTCCAAGAAGTCCACGAACCCACAACTCGTCGAGACAGCGCCGCTGGGTCACCAGGACCCAGCATGGCGGCCCGATGGCAAGGCCCTGCTCTACGTTCGGAATAGTCGCGATGGGGCAAAGGGCGCCCCGGTCATCTACCGCTGGGACGTGGCCAGGAAGAAGGCGACCCCGCTGACCGGTCCAGGCTATCTCGAGCCCTCGTACTCGCCGGACGGACTGTACATCGCAGCCACCAAGCAGAGCAGCTTCGGCAACGACCTGGTGATCCTCGACGCGACGAACGGGCGCGAGATCGAGCGGCTGACCACTGACGGTGCCTCATGGGCACCGGTCTGGTCGCCGGTCGGTGACTCGATCGCGTTCCTCCATATCCGCGGGCAGATCGTGGACCTGGACCTGATCCGGTTCGACGGCACCGCCCCGGATTGGACGGTCAAGGACGTCATCGCCCTGACCGAAGTGTCCGGCCTCGACGGCGACTCGCGCCCTGGTTGGTTCGTCCCCGCCAACGAGATCCCGAAGCCGAGTCCCACGCCGGTGTCGAGTCCGACATCGAGCACCGCTTCCCCAGCCGCTTCACAGTGATGACCGGCTTTCTGCAACGACTCGCGGCTCGGACAGCGACAGTCGGCAGCGTCCTGTGCCTCGGCCTGGATCCGGACCCGGCCCGACTGCCGGCGGGTTTCGCTGCGGACGTGACCGGAGTCGAGCGCTTCGTCCGACTCCTCATCGAAGCCGCCGGCCCGTGCGCCGCGGCGATCAAGCCGAACCTCGCCTTCTATGAGGCTCTCGGGTCGGACGGTCTGGCCGCGCTCGAGCGGATCCGCGCGTCGATCCCGGCTGATATCCCGGTCGTCATCGACGCGAAGCGGGCCGACATCGGAACCACCGCCGCCCGCCATGCGGTCGCACTGTTCGACCGACTCGGTGCCGATGCGGTGACCGTCAACCCATACCCGGGCGGTGCCGCCATCGCCCCATTGTTCGAGCGGCTCGACCGATACGCATACGTCCTCTGCCGCACTTCGAACCCGGAGGCGGCCGAGTTCCAGGACCTGCTCGTCGCGGCCGATTCCGCGACCGGCGCCCCGGCCGAGCCGCTCCACCTGCGGGTCGCCCGTCACGCATCCACCTGGGGACCCGGCGGGACGGTCGGACTGGTCGTCGGCGCCACGGCTCCAGCGGAACTCCGCGCCATCCGGGAGGCGGCGCCGGGGCTTGGCTTCCTCGTCCCGGGGATCGGGGCGCAGGGTGGCGAGATCGAGCCGGTCCTCGCCGACGGTCCGGCGACTGCGGCACCGGCAGGTTCCGGGTCGGGACGAGGGCTGCTGGTCAATGTCTCGCGGGCGATCAGCGACGCCGGGCTGGCTGAACCCGCCGAGGGAACGTCGCGCGACCCGGGCGAGCGCATCGCGACGGCCGCCCGCACCTGGGCCTCCAGACTCCCTGTGCTACCCTAAAGCACGCTGTACGGGCCACGCGGCCCGCACGCACCGGGCGTCTCCAACGACACCCGACCTGCAGGAGCAACGACGACCATGCCTACCCCCGGACCCCTCGAGCTGGTCATCATCCTGGTGATCGCGCTCCTCATCCTCGGCCCCGGCAAGCTCCCGGACGTGGGTGCAGCGCTCGGCAAGAGCATCAAGGAATTCCGCAATGCCTCATCGGACGTCAAGGATGCCGTGACGCTCAACGTGGACACCTCGCCGCTGCCCGCGACTCCCGCTCCGGCGCCCGCAGCGCAGGCGGGTCCGGTCGCTCCCGTCGCCGCCGCCGCGGCGACTATCGCTGCCGCTCCGACCCCGCTGGCGCCGGCCGCTCCCCTCGCCGAGGCCGCACCGCTGGCGCCCGCGGCTCCCCTCGCCGAGGCCGCACCCGTCTCGACCACGCCGGCCGGCCCCACGAGCGTCACGGGCTAGCCGGGCGCGCGCCACCAGACCATGGCTGACGCCGACGCCCTGCTCGAGCCGGGCGTCACCGGACTCCCCGCCGCGCCGGATCCCGAGCCGCCCGGGCCGGCTGCAGCCGCGCCCGGCGACGAGTCGGTCATGTCGCTCATCGACCATCTCGGCGAGCTGCGCAAGAGGATCTTCCGATCGATCATCGCGGTCGCGATCGCGTCGACCATCGGTTACCTCGTCGCGCCGCAGGTGCGGGTCTTCCTCCAGCGACCGCTCGGCAGCATCCCGTTGCAGGTCCTCGGGGTCGGCGACGCGTTCGTCATCCAGATCAAGATCGCGCTGGTCATCGGGATCATCCTCGCGATGCCGGTCCTGCTTTACCAGTTGTGGGCCTTCATCGCGCCCGGACTGACTCCGAACGAGCGACGCCTGATCCGGCCGTGGATCCCGATGGCGCTCCTGTTCTTCAGCATCGGCGTCGTCATCGCCTACGTCGTCCTCCCGTTCGCCATCCAGTTCCTGTTCAGCTTCACGGACGACACCCTGCAGGCCCGCCCCGCCGCCGGCCAGTACTTCGACTTCGTGACGACGATGTTCCTCGCGTTCGGCCTCGTGATGGAGTTCCCCATCCTGCTGGTCGGCCTGTCGACGGTCGGGATCATCACGTCGGCCCGTCTGACCTCCTCGCGGCGCATGGTCATCCTCGGTATCGCGATCTTCGCGGCGGTCGTGACCCCGGGTGGCGACCTCGTCAGTCCGTTCGTGCTCGGCACGACCATGTACGTCCTCTACGAGCTGACGATCGTGTTCATCCGGCGCAGCGGGAAGTGACCGACACGGCCGACCCGAGAGTGACGTCGGACGCGGTCGCCGAGCCCGCCGTCGTCATCGTCAGCGGGTTATCAGGTGGCGGGAAGACGGCGGCCGCCAAGCTCTTCGAGGACCTCGGATACACCGTCGTCGACAACCTGCCCGGTGAACTGCTCCCGGACCTCGCCGAACTCGTGTCGTCCGACCGTCAGCGCTTCGCGCGCGTCGCGATCGTCCTCGACGTCCGTGCCGGCGACGCGACGCTCGCCCTGGCCGCCATGCGCGGCGCGCTCGAGGGTCGCGGCATCCGACCTCGGGTGGTCTTCCTCGAGGCCAGTGACGACGTCCTCATTCGTCGCTTCAGCGAGACCCGTCATCGTCACCCGCTCGGCGAGGAGCGCGGGATCGCCAGTTCGATCGCAGAGGAGCGCCGACGCCTCGAAGCCGTCCGTGCCGAGTCGGACGTCGTCCTCGACACGTCGGACCTGTCGCTGCGCCAGCTGCGCGAGCGCCTGTTCGCACAACTGGCGACCGAAGTCCGCGCGGACCAGCTTGCCTTCCAGCTCATCAGCTTCGGCTTCAAACACGGTGTCCCGCTCGAGGCGGACCTCGTGTTCGACGTCCGCTTCATGCAGAACCCGTACTACGTGGCGGAACTCCGTCCGCTGTCCGGCCTGACCGACGAGGTCCGAGCGTTCGTCCTCGAACAACCCGTGGCGACGCGCTTCCTCGCCTTTCTCGAGGAGTTCCTGAGCTTCGCCATTCCCGCCTATATCGCCGAGGGCAAGACGCGGCTGACCATCGGCATCGGCTGCACCGGTGGCTACCACCGGTCGATCGTCGTCGCCGAGGTAGTCGCCGCCTGGCTGCGCGGGCAGGATTTCGGGCCGGTCGCCGTGTTCCACCGGGAGCTCGACCGGACATGAACCTCCGACGCTGGCTGACCCCCGGCATCGGGATCAAGCGCTGGCTCCTCGTCGTCTTCGGCGGGCTCCTGCTGCTCGCGATCGCCCTGGCGCATTTCCTCCGCCAGATCACCCGCGACCTGTCGCCGACCGGGTTCGCCGGCACGATGATCGACCTCCTGACGCTGCAATTCCTGCCGTTCGCCCTGCGTGGGTTCATCGCCGCATCATTCGGCGTGGGGCTGGTCGCCATCGGGTCGTATCAGGTCGTCCGCGTCCTGACCGGCCCCCTCCGCTCGAACGACCCTGACCAACCGCTCGTGGAGCTCATCTACCAGAAGCGCTTCCTGGCGCGTGGCCCCAGGATCGTCGCGATCGGCGGTGGGACCGGGCTGTCGACGCTCCTGCGCGGACTCAAGGAGCACACCAGCAACCTGACCGCGATCGTCACCGTTGCCGACGATGGCGGCTCGTCGGGCGTGCTCCGGGACGAGCTCGGCATCCCGGCCGTCGGCGACATCCGCAACTGCATCGTCGCCCTGGCCGACGCGGAGCCGCTGATGAGCGACGTCCTGCAATACCGTTTCCCGGCGTTTGAGGGAACGGATCCGGCCGATGGCCATGGGCTCGCCGGCCATGCCCTCGGAAACCTGCTGATCGCGGCGATGACGGCCGTCGAAGGTGGCGACTTCGAAGATGGCATCCGCCTGATGAACCGGATCCTCGCCGTCCGCGGCCAGGTCGTGCCCGTGTCGCCGACGCCGCTGACCCTGCACGCGCGGCTGGCCGACGGATCCGTCGTGGAGGGACAATCGCACATCATGCGCACCCCAGGCATCGAGCGGGTGTGGGTCACGCCCGATGGCGTGCGCGCGTCCGCGGACGCCCTGAACGCTATCGCCGAGGCCGAGCTCATCGTCCTCGGTCCGGGTAGCCTGTTCACGAGCCTGCTGCCGAATCTGCTCATCCCGGCCATCCGCGACGCTGTCCTCACCGCGAGCGCGCCGCGGATCTTCATCTGCAACGTCGCGACCCAGGAGGGCGAGACGACCGGGTACGACCTGGCCGCTCACGTGGATGCGCTGGTCGCCCATACGGGCCTCGACATCGTGGACATCGTCCTCGCGAACAACCATCTCGTGGCCGGGACGGGCGGCGCTGGCGGCGACGGTTCCGCCCTCGGCGCGCCACCGAATGCCGTGACGCTCCGCTGGCCACCGTCGTCGCAGCCCCCGCCGCGACTCATCCTCGACGACGTCATCGACGCGGCCAACGCCCATCATCACGACCCCGTCCGGCTCGCCGCGGCTGTCATCAAGGCACTGGACGGGGAGGTCGGCCTCAGGCGACGGAGCGCAGGTCGGACGACCAGTCGGACCGCCTGACGTGACTCGGACGGAACGCGACCTTGTCATCGCGTTGCGGGATGAGCTGGCCGCCATCGACCCGTCGCGGCCGTGCGATCGTGTCGCCGAGGTGGACGGTCTTGGGCCTGCTCCCATCGGCCGAGAAGGGTCGATGACCCGGCTTGTCCACCGTCTCCGCCGTCTCGTCGAAGGGCAGGCCGGCCAGGCGGGCCCGGCGGGCCCGGCCGGCGCATCGATGTTCGCCTGGAGGACTGCGGAGCACTGTCGGGTCGCCTGGCTCCGCGGCCGGTTCCTCGCCCGTGGGTCACTTAGCCTCGCCGGTGGCCGGACACACCTCGAATTCGTCGTCGCCCCTGACGAGGCGCCCGTGCTCGCTGCACGCCTCATGGAGTTCGGTCTTCCGGTGTCCTGGCGGCTGCGTCGCGGGCGCGGGGTCGTGACCTCCAAGAATGGCGAGGCCGTCGGGACATTCCTGCGTCGGATCGGCGCGAGCGGGGCCCTGCTCGAGGTCGAGGCTCGCCAGGTCTCGCGGGCGCTGCGCGGCGAGCTCAACCGCGTTCTCAACGCCGAGTCGGCCAACCTCCAGCGCGCCGTCAGTGCCGCCGGGCGTCAGCTCGACGCGATCGACATGCTCGAGGCAGACGGCCGGCTGACGACGCAGCCGCATGTCGTCCGCCTCGTGGCCGAGGCGCGGCGCGAGACCCCGGAGGCGAGCCTCGCCGAGCTGGCGGAACGACTCGAGATCCATCGGTCGGCGGTCCAACGCGCGCTCGAACGAATGGAGCGACTGGCGACCCTCGAACCGGACGCTCCCGCTCGCCAACAGGTCGCTCTGTCATGATTGGCGGCGATGCGTGACGTGATCGTGGCTGCCAATTGGAAGATGCACACCACCCCGGCCGATGCAGGCGACCTTGCCCGGATGATCGCGGCGCGGACCCGACGCGACGGGGTCCTGCGGGTGGTCTGCCCGCCATTCGTCGCGCTGGCCGCCGTCCGTGACGCTCTTGCCGAGTCGGATCCGGATGTCGGGATCGGCGCCCAGAACGTCCATCACGAATTGCAGGGTGCCTACACCGGCGAGATCTCCGCGCCGATGCTGGCCGGCCTCGCCGACTGGGTCATCGTCGGTCACTCCGAACGACGGCGAGATGCCGCCGAGACGGACGAGCTCATCGGCCGCAAGCTTGCCCGTGCCGTCGAAGCGGATCTGCGCCCCATCCTGTGTGTCGGCGAGCTGCTCGCGGAACGGGAGGCCGGGCGGCAGCTGGACGTCGTCCGTCGGCAGCTGACGGGCGCCCTTGCGGGGCACGATCCGGCCGCTCTCCGGGATGCCCGCCTGGTCATCGCCTACGAGCCCGTCTGGGCGATCGGAACCGGCCGGAACGCGAGTGGCCAGGATGCCGCGGCCATGGCCGACGCAATCCGGACGGTGGTGGGGGAGGGCTGGACGGACGCCGCCAACGACCTGCCGATCCTGTACGGCGGGAGCGTGACATCGGCCAACATCGCCGAATTCCTGACCGAACCGACGATCGATGGCGCTCTTGTCGGCGGCGCCTCGCTCAAGCCGGACGAGATGGCCGGGATCGTGGCACGCGCCGGCCTGACCGCCGCGGCCCGCGGCGCGGCCGCGTGACGGGGCCTCGACCTCGGCCTATCGTCCTCGTCGTCCTCGACGGGTTCGGCATCGGGACGGACCCGGCGGCGGATGCCATCGCGGCCGCTCCGATGCCGACCTGGCGCGGACTCCTGCAGCATTGGCCGCACGCCGTGCTGCGTGCCTCTGAGGACGCGGTCGGCCTCCCGATCGGCCAGATGGGCAACTCGGAGGTCGGCCATCTGAACCTCGGTGCCGGCCGGCCCGTCCTGCAGGACCTGCCGCGTATCGACGCCGCGATCGCCGACGGCTCGTTCTTCGAGCGACCAGCTCTCCTGACGGCCATGGCGCGAGCGCGCGAGACGAGGGGCATCCTGCACATCGTCAGCCTCATCGGGCCGGGGGGCGTCCATGCGAACGACCGGCACGTGGTGGCGCTTGCCGAGCTGGCCCGTCGCGAACGCGTGCGGGAGGTCCGTCTCCATGCCCTGCTCGACGGCCGCGACACGCCGCCGTCATCCGGGCGCGGCTTCACCGCCGACCTCGAGCGTCGCCTGGCGGAGGTGCATCCATCGGCCCGGATCGCCAGCGTTGGGGGTCGCTTCTACGCGATGGACCGCGACCACCGCTGGGAACGCGTGGAGCCGGGCTACGACGCGATCGTCCACGCCGAGGCGACACATCACGCGGCCTCGGCGACCGCCGCCATCGAAGCCGCATATGCACGCGGTGAGACGGACGAGTTCGTGACGCCGACCGTCGTCGACGGCGTCACGCAGGCAATCGGACCGACGGCTCCCATCGTCCACGCCAACTTTCGGGCGGATCGCGCGCGCGAACTGATCCACGCCCTGACTGACGGACCGTCGTTCGACGGGTTCGACCGATCGTCACCATCCGGCCGCCCAGCGCCGGCCGACCCTCTTGTCGTGACCATGACCGAATATGAGGCCGGCCTTCCGGTGGAGGTCGCGTTCCCGCCCGAGGTGGCGCGCTCGCTCGCGCAGGCCTTCGCGGAGGCCGGCTGGCGACAGTTCCACGTCGCCGAGACCGAGAAGTACGCCCACGTGACCTACTTCTTCAACGGTGGAGTCGAAGCGCCGTACCCGGGAGAGGAGCGTCTCCTCGTCCCGAGCCCCAAAGTCGCGACCTACGACCTTCAGCCTGAGATGAGCGCCGTCGGTGTCACAGATGCGTTGGTCCAGGCCATCGGCTCAGGGACGTTCGACTTCATCGTCGCCAACTTCGCCAACCCGGATATGGTCGGTCACACCGGTGTCTGGGGCGCCACCCTTGACGCCCTCGACACGATCGACGCGTGCCTGACCCGGCTCGTCGCAGCGATCGAGGCCGTGGACGCCGACGACACGGCGGCCCCGGGGGCCGTCCTCGCCGTGACCGCCGACCACGGCAACGCCGACGCGTTGCGGGACAGGGACGGCAACCTCGTGACGGCGCATTCGCTCAACCCGGTGCCGTTCGTCCTTGTCGGGCGAGCGGCTCGCGGGCTGCGTCTTGCGAACGGCGTCCTGGCCGATGTGGCCCCGACGTTACTCGAGCTGGCCGGGCTCCCGCGCTGGGACGGGATGACCGGTCGCTCACGCATCTTGTGGTAGCATCCGTCGCCGAAGCGAACGTTTAGGAGCCTAGATCCGTGGATCCCCTTCTGGCCATCGGCCAGATCCTGGTGAGCATCGCGCTCATCGTCGCAATCCTCCTGCAGGCCCGCGGTGTCGGGCTGTCCGGGACGTTCGGTGGCGACTCCGCGGTCTACCGTAGCCGGCGAGGAGTGGAGCGCCGACTCTGGCAGTTCACGATCGTGCTGCTGGTCCTGTTCATCGTCTTCAGCCTGGCCGCGTTCATCCTAGCCCCAGCCATCACTGCCTGATCCGGCTCCGCGGCGGCCCACCGCGGACCGGGTGCTCGCTCGGAGCTCCATGACCCGCACCGACTCGTTCGTCGTCGGGACCCTGGTCGTCATGCTCGCGGTCATCGTGGGCCTCGTCAGCGCCCCGTCGATCCTCCCCGCCGCAGCATCCGTTGGGACGCCTCAGCCGACCCCGGGCGTCGTCGCGGCGAGGCCGTATCGCGAGGGCGTCCTGGGACATCCGGTCTCGGTCAGCCCGTTGACGGCCAGGACCCAGGCCGACCGCGACCTGGTCGCCCTTGTCTTCTCCGGTCTCGTTCGCAACGGGCCGAACGGCACGCTCGTGCCGGACCTGGCCGACCACTGGTCCGTGGACGGCACGGGCACGGTCTGGACGTTCCGATTGCGCGACGACGCCCGCTGGCACGACGGTGAGCCGGTCACGTCCGACGACGTGGCGTATACGATCCACGTCCTCCAGGATCCGGCCTACACCGGCCCGGCTGCCCGGTCGTGGAACGAGGTGATCGTCAAGACCGATGGCCCTCAGACCATCGTGTTCACGCTTCGGACGCCGTTGGGCGGGTTCCTCCAGGCAGCGACGCAGCCGATCGCCCCGGCGCATCTCCTGTCCGGCATCCCCGTCGCCCAATTGCCCACGACGCCATTCGGTCGCCAGCCGGTCGGGTCCGGCCCATTCGCCGTAGCCAGCCTCGACGACCAGCACGCCGAGCTCATCCCTGCCGCCACCATGCTCCAGGCCGAGGCGCCGACCGCCGCACCGTCCGCCCATGCCACGGATTCGCTCGCCACGCCGGTCCCACCCGACCGACCGAGTCGACCGGTCCCATATCTCGCCGGGATCGATCTCACATTCTTCGACGATGCCCAGGCGCTCGCCGACGCGTTCACCGCGGGCGGACTCGACGCCGCGTCCGGCCTCTCGCCGGCGATGACGCGCGACCTTGCGCGGCAGCCCGCCACGCGGTCGATCAACTACCCGGGCGCGACGATGACGGCTGTCCTTCTCAACCTCCGCCCCGGTCATCCGGAATTCGCCGATCCGATGGTCCGAACGGCCTTGCTCGAGGCGATCGACCGGGTGCGGCTGTCGTCGGATGCATTTGCCGCCGCCGCCGCGGTCTCCTCCGGGCCGATCCCGCCGTCGTCGTCGATGTTCGATCCCACCGCCGACCCGCCGGTCGCCTACAACCCGGCCGCGGCCGAAGCTGCGCTCAGGAAAGCCGGCTGGACCAAGGCGTCCGATGGCTGGCGGCTTCCCAAGGTCAAGGCGCCGCTCGCCGTCGAGCTGGTCAGCCCGGACCAAGTGTCGAACCCGGCGGCCTTCGCTGCCGCGGAGGCGGTCACCCGGGATTGGTCCGCACTCGGCCTGGCCGTGACCCACGTGGCCCTGGCGCCGGGGGACTTCGTGACGGGGCGCCTGGCGACGGGCAAGTTCCAGGTCGCGGTCGGAGACGTGCAGGTCGGACTGGACCCGGATCTCTACCCGCTCCTGGCGTCGAGCCAGACGGTCACCGGGGGGTCGAACATCATCGGGCTCCAGGACCCGGCACTCGACAAGCTGCTCGTCGCAGCCCGGGGGGCGAGCACAGACGCATCCCGGCTGAGCGCCTACTCCGCCCTCCAGGTAGCGCTCGCAAAGGCCCGCTACCTGCTCCCACTGGCCTTCGCCGACGAGTCGATCGTGGTCCGCGATACGGTCGAAGGACCGTCTGTCCGACAGGTCGCCGATCCGGCTGACCGATTCTGGGATGTGCTAACATGGCGCCTCGCTGCGGGCCGGTAACGCGGTCGCGCACGGGTCCCACGCCGAGGTGGCGGAACTGGTAGACGCGCTAGCTTCAGGAGCTAGTGTCCGCAAGGGCGTATGGGTTCAAATCCCTTCCTCGGTACCAACCCCTCAGTCGTGGACCGGTCGATCGTGGCGACACCTCTAGCCCAGGTGGCGGAATTGGTATACGCGTACGTTTGAGGGGCGTATGAGGCAACTCATCCGGGTTCAAGTCCCGGCCTGGGCACCACGTCGCTGGAACCGACGACCGTCGCGGATGCGGCGGTCGTTATGCTTTCGCGGGCGGTTAGCTCAGCTGGTCAGAGCACCTCGCTTACACCGAGGGGGTCACTGGTTCGAACCCAGTACCGCCCACCACGCCACCATCGCGTCGATGTGTCTGCCGGTGGCACTGGTAGACTCAGACAGACGGGCCCCCGCCCAGGCGTCCGAGTGGAGGAGCTGAATGAGTCTGATCCTGATCGTCGTGATCATCATCGCCATCGTCCTCGTCGTCGTCCTCATCGGGATCTACAACGGCCTGGTCCAGAAGCGATTGCGGATCGACGAGGCATTCGCCCAGATCGAAGTCCAGCTGAAGCGTCGCCATGACCTGATCCCCAACCTCGTCAACGCGGTCAAGGGCTACATGGGGTTCGAGCAGAAAGTCCTGACCGACGTCACGAACGCTCGCGCGGCTGCCGTGGCCGCCGGCGCTCAAGGCCCCACACAGCAGGCGGCAGCGGAGAATGCGCTGACCGGCACGCTCCGATCGCTCTTCGCGGTCGTCGAAAACTACCCCGAACTCAAGGCCAACGAGAACGTCCTCGCCCTGCAGGAACAGTTGACGACCACCGAGAACCAGATCTCGTTCTCGCGCCAGCACTACAACGCGACCGTCCTCGACTACAACACGAACATCCAGACGGTCCCCGCCGTCTTCATCGCCGGCATCCTGGGGTTCGTCAAGCGCGACTTCTTTGACGCCGAGCCTGAGGCCGAGAACGTTCCGAACGTCGACCTCAGCCTGAGCTGACCGGCCGCCGCGGGACCTGACCGTGGCCACGAGTTCGTTCTACGGGCAGATCTCGGCCAACAAGCGGAACTCGCTCCTGCTGGCCGCGTTCGTCGTCGCCATCTTCGCTGCCCTCGGTTTCACCATCGGCTACGCGATCACCGGGAGCGTCGCGGGTGCGGCCGCGGTGACGGCGTTCGCCCTGGCGATCGGGGCGATCTCCGGGATCGGCTCGTACTTCAGCGGCGACAAACTGGTGCTCGCGGTCAGCCAGGCGCGTGCGGTCGATGACGCGTCCGCACCGCAGCTGATGAACGTCGTCCGTGAGATGGCCGTCGCGGCGAACGTCCCGATGCCGGCCGTCTATACGATCGACGACAGCGCCCCGAACGCCTTCGCCACCGGGCGCGATCCGGCGCATGCCTCGATCGCGATCACGACGGGTCTCCTCGAGAAGCTCGATCGCGAGGAGCTCCAGGGGGTCATCGGCCACGAGCTGTCGCACGTCCGGAACCTGGATATCCGGTTCTCGCTGATCGTCGGGGTGATGGTCGGCGTGATCGCGCTCCTCGCCGACTTCTTCCTGCGCTTCACCTTCTGGAGCAATGTCGGCGGTCGGCGCTCGTCGAACCGCGACAGCGGCGGCAACGGCATCCAGGCGGCGATCATGGTCGTCGCCATCGTCCTCGCGATCCTCGCCCCGATCATCAGCCGGTTCATCCAGCTCGCCGTCAGTCGCCAGCGCGAATATCTCGCCGACGCCTCGTCGGTCGAGCTGACGCGGAACCCGTACGGCCTGGAGCGGGCGTTGGCCAAGATCGGCGGCGACCAGGAGGTCCTCGAGGTCGCCAACCGCGGGACGCAGCACATGTACTTCACCAACCCGATCAAGAAGTTCGAGGCGCGGTCGTCGGGGCTGATGGACACCCATCCGCCGATCCTCGATCGGATCAATCGCCTCCGTCAGCTGACTGGAGACCCGCCTCTCGACGCTGCGGATTCGGCGCCCCTCGCCGGCCTGGAATAAGGAGCGGCGTCGAGGCTGCGCCGGTCGACAGGCTCGCGACTGGCAGTCGCCAACCAGGCGTCGAAGGCCGTGGAAGGCGCTTGTTCGACACCGATTCGTGACTCCCAGGCGTTCGGATCGACGCTGGGGCGGCGTCGGCCGTGTTCGACCCTTGGTTGGCGACTCAGTGTCTCATCGTGGCGTCGAGCCCGGGTCGCGGCAACGCCGATGGCCGGGCTGGACCAGCGGAGCGAAGGGGCCCGTCGTTGCTGGCCCGGCGAGGCCCGTGGTATCGTTCGACCCGCCGACGGGCAGCCGACGGCTGGTTGGCCATCGGGCCGAGATAGCTCAGTTGGTAGAGCACGCGACTGAAAATCGCGGTGTCGCCAGTTCGATTCTGGCTCTCGGCACCACCTATGGGTGGAAGGATCTTTTCGAGCGGAAGTGGCTCAGCTGGTAGAGCGCAACCTTGCCAAGGTTGAGGTCGCGGGTTCGAACCCCGTCTTCCGCTCCAATTCCTCCGTCTCGCGGACCCGCTGCCCCTTCGTCTAGCGGTAGGACAGCGGACTTTGGATCCGTGAACCGAGGTTCGAATCCTCGAGGGGCAGCCAGCATCCGTCCGAGACCCGCGGGCGAACCGCATATGGCGACGTGGTGAAGTGGCTCAACACGGAGGTCTGCAAAACCTCTATTCACCGGTTCGAATCCGGTCGTCGCCTCCACTCTCTGAACACGAAACCGGCCCTCGGGCCGGTCTTCCCGTGTTCGCTCGGCGACCGTCCGGACTGCGACGGCCGACCGAGCGTGTATGGTTCGCCAGATGCTGACGCGCGTGATGCCGGCCGTCCCCGGATCGTTCCTGCTCAGCGCCGTCGCTGTCGGCCTCCGGGTGCTCTGGCCCGGCGTGATGCCACCTCCCGTCAGCGGTTAGCGCGGACGTGGCCGACCCCGTCGTGATCGTGGCGAATCTCGCATGTTGGGGCACGGTGGTCGTCGTGTGGATCGCGGGTGCGTTGTACAACGCGCGCCGCGCTCCTCGTGAACGGATCCGCGCCCAGTCGAGGCCCATCTATCCGGGCGCGGCCACGTTCCTGGTCTGTTCGATCGTCCTGATCTTCAGCCGTGGCTTCCTTCAGGCAGTCCTCGTCGACGAATGGTGGGTGCGGGTCCTCGGCGTCGCCTTGCTGGTCCTGTCGACCGGCTTCGCGCTCTGGGCCCGGTACTCGCTGGGGACATCGTGGAGCGTCGGGGCCGAGGTCGGCGGCGATCGCCGACTCCGCACCGGCGGTCCATACGCGGTGACGCGTCACCCGATCTACACGGGCCTTCTCGGGATGCTGGTCGGGAGCATGCTGCTTGGCGGCCTCGGCCAGTCGATCGCGCTCGTTGCGGCCGGCCTCGTCGTGTTCGAAGTCAAGATCCATATCGAGGAGCAGTTGCTCATGGCGACCTTCCCCGATGAGTACCGAGCGTATCGCGCTCGGGTTCCGCAACTCGTTCCCGGTGTGGGCATCCTGCACCGTGTTCGGATGCGCGCATGACTCGGGCGGCGGACCACCCACGAGTCAGCCTCCGACAGCAGATCGAGACGCCCTGGCCATGTCCTGGACGGCAGACCTCGACCATCAGGACCGTACGCTTCTCATCGGCAGCGGCGTATGCCATGCTCATTCGGTCCGAATCGTCACGTGTGGAGGGATCCGAATGAAGAACCCGCCCGTCTTCGTCTCGCTCCTCGGCTTCTTCTCGGCACTTGCCGGGTTCGCCTACCTGTTCTTCGGATTGCGAGTCATCGGCTTCGACTGGTTCGGGGCACTCGGCGACCTCCCCGCGTTCGAGCACGTCGGGTTGTGGGGCTGGCTCGCGATCGCGACTGGGGCCGTCTGGATCCTGGTCGCCGTCGGGCTCTGGTCGCTCCAGCCGTGGGCTCGACTGTTCGCGTTGTTCATGGCCGGGTTCGCCCTGTTCGAGGCCGTGATCGCGTTCTTCCAGTTCCCTGGCACCGGCATCGGCCTCGGGATGGCCATCATGCCCGTGCTGATCCTCTGGTACCTGAGCACCGCCGAGGTCAAGGCGGTGTTCGCCGAAGGCGATCAGCCGGCGCAGGCGCCTGTGTCCGCACCAGAACCAGTTGCCGCCCCGGTGGCGTTCGCCGCCGCCGCCGCCGCGGCCGAGCCGGTCAGCCCCACCACGGCCCCAGACGCCCCCCCGGTCGTGGCCTCGGCACCCGTGGCTCCCCACCACGTGCCGATCGAGGACGTCGAAGGGATCGGTTCGGCCAACGCCAGGAAGCTCGCGGCGGTCGGCATCGTCACGACGAGCGACCTGCTGGAGGCGGGAGCGAAGCCGTACGCGCGCGAGAAGCTCGCCCAGGAGACGGGAATCAGCGGCACCGAGATCCGTGAATGGGTCGACAAGGTCGACCTCATGCGGGTGCCGGGAGTCGGGCTGCAGTACAGCGACCTCCTCGAGGCGGCCGGTGTCGACTCGCCGGCCGAGCTTGCCCAGCGGAATCCGGCCAACCTCGCGATCACGGTCCAGGAGGTCGTGGCCGCCAGGCCGGGCATCGTCCGTCGGATCCCGAGTGAGGCCGAGATCGCAGGTTGGGTCGACGAGGCCGGCAGGCTCCAATCGATCGTCGAGCACTGATCGGCAATCCCGATTCGCACGGGGCGGGTCGATGCCGTGGGATCCGCATCGACGGACAGTCTCCGCCTCGCGACGATCCAGGCCGTCCACTCGGTCATCTTCTGGGCCGAGCTCGGCTCGATCGTCTGGCTGGTCGTGACCGGCGTCACGGGACGTCGTGATCGGTCGGTCGGCGTCGCGGCGGCCCTGGTCGCGATCGAGAGCGGAGTCTTCATCGCCAACGACCGGGTCTGTCCGCTCACGCCGCTCGCCGAACGGTTCGGGGCACGGAGCGGTTCGGTGTCGGATATCTGGCTCCCGGACGTGGTCTCAAGGACTGTCCCGTACTGGACCGTGCCGCTCGTCGCGGTCGGCGCGGCGCTGCATGCGCGTGGCATCGTCGTGAGTCGCCGGGACCGCGCGGCGCGGTAGGCTTGTCACCGCGCTGGAGTGGCGGAACTGGTAGACGCAGCGGACTTAAACTCCGTGGCCCTTCGGGGCGTTCGAGTTCGAATCTCGGCTCCGGCACCACTATCGGCGTTGCCCTCCAGCCACCGCGAGGCTTCCTCGCAAGGAGCGTCGACCGTTCTGGCCGATGCTCGGGGCTGTGGGCGAGATGGACCTGACCAGATCCGAACCCGGAGATGATGACTTTCGGGGGATCGCGAGCCCGTACCTGGCGGGTCACCGTTCCAGGAACAACACCTAGTCAGGAGTCAACAGATGTCGTCAAGGTCTCACGAGGACGGCGCGGCTGCTGCCGACCGAGATCACGGTTCCAGGCGGCACATGAAGCGTGCGGCGCGCCGCCGAGCCGCTCTCGAGGTCAAGCTCGCGTCAGCCGATCGGCTCATCGAGCGACGAAGGTCGCAGCTTCGCTCGGCGTCCGATCGACGCGCATCGATCGCCGCGAAGTTGGCGCGCGCGTCCGGTCCTCACGACGAGACGACCGCACCGACGGCCTACTGCATCAAGGATCGACGACAGGTCGCGATCGGCGGCGCGCACGCCGTCGTGCTTGCCAACGGCCGGCCGGCGATCGCCGGGTTGTGTCCGTCCTGTGGGTCGAAGGTCGTCCGACTCGGCGTCGCCTGAGCGGATCCGATCGGCGGGATCGTCGCAGGGTCGGCACCAAAGCCCGCGGTCACGACCGTCGATACGTCCCGTTCAGCGTGACCTGGGCGAGGATGTGGCCCTTCATCGCCGCCTGGACCGTGCTCAGCGAGGGCGTGCCGCCGATGAAGAGCGGACGGTCCAGCGCATACAGCGTGAACCGGTAGCGATGCTGCCCGGACGGCGGACACGGACCCCCGTAACCTCGCTTGCGGAAGTCGTTGCGGCCTTGGCCTGGGACGGTTGCGTCAGCCGCCAACCCGGCGGCGAGATGCCCGTGAGGAACGCCGGTGAGGTCGAAGGCGACCCAGTGGACGAAGTCATGCGCGTCAGGATCGACGACCACCAGGGCGAGCGACCGGGAGCCGGCCGGTGCCCCGGCCCAATCAAGGGCGGGTGAGGCGTCTGCACCGTCACACGTCGCGGCGCGGGGGATCGGCCCTCCCTCGTCGAAGGCGGGGCTGCTCAGCGCGAATGCGGTCGGACTCGACATGGCGACCTCCGTGGCCGTCGGGCCAGATCCCGGCGGCGTTGCTGACGGCGGAGCGTCGGCCGTCGCGGCGCCGATGGCCGACGGGACCGACGGGCCCGACGTCGCGCCGACCAACGTCGGCGGGATGGACGAGGGCGCGGGCGATCCGGCGCCGGACGGCGAGCAGGACGCCGCCAGTGTCAGTCCGACCGTCACGAGCGCGATCGTCGGCCGCATCCTGCACAGTATCGACCCGTCGCGTAGCTGCGTCGCCCGGCTCAGCCGTGACACGCGGCCGGGTCCGGTCGGCTCATTTGTGCCGCCGGAACAGGCCGCCTGACTTCTTCTCCGCGGCGGCGGCAGCGGCCGTATAGCCCTCCTCGCCGAAGGCGATGGTGCTCAGGCGCGTCAGGCGCTCCGCAGGGATCGAACGAGGCGCGCCGGTCACGATCGGCACGCCCTCGTTGGCCGCCTTGAGGTAGAGGAACGCGTCGTACGGCAGCTCGACCGCGACCTTGGAGCCGAGGAAACTCTCCACATCGCGCAGCCTCAGGATGTCCCGGGCGAACAGGTTGTTGAGCACGAACGTCGACTTGAGACCGACCGACCCGGACTCGCCGAGGTACTCCAGCAGCGCGTGCATCGACTTCAGAGCCGCGATCTCCGGGGTCAGCGGCAGGATGACAGCCTCGGCCGCGTCGAAGATCGCCAGGGCTCGCTCATCGAGATTCGAGCCCGCGTCGATCACGACCATGTCATAGCCGTCGAGCAGCGTCTTCAGGATCTGGGTGACGTTGGCCGGGTTCAGGCCATCGGCCGCCTCCGGCCCCGCGGGAGCCGCCAGCACGTGCAGGCCGCTGTCGTGGCGCATCGCATATGTTCGCAGCAGCTCCGGCTCGCGCAATGCCGGCTCGTCACGGACCACGTCGGCGAGGGTCTGCTTCGGGTCGAGGTTGAGCAGCGTCGCGACGCCACTGAATTGCGTTGCGAGGTCCACGAGAACGACCTTGTCGGGCCGCCGCGCGACCGAGGCGATGCTGACGTTGACGGCGATGGTCGTCGTCCCGACACCGCCCTTGGGGCTGAAGACGGCGACGGTCCGCCGAGCCCGGTGCATCGTGACGCCATCGGTGGTGACGATCGGAGCGAGGTCACGCGAGCGCTGGAACCGGAGCAGCAGGGCCTCGACCCTCGCCTCGAGCTCACGCGCGTCGAACGACCGGCCGATGACATCGTCAGCGCCCGCCTCCAGGAACGTGATCCGCTCCTCGACATCCTCCGTCGCGCTGATACACATCACCGGGACCGCCGCCATCGCGGGCGTCGACCGGAACTCGTGACACAGGTTCACCGCGCTCTTGGCACCGGTCACCGAGCCGATGACGATGAGTTGATGTTCCGCGGCCCGTGCAAAGGCCTCGTCGGAGTCGGCGGTCACGGTGACCGTGTAGCCGGCTTCGGTCAGGATCCTGCCGATGGAGCCCCCGGTCGTCGCGTCGGACTCCAGGAGCAGGATGGTGCTGGCGGGCACGGAGCTTCCCCCGATGGTGCGATGTGATGGGTGGGTGGGTCAGGGTCGGCCAAGAGGATACAACGACCACCTCGTGCTAGACTCCGCGTCTGTCCTTTCCGCTCCGTGCCGGACGACCGCCAGCGGGGCATCCCCATTGGAAGGAGAACGCGCGTATGCGCCGCTACGAACTCATGCTCGTCATCCGCCCCGATGTCGCGGACGACAAGAGCCAGGCCCTGATCGACCGGACCACCCGCGGCATCGTCGCGGCCGGCGGCCAGATCGTGAAGGTCGCCCCCTGGGGCCGTCGCCGTCTGGCCTACCCGATCGACCGACACCGTGAGGGCTCGTATCACATCATCCTGTTCGAGGCCCCGTCGGACTCGATCGTCGAACTCGAGCACACCCTGCTCATCACCGAGGAGGTCCTGCGCCACCTCGTGACCCGCGTGGAGCGCCCGTCGAAGTCGACCCGCGGCGACGGCAGCGAACTCGACGACCTCGACGACCTCGACGTGCCGTCCGGCCTCGACGACGAGGAGGACGACGAGGATCGCCCCGAGTTCATCGACGAGTCCGAGAGCGAGGCGGCTCCGGCCGCCATCGACTGACGGGAGGACACGATCATGGCGTTCTGCAAGATCATGTTCATCGGCAATCTTGGCCGCGACCCTGAGATGCGCTACACCCCGACCGGCCGGCCTGTCACACAGTTCAGCGTAGCGGTCAGCAACAGCAAGCCGGACGGCCAGGGCGGCTGGGTGGACGAAGGCACTGATTGGTTCCGCGTCAGCGTCTTCGGGGACCGCGCCGAGCGCGCCGCCGAGCAGCTCCGCAAGGGCAATCGCGTCTTCGTCGAAGGTCGTTTCAAGACTCGCGAATTCGAAGGCCAGGATGGCCAGAAGCGCACCTCGCTCGACGTGATAGCCGACAACGTCATAAGCATCGATCGCAAGGGCCGCGACGATGACGGCGCCTTCGCCGGGGCCCCGGCCGCGGTCGCGAGTGGCGCCCCGTCGCGTCCGCCCGCCGACGACTCCGACCTCGACGACCTTCCCTTCTGATCAGGAGATCAAGCCGACATGCCACCTCCCGTTCGAGCCAAGAAGCGCGACGACTTCTACCGAGATCGACGCCGGCGCAAGGTCTGTGCGTTCTGCGCGGACAAGACCGAACAGATCGATTACAAGGAGGTCAACCGCCTCCGCCGCTATCTGTCCGAGCGCGCGAAGATCGAGCCGCGACGCAAGACCGGGACCTGCGCGGGACACCAGCGCGAGCTGGCAGTCGCGCTCAAGCGTGCCCGCCACGTCGCCCTCCTGCCGTACGCGCCGCAGCATCTCCGGCCCTGAGTCGGACCGGCGTTCTCCTGGGTCCATCCGCCCCGACCGTCGACGCGCTGACCGCCTGACGTGGTCGCCGGGCTGCTGATGATCGGCGGCGCGGCCGCCGGCGTATTCGGGGCGCTGCTCGGGCTCGGCGGCGGAGTGCTCCTCGTCCCGATGCTGACACTCGGCTTCGGGTTGCCGCTGCGCGAGGCGGTCGGAGTGTCGCTGATCTCGGTCATCGTGACCAGCAGCGCGGCGGCCGGGGTCTACCTGGAGCGCCACGTCGCGAACCTGCGGCTCGGGATGACCCTCGAGTTGTTCACCGCGACCGGGGCCCTTGTCGGCGGTTCGATCGCGTTCCTGCTCGACGAGCAATGGCTGTCGCTCCTGTTCGCCGGCTTGCTTCTGTATGTGGCCGCGACGATGGCACGATCAGGATTCCGTCCAGCACCCGAGGAGGCAACCGACACGGCGGCCCCCGGATCGGACGACGAAGCGGAACGCGACGAGCCGACTTCGACCCTCGAGCGGCTGTCCGGTCCCGGCTATCGGGTGCGACGCCTCGGGCTCGGCATCGTCGGGGCGACGGTGGCGGGCGTCGTGTCGGCGCTTCTGGGCATCGGCGGCGGGATCATCAAGGTGCCGCTCATGCACCTCGCCATGGGCGTCCCGTTCCGCGTCGCCACGGCGACGAGCAACATGATGATCGGCATCACCGCGGCCGCCAGCGCGGTCACCTACCTCATCCGCGGCGGCATCGACCCGTACGTCGCCGGTCCGACCGGGATCGGTGTCTTCCTGGGGGCGACCGCGGGATCACGACTGGCGCACAGGGTGGACCTGCGCTACCTGCGGCTCCTGTTCGTCGTGGTCCTGGTCTATCTGGCGATCCAGATGCTCAGTCGGGGCCTTGCATGACCGCGTCGCACGCTGCGGTCGCTGAACGCCTGAGCGGCCGGTTGCTCATCGCCTTCACCTATGTCTCGGTCGGGTTGCTGGTCATCGGCGTCGTCCTGATGATCGCAAACGGCATCTCACCGCTTGATCCGTCGCCGGGTCTCGACCTTGCGACCCTCGGGTCGTCGCTGCTGGCTCTTGAGCCGATCGCGTTCCTGTGGCTCGGCATCCTGGCGGTCATCGCCGCGCCGATCGGCCGGGTCATCGTCGCGGGCATCGTCTACGCCTCGGACGGTGACGTGACCATGGTCGTCATCTCGATCGCGATCGTGGTCGTGATCGCCATCGGCGTCGGAAGCGCCATCGCTGTTACCTTCTGAATGGTGGAACTACTCGTCCTCGTCCTCGCGTTCGTGATCATCCTCGCGGGCGCCGAGCTCTTCACGAACGGCATCGAATGGTTCGGGCGCAAGCTCGAACTGGCCGAGGGCGCGGTGGGTTCCGTGCTCGCCGCAGTCGGGACCGCGCTGCCTGAGACGATGATCCCGATCATCGCGATCCTGTTCGCGTCCGGCGCTTCGTCGCACGAGGTCGGCGTAGGGGCGATCCTCGGCGCGCCGTTCATGCTAGCGACGCTGGCCATGTTCGTGACCGGCGTCGCGGTCCTGTACGCCGCCCGGCACCGGACGACCGGCGACACGATGAAGGTCGATACCCGCGTCCTGGCGCACGACATGCGCTACTTCGCGATCGCCTACGCACTGGCTATCGGTGCCGCCTTCCTGCCGGTCGAACCGGTCCAGCTGAAATGGATCGTGGCGGCGCTCCTGATCGGGATCTACGCCTGGTATGTCAAGGGTCACTTCGAGGAGGACCCGGACGTGGACGTGGAGGACCTCGCGCCGCTGCGGTTCCATCGCCTCGATCGCAAAGCGCATCGGGTCGAGCCGAAAGTCCCGCGCCTCAGGGTGGTCAATGTCCAGGTCATCTTCGCCCTTGGTCTCATCGTCCTCGGCGCCGTCTTCTTCGTCGATGCCGTCAGCAAGATAGCGGCCGATCTGGGTGTGGATAGCACGTTGCTCGCACTGGTCATCGCGCCGATCGCCACGGAATTGCCGGAGAAGTTCAACTCGATCATCTGGGTCCGCCAGGGCAAGGACACGCTCGCGATGGGCAACATCACCGGGGCGATGGTCTTCCAGTCCACCATCCCGACGGTCGTCGCGCTCGTGTTCGCGTCGAGCACCTGGGTCGTCGGGGAGGGGTCCTACGTGGCGTTCGCGTCGGCCGGGATCGCGTTCCTGTCGTCGGCGTTCATCTTCATCCCGATGGCTCGACAGGGCGTCCTGCACGGCAAGGGCCTGCTCGTCGGCGGCTTCTTCTACCTGATCTATATCGCTCTCGTCCTCGGTGTGATCAGCGGTGCGTTCGGCGGAGCTTCAGCGACCCACTGATATACTCCGGCAACCGTACGCAGGAGCCCAGCCGATGTTGACCGAGAAGTCGGAGGCCACCCAGGCGCCGACCCCACACCACGCCCCGAAGCCCGGGGCGCTCGACGACCTGATCTGCTACTTCGAGGGCGCGTGGGTCCCGATGCGCGACGCGAAGGTCAGCATCATGACCCATGCCTTCATGTACGGGACGGCGACCTTCGAAGGTATCCGGGCGTACTGGAATGCCGATCAGGGCCGGTTGTACGGCCTGAAACTGCGCGAGCACGTCGAGCGCATCCGCCAGTCCTGCCGGATCCTCCTCATGCGGGACGTCCCGTCGGTCGACGAATTGACGCGCCTGATCGTCGAGACGGTCCGGCGCAACGGGTTCCGTGAGGACGCCTACATCCGCCCGTCGTTCTACAAGTCCACGTCCGCGATCGGCGTTCGGTTGCACGACCTCGAGAACGAGCTGTATATCATCGCGCTGCCGTTCGGGAACTACATCGACACGGAATCCGGTGTTCGGGTCATGACCTCGAGTTGGCGGCGGAACGCGGACGACGCACTGCCGGCTCGCGGCAAGATCGTCGGCGGCTACGTGAACATGGCCTTCCAGAAGACCGAGGCGGAGCTCAATGGCTTCGACGAGGCGATCGTCCTGACAGCCGGCGGGCACGTCAACGAAGCGTCGGCTGCGAACGTCTTCGTCGTCCGTGACGGCGTCGCGCTGACGCCGCCCGTCAGCGACGACCTGCTCGAAGGCGTGACACGCAAGGCGATCATCGAGCTGCTCCACGACGAGGGGATCCCACTGGAGATTCGCTCGATCGACCGGTCCGAGCTATATGTCGCCGACGAGCTGTTCCTGTGCGGGACGGGCGTCCAGGTCTCGTCGGTCGTCGAGGTCGATCACCGGCCGGTCGGCTCCGGTGAGATCGGCCCGATCGGGCGGCTGGTGCGCGACCGCTACTTCGACGCAGTGCGCGGTCGCCTGCCCGAATACGCCCACTGGCTGACCCCGATCGAATAGGGACCGCTCGTCAATTGAGCGGGGGAGCATCGAGCGCCGGCGTCTGTTTCCCGATGGTCACGATGATGTCCGTCCGGATGGCTGGGTCTTTCTTGAACGTCGCTGTCACCCCGAAGGTCTGCTCGAGGTAAGCGATCGTCTTCGGAAATTGGTCTTCCGCGCCGTTGTAGACGACGATCGTGGTGTTCGGCGGGACTGCGCCGGACGGCCTTTGCAGCGGCGCCGAGGCTGCCAAGCCGTGGTAGTCGAGATAGCCCGCCAGGTTGGAGCCGCGGGTGCGGTCGCCCGTCCCGTTCAGGACCCACACCCCGGCGGCCTCCTGGGCCAGCGACTGGCGCTGCGCCTCGTCGGCCGGATCGGCCGTGAACGCTGCCTTCACCGCGGCCTTGATCCGGCTGATCTTCGGCAGGACGACACAGCCGCGCGGATCGTTGCACGTGTCGCTCGCATAGAACGGCGGTGCGAAGACGTAGGAACGGATGTTCTTCGTATCGACCTGTGAGGCGAGGCCGAGAAGCGGAGCGAGCTGGTTCGTCGGGATGTCCGTCGAGACGGCGGACTGGAGCGCGTCGATCAGCTCCGGGATGCGGGGGATGAGTGTCTGCGGGTCGGCCTGTTCGCGCAAGGAGATCAGCACACGTTGCTGGCGAGCGGCGCGGTCGAAGTCGTTCGACCCGTGGCGCGAGCGCGCATAGCGGAGGGCTTCATTGCCGTCCATGTGCTGGATGCCGCTCGGGATGTAGATGCGGCGGAGGCTTCCATTGGACGACGGGAACCTGTCGTCCGAGACCGGGATCTGGACGTTCACGGTGACACCGCCCATGAGGTCCACGATCTTCTTGAAGCCGTCGAAATTGACTTCGACGAAGTACTTGATGTCAAGGCCGTACAAACCGCCCAGAAGCGACTTGATCCCGTTGTAGCCGGGCAGGTTGCCCTTGCCCGGGTACAGATCCGTTCGCCTGCGCACGGCTGCCCAGTACCCATTGACCTTGCCCGAGTACGACGACCCGAAGACGCTTCGGGCCGGTCCCGGTGGGATGGGCACGTTCACCGTGTCTCGCGGCAGGCTGAACATCGTCACAAGCTTGGTCTGCGGATCGATAGACACGACGATCAGCGTGTCGGTGTTGAACACGTTCTGACCGGGCCTCTGGTCGGCGCCGATGAGCAGGATGTTGAGGCGCTCCTTGCCGTCCCACGGCGCGATCGAGACGTTCGGCACGGCAGTCCCGACCGGCGTGCTGTCCGGCACGGGCGAGCCGGTCGCACCGGAGCTGTCGCTGCCGCCGCCGCTCGGCGTCGCGGTCGCACCGGACGCGGTGCCGGGGCTGGGCGATGTGTCGAGGTTGCAGGCCTTCGAGTCGTCGCCGACGAAGATGCAGCCGCTGTTCAGGACCTGGCTCGCGAGCATGTCATAGCGGGCCACCACGACGTGGCTGCCTGCCATCACCAGGATGATCGCGAACAGGCCGGCGATCGACAGCGGATTCCGACCGAACCGGACGCGACTGGCCCATCCGTCGCCCGAGGTCCCGGCGCCGTTGAGATAGACCGCGACCCGGTAGGCATCCACGATGGCCACGAGCCGGTAGAGCAGGATGCCGAGGTTGAGGATGAAAACCGCATCGAGGACGGTCGGGTCGATGAGGAAGCCGAGCAGTGCGATGCGGTCGACCCGGAGGACCATCCCGGCACCCAGGGCGAGGGCCAGGATCGGCCCGGCGGCGAAGGCCAGGGCCCGCATCGGTGCGCCCGCGTACAGCTGACCGAGGCCTGGAAAGATCAAGGACAGGAATGCGGCCGCGAAAGGAGACCGCTGGCGCGCTCGAGCGCCCTCAGGTTCGTTCATCGCGGGTAGGATACTCGGACCCGCCGAAACGGGCTGCAGGGCCGTCTGCCCCGACGACTTGAGGCCCGGCCCCCGCGCGAAGCGACCCAGCCAGACCCCGAGGCCGAATGTTCCGACCCGTCAACTCGAAGCCCGATCTCGTCGCCCAGGAATACGAGATCCTCGACGCCTGGCGTGACCGACGGACCTTCGCCAGGCTGCGCGCCCAGAATGCCGGCGGGCCGAAGTGGAGCTTCCTCGACGGACCCATCACCGCCAATAACCCGATGGGTGTCCATCACGCCTGGGGCCGCGCCTACAAGGACCTCTACCAGCGATTCCACGCCATGCTCGGCGAGGACCAGCGCTACCAGAACGGGTTCGACTGCCAGGGCCTGTGGGTCGAGGTCAACGTCGAACGCGACCTCGGCTTCACCTCGAAGCGCGATATCGAGGCGTTCGGTATCGCCGAATTCGTGACGCTCTGCAAGCAGCGCGTGCTGACATATGCGGCGCGCCAGAGCGAGCAGTCGATCCGGCTCGGGATGTGGATGGACTGGAACGACCCGCACGAGCTGCGCCGTCTGGCGGATCTGCTCGGGGCCGATCCGTCCGCGGTGACGACCGTCGAAGGCACGACGGGCCCCGTCACGGATACGGTCGAGATGCTGGTCGGTCGCCTCGGGATGCCCGACGTCGGGGGCAGCTACTTCACCTTCAGCAACGAGAACAACGACCTCATCTGGGGGTTCCTGGCCGAGTGCCACCGACGCGGATGGATCTACAAGGGCCACGACACGATGCCGTGGTGCGCGCGGTGCGGGACGGGCATCTCCCAGACGGAGATGAACGAGGGTTACCAGGATCGGGACGACCCCGGACTGACGGTTCGATTTCCGCTGCTCGACCGACCTGGCGAGACACTCCTGGTCTGGACCACGACGCCGTGGACGCTGACATCCAACGTCGCAGCCGCGGTCGGGCCGGGTCTTCGATACGTGCGCGTGCGCCAGGGTGACGACCACTTCTGGCTTGCGAAGGGGACGCTCACGAGCGCGCTCGAAGGGCCGTTCGAGGTGCTCGAGGAGATCGGTGGGGCGGACCTGGTCGGCTGGCGATACGGCGGACCGTTCGACGACCTTGTTGCGGTCGAAACGGCATTCCGCATTGACCGGGAAGCGCCGTACGAGCACGTGGTCGTGCCCTGGACCGAGGTCGGTGAGGAGGAGGGGACCGGTATCGTCCACATCGCCCCGGGCTGTGGGGCGGAGGACTTCCAACTGGGCACATCGCTCGGTCTGCCGGTGGTCGCGCCGCTCGACGAGGCCGGCATCTTCCTCGACGGGTTCGGCAGCCTGTCAGGTCGCGACGTCCGTGACGTGGCCGAGCCGATCGTCGAACACCTCAAGCGCGAGGGCCGGTTCTACCGCCTCGAGACGATCAATCACCGCTACCCGCATTGCTGGCGGTGCGGGACGCCCCTCGTCTTCCGACTGGTGGACGAGTGGTATATCAGCATGGGCCCGCTATACGACCAGCCACGCGAGACGCTGACGCCGGAGCAGGTCGACGCGAGCCTGCGCTACCAGATCATGGACGTCGTCGATCAGATCCGGTGGATACCGGATTTCGGCTACGAGCGCGAACTCGACTGGCTCCGCAACATGCATGACTGGATGATCAGCAAGAAGCGCTACTGGGGGCTGGCGCTGCCGATCTACCCCTGTGCGGCGTGCGGGACCGTCGAGGTCATCGGCGGTCGGACGGAACTCAAGGAGCGTGCCGTCGAGGGCTGGGAGACGCTCGAGGGTCATACACCCCACCGCCCGTACGTGGACGCCGTGCGAATCGCCTGCCCAGGGTGCGGGGCGCCGGTCGAGCGCATCCGCGATGTCGGGAATCCGTGGCTGGATGCGGGGATCGTGCCGTTCTCGACACTCCACTTCCGGGAGGATCCCGACTACTGGAGTCGATGGTTCCCCGCCGATTTCATCACCGAAAGCTTCCCGGGCCAGTTCCGCAATTGGTTCTATTCGATGCTCGCGATGGGCACCGTGCTTCGGCGCGAGCCGCCGTTCAGGACGATCTTCGGCTACGCGACGCTGTTCGCGGAGGATGGCCGGCCGATGCATAAGAGCGCCGGCAACTCGATCGAGTTCGACGAGGCGGCAGACCGGATGGGCGTGGATGTCATGCGCTGGATGTTCGCCAAAGCGCGCCCGGACGAGAACATCCTGTTCGGCTGGCACGCCGCCGACGAGGCGCGACGTGAGCTGCTGATCCTGTGGAATGTCTACGCATTCTTCGCGACCTACGCGCGGCTCGCGGGCTGGACGCCGGCCGATGCGGCGCCCACACCGAAGGATCGTCCGGTCCTCGACCGCTGGATCCTGTCGCAGGCCGCCCGGACGGCCGCGGCCGTCGAATCGCGGCTCCGCGACGTCGACGCGCTCGGCGCGACGCGGGCACTGTCGGCATATCTCGATGGCCTGTCGACGTGGTACCTGCGGCTGTCGCGACGACGCTTCTCGCGCTCGGAGGATCCGGCGGACCAACGCGCCGCTTTCGCGACACTCCACGCTGCGCTGGTTGCGACGGCCCGCATGCTCGCGCCGATCCTGCCATTCCTGTCCGAGTCGATGTACGGCAACCTCGTCACGACCATCGATCCCGGCGCACCGGACAGTGTCCATCTCACGTCCTGGCCGACGCCTGAGTTGGCGCCCCAGCGTGACAAAGCGCTCGAGGTCCGGATGGCGATCGCCCAGGGCGCAGTCGAGCTGGCTCGGACGCTCAGGAGCTCGGCGCATATCCGGACCCGTCAGCCGTTGGCGACCGCCTGGCTCGCCCTGCCCGACCGGGACCTCGGCGTCGACGACGAATTGCTCCAGCTCATCGCCGATGAGATCAATGTCAAGGCGGTCGAGGTCATCGACGACGAATCGATATTGGTGGAACGGCGCGTCAAGCCATTGCTCCCCAGCATCGGGAAGCGGCTAGGGTCTGCGATCCCTGCTGTGATGGCGGCCGCCCGATCGGGCGACGTGACATTCGAGGCGGACGGATCGGTCACGCTTGGCGGCGTGACGCTGGCGGCCGACGAGGTCGAGATCCAGGCGATGCCCCGACCGGGGACGGCGGTCGCACACCGCGATGGCCTCGTGGTCGTGCTCGACACGACATTGACGCCCGAACTCATCGCGGAGGGCGATGCGCGTGAACTCGCCCGTGCGGTCCAGGAGCTGCGGCGCGAGGCGCGCCTGGAACTCGACGACCGGATCGACCTGTGGGTCCGGCCACTCGTGGCCGGCCTGGCCGAGCATCTGCCGACGGTCGCCACGGACACATTGGCCGACATCGCGCCCGGGGATCCGCCGCCGGAGGCCTCGCGCGCCGACGTCGAGCTCGACTCTGGCCGGGTGACGGTCGCCCTGCGTCGGCGGTCGGACGGGGCCAGGCGATGACGGACGTCGAACCGAGTGTGACGGCCGGGACCGACGTCGCGACCGCCCCGACCGGCGGGCGGGCACATTGGCTGATCTTCATCGCGATCGCGGCCACGGTCGTGATCGTCGACCAGGTCGCGAAGGCCTGGCTCGTCGCGAACGTGTCGCCGGGGGAGGTGATGACCGTCCTTGGCGACTGGGTCCGGCTCATCTTCAGCCAGAACAACGGGGCGCTGTTCGGGCTCTTCCGCGACAATGCGATCCTGTTCGGACTCATCTCGCTCGGCGTGATCGGCCTCATCGTCGCGTACCATGGCCGTTCGGGACGGAGCCTGTACATGTCCATCGCGCTGGGCCTCCTGCTCGGCGGCGCGGTCGGCAACCTCGTGGACCGCCTCCGGCTCGGGTACGTGGTCGATTTCATCGATATCGGGATCGGCGACTGGCGGTTCTATACCTTCAACCTGGCGGACTCGGCCATAACCTGTTCGATCCTCCTGCTCATCGCGGCCGCCCTCTTCCCGGTCCTGACGCGGCTCGGGGAACGAGCGTCGGATGGTTGATCCCTCGTACGCGCCCGGTGTCCGCGTCCTGCGCGTGCCGGACGGGTCCGACGGCCGGGTGGACCGCTACGTCGCCGATGCGACAGGGCTCTCGCGGAGCTACGTCCAGAAGCTCATCTCCGACGGCCGCCTGACGGCGGACGGGACGGCGCTCCGGGCGAACACGGTGGTCGGCGCCGGGACAGAGCTGCGGCTCGACGTCCCGGAACCCGTCGCGCTCGAACTCCGACCGGCGCCAGACATCCCGCTGTCGATCGTCTACGAGGACGACGACCTGCTGATCATCGACAAGCCCGTCGGCCTCGTCGTCCACCCGGCGCCAGGCCATGCCGACGATACGCTCGTCAACGCGCTGCTCGCGCACGGCGGGGGATCGGCCTGGGGTGGCATCGCCGGCGTGCAGCGGCCAGGGATCGTCCACCGTCTCGACCGCGACACCAGCGGACTCATCATCGTCGCGCGCCGCGACTCGGCGCAGGCCTCGGTCATGGCGCAGCTCAAGGCACGGCGGGTCAAGAAGACCTACCTCGCGCTCGTGCAGGGCAACGTCTCGGCCGCGGTGGGTCGCATCGAGGCGCCGATCGGTCGCGACCCGAAGCACCGCACGAAGATGGCGGTCGTCCACGACGGGAAGCCATCGGTGACCGGCTACCGGGTTCGGGAGCGATTCGCCGACTGGACGCTGCTCGAACTCGACCTCATCACCGGCCGGACGCACCAGATCCGCGTCCATCTCGAGGCCATCGGTCACCCGATCGCCGGCGATCCGGTCTACGGGACCGGGACCTCGCGGCGTGGGCCGGATGGCCTTGTCCGCCTGTTCCTCCACGCCTGGCGACTCGAGCTCAACTCGCCATCGGACGGTCATCTCATCCGGGCCACGGCGCCGTTGCCGGCGGAGCTCGAGACCGTCCTCGACGGGCTTCGTGCGGTCGTCCGTTGAGCGACGCCCTCGAACCGGTCGAGCGGATCGATGGCGCCCATGGTGCGATGCTCGTGATCATCTCGGGGCCGAGTGGGGTCGGCAAGGACACCATCATCGACGCGCTGCGGCTGCGGTCGCACGACCCCGAATACCACTACCTGGTGACCTGCACGACGCGCGCCAGGCGACCAGGCGAGGTCGATGGCGTCGATTACCACTTCCTGACGCCTCAGGCATTCGCGGAACTCCGCGCAGCGGGTGGGTTCCTCGAGGCGACCGAAGTCCACGGGAACTGGTACGGGACGCCACGCAGCCAGGTCCGTGAGGCCCTCATGGATGGTCGCGACGTGATCCTGAAGATCGACGTGCAAGGTGCGCAGGTCGTCAAGGGCAAGGTGCCGGGAGCCCTGCTCATCTTCCTCATCCCGCCGTCCCTCGAGGATCTCTTCCAGCGATTGCGCAGCCGGGCGACCGAGACTGCCGACGAGCTCGAGGTGCGCCAGCGGAACGCCGCGATCGAACTTGCGCGCCAGGAGGACTACGACTATGTCGTGACCAACGAGACCGGCCAGGTCGAACGGACCGCGCAGCGCATCGACGACATCGTCGCCGCCGAGCACGCAAGCCATCCGGACCGCCAGGTCGTGGTCTACCCTCGGTCGCCTTGACCCGAGCCGACACTCTGGAGGCGTGGCCGAGCGACCCGGCGGTCGCCGGAGGCGGACGGCGCGCCGTCGAGGTGGCGGTCGATGCGGCCGGGCGCGGTGGGGACCGGACGTACACCTACCTCGTTCCGGACACCCTGGCGGATCTCGTCGTCGGGGAGGCCATCCTGGCCGAGTTCGGGCGGCGACAGGCGCTCGGGATCGTCGTCGCGGAGGCGGGTCGGGTCGATGCGGGCGACACCGCGACCGGGCCGCTCAAGGCCATCGTCGAGCGGGTCCGCGCTGACGGCCCGCTGCTCCCGCCGCTGACCCTGTCGCTCGCGCGATCGATCGCGGCGCACTATCTCGCTCCGCCCGCCCTCGTCCTTCGGGCGATGCTGCCGCCGGGTCTGCTCGAGCGCCTGGAACTCATGGCGGAGCTCACCCCGAGCCGGTCCGGTGGGTCGGATGGCGCTGTGGCCGATGACCCGGTCGTGCTCGATCTGCTCGGGCAGCTGGAGCGAGGTCCCCGGCCCGTCCGTGATCTGGCCGGACCGGACGGCCGGGCAGGGCTCCTGCGGCGCCTCCGGTCGCTGGCGGGCGATGGCCGGGTCAATCTGGAGTGGACACTCATCGGCGCCGGAGCCGGGCCACGCTACGAGCGCTGGATCCGGATCAGCGCGACCGGTCGTGACGTCGCACGCGCGCTGGGCGCGGGCGAGAAGGCGCCTGGGCGATCCCTCGGACCGAGGCAGGCCGATGCGCTGGCCGAGCTTGCCTCCGCCGACGCCGGGGAGGCGCCGAGCGCGGACCTCTCGGGACGACACGGCGGCGGCGCCGTCGCCGGATTGGTCCGGCGCGGACTCGTCGAGGCCGAGATCCGGGAGCGACCGAGGCGGCCCCTGGCTGTGCGACCGGCAGGTCGCCGTGGCGGCCGTCCGCCGGCGAGCGACCTCCTGCCCGCCCAGGCCGACGCAGTCGAGCAGGTCCGAGCCGCGATCGCGGCGCATGACCCGCGCCCGCTTCTCCTCGACGGCGTCACCGGTGGCGGCAAGACCGCGATCTACGTCGAGGCCATCGTCGCGACGCTGGAGGCGGGCCGACCGGCACTCGTCCTGGTCCCCGAGATCGCCCTGGCCCTGCCGCTGGTGGATCGCCTGCGGGCCGATCTGGACGCGCGTGTCGCCCTGGTCCATTCCGGGCTCGGGGAAGGGGAGCGGTCCGACGAGTGGCGACGCATCCGGGCGGGCGAGGTGGACATCGTGGTCGGCACCCGGCTGGCGGTCCTCGCCCCGCTCGCGGACATCGGTCTGATCGTCGTCGACGAGGAGCACGACGCGGCCTACAAGAGCGACCGGACGCCGCGGCTCCAGGCACGTGACGTCGCGATCCGGCTAGCCGGTCTCGCCGGAGCTGCGATCGTGCTCGGCTCCGCGACGCCCGCGGTCGAGAGCGTCGGGCTGGCCCGCAGCGGGGCATATTCCCGTGTCGTCCTGCCGGCGCGGGCGATGGGTGCCGCACCCGACGTGGAGATCGTCGATCTACGTGCGGAGCTGGCGGCCGGCCAGCGCGGGATCCTGTCACGTCCGTTGGCCGCAGCACTGGCCGCCCTTGACACGTCCGTCGGCGCGCAGGCGATCCTCGTCCTCAATCGTCGCGGGACCGCATCGGTCGTCCTGTGCCGCGACTGCGGCCACGTCCAGGCCTGCCCGGACTGCGAGCGTCCGCTTGTCTACCACCAGGCCGGCACGACTCTCCGCTGCCATCACTGTGGCCGGGCGACGCCGCTCGCGTCGCGCTGCCCGGCCTGCGAGTCGCCGCGGATCCGCTACCTCGGCGGCGGCACGGAACGGGTCGAGCGCGAGGTCCGCGATGCCTTCCCGGGCTTGCGGGTCGGACGGCTGGACCGTGACGTGGTCGAGCACAGGGGCGCGGCCGAACGCGTCATCGATGCCTTCACCGACGGCCGGCTCGACGTCCTCGTGGGGACGAGCCTCGTTGCCAAGGGGCTGGACGTCCCGTCCGTGACCCTGGTCGGCGTCGTGTCGTCGGACGTGGCCCTGAACCTGCCGGACGAGCGCGCCGCCGAGCGGACCTACCAGTTGCTCGTCCAGGCGATCGGCCGGGCCGGACGGGGAGCACTACCGGGTCGCGCCATCCTCCAGACCTATCAGCCGGACCATCCGGCCATCACGGCCGCCGCGACCGGCGACCGGACCGCCTTCTACGACGCGGAGTTGGCCCTCCGCGAACGGTTCGGTTCACCGCCGTTCGGGCGCCTGGTCAAATTGACGGTCGGGTTGACCGACGCGGCGGCTGCCCGGCGCGAAGCCGAGGCGATGGCGGCATGGCTCCGAGACCGCGCCACAGAACGAGGTGTGGCGGTGGCCGTGGTCGGCCCGGCACCTGCCTACGTCGCCCGGCGCGCCGACCGTTGGCGCTGGAATGTGGTCCTGCGCGGCGACGATCCGGTCGGCCTGCTCGACGGCGGTGTCGATGCACCCTGGTCTGTGGATGTCGATCCGGAGTCGCTGCTGTGATCGGACCTCCGGCGGATGACCGCTTCGCCAGTTCGTGCGACGATTGGGAGACCACCGAATCGAGGAGTCCCACGCCATGACCGACGAGCAGCACTCGAAGACGCCCGAGGCGTCCACCCCGGACGAGACCTTCACCTGGACGACCGGCGACAGCGCCCACGGCGAGCATGCCGACGCCGGTCCAACTTCGTCGAGCGGCTCCACCGGATCCGCCGGCAGCTCCGCCGCGACGACCGCGACCGCCATCCTCGAGTCGATCCGGGACGCGGTCGACGACCTGGCCGAACGCGCCAGCCCGACCGTCCGTGAGTTCTCGGCCCGCGCCGCGGTGTTCGCCGCGGACGCCGCCGACAAGGCCGCCCCGTACGTGAAGCGTGCAGGTGACGCCACGGCGGACGCCAGCGGCAAGCTCGCCACCAGGTCGCGGACCTGGGCGGCCGACATCCGGGCGTCGATGGCAACCGACGATGCCGGCGCACCGAGCGTCGCGGGCGCGACCCCCGAAGCGGAAGCAGCCCCGACCCCGCGGGCCCCCGAACCTGAAAGCGATTCGTCCGACAGCGCGACCCCGGCCTGAGTTCGAAACCTATACTCCGGGCATGAGCGTTCGACCCATCGTCCTCCTCGGCGACCCGCGACTGCGTCTCAAGGGCAAGCCCGTCGACAGTTTCGGCAAATATCTCCACGAGCTGCTCGACGACCTCGCCCACACGATGCGCGACGCCCCGGGCGTCGGGCTGGCTGCCCCACAACTGGGCGAGGCCATGCAGGCCTGTGTCATCGAAGTCGAAAGCCAGCTGTACGAACTGGTGAACCCGAAGATCGTCCGCGCGAGTGGCGACGACCGCGACCTCGAAGGATGCCTGTCCATCCCCGGCTACGTCGCCTACGTCACTCGCCGCGAGCGAGTCTGGGTCGTCGCCCAGGACCGGCATGGACAGAAGATCAAGGTCGCCGGGTCCGGGCTCCTGGGACGCGCGCTCCAGCATGAGCTCGATCACCTCGAAGGGAAGCTCTACATCGACTACCTCGACTCGATGGATGAGCTGATGGCGGTCGGCGTCGGCGATGAGGACGACGCCGAGATCCGCGAGGCGACGAGCGCCCTGGCGTGATCGACGGGCGGGCCGGCGGCTCGCGCGTGCGCACCGTCTTCCTCGGTAGCGGCAGGTTCGGTTCCAGGTCGCTCGAGGTCCTCGCCGGGCATCCCGACGTCGATCTCGTCGGTGTCGTCACCGCGCCGGCACGGCCGACAGGCCGAGGAGCCCGGGTCGCCTCGACGCCGATCGAAACGGCAGCCCGCTCGTTCCTGGTCGACGCGATCCTTACGCCCGAGCGTCTCCGCGCCTCCGATTCGATCGCCGCCGTGGAGGCCGTGCGTCCCGATCTCGTTGTCCTCGCCGACTACGGCCAGATCGTCCCCGCGGCGCTGCTCGAACTCCGGCACGGTGCGCTCAATCTCCATCCATCGCTCCTCCCGCGACACCGCGGCGCCATACCCGTCCCCGCGGCGATCCTTGCCGGGGACACCGAGACGGGAGTCAGCCTGATGCGCATGGACGCCGGGCTCGACACGGGCCCGCTCATCGCCCAACGCCGGGTGCACTTGCGTGGCGATGAGGTCGCTCCGGACCTGGAGGCCGCGCTCGCCGTCGTTGCGGCGGATCTGCTCGCGACGAGCCTTGGCCCGTGGCTGCGTGGCGAGATCTCGGCGACGCCACAGCCCACGGACGGCGTGACCCTCACGCGTCCGCTCCGTCGGGAGGACGGCCGCATGCGTTCAGCCCGCTCCGCAGCGGACCTCGAGCGACAGGTCCGCGCGTACCAGCCATGGCCGGGCTCGTTCATCGATACCACGGCCGGCCGGATCGTGGTCTGGCGAGCGGGTGTCGGGCCGGCAGCGGATGAGCGACCGCCCGGGACATTCGGACCGTCCGGGCTCGCGACGGCGGATGGCGAGCTCGTCCTTCACGAAGTCCAGCCGGCCGGCGGCGAGCGCATGGCCTGGGGGGCGTTCCTCCGGGGGCGGCCGGGGATCGTCGGCAGCGCCGCGCTAGCATCGAAGCCGTGACCATCGACGCGCGACCCGGCCTGTCCGGGCTGACCCCGAACGCTTTGTCAGCATGGGTCGCCGCCCGCGGCGAGCCGGCCTATCGAGCCCGCCAGATCACGGACGCCGTCTGGGGCGGATCTGTGACGTCGACCGACAGGCTGTCGACGCTGCCCGCCGCACTGCGCGCCGCGCTCGACGCCGACTTCCGCTTCGATACCGTCGCCGATACCGATCTGACCGAGGCGGATGGCGGCCTGACCCGGAAATCGCTCCACCGACTCGTCGACGGCGCGCTCATCGAATCGGTCCTGATGCACTACCCGGCTCGGGCCGGGTCACGCGAACGCCACACTCTGTGCATCTCGAGCCAGGCCGGCTGCGCTGTCGGCTGCCCGTTCTGCGCCACCGGCGAACTCGGGTTCGGGCGTGACCTCGAGGTCGCCGAGATCGTGGACCAGGTCCGGTTTGCCTCGCGCCCGCTCGCCGTCGACGGCAAGCGGCTGACCAACATCGTGTTCATGGGAATGGGCGAGCCGCTGCTCAACCTCGACCGGGTCCTGGCGGCGATCGAGGCACTGAACGACCCTCGTCGATTCGGGCTGGGCGCGCGGCACATCACGGTGTCGACGTCCGGAGTCGTGCCCGGGATCCGACGCCTGACAGCGCTCGGCCCGCAGTTCACGCTGGCGGTCTCGCTCCACGCGGCGCGCAATCCGCTGCGCGACGTCCTCGTCCCGTTGAACCGCCGCTGGCCGGTCGCCGAGGTCGTCGCCGCCGCGCG
>Ga0075026_100000022_pt1 | contig 45914 bp, 41 predicted proteins | sample Str012_2_FD_71392 | JGI IMG/M metagenome (GOLD analysis project Ga0075026, IMG submission 71392) | Freshwater sediment microbial communities in response to fracking from Pennsylvania, USA - Straight Creek_MetaG_SC_2012 | ecosystem: Environmental > Aquatic > Freshwater > Creek > Sediment... | reverse complement strand
CTCATGCAGATCGCGGATCTGACCGGGGCGACCTACCACCCGGCCGAGAGCGCGGACCAGTTGGAGGGCGTCTTCTCAAACCTGCCGACCAACCTGATCACGAAGCACGAGGTGGTCGAGCTCAGTGTCGGGTTCGTCGCGATCGGCCTGCTGCTGGCTGGCATGGGTCTCCTGCTCGGGAAAGCCTGGCGACCGCTCCCATGACGGGGCGGGCATGGCCGGCCCTTCATCCTCGCCAGATACGAGCCCGATTCGTGTTCGGCGAGCGTCGGGCGTCCCCGGGCGTCGATTCCAAGCCGAACAAGCGCGAAACCCGGAAGCCCCGGTCGTCGAACCGGGGCTTCGTCGTATCCGCGGGCAGCGAGCCTTACGGGTACAGGCCGCGCATCTCCATCGCATCGGCGACGCGCTTGACCGCCAGCAGGTAGGCAGCGGTGCGCATGTTGACCTGCTCGTGAACGGCCATCGCAAGGGTCTCGCTGAAGGCCTGGACCATGATCTCCTTGAGCTTGGCGTTGACGACGGCCTCGCTCCAGTGGTCGCGGTTGAGGTCCTGGACCCATTCGAAGTAACTGACCGTGACGCCACCGGCGTTGCACAGGATGTCCGGGATCAGGAACGTCCCGGCCTTGTACAGGATCTCGTCCGCGTCCGGCGTCGTCGGGCCGTTGGCGGCCTCGGCGATCAGTCGGGCCTTGATCTTGGCGGCGTTGTGCGAGGTGATCTGGTTCTCGAGCGCCGCCGGGATGAGGATGTCGCAGTCGACTTCGAGGATCTGGGCGTTGGTGATGTCGGTCGCGCCCGGGAAGCCCTGGACGGTCCCGTGCTCGCTCTTCCAGTTGACGACCTTGGCGATGTCCAGCCCGGCCGGGTTGTGGATACCGCCGGTCGAGTCGGAGACGGCGACGACAGTCGAGCCTTCGTCGCTGATGAGCCGCGCCGCGATCGATCCAGCGTTGCCGAAGCCCTGGACCGCGACCCGAGCCGACGTCAGGTCCAGCCCGAGATGACGGGCGGCCTCGACGATCGTGTAAACGCAGCCACGCGCCGTGGCCTCGTTGCGGCCCTCCGACCCACCGAGGCTGATCGGCTTGCCGGTGACGACGCCCGGGACGGTGTAGCCGGCATGCATGGAGTAGGTATCCATCATCCAGGCCATGATCTGGGCGTTCGTGTTGACGTCCGGTGCCGGGATGTCCTTCTCCGGCCCGACGAGGATCTCGATCTCGGTGAAGAACCGACGGGTCAGGCCCTCGAGCTCCTTCTGGCTGAGCTGCTTGGGATCGACGATGACGCCGCCCTTGCCACCGCCATACGGGATGCCGACGACCGCGCACTTCCAGGTCATCCACATCGCGAGGGCCTTGACCTCGTCGAGCGAGACGTTCTGGTGGTAGCGGATGCCGCCCTTGGCCGGCCCGCGGCCCAGGTTGTGCTGGACGCGATAACCGGTGAAGACCTCGACCGACCCGTCATCCATGTGGACCGGGAAATGGACGGTGAATTCGCGGCGTGGTTCGCGCAGGACCAGGCGCATGCCCGGATCGAGCCCGAGGCGCTCGGCGGCGAGATCGAACTGTCGCTGCGCGACTTCCCACGCATTGATCTGCGCAGCGATGTGCTCGGTGGTCATGGAATGGATGCCCTCACGTGCAGGCGGTCACCAGACCGCCATCGGTTCGGGTCGTCTCCCGGACGACCCCACGGGGCGCGCGGCCTGGCCTCGACGGACCGATCTGGAACGCCAGCGCGCGACTCATCTGCGGGCCGAGTATAGCCCGGCCCTGCGGTTTGGCGCCCGCCCGATGGTACCGGGTGGCAACGATGTCGCAACCGTGTCGCAACGATATGAGCCGAGACAGGCCCGCTCCCCCGATCGCCGAGCGGTCAGGACCGATAGAGGATCGCCGCGCCGACGCAGCCTGGACCGAGGTGCGGCCCGACTGACGCGCCGACGATGTCGATGGTCACGTCGCTCGCGCTGAGCTCGGGTGCACGCGCCAGGACCTCGTCGCGAAACGCCTCGACGTCCGGGCTGATCGTGTGCAGGATGGCCAGCCGTTCGATCGGTCGTTCGGTGATGAGCTCGATCATCCTTTCGCGCGCCTTCGAGCGGGTCCGGACCTTGTCCACGGTGTCGACGACGCCGTCCCGGACCCGGATGATCGGCTTGACCGACAGGAGCGTGCCGATGGCGGCCTGCGCCCCGCTGATGCGGCCGCCTTTCTTGAGATATTCGAGCGTCTCGAGGGTGAGGTAAATGCGCATGTCGCCGACCCGCGCTTCGAGTCGTTCGGCGATGTCCGCGGCCGACCGACCGTCCGCCGCCAGTTCGACCGCCATCCGGGCGAGGATCCCCTCGGCCATCGACGCACCCTGCGAATCGACGACGTGGATCTCGCGGTCCGGCAGCATGTCTCGGGCGATCTGTGCGCTCTTGATGGTCCCCGACAATGTGCCGGCCACGTGGATCGACACGATGGCCTGGGCGCCGGCCTCGAAGGCCGCCTCGTAGGCGTCCTTGAAGTCGCCGGGCGACGAGGCGGCGGTCTTTGGGAACGGTGCGTCCGGGGCGACCATCCGCTCCCAGAACGCCTCGGTCGAGAGATCCACACCTGCCTTGAATGTTTCGCTCCCGAAGGTCACGAGCAGCGGGACGATGGTGATCCCCTCCGCTTCCGCCAGGGCCGGGTGGAAGTCGGACGCGGAATCGGTGAAGATCGCGACACGGCTCAAGTCGGTTCCTCCTGGCGGCTGGGCGCGGGACGTTGCGGGCATGATACGGGCCGGGTCCATGGTCGTTGCGAACCCGTTAGGATTCCGCGATGCAACGGTCGATCCAGTTCGTGCTGCTTGGCACGTTCACCCTGCGCTTCAGCACGGGACTGACCGGATCGATGCTCGCGTTCTACCTCGCCCACCTCCACGAGCATGGCGGTCCCAAGGTGGACGGCACGATCGTCGGGCTCTATGCGGCGCTGTTCTACCTGACCGAGCTGGTCCTGTCGCCGATGTTCGGCATCCTGTCCGACCGCTACGGCCACCACCGGGTCATGCTGTTCGGCCCGGTCTTCGGGGCCATCGCGGTGGTCCTGACCGCGCTGACGACGAACCTCGTTCTGCTCGGCGGGACGCGCATCCTCGAAGGTGCGTCGGGCGCCGCGAGCGTCCCGTCGATCCTGGGATTCATCGCCCTTGCGACGGCCGGCAACGAGGTCATGCGCGGGAAGACAGCCGCCCGGTTCGAGGCCTCGACCCTGGCCGGGCTCGGCGCCGGCGCCATCGTCGGGGTGAAGCTGTTCGAGATCGTCGGTCCGGCCGCCTTCTACTTCAATGCCGTGCTGTACGGCGTCTCGTTCCTCATCTACAAGTTTGGGGTGACCGACCCGGCCGGCGAGAAGGAGGCCGTCGCCGGCGAGCATGTCCGGGTGGGTCGCTACCTCGACCTGATCCGGACCTCGCATGTCTGGATCCTGGCACCGACCTGGATCGCGGTGAACGCGGCCATCGGCGTCTGGCTCAGCCAGTCGGTGTTCCAGCTGGCCAAGGGCGATCCACGTTTCCCCGAGCAGGCACTGATGGCCGGCTTCACGGCCAACCAGATCACCATCGGGGCGATCGTCGTCGCGGTCGTGTTCGGCGCCGGTCTCCTGTACTGGGGCAACCGCTTCAAGACCCTGCGACGTACGACGATCATCGGCTACGGGGTCATCGGTGGCGCCGTCCTCGTCGTGTCAGGGCTCATCGTCAACCACCTTGCCCTGACGTTCCCGGTGATCGGCATCATCGCCGCCCTGGTGGCGGCCGGCGGGTTGTTCGTGCTCGCCGGCGCGACGCCGGCCGCCCTCGGACTGCTCGCCGACATGTCGGAGCGCTTTCCCTCGGACCGCGGCGCGATCATGGGCCTCTATTCGGTGTTCCTGGCGCTGGGCCAGATCATCGGCAGTCTGATCGGCGGCGTCGCCGCTGACTGGAAGGGGATCGACGGGATGTTCATCGCCACCCTGATCCTGCTCTGCATCGCGGTCATCCCACTCGCCCAGCTGCGCGCCCAGGAGCACCAGCTCGGTCAGGGGCCGGCCGACGGCCTCGCCGGACAGCCGACGGCGTGACTGACGGCCGGCCCTGGGCGCCGGTCATGCTCGCGCGTCGGACCAGCCGGACCGTTGCCCGCCGGACCGGCGGGACCGCGGCGCGGTCGTCCGCGGAGGGGGCCCTGTGCGATACTCGGGCCTCGTCCCGTCGCCCGGCGGGCCACCGAGCGGAGCCAGCGGTGACCTCGAATGTCGGCCAGAACTACCCATATACGAGCGAGACCGAGGGCCAGCGTGCGGCCGCGATCGTCAGCCTCCTGACGACCAACGAGGGCCTCGCCGCCACGCTCAAGACGGAGACCACACCGCTCGACACGAACGAACGCTGGTGGGTCTACAAGTGCCCGACGCCTGGGTGCCCGGGCCTCCTCCACGCCGCGGGCTACGCAGCTGACAAGCACGCCGTCTTCGTCGTCTGCGACGGGACCTGCGCCAAGACCTTCCTGCGCTGAGTGAGGTCGTCGCGCCGGACGTCACGGCCAGCCGGCGCCGACTGATCGCCGACGGAGCTGGGATCGCGGTCTCCGCCGTCGGGTTCGGTTTCGTCTACGGCCTGTCCGCCCGCGACGCCGGTTTCTCGCCGCTCGAGGCGATCGCGATGAGCGTCATCGTCTTCGCCGGCGCGGCGCAGTTCGCGGCAGTCGGTTATGTGGCGAGCGGCCTCCCATGGCCCGGCATCATCCTCCTCACTTTCCTGCTCAACGCGCGTCACCTGCTCTACTCCGCGGCCCTCGCGCCGTGGCTCCGTAGCGTGCCGTTCACGCGCCGGGTGGTCATGGCCCATGTCCTGACCGACGAGGCGTTCGCGCTCACCATCAGCCATTTCCGACGGCTCGGACAGAGGGATGAATGGGGTTACTGGGTGGCCGCGATCGCGGTGACCTTCATCCCATGGAACCTCGCGACCATGGCCGGAGTCGCCATCGGGGCGCAGATCCCGGATCCGGCACGGCTCGGCATCGACATCATCTTCCCTGCCGCGATGGTCGGCCTGGCGGTGGGGCTGATCACCGGGAGACGCGAGCTCGTTGCGGCGATCGTCGGGGCCGGGATCGCCGTGGCGGTCGCGTTGGTCTCGAGTCCGTCGGTCGGGATCGTCGCGGGCGGGGTCGTGGGGCCGCTGGTCGGCCTGCTCGTGCCCAGGGCCGTCGCCCACGAGACAGCGCCGCTTGGAACCGCGGCCTCCGCCGAGCACTATTCGATGCCCGGCATCCACGTCGAGCCGGACGGATCGGTCGATCCACCCGAAGGCTCCGACCGATGACCACCAACCTCGTCGTCCTGGCGATCCTCATGTTCGCGGTCACCTACCCGAGCCGCGCGATCGGCCTCCTGACGCCCGGCTTCGACATGCTGCCAAAGATCGTCTTCGACTATCTGCAGCTCGTCGGGCCGGCCGTCCTGGCCGCGCTCGCTGCGGTCAGTGTGATGGTCGTGGTCTCGCACGACGACGTACCGTCGTTCCACATCGGGATCGAGTGGGTGGCTGTCTTCGCCTGTCTGGCCATCGTCGCCCGGAAGGGGAATCTCTTCCTCGGCCTCGTCGCGGCGGTCGCCATCGTGGCCATCGCCCGCGCGGCCGGTCTGGCCGCGATCCCGACGTAGCCGGTCGATCCCGCCGGCGACCCCGAAGACGAACCCAGTCGACCGTGAGTCGACAACCAGGAGCCGAAGGCGCCCAGTCGGCCATCCACAGGACGATGCGTCGACCGCCAGGCGACGGACGGTGTCGGGGACCGCGATTCTGCGCAGTGCGTCACTTCGTTGTCGCCTGTGAATCGACGTGGTGGAGACACGCGCACGGGCCGCAGCCGCGGACGTCAGCCGCGGCGTGCCTCGGCTTCGATCTCGATGAGCAGGCTCGGGTCGATGAGGGCGCTCACCTCGACCATCGTCGCCGCCGGTCGGATGCCGCCGAAGACGGCGCCGTGGACCGCGAGGACCTCCGCGGAACGGCCGATGTCGGTCACGAATATCCGGGTCCGGACCACGTCGGAGAGCCCGAAACCGGCCTCGCTGAGTGCCGCTGCGATGATCGCGAGTGCAGCCCGCGCCTGAGCGGCGATGTCACCGGGGTGAAGCGACCGACCGTCGGGGCCGGCGTCGGTCGTGCCGGCGACCCAACACGAATCACCGACGACGATCGCGCGGCTATAGCCCGCGACCGCCTCCCAGGGGCCCCCCGACGAGATCCGCCAGCGTTCGGTCACGCGTCGATCAGTGCCGGGTGCCGGTCCCCCGCATCCTCGCGCCAGGCGAGGATCTCGGGGTCGGCCGCGATCGTCAGCAGCAGGCCCGCGAGGAGCGTCGTGCGCGGCACGACCGACTCGACATCGAGATATTCGGCGGGCGCGTGATCGTTGCCGCCGATCGGGCCGAGGCCGTCGAGGCTCGGGACGCCAAGGCCGGCCGTGGTGTTGGCATCGGACGCGCCACCGGTCGATGCGTCGGCGACGTCGAACCCGAGCGCCTCGGCGACGGCCCGGGTGTGGTCGACCAGCCGCCCGCTCCGCTCGAGCTTCTCCATCGGCCACCAGCGGGCCATCGGCGCGAAATCGACGGTGGTGTCCGGGACCGTGGTCGCCTCGGCGATCCGCCGGATCTCCGCCTCCGCTGTTTCGAGCTCCCCGCGGGTCACCGCGCGGATGTCCACCTCGAGCGTGCAGCGTTCGGCGACGACGTTCGGCCGGGTCCCGCCCGCGATCGCGCCGACGTTGACGGTCACCCCCGGCCAGCGGCCGTTGAGGTCGTGGAGATCCTCGACGATCCGCGCCGCCTCGAGAATCGCGCTCCGTCCCTTCTCGGGTTCGACGCCGGCATGCGCAGCACGCCCGTGGACGGTCAGGCGCAGGTCGAGGATGCCCTTGCGTGCGGACACGATGTCGCCGTTCGCGCGGGCGCACTCGAGCACGAGCGTCACATCCATCCCGGGCGCGATCTCGACGATGTGCGGGGTCGAGGACAGCGAGCCGATCTCCTCGTCGGGGTTGGCGATGAACACGAGCCGCTCGAACGGGAGTCCGCCGCGCTCGGCGACGATCGCCTTGAGGGCGTACAGCCCGGCCAGCAGGCCGGACTTCATGTCGGTGACGCCGGGGCCGTAGGCGATGCCGTCCTCGATCCGGAACGGGCGAGCGGCCGCGGTGCCTGGATCGAAGACCGTGTCCATGTGCCCGATGAGCAGCGCCCGCGGCGCCCCGGCTCGGCCGTGGAACGTCGCGACGACGGTGGCCCCGAGGCGGCCCGAGGGGTCCGGACGCGTCTCGACGCTCGCCCCGAGCTCGGTCAGGAAGTCGGTGACCCAGCGCCCGACGCTGTCGACGCCGGCCGGCGTATAGCTTCCGCAGTCGATGTTGACGAGACGTTCGAGGTCGGTGAGGTAGGCCGGCAGGTCGGCGCCGATGGCGGCCCGCAGGCCGTCGAGCTCGATCGCGGACGGGAGTGGCGGGGTGGCGGTCGTTGCGGTCATGACGCCCAGTCTAGCGGGCGCCCACCAGCGTCAGGACCGGGGTTCGGTGGCTTGCTATCCTGCCCGGACCGTGCGCCTGGTCGAGACTCGCCTGCTCGAAGGTCCCAACGTCTACCGGCTCGAGCCGGTGGTCAAGCTCGAGGTGGCCATCGGGCGGCGGCGGACCTGGTACGGGCAGCGCGATCCGGGCCGACATGCATTGGTCCACCTGGGAGCGGCGGTGCCCGCGCGCGACCGGCCCGACAGTGTTGCTGCGGTCGTCGCCTGGGTCCGTCGACTGCGCGCCGACCACGGCGAGGGTCGGGGTGGGCTGACGGTCCATCGCTCGTCGGATCCCGGGCACTGGATCGTGACGTTCCCGTGGGTCGGCGCCGAACGCGCGACGACCCTGACCGATGCCGCGCTCGCGCTCGCCGAGCGCGACGTCTCGCCATCGCGGACGGCGCACCTGACGGGAACCCAGGACCGCCTCCTCGCGCGCTGGACCGAACGCATCGCGGGCGCCCGCGTGACACCGCCCGAATGGATCCGCGACGCCGACCGGCGCGTCCCGGTGGTATCGATCTCCGGGACCAATGGCAAGAGCACGGTCACCCGGCTCATCACCCACGTCCTCATCCTCGCGGGGCGGCACGTCGGGACGACCACGTCGGACGGCGTGCTCGTGGATGAGCGGATGGTGGATCCGGGCGACTGGACCGGGCCCGGCGGCGCGCATCAGATCCTCGCCCGGCACGACGTCGACGTCGCGGTCCTGGAGACCGCCCGTGGCGGGATCGTCCTGCGCGGTGTCGGCTACGAGTCGAATGAGGCCAGCGTCCTGACCAACGTCTCGTCGGACCACCTCGACCTGCAGGGCATCCACACCCTCCCCGAACTGGCCGAGGTCAAGTCCACCATCTGCCGGATCACCCGCCCGGACGGCTGGGTGGTACTCAACGCCGACGATCCGCTGGTCGGCGCGGTGTCGCGTCGGGTGAAGGCCAAGGTCGCCTTGTTCACGATGTCGGGCGACGAGTCGGCCGTCGTGCGCCGCCATCGCGAGCGGGGAGGTCGCGCCTACCTCGTCCGCGACGGGGTGATCGTCGAAGCCAACGGGGCGGCCGAGACCGAGATCGTCGAAGTCGCCAGCGTCCCGATCACGATCGGTGGCCTGGCCCGCCACAATGTGGCGAATGCGCTCGCCGCCGCCGGGGGAGCGCGCGGGCTGGGCGCCACCATCGCCCAGGTCCGCGATGGGCTGACGGCTTTCGCGCCGGATGCGTCCAAGTCACCGGGACGGCTCAACCTGTTCCGCCTCGGGGCGCGAGTGGTCATCGTCGACTTCGCCCATAACGAGGCCGGCGTCGGGGCGATCCTCGACGTCGCGGAGGGCATCGCCGCCGGGGCGGCGGGCCGGGCCGCGCCGATCACAGCGATCATCGGCACGGCCGGTGACCGGCCCGACGACACGCTCCGGGGGATCGGCCGCATCGCCGCCGAACGCGCCCAGCGTGTCGTCATCAAGCAGACGCTCAGGTACCTGCGCGGGCGGACGGCGGAGTCGGTCGTCGGCGAGTTGATGGTCGGCATCGTCGCCGGCGGCGGATCGACCGCCGACGTCGCTATCTACGATTCCGAGACCGACGCGCTCCAGGCCGAACTCAATGGGGCTGCCGGGGCCGGCGCTCACGGCGGACGTGGGGATGCGCCGCGCGTCATCGTGCTCATGTGCCACGAGGATCGGCCCGGCGTGTTCGAGTTGCTCGAGAGGCTCGGAGCGCGGCCGGTCGACGTCGCCTCTGAGCTGACGACACTCGTGCCGCGCCTTCAGAATCGTCCGCGGCGGGGATGATTCGCGCTCGGGCGAGGGGCATCATCGCGACGAGAGCGGCCGCACCCGATGATCATGGGGCAGGTCGCGGCCATATGCCTGTCAGCCCTCCGGTGCGACCAGCTCGCCCGGGTCGGCGAAGGCCGTCCCGCCGCGCGATGTCCCGGCGGCGGCCATCGCCTCGCGGTAGACCGCGATCGCGTCATCGACGCAGCACACGACGAGGTCGCCCGGGATCGCCCGCCGCAGGGCCGCCCGGACCGCGGGCATCTCCTCGAGCACCTTCTCCGCCCGCCCGGTGCGGGCTGTCCCTGCCGCCTTCGCCTCGCGGACACCCTCGATGACATTGGTCGCGGTTTCGCCCGGGGGGCGCCCGCGCAGGTTCTTGTCCTCGCGGACGATGATCTCGTCGAATGCACCCGCCGCGATCGCCCCGTACTGGCGCTGGTCCTCGTCGCGCCGGTCGCCCGGGATGCCGAGGACCCCGATCGCACGCCCGGAGCGGGACCCGGTCGACGCGGCACCCACCCGCCCCGAGCGGGTCGGTGCCTCGACCATCATCCGGTTGACGAAGTCGGCCAGTTGGCGCATCCCGTCCACGTTGTGGCAGTAGTCGATGACGACACGGACGCCACCGACGTCGAGGAGGTTCAGACGACCCGGCGCCTGGAAGAACGACGTCGAGAACGTCCGCAGGCCCTGGCGGATGTCGTGGAGATGCGCGCCAGCGGCCCACGCGGCGGCGGCGGCGGCCAGCGCGTTGGCCACGTTCATCCGGGCGCGGCCGCCGAACGTCGCCGGGATCAAGTGTGTGTACAGGACGGGCATCGTCCGCGACCCGAGACGCAGGACGATCAGCTCGCCTTCCGACGACGTCTCGAGGGTGAAGGCGGCACCGCCTCGGCTGGTGTGCCCATCGACCCGGTCGAAGCCGTCCTCGCCCTTGGCCGTGGCCATGCTGAACAGGACGACCCGCCCGGCGCAGTGGCGGCCCATCCGGTAGACGAGATGATCGTCGGCATTGAGGACCGCGGTCCCCGAACGCGGCACGGCCTCGACCACCACGCCCTTGACGTTGGCCAGCTGGCCGATCGAGTCGATCCCGCCCAGACCGAGGTGATCACCGGTGACGTTGGTCACGACGGCGACGTCGTTGCGGTCGTAGCCGAGGCCCTCGCGCAGGATCCCGCCACGCGCGACCTCGAACACGGCGGTATCCACGGTCGGGTTCTGGAGGACCATCTGGGCCGACTTCGGCCCGGACATGTCGCCTTTCTTGATGAGCCGGCCGTCGACCACGATGCCGTCGGTCGAGGTCATCCCGACCCGCCGACCCATCAGCTTCAGGATGTGGGAGATCATCCGGACCGTCGTGGTCTTGCCGTTCGTGCCGGTCACGGCGACGATCGGGATGCGCGCGCCGGAGCCCGCCGGAAAGAGCGAATCGATGACCGGCCGGGCGACGTACTGCGGCTCCCCTTCGGTCGGGTGGGTGTGCATCCGGAAGCCAGGCGCCGCGTTGACCTCCACGATGGCACCGCCGGTCTCGCGCACGGGTGTCGCGATGTCGGGGCAGATGAAGTCGATGCCGGCGACATCGAGCCCGACGATCTGGGCTGCGGTCTCGGCGATCTCGACGTTGTCGGGGTGCGCCTCGATGGTCCGGTCGATGGACGTCCCGCCTGTCGACATGTTGCCGGTCAGGGCGAGCTTGACCCAGGTCCCTTCGGGCAGGACGTCGTCCATCCCGAAGCCCTGGTTTCGGACGAGTTCCTCGGCAGCCTCGTCCACCCTGATCCGGGTGAGGACCTTCTCGTGCCCGATGCCGCGCCGGGGGTCGCTGTTGGCGACGTCCACGAGCTCCCGGACGGTGTGCTCGCCGTCGCCGGTCACCGACGCCGGGACGCGCTCGGCGATCGCGGCGACCTTGCCACCGATGACGAGGCAGCGGTAGTCGTTCCCGGCCACGTATGTCTCGACGACGACATCGCCGGCACGGCTCTGGGCGAGCGCCCCGTGGAATGCCGCCCGGACCGCTTCGTCGGAGCGCAGGTCGAGATGGACGCCGCGACCGTGGTTCCCGTCGAGCGGCTTGACCACGCATGGGTAGCCGAGCCGCCTGGCGGCGGCCGACGCGCCGTCCTCGCTGTCCACGACGTCCGCGCGCGGCACCGGCAGACCGGCCGAGTCGAGCAGCTTGTTGGTCAGGCTCTTGTCCGACGCAACGTCCACGCCGATGGCGGAGGTCAGCGAGGTCATGGTCGCCCGGATCCGCTGCTGGTGGACGCCGTGCCCGAACTGGACGAGCGAGTGGCGATCGAGCCGAAAGAACGGGATGTCGCGACTGACCGCCTCGTCGATGAGCGCCTGGGTGGACGGTCCGAAAGCCTGCCGCTCGGCGAGGCGGATGAGCCGCTCGAGCTCGGGCGCGAAGTCGAAGAAGACGGCCGGATCGTCGGGCGCGACAAGGTGGTTGACCAGGGCGACAGCCATCCGGCCCGCTTCGAGCCCGACCGCTTCCTCGCGATACTCGAAGATGCAGTTGTAGCGGCCGACCCCACCCGCGGCACGCGTCTTGCCGTGACGGACGTCCGTGCCGGCCAGGTTCTGGAATTCGAGCGCGATGTGCTCGGCGATGTGGCCGGCCCAGGTGCCCTCACGGAGCCGGGTGATGAAACCGCCGCGACGACCGAGGGAACAGGCGTGGTCCTCGAGCGTCGGCAGGAGCGCGGTGAGCGCCTCGGTGAAGTCCGGGATGAGGTTGGACGGGTACTGCTCAAGGACGCCAAGATCGACCAGCAGGCGGATGACCGGCTCGCGCGCCCAGTAGTTCGGGCCGCGCAGCACGCGCGTCTCGAGGACCCGCAGGGTCGGTGCCGGGCCGGACATCGGGACCGCATCCGTGCGGCGGCTCCCGCGCTTCGGGCGGGATGCGGCCGTGCTGCGGGCCACGGTGTCAGCCACGGGACTCCTCCTCTGGCGATGATCGCCGACGACGGGCGCTAGCTCGACGCGGCCTCGGCGTCGGGCAGGGCACGCAGGCTCGGGGTCGCGACGCGCTCGCGACGGCGAAGATCGAATCGATAGCCGGACGGCAGTGAATGGAGGACGACGCCGCTGATCATCAGCGGGCGGTGGCCGTGCACTTCCCAGGCGTCGGTCTCGGAGCGCGAGCCGTCGACGACGGTGATCGAACCGCGCCCGATGACCTCCATGATGTGGTCGGGCCCGACGACGCCGGCAGTGTCCTCGTCCACGCCCAGGCCGAGCAGGCTGGGGTTCTGAGCGATGAGGCTGAGCAGCCGCCCGAGACGGTTCCGCTGCTGGAAGTGCTGGTCGATGATCACCCCGGGCAGGACGCCGAGGCCCGCGGCGATCTGGGCCATCCGATGCTTCGGGGTCGCCCCGGACGCACCGAACGCGATCATATGGCTCGACATCGCGGACGCGCCGGCGGATGTCCCGGCGATGACCGCTCCGTCCTGGAAGCGCTCGAAGATGGCATCGGCGAGGCGTGTGCCGCCGATCGTCGACGATAGCCGGAGCTGGTTGCCGCCGGTCAGGAAGACGCCGGTCGCATCGCGCACCGCCAGCATGGCCGCCTCGTCGTTGGCCTGCGGACGGGTCACCGCGTGAAGAGGGCGGACCCGCTTGACTCCGAGTTCCCCGAACACCGCGCGGTACCGTTCACCCGCCTCGAGACCCATCGAGGACGCGGTGCTGATGACCGCGATGGTCGCCGCCTCGCCACCCGCGAGCGCGACGAATCGGCTCAGGATGACGCGGTCGCGGACCTTGTCCTCCGCACCGCCGATGATGATGACGGTTCCATCGGCCACAGACTATGCAGTTCTCCCGCTTGGGTGTTTCGAGCAGGATACCGGACGTGGCGCAGCCCCGGTCGGTCCGGGAAGGCCGGCCGCGCCTGACCCTCACCGGACGGAACGATACCGAGCCGACCTACTCGCCGAGTCGGGGAACTCGGCAACATCGCGGACGGGCAGTCGCTGCCAGGCAAGAGCGACCGTCGGCTCACCGACTTCGGACCGCGATCGGAAATCCCGATGAATCGAGGATCGCCGTCGGGGTCGGTCGGGTCGATCCTGACCGCGCAGGACGTCGTGCGAGAATGCAGCGCCATGACCGAGCCCGCCCGACCTCCCGGCCTGCAGCCCGTCCCGGGCTCGGCACGCGGACGCGGGAGGATCATCGTGGACCTGTCCGACGTGGTCGATCGCGGGACGCGCCGACGCGCCGGCGTCTTCCGGCGAGCCCTGCGACGCGAGGTCTCGCGCCTCCACGACCCGAAGCGGATCGCGGCCATCCTGATCCTCAGCCTGACCTTCGCCGTCATCCTGTCCGGACTCATCGCCCGAGGCGAGGCGGGCGGTGCCGACGCGCGCGCCTACTGGGCCGGCGTCCGGATCTGGCTCAACGGCGGCGACCCATATCACCCGACCGGACCGTTCCTGCCCTACGTCTACGCGCCCTGGATGCTCCCGCTTTTCGCGCCATGGGCGCTCCTGCCATGGGATGTGGCGTGGTTCGTGTGGCGGGTCGGGACCGTCCTGCTGTTGCTCTGGACGATCCATTGGGCGTACCGCCGTCGGCCGCTGACGACAGCGGTGATCATCGCAGTCCTCGCCTTCCCGTTCGGGGCGAACCTCGACACCGGCAACATCAATCTCCAGTTGACGCTGATGCTGTGGGGCGCGCAATTCAGCGGACCTCGGCTGGGAGGTCTGCTGTGGGCCCTCGCGACCTGGATGAAATGGGTCCCGGTCGTGTTCTGGCCGATCCTGCCCGGACGGGCCAAGCAGTGGGGCCTTTTCTGGCTGGCCGTGTCGGTCGGGCTGAGCATCCTCACCCTGCCACTCACGATCATCCAGATGCAGGCGCTGTTCGGATTCGGGGCACGGCCGGTCCGGCTCGACTTCCTCGTCTACATCTGGGCGACCGTGCCGTGGTTCTATCGCAAGGCTGACCCGTTCGACTTCCTGCGGCCGGCCACCTGGCGGCGATGGGCCGGCGAGACCCGGACGCGGCTCCGCCTCGTTCGCGCCTAGGCCACGACCGGGAAGTCCTCGCGACGGCGCTCGTCCACCGGCCGCAGCAGGAGCGCGCCGACGCCCATCAGCCCGACCGCCAGCCACAGCGCGGCTCGCGGTCCGGATGGATCAAGACCCGGCCCACCGACCAGGTCCATCAGCGTCCCGCCCACGGCGATGGCGAGCACCCCTGCGGACGCCGTCGCGACATTCGACAGACCCATGTACCTGCCCGATGAGGCCTTCGGGATGATGTCGGTCATGAGCGCCCAATCGACCGCCAGGAACATCCCGGCCGCGATGCCGTAGAGGAGAGCCCCGACGAACGCGAATGGCAGGCTCGGCGCGCCGGCGACGGTCGCGAGCCCCACGGCACTGACCCCGCAACTCGCCCAGATGACGCGTTTGCGCCCGACCCGATCCGAGATTCGCGCGGCGGGCACGACCGACGCCACCGTTCCGACGGCGACGAGTGCGACGAGCGGGATGAACACGATCCCGGAGTCGTGCTCGTTCAAGCCCATCGTCCGCGCAAGGTAGAACACGGCGAGGCTGGTCAGGACCGACCCGCCCATCAGGATCGCCAGACGCGAGGCCACCAGCCACAGGAAGCTGTGCTCGCGCAGGATGTCGGTACCCCACGCCTCGGCCGCGATTGAGCGCCACGGCCGGCCCTCGCGGGACTTGGGCGACGGTCCTTCGCGGACGCGGATGACGACCGACAGCATGGTCGCAACCTCGAGGAGGCCGAGCGCGATGAGACCGATCTGGTACTGGTGGTAGGCGGATGCCAGCGCACCGATCGCGTAACCGGACACGACGCCGAGGATCTGCATCATCCCGACCAGGGCGCTGGCCGTGCCGACCTGGGCAGCCGGGACGAGGTCGGGCACGTACCCCTGGAACGGTCCCTGGGCGAAGTTGGAGCTGAATTGGAGGAGTGCGATGAACGCGGCGATGGCGATCAGCGTGTTGCTGTAGGCGATCCCGACGAGGAAGACGAGATCCAGGATCGAGCCGATGAAGATGTACGGCTTGCGGCGACCCCACCGGGAGATCGTGTAGTCCGAGATGGAGCCGATCGTCGGCTGGATGACGACGGCGATGATCGCCCCGCTGATCGAGACCAGGAAGAGCGCTCGACCTGCACCGGCCTTGTCGACCAGTCCGGTGAACTCGAGGCGGCTGGCCATGATGTAGCTGAGCCCGGCGAAGATCGACGACAGGCCGAGCCAGTACAGCGAGATCCGGATCAGCTCACGATTCGGCAGTCTCGCCACCGGGCGGCCGTCCGCCCCGGGCGCCGCAGTCGTCGCGTCGATGGCGACAGTCATCGGTTCGCTCCAGTCGGGTGAGGCAGCCGAGGAGATGACGCTCGCCCGTCTCTGCCGTTACCGCCCCCGGTCGCACCATCCTATGCCACGCGCAACGGCCTCCCGTCTCGGTCCAGGCTGACCGTCGTGTGCAACGGCACGAGGCGGCGCTGCGTCCCGCCGGGAGCGACGAACCGGAACAGCGATCGATCGAGCGAATAGATGCCGGTCGAGACGATACCGATGCGCCCGAGCGCGAACGAGAAGACCGGGTTCTCACCGTTGCCCGCGTAGTGGTGGACATCGCCGTCGCGGGTCAGGACCGCGAGATTCGCCTGGCCACCGAACCGGTCGTGGAGCGCCGCCAGCACGTGCGCCGCAGGCTCCTCGGGGCGCCAGGCGTCCTCGAGCCAGCGGGCACCGACCTCCGTGTCGGCCCGGCCGTGTATCCTGCCCTCTGCCCGATAGGTCGCGCGCAGTCCCTTGTAGTCGCGCAGGTCGCCGTTGTGACTGAACGCGAATCGACCCGCAGGATCGTCGAACGGCTGGGTGTCCGGCAGCGTCAGCGTGGAGAGCCGGGACGGCCGACGGAGGTGGACGAGCGCGGATGTGGTCTCTGTCCGACCGATGCCCTCCCGACCCGGGTCGTCGCGGAAGGCCCGCACGTCCCGGTACGAGCCAAGCCGCCCGTCATCCTCGATCCACGCTGCCCCCCAGCCGAACCCGGCGAGCCCGAACTGTTCGAGCTTCTGGGCGAACTGCCAGAGGTCATCGAGGCGGAAAGGCTCCGCGGCCCGGGCGATGAAGTGCTCACACATGGGGCGCGATGATACGCGGCGCGTTTCGGGTCAGGCAGGCGTGGACTGGCAGACCGGGCACCAGTAGGTGGTCCGCGGCGGATCGACCCCCTGGCGTCGGCTGACGAGTGGGGTCCGGCAGCGACGGCAGGGACGCCCGGTCCGGCCGTAGACGTAGAGCGGACCCGGCGCGCCCCGGTCGCCCCGGGTCGTGACGCGTTCCGGTCCACGGGCCGGCGCGACGTTGGCCACGAGCAAACGGCGGGCGGTCGCCACGAGTCTTGCGAGCGTCTCGTCGTCCACGCGCTCGACCTTCACGAACGGCCACACGCGCTCGATCCAGAGCAATTCGCTCTTGTACACGTTCCCGATACCGGCCAGGGCACGCTGGTCGAGGAGCGCCGCCGCGATCTCGAGGCCCCCTCGGCTGGGGTCACGCAGGCGACGGACCGCCTCATCGGCGTCGAAGTCGGGTGCGAGCAGGTCCGGCCCGAGTGCCCCGAGCGACGGATGGAGTGCCTCGACGCGTTGTTCGAGGAGCTCGACGACCGGGGCATCGAAGCAGACTGCGACGGCACCGGGGACCTCGAGGACGAGCCGCGCACGGGCCGGGGGCCGGCGCCACCGTTCGCCGGGCCGATATCGATGCCACGACCCGTTCATCCGCAGGTGCGTCCTGAGTTCGAGGCCGTTGTCGAACCGAATCAGGAGGTTCTTGCCGAGTGCCTCCACGGCTGTGATCTCCCGACCGACGATCCGGTCGACGTGCGGAACGGCACCCGGGCCGCCGGTCCGTGCCGCGACGACAGTCCGACCGACCAGGTACGGCCGCAGACCCGCAGCGGTCCGGAAGAGGGTGTCGCCCTCGGGCACTCAGATCACAGCCGGGAAGACGGCGACGCCGGCGGCGTGAGCGGCAGTTCGCAGCTGGAGATCCCAGGCGACGATGATGGTCGTGTCTCGGTCCAGCTCAAGGATGGACGCCAGTTGGACGGCGTCGCCGGCGCGCAAACCGAAACTCCCGGCGAGGACCCCTGCCCGTTCTGCGACAGGTTCGTCGAGTTCGACGATCGCATAACCGGTCCACGCCAGATCGAACGACGCCACCGCTCGATCATGCTCGAACGGCGTGAGGCGACCGGCTCGTCGCGCTGCCGCAAGAGCGGCGCGCACCTCGACGTACGTGAACCTGGACGATGCCACGTCGACCCCGGCTCCGATGATGCTTTCGAGCTCGTCTCGCCCGGCTTCGCTCAGGAGATACGCCTTGATGACGGCCGACGTGTCGAGGTAGGCGATCACCGCCCGCGGATCTCGTCCATCAGATCCTGGATGGAACCGTCGTACGCGACATGGGGGATGTCTGCCCACCGAACTCGCGGACCCCTGGGCAGGGTCACCCGCCCCTGAGCCGCGAGTTCCAGAAGTCTTGCCGACCCTGGATCGTCCCGTACAAGCTTGGCGATCGGGCGCCCGTGCTCGGTCACCGTGAAGATCTCGCCCGCCTTGACCCGTTCGAGGTATGCCGACAAGTGATCGCGGAGATCACGGACGCCGACCGGGGTGCCCACGATCGGCGACTTTGTGGCGCTATTTTTGGCGTGTGGCTTGCTCATAGTGGCGAGCATATCATCAGCCGCCTATCTGGCGATCACCGGGCGGTCGGCACGGAGGGCGAGTCCCCGATAGCCGGCGACGAAGCCCGCCTCGAGAAGCCGTGACCGGAACGGCGAGATGCCGACGTCCTCGCCATCGACCTTGCGGATGACGAGCTCGCGAGCGCGCCCATCGTTGACGAGGGCGTGCAGGGCACGGGCCGCAGTGACCGCGACGGCCGGGTCGTCGGCGGCAGGGAGCGTCTGGAGGGTCGACCCTCCACGTTCCAGGTAGAGCGCCGCGACCCCATCCACGAGCACGACATAGGCACCGGCCGCGCGCTGCAGGGGTCGCCGGTCCGTCTCGCCGCGGCGGGGCCACGGCAGCGCCGCGCCGTATGGATTCGCCGGGTCGGCGGCGGCCAGGAGGTGGACCGCCCCCGACGCGCTGGGTTCCGCCGGATCGCGAACTGCACGCAGCCGGTCGAGCGCACCGGCCAGCGCGAACTGTGCGGCGCCGAGCCCATCGACGAAGTATCCGCGCCGGATCCGGCCCGCGTCCTCCATCGCCCGAAGGACCGGGTAGACGGCCGCGAACCCGCCGTCGATCCCCTCGGTCGCGACGGCACCGCGGGTGACCACGCCATGCCGCTCGAGGAGCGCCAGGCTTTGTGCGTGCAACCGTTCCGTGGCTCGCACAGGCGTGCCCGTAGCCTCGGCAACGACCAGCGACCAACGGCCAGCGGCCTCCGGCGGACCCAGCGCGGTCAAGCGGCCCGGGCGCCCTCCGCCACGCCGGGCGCCGCCGCTCCCCGATCGCTTCCAGCGCAGCGCCCGCAGCGGAGAGAACGTGTCGTTCGTCACCTCGCCGGCCCAGACCAGGTCCCACAAGGCGTCGAGGACCTCGCGATCGGACCGTCCGTGCGACGCCATGAACAGTGCCCGGTAGAACGACGCGCCGCGCTCGGCGAGGTGCCCGCGGATCGCGTCGTGGATCGGTGCAGACGGTGCCTCGCCGGCGTCCGGCGACCCGACCGGCCGTAGGATCTCCCGTCCCGGCCGGACCAGCGCGATGCGGCCATCGTCCCGACCAAGGCTCCCCCGCCCCACCCACGTCACCTCGCCGAGAGCACCGAGTTCGTCGAGCAGCCGTGCCTGGTAGCCGGGGATGCGCGCCGGCAGGATGTCCCGCTCGAGGACCGATGCCGGGACCGGCAGTCCGGCCAGTTGCTCGATGACCTCGGCCAGACGTTCGAGCGCCGAGGTCCCGCGCAGCGGCAGCCGCGCCGTCCCGCCCGACCCGACCGGCGCGACACCATGCCACTCCGGCAGGAACCGTGCGAGCGCCGCCGGATCGACCGGTTCGACCTCGCGCCGGAGGCGCGCCAGCGAGCGCCGGCGGAGCAGCCGGAGGACCTCCGGGTCGCACCACTCGCGCTCGGCACCGCCCGGCCGGAACTCGCCGCGCAACAGTGTTCCGGCACCGAGCATCCGTTCCAGCGCATCGCCGACGACACCGACCGGAAGCCCCCACCGACGTGCCGGGTCGGGTGTCAGGAACGGTCCGTGGGTCCGGGCGAACCGTGCCAGCAGGCCGTCCAGCGCCCCGGCAGCCGGACCCAGGAAGGCGGCCGGGATGCCGACCGGCGGCGCGATCCCCACACCGTCGCGGTAGCGGGCGACGTCCTCGACGGCCAGCCAGCGCTCCTCGCCCCCGATCCGCGCCCGGACCGCACGCCGGGCACTGTCCAGCTCGGCGAGCCACGGTCCCGCGGCAGCCAGCTCGCCCTCCGTCCGGGCGGCCACCTCGGCCGTGCTCAGGTCGCCGAGCCGCCGCAGCAGGTCGTGGACGCCATCGAGACCGGTCGCCCGTCGGTCGTCGGTCAGCGCCTGGAGACTCAGCTCCAGGTCGGCCAATGCCTCGGGGTCGAGCAGCTCGCGCAGCTCCTCCTGCCCCAGGAGTTCGCGGAGCAGGTCGCGGTCGAGCGTCAGCGCACCCGCGCGTCGCTCGGCGATCGGGGTATCGCCGTCGTACATGTATGCGGCGACGTAGTCGAACATGAGGCTGCCGGCGAACGGCGACGCTCGGGCGGTCTCGACGCTGTGGATGGCGATCTCGCGGCTGGCGACCCCGGCCAGGATCTCGCGCAGCGCCGGCAGGTCGAAGACGTCCGACAGGCATTCGCGATACGTCTCGACGAGGATCGGGAACGACCCGTAGCGCGACGCGACCGCGAGCAGGTCGGCCGATCGCTGGCGCTGCTGCCACAGCGGAGTCCGGGTCCCGGGACGGCGGCGCGGCAGCAGGAGAGCGCGGGCCGCATTCTCGCGGAACCGGCTGGCGAACAGCGCCGACGTCGCAAGCTGACCGACGACGAGGTCCTCGACCTCATCGGCATCGGGGAAGAGCAGCGCCTCGATGCCGTCGAGCGGCGCGTCGCCCTCGGGCAGCCGGATGGCGATGCCGTCGTCCGACCAGATGGTCTGGACCTCGAGGCCGAGACGTTCGCCGATGCGCGCCTCGAGCGCCAGCGACCAGGGCGCGTGCACCCGGCCGCCGAACGGACTCAGGATGCACAGCCGCCAGTCACCCAGTTCGTCGCGGAACCGCTCGACGACGATGCACTTGTCGGTCGGCAGGACACTCGTCACCTCGCGTTCGTCGTCGAGATAGGCAAGCAGGTTCCGCGCAGCCAGCTCGTCGAGATCGTGCGTTTCACGCAGGCGGGCGTCGGCGACCGCCCGGCCCCTGGCGCCACGTGACAGATCGGCCTCGAGCTCGCCGACGAAGGCGCCCAGCGCGCGCCCGAGTTCGATGGGCCGCCCGACCGCGTCGCCCTTCCAGAACGGCAGCTTACCGGGCACCCCAGGTGCCGGGCTGACAGTGACCCGGTCCGGGCCGATTTCCTCCACCCGCCAGCTGCTCGCGCCCAGGACGATGACGTCACCGTGCATCCCGGCGCGCAACTCGTAGACCATCTCCTCGTCCAGTTCACCGACCCGCCGGCCGGGAGTCCCCGCCTCGCCGACCATGAACACGCCGAACAGCCCACGGTCCGGGATGGTCCCTCCGCTCGTGACCGCCACGACCCGGGCGTCACGCCGCCCTTCGATGGTGTCCGCCACCCGGTCCCAGACGACACGCGGTTTCAGCTCGGCGAATTCGTCCGATGGATACGCGCCGGCAAGCATCCCCAGAACGCCCTCGAGCACTTCGCGGGTGAGCGTCTCGTACGGCAGGGCCCGGTTGGCGAACGCAAGCAGGTCGTCCACCGACCAGCGGTCCATGACGGTCATGGCGACCAGTTGCTGGGCGAGCACATCGAGCGGGTTGCGCGGGATCCGCGTCGTCTCGATGGCGCCTTCGTGCATCCGGCGGGTCACGATCGCGCACTCGAGCAGGTCGCCGCGATACTTCGGGAACATGACGCCCTTGCTGGGCGCCCCGACCTGATGCCCGGCACGTCCGACCCGTTGCAGTCCGCGCGCGACGCTGGTCGGGCTCTCCACCTGGATCACGAGGTCCACGGCGCCCATGTCGATACCCAGCTCGAGGCTGGACGTGGCGACCAGCGCAGGGAGCCGGCCAGCCTTCAGTTCCTCCTCGATCTCGAGCCGCTGCTCGCGGGCGATGCTGCCGTGATGAGCCCGGACGAGCACCTCGCCGGCGAGTTCGTTGAGCCGCTGTGCCAGCCGTTCCGACAGCCGCCGGCTGTTGGTGAACACGATCGTGCTGCGATGGCTGCGGATGAGCTCGAGGATCCGCGGATGGATGGCCGGCCAGATGCTCGTCCGCATGTCCCCGCGACCGGCCGGCCCGCCGGGCTGGTCCTCGAGCGGCAGGACCTCGCCGAGGGCCGACATGTCGTCGACCGGCACGACGACCTCTAGGTCGAGCGGCTTCCGTGCGCCCGCGTCGACGATCGTGACTTCGCGACCCGGACCCGTGCCGCCGAGGAAGCGGGCGATCGTCTCGAGCGGCCGTTGCGTCGCGGACAGGCCGATCCGCCGCATCGGACGCGCCTCGGCCATCTCCGGGTCGCGCAACGCCTCGAGGCGTTCGAGGCTGAGTGCGAGGTGCGCGCCGCGCTTCGAACCGGCGATCGCGTGGATCTCGTCGACGATGACGTACTCGACCGAGCGAAGGACCTCGCGGGCGGCGCTGGTCAGCATCAGGTACAGGGATTCGGGGGTCGTGATCAGGATGTCCGGCGGATGCCGGACGATCCGGCGGCGGTCCTCGGTGGGCGTGTCGCCGGTGCGACTGGCGACGGTGATGTGCGGAGGCGGCTCGCCCAGTCGCTCGGATGCGAGAGCGATCCCGGTCAACGGCGCGCGCAGGTTGCGCTCGATATCGTAGGTCAGCGCCTTGAGCGGCGAGATGTACAGGACGCGGACCGCGCCGGGGGCCTCGCGGGTCGGTGCCGGTCCCGGGTGTGTCGCGAGCCGGTCCAGCGTCCAGAGGAATGCGGCGAGGGTCTTGCCGCTGCCGGTCGGGGCGTGGATGAGCGTGTGGTGGCCACTCGAGATGGCTTCCCAGCCATGTGCCTGTGCCTCGGTCGGCGCTTCGAAACTGGCCCGGAACCAGTCACGGACGGCGGGCGAGAATGGCGCGAGAGGGTCGGAGACGACGATGGGCGCGACCACGGGGCGGTGAGTGTAGCGCGCGCGACACCTTTCGACCAGATGTTCGGTTCTTGATCAGCGTGGCCCGCCGCGAACCACCTCTCGGACCGCATCGACTGTCTTCGCCGCAAGGGCACGGCGGGCCATCTCGCGGCACTCATCGAGCCGCAAGCCCGCGACCGTCGCCCTCACGACCGCGACGGCATTCGGAGCCACGCTCAGGGCGTCGACACCCAGGCCGACCAACAGCGGGACGACCTCGGCGTCTGCGGCGGCCTCGCCGCAGACCGACACGTGACGACCGCGCAGTCGCGCCGCCTCGACGACGCCGGCCACCAATCGCAGCACGGCCGGCTGGAGCGGCGTCGCGAGGTCCGCGAGGGCGGGGTTGGTCCGATCGGCCGCAAGCGTGTACTGGACCAGGTCGTTGGTCCCGATGCTGAAGAAGTCGGCGACCTCGGCCAGCCCGTCGGCCACGATGGCTGCGGCAGGCACCTCGATCATCACCCCGAGGAGGACGGGCGGAGCCGGTCGGTCGAGAGCCGCGACGATCGCATCGAGTCGTGCACGAACGGCCAGCACCTCCTCCACCGTCGAGATCATCGGCAGCATGATCCGGACCTCGGTGCCGCCGGACGACTGGACGAGCGCCCGTAGTTGGTCGTCGAGCAGGGCGGGTCTGGCAATGCCGAGGCGCACCCCGCGAACTCCCAGGGCCGGATTCGCCTCCTGTCGGTCGGTCTGCCACGCCGCCGGCTTGTCCCCGCCGACGTCGAGCGTCCGAAAGACGACGGGCCGCCCGCCCATCGCCACGCTGATGCGGGCATACAGGTTCCGCTGCTCCGCGATCGATGGTGGCGTGCGCCGGCCGAGGAACAGAAGCTCCGTCCGGACAAGGCCGACCCCCGCCGCACCGGCTCGCATCGCGGCCTCCGCCTCGACCACCGAACCGACGTTCGCCAGGATGTCGACGGCGACATCACCCGCCGTTGGTTGCGCGACGACCACCTCCCGGCCCAAAGCCGTGGGGATGGCGGTCAGCGCGGACAGGTCGTCCGAGCCGGGGTGGATCACGAATCGGCCGGCGCGCGGATCGCGCCCATCGATCAGGGCTTCGGTCCCGGAGAGGACCGCCATCGCATCCGGACCGAGTCCCAGGACGAGCGGGATCCCCAGACCTCTCGCGACGATCGAGACGTGACCCGTCGGTGCGCCACCGGCCAGGGCGATCCCAGCGACGAATTCCGGACGGAGGGTCGCCACGGCCGACGGGTCGAGGTCGTCCGCAACGATGATCGCGGGTCGGCCGTCGGCGTGCCACAGGTCCGATCCGCGGCGGCCGTCGAGGATCCCGGCGACGCGCCGGCCGACATCGCGGACGTCGGCCGCCCGGGCGCGAAAGTACTCGTCATCGACGCCCGCCAGCATCGCCGCCTGGTCGTCGGTACTGGCCAGGATCGCATCCACCGCACCCGCCCCCGCATCCACCGCGCGCATGGCGGCATCCACGATGCCCGGGTCGCGGGCGAACAGCGCCTGCGCTTCGAAGATCGCTCCGGTCTCGTCACCCGCCCGCTCCGCGAGCTGGCGCGCCAGGGTCTCGAGCTCCGCGGCGGCTGCCTCGAGGGCTTCCGCGAGACGCGCCCGCTCCCGCTCCGGGGCGCCGACCGGACCCCGAGCCGGCGGCTGCGCGTCGATCGGATCGATCCGCAGGACGAGGCCCGCGCCGGCCCCGGGGGATCCAACGCGTCCGACCAGTGCGACCCGGGTCACGATCATCCGCCTCTGCCGATCGGTCAGGCGGCCGTGACGACATCGGCGAGGGTGCGCAGGAGCAGCGCGGACGAAGTCGCCCCGGGGTCCTGGTGGCCGATGCTCCGTTCACCGAGATATGAGGCACGTCCCTTCGTAGCTAGCATCGGGATCGTCGAAGCCGCGCCGGCGTCGGCGGCGTCGGCCATGGCGTTCACCACGGCCGCGACGTCGCCGCCGGCGGTGTGAGCAGCTCGGCCGGCCATTAGGGCCGGGATGAGGGCATCGAGCATGGTCTTCTCACCCGTGGTCGCCTTGCCGAGGCCGGCGATCCCGGTGATGGCCGCCTCGAGCCCACCGAGCAGCACCTCGGCCGGCGACAGGCCCGCGTCGGCGGCCAGGATGGCTCCCCCGCCGCGCATGAATGCCGTGCCGTACAGCGGACCTGCTGCGCCCCCGACCGTGCTGATCAACGTGCGGCCCGCCGTCCGCAGGACCGTTCCCGCGAGCGCCCGGTCGCTATCCGCCGCCGGTGTCCCGGCATCGAGTTGGGCGACGATGGCATTGAACCCGCGGTTCATGTTGGTCCCGTGGTCGCCGTCGCCGATCGCCTGGTCGAGCGCGGTCAGCTCGGGCGCAGCCGCATGGATACGCTCGGCACTGCGCCGCAGCCATTGGTCGAGGACATCGAACATCGGGTTGGTCACCTCGGCGGAAGGATCCGAACGGAGTCTAGGGTGGGCGGCCGTCGCTCGCGAGGGATTCGCTCGACGACCGCCCGGGAGTCGGGGGGCCTAGACGCCCCAGCGAAGGGCCGCCGTATGGACCGGAGCGTCCCACAGACCGGTCAATGAGTCGTCGAGACGCAGGAGCGTGACCGAGAAGCCGGCCATCTCCAGGCTCGTGATGTAGTTGCCGACCAGGGAACGCTCGATCGCGATGCCCTGACCGCCAAGGATCTTGGCCACACTGTGGAACGCGATGTACAACTCGATGAGCGGCGTGCCACCCATCCCGTTGACGAACGCAAGAACCTTGTCGCCGCGGCTGAGTCCGAGGTCCGACACGATCGGCGAGACGAGCCATTCGGCCATGTCATCGACCGGCGCGAGCCGCTCGCGACGGCGTCCGGGTTCACCGTGGATCCCGATCCCGACCTCGACCTCGTCGGCACCGAGATCGAACGTCGGCGTGCCGGCGGCCGGCACGACGCACGAGGTCAGGGCTAGGCCCATCGAGCGACCCTGAGCGTTGACCTTGATCGCCGTCGCAGTCACTTCGGACAGCGAGCCTCCGGCCTCGGCATGCGCGCCCGCGATCTTCTCGAGCAGGACGGTCACGCCGACGCCGCGCCGTCCAGCGGTGTAGAGCGAATCCTGGACCGCGACATCGTCGTTGGTGACGACGGTCGAGACCTCGATCTGGCCCGCCACGAGTTCCGCGGCGAGCTGGAAGTTGAGCACGTCGCCGGTGTAGTTCTTGACGATGTGGAGGACGCCGGCGCCGCCGTCCACGGCGCGCGTGGCAGCCTCCATCTGGTCTGGCACGGGTGACGTGAAGACGTGACCCGCAGCGGCAGCGTCGAGCATCCCGGCACCGACGAAGCCGCCGTGGAGCGGTTCGTGTCCGGAGCCGCCACCGGAGATGAGCGCGACCTTGCCGCGTTTCGGTCCGCCGGCACGCAGGACGAGGTTCTGGGCGGTGTCCACCGTGACGATGTCGGGGTGGGCCTCGGCCAGTCCGGCCAGGCTCTCCGGGACGATGTCGTCGAGGTCGTTGTAGAGCTTCTTGACGCGGGTCGGGGCGTTCGTCGCCATGGGATGCCTCCTTGTCGGGGTCTGGGCGGAAACGGGTCGTATCAGGCTTGGGCGGCTTCGCCGTGGCCGGCCTCGGCGACAGCGGCGCCCGGGACCGTCGCGGTCTCGTGATGACCGACGAATTCATAGGTGAAGGCGCCGATCAGCCCACCGACGATCGGCCCGATGATGTAGACGGGCAGTTGCTCCCACTTCGTCGAGGCCCCGATCAGGCTCTGAACGAGGTCCGGCCCGATCTCGCGGGCGGGATTCAGCGCGGCGCCCGTGATCGGCCCGACGAGGATGATCACGCCATAGACGATGAAGCCGATGATGATCCCGGCGAACCCACCCGGGGCGCGGCCGTCGACCGCGGCGCCGAAGACCGTGAACACGAGGATCGCCGTTCCGATGGCCTCGGCCGCGAGCGCGACCGCGATCCCGGACGTATCGGGGTTGTATGTCACCGCGCCCAGGCCGAGCTTGGCCGGGTCGTTGCCGATCAGGATGATGTAGGTGAGGACGGCCCCGAACGTGGCGCCGATCAGCTGGGCGACGATGTAGATGCCCGCGGTCCGCGAGTCGATCTTGCGGGTTGCCAGAAGGGCGATCGTGACAGCCGGGTTGATGTGGCAGCCGCTGATGTGACCGACCGAGTAGACGGCCGCGAAGATCGCGAATGCGAAGGCGAACGAGATCGTCGACAGCTCCGCGCTGCCGAACGGGTTCTTGCCGGTCAGGAAGACCGTCAACGGGACGGAACCCGCGCCGATGAACACGAGGATGGCCGTGCCGATGGCCTCCGCGGTGAACTTCTGTGCCATAGTCGGGGACGACATTCTGAAAACCTCCTCCGTGCGATCAGCCAACCTGGCCGACATAGGGCGACAATTCCGCCGACAGCGTCGACAGGGCGGCGTCCGCGTCTGGACCGACGGCCGACAGGGTGATCTCGGACGACGGGCGGATCGTCAGACCGAGCAGGGCGATGAGGCTCTTGGCGTCCGCTTCACGGTCGCCGTAGCGGATCACGATCCGGCTCTCGAACCGTGCGGCGGCCTGGACGAACCGGGCCGCCGGACGAGCGTGCAGGCCGGACGGATCGGCCACCATCAGGGTCAGTTCGGGCATCGGTCAGGCCCTCGGGATCTTGGTCATCGTGGAGGCCGATGCGGCGGTGGCCTCGACCTCGTCGAGTCCGGCGCCGATGCTTGCCTGGACCGCCGCGAGGATGGCCCCCTCCACGAGTGGCGCCTCGCTGATGCGGACCCGGTCCCGTGCCGATGGCTCGAGATCCTCGAGCGCGAGCTCCAGACTGAGCGCTGCGCTACCGAGGTCGAACAGGACGACGACGCCGTCTGTACTGGCCTCGAGCGCCAGGCGCAGAGCGGCTTCGATCCGTGGGGCGCTAGTCCCGAGTCGACCATCCTCGGTCCCGCCCGCGATACCGACCATGACATCGTCGCCGGCGACCTGGCTCACCATGTCGCGCAAACCTTCGACCACGGCACCGCTGTGCGAGATCAGGACCAACCCCACCAAATGCGCCCTCCTTTCAAATCGTCTGGCCGAACCCCGGCGGTGGCCTCAGGTGATGCTCCGCGAGGAGTCGGCAAGAAGCCAGCAAGGAGGCATCAGCAGGCGCGATGAAGTGACATCAGAGTGGCGCGACGGCGTCCGCGACCGTTGCCGGTCGGGTTCCGTGCCGCCTACACTCGGGCGCACCGCAGAACCGCTTGAGGGACGTCGTGCCGTCACCGTCGACCACCGTCGCGCCACCAACCGATCCGGACGCCGTGCCGCGGATCGATGCGCTCGCGTTGCGGGCCGGGCTCGAGCGATGCGGGCGGGTCGTCGCGCGACACGCCTCGATGCTGACCCGGCTCGATACCGTTCTCGGGGACGGCGACCACGGCGACAACCTTGTCATCGGCTTTCGCGCGGTCGACGAGCTGCTGGCCGAACTGCCGGCGGAGACGCCACCCGGCGACCTCCTTCGCGCGGTCGGACACCGGCTGGTGGCCGCGGTCGGTGGCGCATCCGGGCCCCTCTACGGGACCGCCTGCATCGAGGCGGGGTTCGTGGCCGGCGGGCGTCCGTCACTCGACGGCCCGACGATGGCTGCCATGTTTCGCGCGGCGGCCGACGGACTCGCGCGGCGCGGCCGTAGTCAGCCGGGTGACAAGACGATCCTGGACACGCTGTCGCCCACTGCGGCGGCGTTCCAGGCCGCAATCGATGCCGGGGCCGGGGTCGATGTCGCCTGGGCCGCCGCGTGTCAGGCCGGGGCCGGGGGCATGCGCTCGACCCGCGACCTCCTCGCTCGACGTGGATTGGCCATGCGTCTCGGCGATCGGTCGGTGGGCCACCTGGACCCGGGCGCCGTGTCGTGCCTCCTGCTCCTCATCGCTCTGGGAGGCCGATGAACGATCGGGCGAGCCTTCTGGCGAGGATCGCGACCCTCGAACAGGAGAGTCGGCGGGCATTCGAGGACGCACAGCGCGAGGCGGACGCCCTGTTCGCGCAGTACCAGCTCAGCCAGCTCGTGGCCTCGGGCGGGACGCCGGAGAGCCTCGGCCGCTCGGTCGTCCACGAGGCCGTTCGGTTGGCCGCCGTCGACCGCGGGGCGATCTGGCTGGGACGACCGGACGATCCGGGACTGAGCCTGGTGGCGGTTGCCGGCGACGATCCGTCGGCCACGGCTGCCACGGCACCGCCCATGAACCTGATGGCGCTGGACGATGGCCACCGCTGGTGCGCCGGAGTCCCCGGGGCGCGTGCGGTCACCCTCTCCGACGACCGGCCGACGATCCTGCTCGCGCTGTGGTCCAGCGCCGGCCGGACTCCCGATCCCGACGGCGTTCGCGTCGCCCAGCTCGCCCGCCACGAACTGGCCGTCGCGTTTCGGGGAGCGCGGCTGCGCGAAACACTCGAACGGGAACGCGGCGAGTTGACCGCCGTCGTCGATGGCACGGCGGACCTCATCGTCCAGGTCGACGGCGAGCGGCGGGTCGTCCGCCTGAACCCGGCCGGCGAGCGACTGCTGGGCGTTGTGGCGACCGAGGCGCTCGGGCGCACGTGTGACGAGGTCCTCGGCTGCGACGCAGCGGGCGGCCACGGCCCCGGCGCGTGCCCGCTCGCCGAGGTGATGGCATCCGGACGGCCGGTGACCTATCGCGAGACAGCCGTCCGCGGCGCGGACGGTGGCCCGATCACGGTCGCCGGCGGCTACTCCGCGGTGACGATCGGCGCGACCGCGGGCCAGGCGTCGAGCGGTGGCGCGCGAGCGACCGCGATCATCCGGGACATCAGTGCGATCCGTGCCCTCGAGGAATTGCGCGAGGGCTTCGTCGCCACGGTCAGTCACGAGTTGCGGACGCCGCTGTCCCTGATTCGTGGGTACGCCGAGACACTGCTCCACCTCGATCTCGAACCACGTGAACAGCGCGAATACATCGAGCGGATCGACGAGGTGACGGGACGGTTGTCCGCCCTCGTCGGGCAGATCCTCGATGTGACCCATCTGCAGGCCGATCCCCTGATCCTCGAGACAGCTCCGGTCCTGTTCGCCTCTCTAGTGACGCGCTTGCGCGGCGACCTGGCGGCCAGCGGTCGAGCCGACCGGCTCGTGGTGTCGCTCCCCGCCGACCTGCCCGCGATCGAGGTCGATGGCGCGCGAGTCGGACAGATCCTCGAGAACCTGGTCGGAAACGCCTTCAAATACGGGCCACCGTCGGGCATCGTCACGATCTCCGCCGAGGTCGCCGGCGACCGATTGCTTGTCGCCGTCGACGACGAGGGCGTCGGTATCCCGTTGACCGAGCGCCCGTTGGTCACCGAGCCGTTCCATCGGGCCTGGAACGTCCGTGAGTCGCGCATCCCCGGGACCGGCCTCGGCCTGTTCATCTCGCGCCGATTGGTCGAGGTACACGGTGGGCGCCTTCGACTCGAGGACCGGCCCGACGGTCGGGCGGGCACGCGCGTCCGGTTCGATCTCCCGCTTCTGCGGGGGCGCCGGGCCACCGTGAAGGCAGAGGCCCGTGCCTGACAACATCCTGATCGTCGAGGACGAGCCGGATTTCGCCGACCTCGTCAAGCTCTGGATGGGCCGGGCCGGCTACGGGACGGCCGTCGCCCGGACCGGCCCGGATGCCCTTCGTCAGTTCTACGAGCACCACCCGGCCCTGATGATCCTTGACGTGTCGCTGCCCGGTCTCGACGGATGGCAGATCATCGAGCGGGTCCGTGAGTTCAGTCGCATCCCGATCATCCTCGTCACGGCGCGCAGTTCCGAGACCGACAAGATCCGCGGGCTCAAGCTTGGCGCCGACGACTACATCACGAAGCCACTGAGCTTTCCCGAGTTGCTGGCGCGTGTCGAGGCGGCCCTCCGGCGAGCCTCGACGACCAGCCCGGACCGACCGCGCCGCCTCCAGCATCGCGACCTGATCGTGGACCTCGACGATCACCGCGCCCGGGTCGCCGGCGAGGAGGTCCACCTCACCCCGACCGAATTCCGGTTGCTCGCCTACCTGGTCGAGCACGCGGGCCAGCTCGTCACCCACCGCCAGGTGCTGACGGCCGTCTGGGGCTCCGGCTATGACGTGGACGTGCACCTCCTGCGGATGACGATCCGCAACCTGCGGGCGAAGCTCGATGCGGCGGCCCCCAGTCAGTCGTACATCGCGACTGAATACGGCCTCGGCTATCGGCTGACCGGCCCCTCGCACTGACCCGTCCGGGTTAGAGCGGACGACCCAGACCCCTCGCCGGGGCCGTCGCCGGGGCCGTCGCCGGCCCTCGCCGGTCGTCGCCGGCCCTCGCCGGTCGTGCTGCTGACCCACGGTCAACGATTTCGCGCTGGCGACCCGGCCGCCGGCCGTCGGCGGCCGGGCTGCTGACCCACGGTCAACGATTTCGCGCTGGCGACCCGGCCGCCGGTCGTCGCCGGTCGTGCTGCTGACCCACGGTCAACAAACGGATCATGTTGCGCTGTGACGGGACCGCCACCATTGGGAACGTTGACCCAAGGACAGCGGGACGGAGGAAAGAGGCGCGACACCCGACACTGCGGTCGAAAACGTTGACCATGGGACAGCATGTCGGACCTGATAAGCGCGCGTGCAGACGCACACGCCATCCTCGGCGGCATGCGCATCGAGCGTCGTATCGCCACTCCCCGTCGATCCGAACGAACGTCGACCGGACGCCTCTGTCGCGAGATCCGCGTGTCGATCGGTCACGAGATCAGGCGGCTGCGACTCGACGTGGGCTTGTCCCAACGCGAACTCGCCGAACGCGCTGGCATCGACAACGGGTTCTTGTCGTTGATCGAGCGCGCGCTCCGTGAGCCGAGCCTGACGGTCCTCGTCGCGATCGCCGCAGCGCTCGGTGGATCCATCAACATCCGGCTCTATCCGGGCACTGGCCCGAGGCTCCGCGACCCGATCCAAGCTCGGATCACCGAGGCGCTCATCAAGCTCCTCCACCCTCGATGGACTCGCATGATCGAGGTGCCCGTCCACCGGCCGGCTCGCGGTGTGATCGACCTTGTCGCGCATGACGAGGCCGCCGGGATCATCGTCGCAACGGAGGTCCAGTCAGAGCTGCGCCGGCTCGAGCAGCAGATCCGCTGGTCGAACGAGAAGGCCGAATCACTGCCCTCTGCGGATCTCTGGCGCTTCGTCGAAGGAGCGCCTCGCATCGATCGGCTGCTCGTCCTTCGCTCGACACGGACGAACCGCGACCTCGTCAACAGATTCCGAGCCACGATCGAGACCGCATATCCGGCTTCCCCAACGGACGCCTACCGCGCCCTCACGACTCCCGACGCCCCATGGCCCGGCGCCGCGCTCATCTGGGCGAGCCTCGATAGTGTCGAAGCGCGCATCCTCGACCGCCCGCCCCGCTCGGTCGCCTGAGGCGGTCGTGCCGCACCGTTGCACGATCCCGTGGCACGGGTCGAACGAGCCAAACGTCCCGTGCGGGGGGCCACATGGCCATTCCTGTCACTTGTGCAGTGGGGTTCAATGACGACAGGTCCGATGCCCCACCGGATTGGCAGGGCGTAGATGGATGGAAGGAAAGGGAAGGGAATACGATGACGAACAAGCGAAGTATCGCGGGGGTCCTCGGAGGGATCGCAGCGATCACGCTGTTCCTCCTGGTCAACCCATGGATCGTCATGGAGGCGAACAGCGCCACCACCGACGTCGTCACGGTCACATTCTGGGTGTCGTTCCTGGCGCTCCTTGTCGTGCTCTTCGAGATGCGCAAGGAGCCGGGCGGCGAGACGATCGAGATCGAAGGCCCGGCGTTCACCCGGTTCCTGTTCGGAAACTCGCGCGCAGGCCTGTTCTGGCTGCCGATCCGACTGTTCGTCGGGTTCACGTGGTTGGAGGCCGGCTACCACAAGTTCAGCGGCAAGGGTTGGATGGACGGCGGCGCAGCGCTGCAGGGCTATTGGCAGCACGCGGTGGCCGTTCCGGCCGCCGGCACCGGCAGCCCGGCGATCACCTACGACTGGTATCGCACCTTCCTCCAGACCCTCCTCGACAACAACGCCTACACCTGGTTCGCACCGCTCATCGTCTTCGGTGAGATGGCGGTCGGGATTGGCCTGCTCCTGGGCGTGCTGACCGGCTTCGCGGCCTTCTTCGGGGCCCTCATGAACATGTCGTTCCTGCTCGCGGGCTCGGCATCGGTCAACCCGGTCCTGTTCACTCTCGCCGTCGGGCTGATGCTCGGCTGGAAGGTCGCAGGCTACTACGGCGTCGACCGCTACCTCCTCCCGATGCTCGGCACCCCGTGGCGTCGCGGACCGATCCCGACCGGGAGCGGGCCGCAACCGGCGGGCGCACCAGTCACCACGTAACCCTGATCGCTGCGGCGCCACCGGCGCCCAAACGATCCAAGAAGCCCCCGGGCCGTCGCAGGACGACCCGGGGGTGTTCGTGTGCGTAAGGCAATCAGCGGCGATCGCCGCCGAGGATCCGGGTCGCCTCGTCGGCCGCCGACCGCTCGTCATCGGTCATGAGCGCGAGGCGGTCGTGGCTCGAGTGGTGGGCGTAACCGTCGAGTCGCCGACGGAGGTCCTCGAATCTCGCCAACTGGCGCTGGGCGACCGCGTCGAACCCGGCCCGGGACCCCGCTCTCTCCACGAACCGCAGGAGGTCATCGAGGCAGAACGGCGTGGCGCCCAGGATCTCGGCCCACGCCGCGTCACCGGAGCGGTCCGCGAACCGGGCGAGCGCCGTCTCGACAGCCGTGGCGCCTTGAGCGCAGGCGACGCACGGTGGACGCCGCCGGGCGGGCGACTGTCGCACGCGCATGCGCCGACGACCCAGCGCGACCGCACCTCGAAGGACCTCGATCCGCCGGTCGATCACGGCACTCAGCAGCATCGACGATCCGAGGATGCCACCAGTCTCGCGTCGGTCGGTCGGGACGAGTTCGGCAACATGGCGCGCGCAGAATCCCTGTGTGCGCTCGAGATCCGCCCGGAACCCGATGTCGAGGACGCGCTCGTTGATGATCGCATCCATGGTCGCCTTCTCGGACCGCGCCCGAACGACACACAGCGGACACCCGCCGGCGCGCATCGCTTCCAGCAGACGAGCATCGACGATGTCGCTGGCACCGGGTGCTGACGCGCTCACCGGTCCCCGGCCGAACGATGCAGGACGGCGGCGAAGGCGGCCGGGTCGGCGGAACGGACGGGCGTGGCGGCGGGGGTGACATCGAAACCGCCTTTCCCCAGGAGCCGGCGCGCGATGTCACGCCGCAGGCCACCATCGAGCGGGTCGAGCGGGTCGCGCTCGGCGACCGTCACTTCGGTGGCGAGCCCGCCATCGCCCGGGTCATGGACCTCGACGTGGGTCGCCAGCAAGGCTCCTGCGAGTCCGCGCCGCCGCCAGTCCGACGCGACCCCGAGCGCGAGCAGGTCGGAACGCGCAAGTCCATCGGCGGGCCGCGACAGTACGGCGCCCACCACGGTCGCCCCGGCGAGCGCGACCGTCGCACGGAGACCATCCTGCAGGCCGGCGGCGACCAGGGCGTGTCCATCGGCCGCAGATGCCGGGGCGATCACGCCGGGCGCCAGGGTCAGCGCGTCCCACGCTGCCGCATCGACCGAGGCGACGATCGTCGGCGCACCCCCACTGGCCGCGGCCGAGCCGGCCTCCCCGCCCGGCGATCCGGCGCCGAGCGGATCCCACCACCCGCGATCGTGCGCCTCCCGCACCAGCCTCGGCACGACGAGCCGGCGAACCAGCGCGGTCGTCTCCTTCGAATGCGTCTCGGCCGCCATCTGCGAGGCGTCGAGCAGCGCCCCGGCATTCGGGGAGTCCTCGAAGCGCTCGGGGAGTGGCGATTGCCCGTAGCGCGCCCCGTCCGCCGCCCACCGTTCGCGCCAGGCAACGGGCAAGGCGTCCGGGACCTCGCGGTGAGCGCCGGCCAGCCAGACGAGGCTCCACATCCGCGGCACGACCCGGTAGACGTCGTACCCGCCACCGCCCGTCGCCAGCCAGCGACCACCGGCGAACCGGTGCGCGACGGCGTCCACGACCCGCGCCGCCTCGCCCATCGCGGTCGTCGTCACGCGCAGATGCGCGAGTGGGTCCCAGGCATGTGAATCGGCGCCGTGCTGCGACACGATCAGGTCCGGCCCGAACGCGGCGGCCACCTCGGGGAGCAGCCCGCGGACAGCGGCGAGCCATGCGCCCTCCCCGGTCTCGGGCTCCAGTGGCACGTTCACGGACGTCCCGGCCGCGATCCTCTCGCCGAGCTCCCCCACTCCGCCCGTCCCCGGGAACAGATACCGGCCGGTCTCATGGATGGACAGCGTCAGTACCCCGGGATCCGTCCAGTGGATGGCCTGGACCCCGTCGCCGTGGTGGACGTCGAGGTCCACATACAGCACGCGCAACCCCTCGTGGCGAGCCCGCGCGATCGCGAGTGCGGGGTCGTTGTAGATGCAGAAGCCCGACGCGCGGCCCGGCATCGCGTGGTGCAGTCCTCCCCCCGGGTGGAAGGCGTGGTCGAGCTGGCCGCGGATGATCGCCTCGAGAGCCAGCACCGAACCGCCGGCGACGGCCGCCGCCGCCTCGTGCATCCCACGGAATGGCGGGACGTCGCCACCTTCGGCGATGCCGGCTTCGGGCATACCGAACGGGTCGCGCGAGAAGCCACGCACGATCTCGAGGTAGCGCCGGCTGTGGCACCACAGCAGTTCGTCATCGGGCGCGGGCTCAGGCGCGAGGCCCGGTTCGGCTCCGACGGCGCGGAGCAGCTCGATGCCCGGTGCGAACCGGCGCGGCGTCAGCGGGTGCCCCGGACCGAAGTCATACGAGGCGGAGCGGGGCCCGTGAACCAAGAGCATCGTCGATGGCACGATACCGGCGATGGAACCCGTCCACACCACGCCCCTGCTCGACGCGGTCGCCCGACGGCCACGCTGACCCGGCGCGCTGTACCATCGACGCATGGACCTGCTGATCATCCTGATCGTCGTGCTCGTGGTCGTGGTCATGATCCGTGGCCCCAAGACGCTCCCCAAGTGGGGCGCGGCCATCGGCAAGGGCGTCCGCGGAGCGAAGGAAGAGGCGGGCAAGGCCCAGGCGGAGATCCAGGCGCGCGCGTCGGGCGAGTCCACGGACGCCGGCGGCGACCGACCGACCTAGAGCCAGGCGTGACCCAGGACGACCTCGACGCACTCATTCGCCGCCCAGATCCGGGTCCCCACCGGACGACCATCGAGCTCGACGGGGCCGCGGTCGAAACCCTGGCCGACCTGCCGCCGCGCCGCGACCGCCTGCTGTTCATCGGACTCAACCCGTCGCCGGTGAGCGTGTCCGCGGGCCACTACCACCAGGGCCGACTCGGTCAGACGTTCTGGAAGCGCCTGATGACGGCCCGGATCATCCCGGCCGGCGCTCCCATCGAGACCGCCGATGACGCCTTGATGGCCGCCGGCCACGGCATCACCGACCTGGTCAAGCTGCCGACCGCACGCGACGAGGCGACCGACGCGGCGCTCACGGCCGGCGTGGGTCCGCTCTGGCAGAAGATCGCCATCTGGCGGCCGGCCGCGGTCGTGTTCATCTACAAGCGCGCGGCGACCATCTGCGCAGGCCGGCCGTTGCCCGAACCATGGGGACAGCTTCCCGAGGTTGCACTGGCCGGACGCCCGTGCTTCCTGATGCCCGGCCCGTACGCACCGGTCGAGCAGGTCGACGAGGGCCTCAACTTCCTGCGCAACCTGGCGGCGGCGCTGCCGGCCGAGCGGGACGACAACTAGCCCGCGGAATCCGCGTCCTCCTCGTCGTCGTCGTCGAAGTCGTCATCGTCGAGAGCGTCGTCGTCGAAGTCGTCATCGAGGTCCGTGTCGTCGACTTCGTCGATCGCCGGCAACCCGACCGCGAACGCCGCCAGCAGCGCCAGATGCCCACCGGCGTAGAGGATGACGATGACGTAGCCGAGACCCGTCCCGATCGCATTGTTCGGGACATCGATCAGCTGACTCAGGTTCACGAGGGCAAGTGCCAGCAGCACGAACGCCGTCGCGATCGACGCGAGCCCCCACCCGGAACGCGGATCCTCGCCGGCCAGCCAGCCACGGGTCGCGACCGATGCGAGCCAGGCCCACATCACGATCCGCAGGACCCCGAGGACGACCGACGACGCGAGGTAGATGATGAGAGTCGGGCTCATCGGCGTGTCGCCGAACGGGATCCGCGAGACGGCGAGCACGCCGACCACCGTCCCGAAGACGGTCGCCACCGGGACGAACCAGCCCGTCGTCCAGCGCGAACCGCCCTCGTAACGCCGCGCCATGGATAGGCCGACGGCGATGTAGCCAAGCCCGAACGCAGCGACGAGGCTGATCAGGGCGCTGTACGCGGTCGCCAGCGGGACAAGGAACGGCAGATCCGGGCTCGCCGGCGTTTGCGTCTCGAAGAAACCCTGGAGGGGGTCGGCGAGGATCAGCAGGCCCTGGACCGCGGCATACAGGATCGTCCCGAACAGCAGCGTCCGGGCGTGCGACCAGGCGTCGGGATGGCGGGCGAGAACAGCCGCCGGGAGCAAGATCGCCGTCGCGGAGGGCACGGCCTGGAGGACGTAGACGACGAAGTCGGCAAGCGAGGCAGCCGGCTTGACATCGAGGTGCGTCACATACCAGGCGATGTAACCGATCGCGAGGATCACGAAGATCCAGGCCGCCCACGTCCGCGTCACGACGTCGGGCAGATGGGGGCCTCGAGCCTGCTGGGCCGGGTTGACCGTGTCGTCGCTCACCGGGGCAGGTTCGCGGTCGCGAGTCACGGCGTCAAATCCGTGGGTGTCCTGGCAGTCTGAACGCGGCCGGCGCGAGACGGCCCAGGCGCTCGCGCGAGGCCGCGATGGCGATCGGATCCACGGCCCCGACGACCGACCGGGCGCCACGGACGCCGTCAAGGTCGCCGCTGATCACGGAAGTTCCGCCGCCGACGATGAATGCCAGATGGTCGGGTCTCAGCCCCGGGGTCCGGATGACCTGGAGCGCGACGTCAGCGTGATGGATCACCTCGAGGTCGGCGGCTTCCCGGACGACGTACGGCAGCCACCGACCGGCCCCGGTTCCCGCGATGACCGGGATCCCGAGGCGTTCGGCGATCGATTCGGCACCGGCCGCGTGATCCGGGTCCACGTGGCTGAGCGCGATGGCCTCGATGCTGCCGCCGCGTTCGGTCGCAAGGTCGATCGCGCGTTCGAGGGCCGGACCCGTCGGGTCGCCCGGGTCCACGAGCACGAACCGACGGCGGCCTACGAGGTAGGCGCAGACCGGCTGGCCCGCGACGCCACCGCCGGCCGGCATCACGATCCTGGCCACGTCCGCCGAGACCCGCTCCACTCCGACTTCCCCGAGCCGTCCCGGCGAGAGGTGCTCCCGGATCTGCTCGAGCGACGTCACGTGCTGGAGCTGCTGGAGGGTCGTGCTGGTCGGGAGCCACAGGACGAGATGCCCGTCGGCCATCGCCACGAGCGCGTCGATCGGGCGCAGCCACGCGGCACCGACGACCTCGCCACCTTCGAAACTTGGTTCCGCCCCGTCGGGCAGGGCTGCCGCGAAGAAGCGGGTATCGAAGCGGCGCGGGCTGACGACCGGGGTCACCCAGCGCGACAACGGGACGAGCAGGTCGGTCCGCAGGGTCAGGTCGAGATCGATCGCCAGATCCGCCAGCGTCACCTCCCCCCGGAGCAGCGCCGACCGACCCTCGCCGATCCGTGCCGGTGACGCCGCCGTGTCGGCGAGTAGCACCCCGGCCTCCTCGAACAATTCGCGGAGCGCCGCCACGTGCGCGGTGAGAGCGATGCCGGGGGCCAGGTCACCGCCCAGCCCGGCCGCGGCATCCGACGCGCCCAGAACAGAGCGAGCGGCGAGCGCCGGATCCGAATCGGCCGCGTCCACGCGTCCACCCGGGAAGACATGCGCGCCGCCGGCGAAGGCCATCGTCGCCGGTCGGTGCGTGAGCAGGACCTCGAGACCCGCCGAGCCCGGCCGCAACAGCACCACGGTCGCGGCGGGCCGCGGCTGCACCACCTCAGCCGGTGTCACCGTCCGCGCTCGAACCCGATCGTGGAGGCGCGGACGGCGACCCCGCCCAGCCCCGCGTCAGCCACCGGCGCCAACGTCGAGTTGTTCGCGCAGCGCCACCGGATCTGTCACCGGCAACCGGCAGACGAACCCGCGACAGACATATGCGGTGGGCCCGCCGTCGATGGCGACCCGGTCGCGAAGGAGCGGCACGACGCTGGTCGTCGGGTCCTGCGCGACCGAGATGACCTGGTTGGGACGAAACCCTCGCCGGGCCTCGGCGAGCAGCGCCGCTGTCGCCGGGTCGTCCGGCGCGCCGACGATCGCGATCTCGACCACGGGCGCGAGCGCGAGGTCCATCGCCCCGAGCCACTGGGCGAACCCTGTCGGGTAGCGACCGACGAACGGCACGACCACGCGGATCGCCCGCTCAGCGGCATCACGGTACGAGGACTCGCCGGTCCACGCCGCGAGACGCAGAAGGACTCGCGCCCCCATCGCGTTTCCCGACGGCACGGCGTTGTCCTGGACGTCCTTTGGCCGAGTCACGAGCCGCTCGTGGTCATCGGCGGTGTCATGGAAGCCACCGGCCGGATCGGCGAACCGCGCGAGCACGCGATCCACGATCCGGCGGGCGATGTCGAACGATTCCTCGTCGTACGACGTCTCATAGAGTGCAAGGAGGCCATCGGCAAGATGCGCGTAGTCCTCGAGCACGCCCCGCCCGACCGCTCGACCGTCTTTCCAGGACCGGCTGAGCGAGCCGTCGTCGGCGAGCAGCCCGGCCGTGATGGCGCGGGCCGCCCGTACGGCGGCGGCGCGGTAGCGGGCGGCAGCCGCGGGATCGGCCGTGGCGAACGCGACGGCGGCGTCCGAGAACGCCGCGATGGCCAACCCGTTCCAGGCCGCGAGCGCCTTTCCGTCCCGAGCCGGCTGGGGTCGTTCGGTCCGACGGACCATGAGGCGCTCGCGGCCGGTGGCGAGACGCGCCGCGACATCGTCCACGGACAGATCGAACCGCTCGGCCAGTGCCTCATCGGACACGACCCGCGACAGGATCGACACACCCTCCCAGTTGCCCTCGTCCGTCACCCCGTAGGCCGCATCGAACAGTGCGGCGTCCTCGGTCCCAAGGACCTCGCCGATCTCTGGTGCTCGCCATGTGAACGTGAGGCCCTCGATGCCGTCGGTGTCGGCGTCCTGGCTCGCGGCGAACGTGCCGTCGACCGTCGTCAGCTCGCGAAGCATGTAGTCGAGGGTGCCGGTCGCGACCGCGCGATAGCGCGCGTCACCGGTCAGCGTCCAGGCATGCACGTAGACGCGGGCAAGCTGGGCGTTGTCGTAGAGCATCTGCTCGAAATGGGGCACCAGCCAGCGCGCGTCGGTCGAATAGCGATGGAAGCCTCCACCGAGCTGATCGCGCAGACCGCCGTCGGCCATCGCGTCGAGCGATCGGCGGGCCACCAGGAGCGGACCGGGATCGCCGGTCGCCAGGTGGCGTCGGAGCAGGTATTCGATGGTCATCGGCTGCGGGAACTTGGGAGCTCCGCCCCAGCCGCCGTTGGCCCGGTCGAAGGAGGCGTCGATCGCGGCGGTCGCTGCGTCCAGCAGCGCCTGCGTCGGATCGGCCGTCCCGGCCTCGAGACGCGCCCCCTCGACGAGCCCGGCCACGAGCCGACCTCCCGCCGCCTCGACCTCGGTGCGCTGCTCGCGCCACGCGCGATCGACCCCCTCGAGCACCTGCCGGAACGAGGGCATCCCGTGACGGGGCTCGTCCGGGAAGTAGGTTCCGCCGTAGAACGGCCGTCCCTCGGGCGTCAGGAAGACCGACATCGGCCAGCCGCCGCCGCCGGTCATCGACTGGACGGCCGCCATGTAGACCTGGTCGAGGTCGGGGCGCTCCTCACGATCGACCTTGATCGAGATGAATCGCTCATTGAGATAGCGTGCCGTCGGCGCGTGCTCGAACGACTCGCGCTCCATGACGTGACACCAGTGGCACGCCGCATAGCCGATGGACAGGAAGATCGGCCGGTCCAGCAACAGCGCGGCCGCGAGCGCGTCAGAACCCCATGGATACCAGTCGACCGGGTTGCTGGCGTGCTGGAGGAGATACGGGCTGGTCTCTCCGGCCAGGCGGTTGGGCATGACCCGGATGGTACGCGGTGTCGGCGAAGCCACATTTCCCGGTGCACGAGAGCACCGGGAGTGTCACGTAACAGCCAGATAACCGGCCGATCGTATGGTGCAGCCGGATATCGCCGGCCTATCCTTCACCTCCCACGTGGAGCGTGCCCTCTGTCGTGAGACGTTTCAGCGCTGCTCTCATCGCGGCCCTGCTCGCTGTCGGTCTGTTCGCACCGGCATCGTTCGCAGCGTCTCCGGGCACGCCATCCACCGGCAAGACCGTCCCCAAGGTCGTGCTCGTCGTGGGTCCCGCTGGTGCCGCCACCGATGGCTACCGCGCGCAGGCACGTGCTGCGGCCGCCATCGCTCGTCGCTATACCCCGGATGTGGTGGAGCTCTACTCGCCGGAGGCGACGTGGCCGGCGGTCAGGGACGCGCTCCAGGGAGCGTCGCTGGTCGTCTACATGGGCCACGGCAACGGCTGGCCGAGCAAGTACAGCGACGCAATCTACCCGCTGACCCAGGACGGGTTCGGTCTCAATCCGGAGCCGGGCGGCGGCGATTCGACACACCAGTACTTCGGTGAGGGCATCGTCGCATCGCAGGTCCAACTCGCGAAGAACGCGATCGTGCTGCTCAACCACCTGTGCTACGCGAGTGGCCTGTCCGAGCCGGGACTGCCCGAGGGCACGCTCGATCAGGCGCGCCAGCGCGTCGACAACTACGCGGCCGGCTTCGTCAAGGCGGGCGCATCGGCGGTCATCGCCGAGGCGTACCAGAGCCCGTCGTACTTCGTGAAAGCCATCCTCGGTGGCGGCCGATCGATCCAGAATGCCTGGCTGAGCAGCCCCAGCGCGAATGGCCATCGCATCGCCTTCGAGAGTCGGCGGAGCGTCGGCTACGTCGCCCAGATGGATACCGAGACCGTCGCGTCCGGGTTCACGCGCTCGATCGTCATGAAGGCCGGTCTCGCGCCCAAGGACGTCCTGGCCGGTGCCGCCGGATCGGCGTCCGCCGCGTCGTCGCTCCCCGGTGTCGACTTCGGACCATCGCTGTCCGGGACCGGGATCACGCTCGGCACGCCGGCGTTCGCGGCCCTGCCGTCGGCCGGATCGGCGACCACGCTGGACATCCCGTTCACGATAAGGGACCGGAAGCGACTCCCGAAGGGCCTCGAGGCGAGCGTCCGTTGGGATCCGATCGATGTCCCGCTCGCTCCGGTCGTACCCGCCGACGGGGTCGCGGCTCCCGCCCCGGCTCCGGCTCCGGCTTCGGCTCCGCCCGATGGGGCACCTCCGGTCGGCACCCAGGCCGATCCGGTCACCGGACTCACCTCCCCGGTCGGCATCGTCACGCCGTCCGGTGTCATCCCGGATGTCGCACCGCACGCGGACGGCGTCCAGCGGCTCGACGCTCCGGCCGGCACGCCGGCCCTGGTCGTCGCTGAGCGACTCGGCGACGTCGTCTCGCCGGCCGCGGTCATGGTCGCCAAGAAGGCGCTCCGCGTCCCCGTCACGCCGCCGACGACCGCGGGTCGGTATCGCCTAACGGTGACCCTGCACGACCCCAGTGGTGTCGCCTACGACGCGATCACCCAGGCGCTCATCCCGACGCTCATCGTCCGGGTCACCGGCGCATTCGATGGCGATATCCAGGTCGCGACCACAGCTACCCTGCAGGCCGGCGCGGACGTTGCGCTCGGTGTCCGCGTCAGAAACCTCGGCGTCGCGCCATGGGGTTCGGCGGGGATCAAGGCGACGTCGAACCTGTCAGGCTGGGTTCCAGCCAGGATCGCCGAGCTCACGGGCAGCTGGATCCCGCTGGCCGGCGGAGCGTTGCTCCCGGCCGATGGCGCGGACCAGACCGCGAGCGTGGACCTGCCGACCGGACTCGCGCCGGGCCAGTCGTTCGATGCGACCCTCGCGATCAAGGCACCGACCGCGCCGGGCTCGTACCTGCTGCTCCTCGACGTGGTCACCCCGGATGACGGCTCGCTGGTCGCATCCGGAGCGGATCCGACACTCGTCCGGGTGACGGTCACCGCGGCGGTCGCTCCCTGACGACGCGTCGGGCGCTCACTCCCCGAGCGCGGCCTCCAGCCGATCGATGAACGGGATCTGCGACGCCTTGAGCCGGAGCCGCGCCTGCTCGGGATCGAACCAGCCGACGCGGTCGATCTCCGGGAACACCTGGCGCTGTCCCGACCGCGGCGGCCACTCCATCTCGAAGGTGTTCGAGAGCGCCTCGGCCGCGTCCAGGTCGCCTTCGACCGCCCAGGCATGGACGATCTTGCCGCCCTTCTGGACGATCGAGCCGAGCGGGATCGTCGGGGCCGTCGAGTCGATGGGGGTGCCGGTCTCCTCCGCGAACTCGCGCCGAGCCACCATGTCGAGCGGTTCCGCGACGCCGTCGGGCTCACCTTTGGGGATCGTCCAATCGCCCATGTCGCGCTCGATGAAATACGGGCCACCCGGATGTGCGAGGAGCACCTCGAGCTGGCCGTCCCTGAGGCGGCGATACAGCAGGATCCCGGCGCTCGTTCGGTCAGCCATCGTGAGAACGATGGTAGAACCCGCACACCGACTACGCGGGGCGCGCGGCCTCGGAACGCAGCTTTGCGAGGAAGGCCGAGGCGCCCTTGTAGTACGGCCACGTGACTCGGTGCTCATACGGTGCTGGCGCCTCGGACAGCCGCGCTGGACCGATGTGCACCGCGCGACTGCCTGCCGCTGACCGAAGCGCTGCATCGAAGGTCGCGATCGATGCCCCCTCAGAATCCGCGAGAGCCAGATACTCGGCGTCATAGGCAGTGAGGCCATGGCGTTCGGCCAGGTCGATGGTGAGAACCACGAGAGCCCGGTCCAGATCGACCGTCTCGAGTTGCAGATCATCCAGTTCGTGGATCGCCTGCAGGACCCGGGCGCCTTCCCATTTGTGCCGCCCGAGCAACGCGTTCACCGCTTCGAACCAAAATTGACTTGGCACGATGACCCGTCCACCCAGCGTTGTCCATTTCGCGAGGACGAGCGCCGCCTCTTCGGCTTCAGGTTCCTTTCGGAGGATCGACACGGCCACGGAGGCATCGACGACGAGAGCGCTCGTGCTGATCACTCTTCGGGTATCCCGGACTCGCCGACGTGAGCGTTCCGCAGGATTCGCTCTGTGCGCTCTTCGTGGTCCTTGCGAATCCACTCCGCTGTGGTCAACCCATCCGTTGGATCGGGGTGAGTCTTACGCATCTCCTCGCCGAGAGCCATCATCCGATCCATCGCCGCGATCCGTCGAGCAAGCAACTCCTCGCGGTCGGGATCGAGGCGGGCGGCGTCCTCGACAGAGATCAGGTAGGCCAATGGCCGGTGGTCCCGCTCGATGAGGATCCGCTGCCCGGCCGAGGCGGCGTCCAGGATCTCCCCGAGGCGCTTGCGCATATCCATCGCCGAGACGGTTCTCATAGTTGGTCATGATAGTCGCCTATCAGAACCGGTCAAGTCGTAGACACCGGGCGATGCCACCCGACGCGAACGCCGTGCCAGGTTTCCTGCCGAGCACGCACGGGCTCCGCTTCGCCAACAGGTTCCCGCCCGGGCCGACGGTCCGCCTCGGGCCGCTCGACCCGCGCTGGATCGGCATCGGCGACGCGTCGGCGGGGTTGTGCGGCGGGATGAGCTGCTACGTGCGCGAACGGTTCGAGGCCGGACTACCCGTCCTGCCCGACACGGAGCCGCCCGTCAACGGTTCAGCCTTGTTCCGGGCGCTCGTGCGACGACAGGTCCTCTCGCTCGACTGGCTCCGGACGCCGCTTCGATTCTGGATCGCCGGAGCGGTCGGCACGGAACGCGCCGGTCACCGGAGCTGGGACGTCGAATGGCCACATGTCCGGGTCGATATCGATGCCGGACGGCCGTCGATGGTCGGGCTGGTGCGGCACACCGGGCTCAACCCGTTCTCGATGACCCAGAGCCACCAAGTGCTCGCGTTCGCCTACGAGGCGACAGACGACGCAGTGACGCTCCGGATCTACGACCCGAACTGGCCGTCGCGGGACGATGTGACGATCACGCTCGGGATGGGCGGCGATGTTCGCCAGTCGACCGGTGAACCGCTGGCCGGGATCCTCAGCCTCGCCTGACGCGGTGCCGCGCCTGGACGACCGGGTCGACCACCGCGACGAAGAGGGGCACGAGCTCCGGGTCGAACTGCCCTCCGGCCTCTCCCAGGACCTCCAGGAGCGCCGATTCGATCTCAAGCGCCGGTCGGTACGGGCGGTCGTGGATCATCGCGTCGAAGGCGTCCACGAGGCCGACGATGCGGGCGCCGAGCGGGATGGCCTCACCACGTAGCCGGTCCGGGTAGCCGAAGCCGTCCCAACGCTCGTGGTGGTGGCGGACGATCGGGCCGAAGTGGCGCGAGCTCGGAAAGGACCGGCAGATGTTCTCGCCGATGACCGGATGGCGCCGCATCGCCGCGGATTCCTCGTGGGTCAGCGGCCCGGGCTTCAACAGGATCGTCTCCGGGACGCCGATGTTGCCGATGTCGTGGATGAGAGCGCCGAACACGACGCCCTTGGTTTCGGCGGCATCGAGCCCGACGCGGCCGGCCAGTCGATGGGCCAGCCCGGCCATCCCGGGCCAGTCGGTCACGTCGGCATGCAGGTCGGCGTCGCCCGCGCTCGCAACGGTGGCGGTGTCGGTCGCCTGGATCTCGGCGATCGTCCGTCGCATCAGGAGCGCATCGCCGATGACGGCGAGGAGTCGTTCGTCGGCGAACGGCAGCTCCAGGATGTCGTCCGCCCCGGCGCCGATGCCCGCCGCGACCTGGTCGAACGAATCGCGGTCGGCCGGGTCGGTCAGCACGATGACCGGCATGTTCTCGTTGGCCGGATCGGCCCGGATGCGCCGGCAGGTCTCCAT
>Ga0075026_100000021_pt1 | contig 46425 bp, 48 predicted proteins | sample Str012_2_FD_71392 | JGI IMG/M metagenome (GOLD analysis project Ga0075026, IMG submission 71392) | Freshwater sediment microbial communities in response to fracking from Pennsylvania, USA - Straight Creek_MetaG_SC_2012 | ecosystem: Environmental > Aquatic > Freshwater > Creek > Sediment... | reverse complement strand
CCCGCGCGGGCGTTGGCGCTCATCCGGTGTCTTGGTCCCGTCACGTCCCAGACGCGGCGTCATCCGTCGTTGGCGAACACGTTGCGAGCATCGCGGCTTGTCGCCCTGTGGTCGAGAACGAGAGGTCGAACGCCTCCGTCAGCCCATTTGGGAGCGATTCGCCGTCCAACGGTCGACAAGAGCCACCCGCGAGCTCGTTCGGGCTCATTCGACCCATCGTTGTCGACTGTCGGTCGACAGGGTCCACCTTGGCCGTGTCGCGTCGCTGTCGCGACCAGATTCGAGACGCACAGTCGCGCGCGAGCGTCGCTCGAGACTCCGCCGCCGCTGGCGCCACCTGTGCCGACCCGTGCTACACTCCCGCCCGGTCCGGGGCTTGACCCCGAGCCACCAACCAGTCGCCCGCCCCACAAGGTGCGGAGCACACACGCGGACCGTTCCGACCGGGACGGTGTCGGCAGGGCGAGGAGCCCACCGGCCCCCGGCGACGAGGTCCGCGGAGGAAAGAACCGACAGGAGGTCGCGCACGTGCCGTCCGTATCCATGCGCCAGCTGCTCGAGGCCGGTGTCCACTTCGGCCACCAGACCCGCCGCTGGAACCCGAAGATGAAGCCCTTCATCTTCGCCGAGCGCAACGGGATCCATATCATCGACCTGGCCCAGACCGTCCAGCGTCTCGATGTCGCCCTCGAATTCGTCCGCGAGACCGTCGCCCGGGGCGACCAGGTCCTGTTCGTCGGCACCAAGAAGCAGGCCCAGGAGCCGATCGCCCAGGAGGCGACCCGCGCCAACCAGCCCTACGTCAACAAGCGCTGGCTCGGCGGCATGCTCACCAACTTCGTCACCATCAAGAAGCGCATCGGCCTGCTCGAGCAGCTCGAGGCACGTCAGGCCAACGGCGACTTCGAGCGGATGAGCAAGAAGGAAGCCGCCAAGCTGACCGAGGAGATGGTCAAGCTCCAGGGAACGCTGGGCGGCATGCGCAAGATGAAGCGCCTGCCCGGCGCCATCTTCATCGTCGACCCGCATCGCGAGCGGATCGGCGTGACCGAGGCCAACAAGCTCGAGATCCCGGTCGTCGGCACCGGTGACACCAACGTCGATCCGGATGAGCTCGACTTCATCATCCCGGCCAACGACGACGCCATCCGGGCCATCCGGCTCCTGTGCACGCTCGTCGCCGACGCCGCCATCGAAGGTGCCCGCGAGCGCTCCGCACGGAGCGCCACGGAGCCCGAGCAGATCGACGCAATGGCGATGCCCGAGACCGAAGAGGAGTCAGCTGGCGCGACCGACGAGCTCGTGGCAGCCCTTGCCGGCGGTGCGGCGCTGTCGTTCGAGCCCGACGCGGACGATGACGACCTGCTGCCCGGCGACCGCGTCGCCCGGGCGGAAGCGGCAGCCGTCGAGGCCCCACCGGAGGCGTCGCCAGAGGAGATCGCCGCCGAACTCGCCCGTGAAGCGGCCGAGAAGGACGACGAGTCGGCCCCGACGGCCGGCTGACACGGGCCGGCCATCACGGGCCGGCCGCACACGACGACCCACAGCCCCGGCGGTCCGACACGGGACGCCGTGAGACAGGAGAAAGAACAGGCATGGCGGACATCTCGGCGGAGCTCGTCAAGGAACTGCGCGAAGCGACGGGCGCCGGGTTCATGGATTGCAAGCGAGCTCTCGTCGAGGCGGACGGCGATCTCGAGAAGGCGGCCATCATCCTGCGCGAGAGGGGCCTCGCCGCAGCGGCCAAGAAGGCCGGCCGCGACGCCCGCGAGGGCCTCGTCTCGAGCTACATCCACACGGGGGGCCGCGTCGGCGTGCTCATCGAGGTCAACTGCGAGACGGACTTCGTCGCGCGCACCGACGAATTCCAGAAGCTCGTTCGCGACCTTGCCGTCCAGGTCGCGGGTCTGGCTCCGCTGTACGTGGACGCGGACCGGATCCCCGCCGAGGACCTCGCGGCCAAGCATGCCGAGCTCCTGGCCGACGAGTCGGTCCAGAAGAAGCCCGAGACCATCCGTCCCCAGATCGTCGAGGGCCAGCTCAAGAAGTGGTACTCGCAGGTCTGCCTGCTCGATCAGCCCTTCCGTGACGAGGAGCGCACGGTCCGCGACCTGATCACCGAGAAGGTCGCGACCATCGGCGAGAACATCCGCGTCCGCCGTTTCACCCGGTATGCCCTCGGGGAGGAGCTGTGACCGAGCCCGCGACAGGGACCGACGGGACCCTCCGCTACCGTCGCATCCTGCTCAAGCTGTCCGGAGAGGCGCTCCTCGGCGATCGCCAGTACGGCGTGGACCCGGCCGTCTGCGTCTTCATCGCCCGACAGGTCGCCGAGATCCACGGCCTCGGCGTCCAGATCGGGATCGTCGTCGGTGGCGGCAACATCTTCCGAGGGCTGGCGGCCTCGGCTCGCGGGATGGACCGCGCGACCGGCGACTACATCGGGATGCTTGCAACTGTCATGAACGGCCTCGCACTCCAGGACGCCCTTGAGCGTGCCGGCGTGCCGACTCGGGTCATGACGGCCATCGCGATGAACGAGGTCGCCGAACCGTACATCCGGCGCCGCGCGATCCGGCACCTCGAAAAGGGTCGCGTCACGCTGTTCGTCGCCGGCACGGGCAATCCGTACTTCACGACCGACACTGCTGCCGCCTTGCGCGCGGTCGAGATCAACGCCGAGGTCCTCCTCAAGGCGACCAAGGTGGATGGCGTCTACGACAAGGACCCGATGGCGCACAGCGATGCACGGCGCTACGCTCATCTCCATTACGCGGACCTGCTTCGGGACCAGCTCAAGGTCCTCGACGCGACAGCCGTCAGCCTGTGCATGGAGAACGACCTGCCCATCGTCGTCTTCGACCTCAATCGACCGGACAACATCACGCGGGTCGCCGCTGGTGAGCCGGTCGGGACCCTCATCTCGGGCGCCACGGGCGCCACGGCCGACGCCGGAGGTGCACGGACATGAGCACGGAGATCATCACCGACGCCGACCACAAGATGGCGCGCGCGGTGGAGGCGATGGAACGCGATTTCGGGGGCATCCGGACCGGCCGCGCCTCGACGTCGCTCGTCGAGCGGATCCATGTCGAGTACTACGGCACGTCAACGCCGCTCAACCAACTGGCCGGGATCAGCGTGCCGGAGCCACACCAGATCGTCATCCAGCCGTGGGACCGCGGTGTCCTGGGTGCCATCGAGAAGGCGATCACCAAGAGTGATATCGGCCTGATGCCGAACGTGGACGGTACCGTCGTCCGCCTCAACATCCCACCGCTGACCGAGGAACGTCGCAAGGACCTGGTCCGAGTCGTCCACAAGCGGATGGAAGAAGCCAAGGTCGAGATCCGCAACCTGCGTCGCGACGCGGCGGACGCGCTCAAGAAAGAGGAGCGCGATGGGTCTGTCGGTGCGGATGAAGGGCATCGCCAGCTCGAGACGCTCCAGCGCACCACGGACCGTCACATCGGCGACGTCGACCGGCTCGGTGCCGCGAAGGAACAGGAGGTCCTCGAGGTCTAGTGGCCGGAGCACACCTGGCCAGGCCGACCGACGCGCCGCCCTCGGCGCACGAGGGGACGCCCGAGACCCCATTCGTCGCGCCGGACGAACTGCCGCGCCACGTCGCGATCATCATGGATGGCAATCGCCGCTGGGCGCGGCAGCGGGACCTCCCGGAGCTCGACGGTCATGCGGCCGGCGTTGAGGCCATCCGCAATCTGCTGCGTCATGCCGTCACACGCGGCGTTCCAGTCCTGACGCTGTATGCGTTCAGCCGCGAGAACTGGGCGCGCACCGACGAGGAGGTGACGGGGCTGTTCGGATTGCTCGAGGCCGCGATCCGAAGCGAGACCGATGAGCTTCGTGCGGAGGGTGTCCGGATCCGGCTCCTGGGTCGGCTCGACGAGCTTCCCGATGCCACCCGCGCGTCCATCGGCGAGGCGCTCGATGCGACTGCCGATGGCGATCGACTGCTGCTCAACATCGCGTTCAACTACGCCGGGCGGACGGAACTCGTCGATGCGGTCCGGCAGTTGGCCGCAAGCGATATCGCGCCCGAGGAGATCGACGAGGCGGCTATAGGTTCCGCGCTCTACACCGTCGGCCTGCCGGACCCGGATCTCGTCATCCGGACCGGTGGCGAGCAGCGGCTCTCGAATTTCCTGATCTGGCAGTCGGCCTACGCCGAGTTCTACTTCACCGAGACGCTCTGGCCCGACTTCGGACCGGATGCCTTCGACGCCGCGCTCCTCGAGTTCGCCAGCCGCCACCGTCGCTTCGGCCGCTGACCGAACCGGCAACAGAGGGAGGATCATGCGCCAGCGAGCGATCAGTGCCGCCGTGCTCGTTCCCGTCCTGCTCGTCGTGCTCGCGCTCGGCGGCGCGGTCCTCGCGGCCGCCGTGGCGATCATCACCGTGCTGGCCGCCCTGGAAGTCTTCCGGCTTCTCCGGTCGGCCGGCCACGAGGGCTTCGCCGCGCTCGGGATCGTGCTCGCCCTGGTCGTCGTCCTCGACGCCGCTTTCCCGAAGGTGCTCGAGGGGAGCGGCCTGCTTCTCGTGGCCATCGGGATCATCCTGGCGGCCGTCGCGTCGTTCACCAGGATCGACCCGCATGACGGGTTGCAGGCGTGGATGGCGACGGTCTTCGGTGCACTGTATGTCGCGCTCCTGTCGTTCATCATCCGCCTCGGCCAGTCGGCCCCGGTGGTCCCCGGGGATGCTCCGTTGCACGCTCTCGGTGCTGAGCGAGGCTGGATCCTCCTGCTGGTCCTGGCGGTCTGGTCGTACGACACCGGCGCCTACCTCGTCGGCAAGAGCATCGGCAAGCACAAGTTCCTGACTCACATCTCGCCGTCGAAGACGATCGAGGGTCTCGCCGGCGGAGTGATCGCGACGACCGTCGTGATCGCGCTGTTGCTGGTCGGCCTCGGCCAGAACCCGCTCCACGCTCTGGTGCTCGGTCCGCTGACAGCGCTCGCGGCGCAGGCCGGCGACCTCGCTGAGTCGGTCATCAAGCGGGCCGCCGGGGCCAAGGATTCGGGGACACTCATCCCCGGCCATGGCGGGATGCTCGATCGGGTCGATTCGTTCGTGTTCGCGGCACCGGTCGTGACCTTGTATGTCATCGCCCTCATCCGCTGACGCGGCCCCGGGAGGGGAGCGGACTCCGAGGCGGGTCGCCCTCCTCGGTTCCACCGGGTCGATCGGCCGCCAGACCATCGACGTCCTGGCGGCGCATGCCGACGCCTTCCGTGTGGTCGCGCTCGCCGCTGGCTCGAACGCGACCCTTCTGGCCGAGCAGGCGGAGAAATTCAGACCGGCGGCGGTCGCGCTCGGTGACGAGACCGGTCTGCGGGCGATGGACCTGCCGCCCGGCACGGAGCGGATCGCCGGCATGGACGCGCTCGAACGACTCGCGACCCGCGACGACGTCGACCTCGTCATCGTCGGCACGGGCGGTGTCGTCAGCCTGCGGCCGGTCATCGCCGCGCTGCGCGCCGGCAAGGTCGTGGCGACGGCGAACAAGGAGACGCTGGTCGCCGGCGGCCACCTGGTGATGCCAATGGCGCGCGGTCTTGCCTCCGCCGTAGCGGCAACAACGCCGGCGGACGCATACGCCAGCCCGCTCGCCTGGCTGCGACCGATCGACTCGGAGCACTCGGCCATCTGGCAGTGCCTCGTCGGCGAGGCGATGACGAGCGTCGCGGGCCTCCTCCTGACGGCGTCGGGCGGCCCGTTCCTCGATGCGACTCCTGAAGAGATGGCGGCCGTCACCCCCGAGCAGGCCCTCCGTCACCCGATCTGGACGATGGGCGCGAAGATCACCATCGACTCGGCGACGCTCGCCAACAAGGGCCTGGAGGTCATCGAGGCGCACTGGCTGTACGATGTCGGCTACGACGCGATCGAGGTGGTCATCCACCCCCAGAGCGTCGTCCATTCTGCCGTCCGCTTCGTGGATGGCTCGCTGAAAGCCCAGCTGGGCACCCCCGACATGAGACTTCCCATCCAGTACGCATTGACCTACCCAGACCGGCGGCTTTCGTCGGCGGCACCGCCAGACCTCATCGGCGCCGGCCGGCTCGACTTCCGCGCCCCGGACGAGGACCGCTTTCCGGCCCTCCGGATCGCCCGCGAGGCAGGTCGGATGGGCCCGCGGGCCTCTGCCGCGCTCATCGCTGCGGACGACGTCGCGGTCGCGCGTTTCCTCGACGGGACGCTCGGGTTCACCGGCATCCCCGCCCTCCTCGAGGCAGCCGTGGACCGATTCGGCGGCGCCGCCGACCCCCATCCCGATATCGACTCTCTCGTCGCCATCGACGCCGCCGTTCGTGCGGCATTCGCCACCACCCGCTTCGGAGCACCTGTGTGACCGGTTTCCTGCAATCGATCATCACGGTGGTCGTCTTCATCCTCATCCTCGGCGGGCTCGTGGTCATCCACGAACTGGGCCACTTCGTCACCGCCCGGCTGTCGAACGTCAGGGTCCTCGAGTTCGGGATCGGGTTCCCGCCGCGCGCGAGGGTCCTGCGCAACAAGGGCGAGACGCTCTACTCGCTGAACTGGCTCCCGATCGGCGGGTTCGTCAAGCTCGAAGGCGAGGACGGCACCGACGTCGACGATCCCCGCTCGTTCTCCCACCAGGGGCTCCCGAAGAGGCTGACGATCCTCGTCGCGGGTGTGCTGATGAACGTCCTGCTCGCCTTCGTCATCTTCACCGGCATCGCCTGGCTCGCGTCGCCACTGGTCGGCGTCAAGTTCTTCGAGGTGCAGCCGAACTCGCCGGCCGCTGCCGCTGGTCTTCAGCCGGGCGAGGCGATCGTGGCCATCGACGGCGAGCACTACCAGTTCATCACCGGCCCCAATGCCCTGACCGGCCTCCGTGACCGAGCCGGCAAGACCATCGTCCTGACGGTCGCCGGCACGGACGGCGTCCGACGCGACGTGACGGTCACCCTTCGACCCGAGTCCGAGATCGACGCGACCAAGGGTGCACTCGGGATCTCCGGGGCGACCAAGCCGTTCGAGGGGTACTTCTACGGCGCATACACCACGAACGACCTGGTGACCGCCGCTCAGATCGGGGCAAAAGAGACAGTTCGCTGGATGGGACTCATCGTCGGCGGACTGGCGAGCCTTGTCAGCTCGGTGGTGTCCAACCCGACCGGTCCCCCTCCGGTCTCTGGCCCGGTGGGGATCGCGATGCAGATCGGCGACATCCTGTGGAACAACGGCCTGGTCATGACCCTGTACGTGGCCGGCATCCTGTCAGCCAACCTCGCCGTCGTGAATATCCTGCCGTTCCCGCCGCTCGACGGCGGCCGGATGCTGATGATCACTCTCAAGCGGATCTTCGGGGCGCGGATCAGTCTCCGCGCCGAGCAGCTGACCTACGTCGTCGGTTTCGTCTTCCTGTTCGCGTTCATCATCTGGGTGACCGGATTCGACATCATCCGGATCGTCGGCGGGTAGGCACATGGCCTCGCCAGACAGCCTCCGGCCGCGCCGGCGGCCGACCGTCAGCGTCGATGTCGGAGGCGTGCTCGTCGGCTCGGCGCACCCGGTCGTCGTCCAGTCGATGACGAACACGGACACGGCCGACGCGGACGCGACCGCCATCCAGGTCGCCCGTCTCGCCCACACGGGGTCACAGCTCGTGCGCGTCACGGTCAACACGGAGGCCGCCGCCGCCGCCGTTCCGGAGATGGTCCGCAAGGTCCGTGGCCTGGGTGTCGACGTGCCGATCGTCGGCGACTTCCACTACAACGGCCACAAGTTGCTGGCCGACTACCCGGAGACCGCAGAGCTCCTCGCCAAGTACCGGATCAACCCTGGCAACGTTGGCTCCAAGCGGCATGACGAGCACTTCGCGGCGATCATCCGGATCGCCAACGTTTTCGACAAGCCGGTCCGCATCGGCGTCAACTGGGGTTCGCTGGACCAGGCCATCCTGACCGAGCTCATGGACGAGAACGCCGAAGCCGCCGAGCCCGCCGACGCACGCGACGTGATGATCGAGGCGATGCTTCAGTCGGCGATGCGCTCAGCCGAACTCGCCGAAGCGACGGGGATGCCTCACGACCGGATCATCCTGTCGGCCAAGGTATCGGGCGTCCGCGACCTGGTGGACGTCTACCGGCGGCTGGCCGCACGGAGCGACTATCCACTCCACCTCGGCCTGACCGAGGCGGGGATGGGCGACAAAGGCATCATCGCCTCGACCGCCGGGCTGGCGATCCTGCTCAACGAGGGTATCGGCGACACCATCCGTGTCTCGCTCACGCCCGATCCGGGCGCACCGCGCGAACGAGAGGTCGAGGTCGCCCAGCAGGTCCTCCAGTCGATGGGCCTGCGCTCGTTCCTGCCGCAGGTGTCGGCCTGTCCAGGTTGCGGCCGGACGACCTCGACCTTCTTCCAGGAGATGGCCCAGCAGATCCAGGGCTACCTCAAGGACCAGATGCCGATCTGGCGCGAGACGCACCCAGGCGCCGAAGATCTCCGCGTCGCGGTCATGGGCTGCGTCGTGAACGGCCCTGGGGAGAGCAAGCACGCCGACATCGGGATCTCGCTGCCGGGTACCTTCGAGGAACCCGTGGCACCCGTCTTCATCGACGGCCGCCTCGATCGCACATTGCGTGGCGACGGGCTTGTCAGTGAGTTCATCGACATCCTCGAGGACTACGTCGCCCTCCGGTTCCCGGCCCACGCCGTCCCGACCGTCTAGCAGGACCGCGGGCGTCCGGCGCCTCGCCCGGTCGAGACCGTCCACGCTCCCGGGTGTATACTCCGATGCAACTGAACGGCCGCTCCGTGACGTGGGTGACCCCCACGTTTCTTTTTGAGCGTCGCCATGAACAACCTGCACAGCGAACGGAGGTCATCGTGAGTCGAGACTTCGTCGGTGCCCTCCTCCAGCTCAACGCCGAAAAGCAGATCTCGCGCGAACAACTGATCGGCGCCGTCGAGGACGGCATCCAGTCGGCCTATCGTCGAGTCGCCGGTGACGAGGATATCCACGTCCGGATCGATGCCGAGACCGGCAAGATCCGCGTCTTTCGAGCGCGCCGCGTCGTCGGCCAGATCGAGGACGAATTCACCGAGATGACCGTCGACCAGGCCCGGGCCATCCAGCCCGACGCCGACCTCGGCGATCTCGTCGAGACGGAGCAACTCGACGGCGATGTCTTCGGGCGCATCGGCGCCCAGACGGCGAAGCAGATCGTCCTGCAGCGCATCCGCGAGGTCGAGCGCGATCAGGTCTTCGACCAGTTCGCGAGCCGCGAGGGCGAGCTCATGACCGGGACGGTCAACCGGGTCGAACCGCGGGCGATCATCCTCGACGTCGGCAAGAACGTCGAGGCCATCCTCGCGACGACCGAACAGTCGATGCTCGAACACTATCGGATCGGCCAGAACGTCAAGGCGTTCGTGCTGGAGGTGCGTCGCTCGACCAAGGGGCCGCAGATCTTCGTCAGCCGGACCCACAAGGGCTTCCTCAAGCGGCTGTTCGAGCTCGAGGTCCCCGAGATCCACAGCGGCACCGTGGAGATCAAAGCCATCGCCCGGGAGGCCGGCAGCCGCTCCAAGGTGGCCGTCGCGTCGCGTCAGGACGGGCTCGACCCCGTCGGCGCCACCGTCGGTCAGCGCGGTGCGCGCGTCCAGGCGGTCGTCGCCGAACTGTCCGGCGAGAAGATCGACGTCATCCCGTGGAGCGACGACGCAAGCGTCTTCGTGGCCAACGCGCTCAGCCCGGCCCAGGTGATCTCGGTCGATATCGACGAGGAGCATCGCATCGCGAGCGTGACGGTCCCGGAGCGGATGCTGTCGCTGGCGATCGGTCGCGAGGGGCAGAACGCTCGGCTCGCCGCACGTCTCACCGGCTGGCGGATCGATATCCGGAGCGACGTGTCGGTCGCCGAGGCAAAGGCTGCGGCCGCCGACGCCGTGATCGCCACTGCGCCCGCCGAAGCTCGCGAAGCGTCCGAACCGGCGCCTGCCGTCGCCGACGTGGACGAGCAGACCGCGGAACCGGTCGCTAAGCCCAAGCGCGTGACCAGGAAGGCCACTGCTGCCGCAGCGACCAACGACGCCGGCGAAGTCGAGGCCCCCGAGGGGGCTGCCAAGCCCAGGCGAGCCTCGAAGGATATTGCCGCCGCGATACCCACCGAGGAGGTGGCGTCGTAGCCGGGTCGTCCTCGTCCCTTGCGCCGCGCCGGACACCGGATCGGACCTGTGTCGCCTGTCGGACGGTCCGCCCGAAGCGCGAGTTGCAGCGTATCGTTCGAACCCCGAACGGCGAGGTGATCGCCGACGAGACCGGTCGCGCGGCCGGCCGAGGCGCGTACGTCTGCCGGACCGAGGCGTGCCTCGACAAGGCGATCGCCAAGGGCGCCCTCAGCCGTGCCCTCAAGACTCCGCTCCCGCCCGACCTGCGAGCAGCCCTGGCCGGGGGCGCGACGACCCAGACCACACGAACGAATGAGACGATGACGATCGAAGGAGGAATCCGTGGCCAGGAGTAGGAGCGGCACGCGCGGCCGACGCGGCCCCCGCAAGCCGCCGCGTCGCGATGGCGCATTCGGTGGATCCGGCGTCCAGACGCTGGACCCGCGGGAGCGCGGCGCGATCGAGCTGCCCGGCACGATCACGGTCAAGGAACTCGCCGAGTTGCTCGGTGTCAACCCAGCGGACATCATCCGCGAGCTGATCAAGAGCGGCATCTTCGCGACCATCAATCAACTCGTCGACCGCGACACCGCGTCGCTCGTCGCGGGTGAGCTCGGCTTCGAGGTCGCCGAGACCGAGGCCGCCGGGGCGGGTGGCGCGGACGAGGATGAGCAGGCAGGCGAGGCGACCAAGGAAGTCCTCTATGAGGAGGACGATCCGTCGCTGCTCCAGCCGCGCGCTCCCATCGTGACGGTCATGGGTCACGTCGACCACGGCAAGACGAGTCTGCTCGACGCGATCCGCACGACCGAGGTCGCGGCCGGCGAGCGTGGCGGTATCACTCAGCACATCGGTGCCAGCGAGGTGGTCCACGACGGCAAGCGGGTGGTCTTCCTCGACACCCCGGGCCACGAGGCGTTCACCGCCATGCGCGCCCGCGGCGCCAAGGTCACCGACATCGCGGTCGTGGTCGTTGCTGCGGACGATGGGGTGATGCCCCAGACACTCGAGGCCATCAGCCATGCGAAGGCGGCCAAGGTCCCGATCATCATCGCTCTCAACAAGATCGACAAGCCCGACGCGGACCCGGTTCGGGTGAAGACGGAGCTGACCGAGGCCGGGATCGTCGTCGAGGAGTACGGCGGTGACGTGCCGCTCGTGCCGGTCTCGGCCAAGACCCGGATCGGGCTCGACGAGCTGATCGAGATGATCCTGCTCGTGGCCGACCTCCAGGAGCTCAAGGCCAACCCGAAGCGCGACGCGATCGGCACGATCGTCGAGGCCAAGCTCGACAAGGGCCGCGGGCCGGTTGCGACCGCGCTCGTCCAGACCGGCACGCTCAAGGTCGGCGACATCATCGTCGTCGGCGAGACGTTCGGACGCGTCCGCGCGCTCGAGAACGACCAGGGCAAGCGGGTCACCAAGGCCGGACCGTCGAGCGCGGTGGTCATCCTTGGCCTGTCGGACGTGCCGATGGCCGGAGACATCATGCGCGTCGTCGGGGATGAGAAGGAAGCCCGCTCGATGGTCGAGGCGCGCAAGGCCGCGTCGGCCGCGAAGAGCGGGGAGGGGAGTGGCCGCGCCACCCTGGAGGATCTCTACAGCCAGATCCAGGCCGGTCAGGCCAAGGAGTTACGGATCATCCTGAAGTCCGACGTGTCCGGGTCCCTCGGTGCCATCACCCACGCGCTCGAGCAGCTTGACCAGGACGAGATCCGGCTCAATGTCCTCCTGGAGGGCGCCGGCGACATCACCGACAACGACATCATGCTGGCCGCGGCGTCGAATGCCATCGTCGTCGGCTTCAACACCAGGATCACCGAAACCGCCCGTCGCGCCGCCGAGACCGAAGGCGTGGACGTCCGGCTCTACGACATCATCTACAAGTTGACGGACGACGTCGGCGCCGCGCTCAAGGGACTCCTCGAGCCCGAGATCGTCGAGGTCGTCGAGGGTCGAGCGGAGGTCCGCCAGGTCATCCGGGTCGGCAAGAGCACGGTCATCGCCGGGTCGTTCGTCACCGACGGGCGCATCGTCCGGGGCGGCAACGCCCGGGTCTGGCGGAGTTCCAAGGTCATCGCGACGGACCGGATCGAATCGCTCCGCCGGTTCCGCGACGACGTCCGCGAGGTCCAGCAGAACTACGAGTGCGGCATCGGGCTCGCCAACTTCCATGACATCGTGGAGGGTGACGTCATCGAGTGCTTCACGTCCCAGAGCGTCAGCCGAGTCTCGGCCAACTAGCCCGTCGTGAGCCAGAGAACCGAACGAGTCGATGAACTCCTGAGGCAGGAGATCGGGTCGGTCGTGACCCGGGACGTTGCGGATCCGCGCGTCGGGTTCGTCACCATCACCGAGGTCGAGACGACGCCGGACCTTCGGCACGCCAAGGTCTGGGTGAGCGTCATCGGCCAGCCGGCCGAACGCGATGCCGCAGTCGAAGCGCTTCGTCACGCGATGCCGTTCATCCGGCACGAGCTCGGCAAGCGACTCCGCATCAAGCGGATCCCGGACCTGCATGTCCATCTCGACGCCACGGCCGAACGCGGGACACGCATCCTGCAGCTCCTCGCCGAGATCGAATCGGGCGAAAGCCCGGCACCGGACGTGCCGCTGACCGAATCGCTTCCGACCCCCGTACCGCGAGTCCATCGGGCCGAGGATCTCGAGGCCGAACCGCCGTCTGCGGTTCGCCAGCCCGTCGGCGCGCGGCCTCGTTCGCGCCGCACCGGCCACCGTCCGACGACACCCTGCAAGGGATCGAGCAAGGCGCCGCGGAAGGGGTCGCCGTGAGCGTCGCACTCGAGCCGTACTTCGACGCGGTGCCGCAGGTCGTCGTGGACCGCATCAGGTCGGCGCGTCGCGTGCTCGCCCTCAGCCACGAGAACCCCGATGCCGATACCCTCGGAGCGACGCTCGGAGTCGTCCGCCTCGTCGAAGCGATGGGTGGCGTCGCCGATGCCGTATGCACAGACCCGGTCCCGCCGCTGTACGAGTTCATCGCGGGCGTGGATCGCTTCCGGATCGACCCCGACGAGTCGGCGGGGTACGACCTCCTGGTCATCTCCGACTGTGGCTCGCTCGAGCGGATCGGCGACGTCGGCGCGCGTCACGTGGACCTGTTCGAGCGGCTGCCGCGTGTGATCATCGACCACCATGCCTCGAACGATTCCGCCGACCCCGCCGACTGGATCGACCCGCTCGCCGCAGCGACATGCGAGATGGTCACCCTCCTCGCCGGACGGCTCGGCGTCCCGCTCGACACCGATGGCGGTGGACTTGCGGCGGCTCTGATGGCTGGCATCGTCATGGACACCGCGACGTTCGCGCACCCGAACGCGACGCCCCGAACGCTCGTCGTCTCGGCCGCCCTGGTCGAGGCGGGCGCGCCCCTATCCGATATCTCGCGGTGGCTGTATCGAACCAAGCCCGACGCCCAGCTCCGACTGTTCGGGGCCGTGCTCGACCGGCTCGAGACCGCCGGCGACGGCCGAATCGTGTGGTCGAGCCTGACCGATGCCGACATCTCGGCGACCGGCGCCGAACGCGCCCACAGCGAAGGGATCATCGACCTGCTGTCGCAGGCCCAGGACGCCGAAGTGGCGATCCTGTTCAAGCAGTCCGGCAACGCGACCCGGGTCAGCGTCCGGACGAAGCCGGGTGGTGTGGACGCGACCGTCCTGACCGGCACGTTCGGTGGCGGCGGGCACGCTCGCGCCGCCGGGGCGTCGGTGGACGCGCCGCTCGAGGCCGCGAGGCCGCTCGTGCTGGCCGAGGCGATCCGGCTCGTCGCGGCAGTGACGCGCTGAGATGGCCCACTCCTCGCTCGGCCCGGGACTCGACGGCATCCTTGTCGCGGCCAAGCCGGCAGGTCCGACATCGCATGACGTCGTCGCGCTCGTCCGACGCCTTGCCGCGACCAAGCGGGTCGGTCACGGCGGGACGCTCGACCCATTCGCCTCCGGTGTGCTCCCGATCTTCCTCGGCCGTGCGACGCGAGTCGTCGAATACCACCTCGCCGATCGGAAGGCTTACCACGCGACAGTCTGCTTCGGAGCCTCGTCGTCGACCGAGGACCTCGAGGGCGAATTGACGCCGGCCGCCGAAGGAAGCGCGCCGACGCGCGAGACGGTCGAGGCGGCACTCCCCGGACTGACCGGTACGATTTCGCAGCGACCGCCGGCCTACAGCGCGATCAAGATCTCCGGCAAACGTGCGTACGCGATGGCCCGAGCGGGCGAGACGGTCCTGCTTCCCACTCGCGAGGTCACGATCCACGAGCTCGACCTGGTGTCGTGGGATGAGTCGGACCCAGACCGCCCGATAGCCGTCCTCGACATCGTCTGCTCGGCCGGGACGTACATCCGTGCGCTCGGCCGCGACCTCGGTGAGATGGTCGGAAGTGCGGCCTACCTGTGTGCTTTGACGCGGACCGCGTCCGGGCCGTTCACGTTGGACGGCGCGGTGACCCTCGACGACCTCCGGACCGCCGCCGCCGGAAGCCCGGCAGGGTTGACTCCGCTCCTGAAGCCGCTCGACACGGGGCTCGAAGCCTTTCCGATCGTCACGCTGACCGATGACGAGACCGCGGCCGTCGCCCGCGGCCAGTACGTGCGACCGCGAGCCGGCCTGTCCGGCACATCCGAGCGATACCGCCTGCGCGATGCCGCCGGCCAGCTGGTCGCCATCGCCATCGCCGACGGCGAGCGGCTCGCACCGGACAAGGTGTTCGTTGCGCCGAGCCACGCGGCAGCACCCGTCGCCTGACCTGGCGCATGCACGTCGTCCATGGGGTCGCCGAACTTCGGTCGTCGCTCGGGCCCACGTTCATCGTCGTCGGTGTCTTCGACGGGATGCATCTCGGGCATGCGTACCTCCTCGAGCACCTCGTCCGCGAATCGGCCGTCCGTGACGCTCGGCCGACGGTCATCACGTTCGACCACCATCCGGATCAGGTGCTGATGGGAACTGCCCCGGCGCTCCTGCTCGATCCGGACGAACGGCTCGAACGGCTTCAGGCGGCCGGCGTCGACGTCACCGTCGTCCAGCACTTCGACGACGTGTTGCGGCAGACGCCGTATGACGTCTTCGTGGAGCGGATCCGGGCGCGGGTCGAACTCGAGGGTTTCCTGATGACTCCGGACGCCGCCTTCGGGTTCGAACGTCACGGCACGCCGACGACGCTCGCCGAACTGGGGGCGCATGACGGGTTCGATGTCGTCGTGGTCCCGCCGTTCACCATCGGTGGGCAGGAGGTCCGCAGTTCGGCCATCCGCGAGGCGATCGTCCGCGGCGATCTCCGTTCGGCCGCGACGCTGCTGGGTCGACCGGTGACCATCACGGGCGCGACCGATCGGCCGGTCGACGGCCGCACCCGGCTCGACTTCACGTTGCCCATCGCCCTTCCGCCCGATGGCGACTATCCGGTGACGGTGGACGGCGACCCGCTGATGCTCAGGCTCGTCGGAGGCGACGCGTTCCTGCTCGGCGAGCTCTCGGATGGCCGCGTCATGGTCGTCCTCGGCGAGGCCTGACGGTTCACTCAGCCGCCGCCGAGGATCTCTGGTGCGGCATCTGGGTTCTTGGTGGGGCCCGTGCCCTGGCCGACCTTGTCGCCGGCCTCCCAGGCAGGCTCGCCGGTCTTGTGATGCCGCTGGCGGCCGGCCTCACGACGTTCGTGTCGCGACGGACGTGGCTCGATGGGCGCCTTCGATTCCTCGGCCGCCGGCCCCCCGACGAACCAATCCTTGACTCTCGACAGGATCGACATCAGGTCCCAGGCCTCCAGAGCGGTTCGGCGACGTCTCGTTGGTGGTTCTCGTAGCGCGCCATCACGAACAGCGCGTCGGAGAGGCGGTTGAGGTAGGGGAGCACGGTCGCGCCGATCGTCTCGTCGCGGGCCAGGGTCGTGGCCTCGCGTTCGGCCCGGCGGCAGACCGTCCGTGCCACCTGCAGCTGGGCGGCGCCCGGCGAGCCGCCTGGGAGAACGAAGTTCGTCAGCGGCCCGACGACGTCATTGAACTCGTCGATGAGCCGTTCGAGCTTCTGGATGTGACGGGCTTCGACGGTCGGGACGGGATGGCGCGCCTGACTCGTCGCCGGCGTGGCGAGATCCGACCCGAGGTCGAACAGCTCGTTCTGGATGAGTCTCAACTCCGTCGTCAAGCGTTCGCACAGCCCTGTCGCAAGAGCGATCCCGATGTGCGAGTTGAGCTCGTCGACCGTGCCGTAGGCCTCCACCCGCCGGGAGTCCTTCGGGACCCGCTGGCCGCCACCGAGCCCGGTCATCCCCGCGTCGCCGGTCTTGGTGTAGATCCTGTCCAGCTTCGGCATGCGACCATTGTCCCGCAAGGAGGGCCAGCCGATGCGATGGGTCACCCGCGAACACCCGAAGACCGACCGGATCGCCTGCCCGTGGCTGATTCGCAGGTTCATCGATCCAGCGGCAGAGATCGTCTACGTGCCGCGCGATCAAGTGCTTGACGTCGCCGAGCGCGAGGGCGCGATCTCGTTCGATGCGCCTGGCGCGGTGTACACCCATCGAGACGGTATGTGCTCCTTCGAGACGCTGGTCGCGGCCTACGAGATCGACGATCCGGTGATCGCCGTGATGGCCAAGGTAGTCCACGGCGCCGATATCTCCGAGGACGTCGGGATCGCGCCCGAATCCGCCGGTCTCGCGGCGATCGCCGACGGCTTCGCGCTCCTGGGCATCGACGACCAACGGCAACTCGCCCTGGAGTTGCCCGTCTACGACGCCCTCTATGCATGGGCTCAGCGCCAGCTCGCCGACGCCGCCACGCCGTAGCGTCCCTGCCCGGCGTTTGCCGCCTCGCGCTCACCCTGCTACCATCCGGCGGTCATACAAATGGAAGACATCACGTCAACACGTCGTGTTCGGAGGAACGAGTGCCGCTCGCGCGGGAATTGAAGCAGGAGATCATCACCGGGTTTGCCACCAAGGAAGGTGACACCGGATCGCCGGAAGTCCAGGTCGCGCTCCTGACCGAGCGGATCAAGGAGCTGACCGGGCATCTCAAGAGCTTCCCCAAGGACAACCATTCGCGCCGCGGTCTCCTCAAGCTCGTCGGCCAGCGCCGCCGCCTTCTCGCCTACCTGATGAAGAAGGACAGCGCGCGCTACCGCGTCGTCATCGGACGACTCGGACTCCGCCGCTAGGCGTCGCAGCCCCCGGACCCCGGCACGAACCGGGGTTCCTGTCGCATCCGGCGCCGAAGGCCCAGTCGGCCGACCTGACTGCAGGTCGTCGCCTCCTCCACGACCAAGGAGGAGTAGTTCCCTTGTCTCAGACATTCGAGACGCAGTTCGGTGGTCGGACGCTGACCATCGAGACCGGCAAACTCGCCCGCCTCGCCGGCGGTGCGGTCACAGTCCGTTATGGCGACACCCTGGTGCTCGGGACGGCCAACCGGTCCGACCCGCGCCCGGGCCTCGACTTCTTCCCGCTCACAGTCGAATTCGAGGAGCGGATGTACGCCGCCGGCAAGATCCCGGGCGGCTTTATCAAGCGCGAGGCGCGCGCGTCCGAGGCGGCCACCCTGGCCGCTCGCCTGACCGACCGCCCGATTCGCCCGCTCTTCCCCGAGGGCTACAAGGATGATATCCAGCTGGTCATCACGGTCCTCTCGACCGACCAGGAGAACGAGCCGGACGTGCTCGGCACGGTCGCGGCCTCGGCCGCGCTGACCATCAGCGAGATCCCGTTCGCAGGCCCGGTCGGCGCCGTCCGCGTGGGTCGCATCGATGGCGAGTTCGTGGTCAACCCGACCTACAGCCAGCTCGCCGACTCCGAGCTCGACCTGATCGTGTCAGGCACGCGTGACGCGATCATGATGGTCGAGGCGGGCGCCAAGCTCCTGCCGGAATCAGTCATGGCCGAAGCGATCCTGTTCGGCCACCGCGCCCTCCAGCCGCTCATCGATATCCAGGAGCAGCTCCGCGAGGCCGTCGGCAAGACCAAGAGCACGCCGTTCCTCGAAGCCGGGACGGGCACCGTGCTCGACTTCACGAAGGCGGTCGACGCCGGTGACGAGTTCGTCATCGTCGACGTCGAGACGACCGGTACCGACCCGAAGATGGCCGACCTCGTCGAGATCGCCGCGGTCAAGGTCAAGGGCGGCAAGATCACCGATCGCTGGTCGACCCTGGTCAACCCCGGACGCCCGATCGTCGGCAACCAGATGCACGGCATCCACGACGCCGACGTCAAGAAGGCTCCGAGCCCGGCCGACGCGGCCAGGCAGGCGCTGAAGTTCATCGGTGACTCGACGATCGTCGGTCATTCGGTCGGCTTCGACCTCGGCTTCATCGAGGCGGCGCTGGCCGATGGCACGCACTTCGAGTCCGGCCGCTACCTCGACACCCTGACGATCGCCCGCGAGGGCTATCCGGACCTTGAGAACTACAAGCTCCCGACGCTGTCGCACTTCTTCGGCATCGAGCTCGCCCAGGCACATCGGGCCGGCCCCGACGCCGAGGCGACCGCGAACCTGCTCGTCTGGTTCGGCAACGACCTGCCGGGTCGCATCGCCGGCCTGAAGTCCGGTCTCGCCGCCGCCATCCGGGCCACGCGGACCGGCGGCGACAGCAAGGCGCTGCAGGAGGCCGCCAAGCGCGAGGCTCGGGTCAGCAAGGCCCTGTTCAACCTGATCAACAAGAAGGTCGCTCGCCAGCTCGCCCTCGACGAGGGCCTCCGGATGGACGGCCGTGGCCTGACCGAGCTGCGCCAGATCTCGGTGGAGGTGGGGGTCCTGCCGCGTGCCCACGGAACCGGGCTCTTCACCCGGGGTGAGACGCAGGTCATGACGATCGCGACCCTCGGTTCGTCGTCGGATGTCCAGCGAATCGACACGATCAGTCCCAAGACCGAGAAGCGTTACATCCACCACTACAACTTCCCCCCCTACAGCACAGGTGAGAACAAGCCGATGCGCGGCCCCAGCCGGCGCGACATCGGGCACGGCAACCTGGCCGAACGGGCACTGATTCCCGTCCTGCCGAGCCACGAGGACTTCCCGTACGTCATCCGGCTCGTGTCGGAGTGCATGTCGTCCAACGGCTCGACGTCGATGGCCTCGACCTGCGGCTCGACCCTCGCCCTGATGGACGCGGGGGTGCCGATCTCGGCACCGGTCGCGGGTGCGGCGATGGGCCTCATCAGCGAACCCGATGGCCGGTTCGTCGTCCTGACCGACATCCTCGGCAAGGAGGACTCGGTCGGTGACATGGACTTCAAGGTGACGGGCACGCGGACCGGCATCACCGCCCTGCAGATGGACATCAAGGTCCAGGGCATCAACGAGGCCATCATCCGCGGTGGCCTGGCCCAGGCTCTCGCGGCCCGGCTCGAGATCCTCGACAAGATGACCGAGGTCATGCCCGAGGCACGCTCCGACATGAGCGATTTCGCCCCGCGAATCACGACCATCAAGATCAATCCCGAGAAGATCCGCGAGATCATCGGCAAGGGCGGATCGATGATCCGCAAGATCCAGGAAGAGACCTCGACCGAGATCAACGTCGAGGACGATGGCACGGTCGAGATCGCGGCCGTGTCCGGCGAGAACGCTCGCAAGGCCATCGACTGGATCAACAGCCTGACCCGCGAGGTCGAGGTGGGCTCGCTCTACATGGGCAGGGTCACCCGGATCATGGGCTTCGGAGCCTTCGTCGAGATCCTGCCGGGCAAGGAAGGCCTCGTTCGGATCGGCGAGTTGGCCGACTATCACGTCCCGACCGTCGAGGACGTCGTGTCCGTCGGCGACGAGATCATGGTCGTCGTCCTCGAAGTCGACCGGCAGGGCCGGATCAATCTCTCGCGCAAGGCGGCCATGCAGCGCCACCTCGCCAAGGAGACCGTCTAGTCCCGGTCATTCTCCAGCGCAGTCTCGGACGAGCCGTTGGGTCGAACCGGCGGCTCGTCCCTTTTCGACCCACGGGCCAATCTGTGCACGCCGATGATCGGACGATGTGTTTCCGCTCCGGATCGGGGCCCGCGGACACGCGAGACCGTGTCGACTCGGCCGACAGCACGTCGTCAGGCTCGAACTGAACTTGGAGCCAGGGTCGCTTGCCGCTCAGCTGGTTCGTTTCGGTCGGGCGAGTGAGGGAGCTCCGGGTTCGGCCGGGAGGAACCCGCTGCTATACTCCGGCCGTGCCCGACCCTGCGACAGGATGAGCGAGGCCGCACCCACCATGAACCGTCGACCCTTGACAGTTGCCGTCGTCGGTGCCACCGGCGTCGTCGGACGAACGATGATCCAGATCCTCAACGAGCGGGAGTTCCCGGTCGGTGAATTGAGACTGCTCGCGTCCGGCCGGTCGGCTGGGCGGACGGTGTCGGTGGATGGCCGGACGCTCGAGATCGGCGAGGCCGTCGCCGATGCGTTCCAGGGCGTCGACATCGCCCTCTTCTCGGCCGGCGCCGACGTCTCGCTGGAGCTTGCGCCCGCAGCGGTCGCTCACGGCGCGACGGTCATCGACAACTCGTCCGCGTGGCGGATGGACCCGACCATCCCGCTGGTCGTCTCGCAGGTCAATCCGGCCGACCTCGAGGGCCATCCTGGCATCGTCGCCAACCCGAACTGCTCGACGATGCAGATGGCGCCGGTCCTGATGGCGCTGCGCGACAGCGTCGGGCTCGAACGGGTCATCGCCGACACCTACCAGTCCGTCTCGGGGACGGGCGCAGACGCGATCGCCGAGCTCGAGAGCCAGGTCCGCGCGCACGTTGCGGGCGAGGTCCCGGTCGCCACCGTCTACCCGCACCCGATCGCCTTCAATGCGCTGCCTGAGATCGACGTCTTCCTCCCCAGCGGGTACACCAAGGAGGAATGGAAGGTCGTCAGCGAGAACCGCAAGATCCTGGCCCTGCCCGACCTGCGGATCTCGTGCACGGCCGTGCGCATCCCTGTCTTCGTCAGCCACTCCGTCGCGATCCACGTCGAGACGCGTGAGCCGATCACCCCCGAGCGGGCGCGCCAGCTGTTCGCCACCGTGCCGGGTGTCATCGTCCAGGACGACACGTCACGACACTCCTACCCGATTGCCACCGAGGCCGCTGGACGCGACGAGATCTTCGTCGGCCGAGTGCGTCGCGACCTGTCGATCGAGGGTGACCGCGGACTCGCGTTGTGGGTCGTGTCGGACAACCTGCGCAAGGGCGCCGCCACGAACGCGGTCGAGCTCGCCGAGATCCTGCACGACCGTGGCTCGATCCGTCCCGCGGCAGAGCGCGGCGCCCGGCCGTATCGGGCTCCGGGCGCTCTCGAGGCCAGAGCGTGACCGACCGCGAGCGCCAGACGGCGCTCGAGGCCATCGCCGCAGAGGTCCGCGCCTGCACGGATTGCCGTCTCCACGAGACGCGGACGCGCGCCGTTCCGGGCGAAGGCGATCCCGAAACCGAGGTCGTCTTCGTCGGTGAAGGCCCGGGCTTCAACGAGGACCGCCTCGGCCGGCCGTTCGTCGGGCGGGCTGGGGACCTCCTGGTCAAGCTCCTCGCATCGATCGGCTGGGGGCGCGAGGACGTCTTCATCACCAACGTCGTGAAATGCCGACCGCCGGACAATCGCGACCCCCAGTCCGACGAGATCGCCGCGTGCGCTCCGTACCTGCGGCGTCAGTTGGCGGTCCTGGACCCAGCCGTCATCGTCACCCTCGGCCGCTTCTCGATGGCGACATTCATGCCCGGGGCGCGGATCTCGCAGGCCCACGGGACCGTTCGGCCGGTCGATCCGTCGACTGGCGCTCCGTCAGCCGCCGTGTTCGCCATGTATCACCCGGCCGCCGCACTCCGGACGCCGGCGATCGAGCGTGACAGCTACGCGGATATCGCCGGGGTCCCGGGGACGCTGCTTGCGTCGCGCGCCCGTCGCGATGGGGCGGCCGCCGGGTATCCGGCGATCCCTGCGACCGCCGAACGGGAACCAGAAACCGAAACCGAAACCACGGCCGCGCCGGCAGCGACCGCGGACGATTCGACCCCCCAACTGACCCTTTTCTAGACCCCTGCCAAGGAACAAGATGCTCCAAACCGCCAACGACCAGCCGCTCCGAATCATCCCGCTCGGCGGGGTGGGCGAGATCGGCAAGAACATGTACGTCTTCGAATACCGCGACGAGATCGTGGTCATCGACTGCGGCTTGATGTTCCCCGACGAGGAGATGTTCGGCATCGACCTCGTCATCCCCGACATCACCTACCTCAAGGAGCGCCGCGCCAACGTCAAGGCGTTCCTTATCACCCACGCCCACGAGGACCATGTCGGCGCCCTGCCGTACGTGCTCCCGGAGTTCCCGGGCGTGCCGGTCTACGCGTCCACCCTGGCGCGCGGCCTGCTCGGTAACAAGATCAAGGAGCACAAGCTCCACAACAACCCGCTCAAAGCGCTCGAACCCGGCGACGAGATCGACATCGGGGCGTTCCACGTGATGCCGTTCCGGGTCGGCCACTCGATCCCGGATGCCATGGGCATCGCGCTGCGCACGCCGGTCGGGACCGTCGTGCACACCGGCGACTTCAAGTTCGATCACACCCCCGTCGACGGCAAGCTGTCCGACTTCGCGATCCTCGCCCGGCTCGGTCAGGAAGGCGTCCTGTGCCTTCTGTCCGACTCGACACGCGCCGAGAACCCGGGCTACACGCCCTCGGAACGCACGGTCGGCGAAGCGTTCCGCGAGATCATGGAGCCGCTCGAGGGGCGGGTCATCGTCGCGACCTTCGCGAGCAACATCGCCCGTGTCCAGCAGGTCCTCGATGCCGCCGCCGATATGCATCGCAGCGTCTCGGTCATCGGGCGGTCGATGGAGCAGAACTTCCGGATCGCGACGGACCTCGGCTACCTGAAATACGACCCATCGCACATCGTCGCCAAGGACAAGATCAAGGACCATCCGGATCCGAAACTCGTCATCGCCACGACAGGCGCGCAGGGCGAGCCGATGGCCGGTCTGGCACGGATGGCCAATCGCGACCATCGCTTCGTAGAGATCCAGCCGGGTGACACCGTCATCGTCAGCGCCAGCCCGATCCCGGGCAACGAGGAATCGGTCTCGCGCACGATCGACAACCTGTTCAAGGCGGGCGCCAACGTCTACTACCACACGATCAAGCGCGCGCACGTCTCAGGGCATGCCAGCCAGGAAGAGTTGAAGCTCATGCTCGGGCTGACCAAGCCCAGGCACTTCATCCCGATGCACGGTGAATTCCGGATGCAGGTCCAGCATGGACGACTAGCGATCGAGACGGGGGTCGCGCCCGAGAACGTGTTCATCATCGAGAACGGCACGCCGATCGAGTTCTACGGCGACGGCAGCGCACGCCGTGCGGCTCCCGTCACCGCGGGCTATGTTTACGTCGACGGGCTGTCCGTCGGCGACGTCGGGGACATCGTTCTGCGCGACCGTCGGGCGCTCGCCAACGACGGCATGTTCATGATCGTCGTGACCGTTGACAAGCAGACCGGCCGGGTCATCGGCCGTCCCGAGATCATCACCCGCGGGTTCGTCCACCTCAACGAGCAGGATCCGATCATGAAGGAGGCGCTCGAGAGGGTCATCGAGGCGATCCATACCCCGGGCGACCATATCAGCGAGATCGGGCTGCTCAAGACCCAGGTCAAGGACGGCGTCTCGCGGTTCCTGTACGAACAGACAAAACGCCGACCGATGGTCTTCCCGGTCGTCGTCGAGGTCTGACGTGGCGACCCGGCGAAGGACGACGACAAGGAGGCCGGCGACGCGCCCGTCACGGGCGCGGCCAAAGAGTCCGCTCGATTCGCTGTCGACACGACTCACGCCGGACATCGTCCGCTCCATCATCGGGCTGACCCTGCTCGTGCTCGGGGCGATGACGCTCATCGCGCTGACCCTGCCCAGCGAGGGCGCCCTCACCAGCTGGTGGACGGGCGTGTTCTCGCCGTGGTTCGGGACGATGCGCTGGGTCGCGCCGTTCCTGCTGCTCCTGGCTGGCTGGTGGCTCGAGTGGGGCCCTGGAACGCGGCCCGGATCCGGCTGGGGAATCACGCTTGTCGGACTGCTCATCACCTACACCGGGATCGCCGGCGCGGCCCAGGTCCTCGGAATCTCCGGCGGCCGCGTGGGACGGACCCTGGCGACCGTCCTGACCAACCTGTTGTCGGCGCCCGGTGCCTTCGTGGTGCTCATCGCATTGGCGATCCTCGGCGTCATCGTCGGGTTCGGGATCCCCCTTCGGCAGCTGATGAGGCCGGCCGTCGGCACCGCTCGCTGGATGGGCACGACCGCCGCCGCGTCATTGAAGCGCACGCCCGCCGAAGAGGCCGAGGACACGAATGCGGCCGCGGCCGCCGAGGCCGCCGCGGCCAACGGCCGGACCAGGGCCGGCAAGGTCGTCGCAGTCGGGCCAGGACCCTCGCCGGGCCAGACGGGCGCCTGGGATGACGACACCGGCATCCCCGCCGCGTCTCCGAGCGCCGCCCCGAATTCCGCGACATTCGCCCCAGCGCGTGCCGGCGGTGCGGCCGCAGCGACCCTCGTCCGTCCGGTCCGCAACCTCGACGACGTGACCGACGCTGCCGATTCACCCCCGACCAGGGACCGCGTCGAGTACGTCCTGCCGCCACTGACCACGCTCGACGACATCGCCATACCCCTTCATGCCGGTGGCGACGAGACCGCGCACATGCTGGTCGAGGACATCATCGTCAAGAAGCTGGCGAGCTTCGGCATCCCGGTTCGCATCGTCGGTCGCAACGCCGGCCCGGTGGTGACCCAGTACGAGGTCCAGCCGGCCGCCGACGTCAAGCTGAGCCGGATCGAGGCGCTGTCGGACGACCTGTCGATGGCCCTCGCCGCGCGGTCGCTCCGGATCGAGGCGCCGATCCCGGGGAAGCAGGCGGTCGGCATCGAGATCCCCAACAAGGAGTTCAATGTCGTCGCGCTGCGGCGGATCCTCGAGGAGCTCGACTTCAAGGCCTCGGGCTCGACCCTGACCTTCGCGCTCGGACGCGACGTGGCGGGCAAGGCCCAGGCGGTCGACCTCGCCAAGATGCCGCACCTGCTCATCGCCGGCGCGACCGGATCGGGCAAGAGCGTCATGGTCAACGCGCTCATCACGAGCCTGTTGTGCGAGGCGACGCCGGACGACGTCCGGATGATCCTGATGGACCTCAAGAGGGTCGAGCTGGCGGCCTACAACGGCCTGCCGCACCTGCTCGTCCCGGTCATCACCGAACCCGAACGGGCAAAGGCCGCGCTCAAGTGGGCGGTCAACGAGATGGAGGCGCGCTACCGACGGCTGGCCGGCGCGACCGCCCGCAATATCCGGGCCTTCAACGAGACCCGCGCCGACCCCGACGACAGGATGCCGTACATCGTGATCGTCATCGACGAGCTCGCCGATCTGATGATGCGCGAGGGCAAGAACGTCGAGGACCCCATCGTCCGCCTCGCCCAGAAGGCGCGCGCAACCGGTATCCACATGGTCCTGGCCACCCAGCGGCCGTCGGTCAACGTCGTGACCGGTCTGATCAAGGCGAACTTCCCGAGCCGGATCGCCTTCGCGATGGCCTCCCAGATCGATTCGCGGACGATCCTCGACACGCCGGGCGCGGAGGACCTGATCGGTCGCGGCGACATGCTCTACCAGCCATCCGACCTGCCGCGCCCGATGCGTCTTCAGGGCGTCTTCGTCTCGGACTCGGAGATCGGCCGCGTCGTCGATCACTGGAAGGCGCAGATCGACGACCCGCATTACGACATGGCGATCATCGACACCGGTGACGAAGGGACCGGGTCGGCAGATGACCTTTTGGACGAGGACGCCGACCGATTGCTGCCGGAAGCTATCGAGGTGATTCGGGAGTACGATCGAGCCTCGGCGTCGCTGCTCCAGCGACGACTCAAGGTCGGCTATGCCCGGGCGGCCCGGATGATCGACCAGCTCGAGGCGCGCGGCTACATCGGGGCCTTCGACGGCTCGAACGCCCGCCAGGTGCTTCGCCGCGATGACGCGTCGGGATCGGGGGGTTCGGCCGACGACGGCTTGGACGGGGATGACGGATGACCACACGCGACCAGCTGAAGCGGGCGGTCGGGATCGACCGGTCCGAGGCTGGCCGCGGGGTGGCCACGGAGCCGGTCTCCAGCCTGCCGGAGCGCCTGTACGCCGCCCGTGATCGAAAGGGCGTGGATCTCTACCGCGCCGAACGCGACACGAAGATCCGCGCCCGATACCTCGGGGCCCTGGAGCGCGGCGACTACAAGGAACTGCCCGGCGCCGTGTACACGAAGGGTTTTCTGCGCAACTACGCGCTGTACCTGGGCCTCGATCCGGATGACGTTCTGCTCCAATGGCGACGCGAACGGGGTGATTCCAAGGAATCGCCGCCGGCCATCGTCGTCCCGCGGCCGATCGCCACTCCCCGCAAGGGCCTGAGCTTCTCGCCGGGCCTCGTCGTCGCGGCACTGTTGACGGTCGTCATCGTCGCATTCGGGGTCTACCTCGGGGTCCAGGTCCTGCGGTTCGCCAAGCCGCCGACCATCGCGATGACCCAGCCCACCACAGCGGTCATCGATGTCGATGAATCCACCACCAAGTACACGCTCGAGGGCGTGACCTTGCCTGGGGCGACGGTTTCCATCCTGACTCCCGGACAGCAGCAGCCGTTCCAGGTCACCGCGACTTCGGACGGCACCTGGGCCTACGAGGTCGGCCTGCGACGCGGACGCAACCAGTTCGACATCAGCGCGGTGGACCCCGACACGGGCAAGAAATCCGAACAGACCGTGCACCTGTTCATCACGGTGCCGTTCCTCCAGATCGAGGCGCCGACGCTCACGGTCGATCAGCCGTCCGAGGGAGCGTCGTTCGAGAACGGCGCGATCCCCGTGGGCGGCAAGACGACGAACGCCTCCTCCGTCGTGATCAGCGCGGCATACCTCGGGCCGTCGGGGCCCGACCCCGGCAAGGGCGGGGCGACTCCCGCGCCACCACCGCCACTGTTGTCGGTCCGGGCTTCGGTCGGCGATGACGGAACGTACAACACCCCGTTCGAGCTGACCGCCGGTCGCTGGGCGATCACGGTCACGGCGTCAAGCACCGAGGGCAAGACCACGGCTTTGACCCGGAACGTGACGGTCCTGTACAAGGGCGTCAACCTGGTCGTGACGACCAAGGGCGGCCGTGCCTGGATCAAGGTCTGGGTAGACGGCAAGATCGACCCGCGGATCGGCGCGGCGGGCCAGGTCATCGCGAGCGGCAAGACCCTGACCTTTACAGGGCGGGACAGGATCGAGGTTCGGACCGGCTCCTCCGGCGTGACCAACTTCACACTCAACGGAACGTGGCTCGGGGCGCTCGGCAAGTCCGGCGTGCCCGAGACCTGGCTGTTCGCGCCGCCGGCGCCCCCGGTCAAGACGCAACGGCCGTAGTCGTGGCGGACGATCCGCTTGCCGACCTGACCGGGCTCGCCGTTCGCCTGGGCGAGCACTGCGCGGCGCGCGGTCTGACCATCGCCACCGTCGAGTCATGCACGGGTGGTCTGATCGGTCACGTCATCACCGAGGTCCCTGGCTCGAGTGTCTACTACGTCGGCGGCTTCGTGACGTATTCGGATGCCCAGAAGCGCGTCGCGGTCGGGGTTGGCGAGGACGTCCTGGCGGCCCATGGGGCCGTCTCCGCCCAGGTCGCCATGGCGATGGCTGTCGGTGGGCGCGAGCGGACGGGTGCCGACCTCGCGGTTTCGGTCACCGGGATCGCCGGACCGGGCGGGGGGACCCCGCAGAAGCCGGTCGGACTGACCTATATCGCGGTCGCAGACTCGGCTGGCGCAACCGTCCGTCGCTGGACCTGGACCGGCGGCCGCTCGGACAACAAGCGGCGAAGCGCTGCGGCGGCGATCGACCTGCTGCTCGAACGGATCGACGCGACGGCGGCCAGCCTGTCATGACATCGGCTGCCCAGCGCATCGGAGCCGGGCTCGAACCGGCCCGACCGGCCCGGCCCATCCGGGCGATGGAGCGCATCCATGTCGTCGGCGCGGCCGGTGCCGGTGCCAGCGCAGCGGCGATCCTGGCGGTATCCGCCGGCGCCGTGGTGACGGCCTGCGATCCAGGGTCCCCGTCACCGTACACCCCGGCGGTGGACGCGCTCGGGGTCGTCGTCGCGGGGGAGCATGCTGCGGCCCACGTGACGACCGCCCCGCGACCCGAACGCCTGGCGGTGACCAAGGCGCTCACCGCAGTCGATCCCGACCACCCGGAATTGGCCGCTGCCCGGGCCGCCGGGATCCCCGTCGAACCATGGCAGCAGGCGGTTGCCGACGCCGCGTTCGGGCGGACCCTGATCGGTGTCGCCGGGACGCACGGCAAGAGCACGACCGCCGGCTGGCTCGTTCACACGCTGGCCGCCGCGGGTGCCGACCCGTCGGCCTTCGTGGGAGCGTTGCTCCCGAGGGCTGAGACAGGTGGCCTGCCGGCCACCGCACGCAACGGGCGTGGTCCAGCCTTCGTCGTCGAGGCCGACGAGTATGCCGGCAATTTCGACCCCTACCGGCCGGACATCGCGGTCCTCACGAGTGCGGAGTGGGATCACCCGGACGTGTTCCCGGACGAAGCCGCGGTCACGGCCGCGTTCGAGGCGTGGCTCCGCCGGATGCCCGCCGGCGCGACGCTGATCGCGAATGTCGGCGATCCGGGCGCGGAAGCCGTCGTCGATCGCCTGCACGACGCTCCGCTCCGGGTCATCGCCTACGCCGTTGCGGACGGCTCTCCGCAGCGCGGCGGCTACCTGCGCGGTATCCGCGACCGCTACACGACCGCCGCCGGGCCCGCCACAGCGGTCCTGGGCCGGATCGCCACGGCGGACCAGGGCGGCACCACGGTCGACATCTTCGGCCTTGACGAGCTGGCCGGCGCACTCTCCGTCAGGCTGCCGACGGCCGGTCGGCACAACGCCGCCAACGCTCTTGCTGTCGCCGGGGCGGCGGCGGCACTCGGACTGGCCCCTTCGGACATCGCGTCCGGACTCCGGACCTTCGCCGGCGTGGGTCGTCGCCTCGAGCGGAAGGGTGAGGCGGCCGGAGTCGCGGTATACGACGACTACGGCCACCACCCGAGCGCGATCGTCGCCACCCTGGCAGCCATCCGTCAGCGTGAACCGGGCCGGCGTATCTGGGCGGTCTACGAGCCGCTGACCTTCCACCGTACCGAGGCGATGCTCCCGGCCTTCGCAGAGGCGCTGGCCGGTGCCGATGCGGTCGCGGTGGCCGACATCTGGGCGGGCCGCGACCCGGACACGACCAGCGTCTCGGCGTCGGATCTGGCCGAGGCCATCGCCGCGATCCGACCGGACATCCCCGTCCTCGCCCCGGGCTCGGTGGAGGCGACAGCGGACGCGCTCGCTCGCGAGGTCCGAGCCGGCGACGCCGTCCTCGTCATGGGCGGCGGTGCAAGCTATCGCATCGGTGAGCGCTTGCTCCAGCGACTGGAGGCCGGCGGTTGATCGGGTACGCGGATGGCGCGGCGTGGCTGGAGGCCTATGGCAGGGCCTGGGAGACCTTCGACGGCGAAGCCTGGGTCGCCCTGTTCACCGACGACGCCGAGTACCATGAGGACCCGTACAGTTCGCCACTCGTCGGCCACAATGCGCTGCGGGCGTCCCTGTTGGATGCGGCCGCGTCGCAGCGCGACGTCGAATTCACGATCGAGCAGCACTGGGTCTCCGGCACGACGGTGCTGGCGGCCTGGCATGCGTCCTTCACCAGGCGATCCTCCCGGCGGATCGTTCGCCTGGCCGGCTTCCTGACCGCCGAGGTCGCGCCGGACGGGCGGGTGAGTCGGTTCCGCCAATGGACGAGGTACGCGCCCGACACGCGCGGGTAGGGGAGAGGAGGATCGATGGCCGGAGACCAATCGTTCGACGTCGTCAGCGATTTCGACGAACAGGAACTGCGTAACGCGCTGGACCAGGTGCGTCGGGAGGTTGGGACAAGGTTCGACTTCAAGGGCGTGACCGTCGACCTGGCCCAGGCCAAGGACGAGATCATCCTCGTCACCGACGACGAGTATCGGGCGGCCGCGGTCAAGGACCTCATCGAGTCCAAGGCCTTCCGGCGCAGCCTGTCGCTCAAGATCTTCGACTGGGGGAACGTGGAGGAAGCCGGCGGCAACAAGGTCCGCCAGCGGATCGGCCTGCGCCGCGGGCTGACCGAGGAGGTCGCCAAGAAGATCACCAAGTTGATCCGGGACGAATTCCCCAAGGTCAAGTCGCAGATCCAGGGTGACGCCGTCCGGGTGTCGGGCAAGAGCCGCGACGACCTCCAGCGCGTCATCACCAGACTCCGTGAACTCGATCTCGTGGTCCCACTGCAGTTCGAGAACTACCGCTGACATCCCCCGATCGGGCAGACACAGACCGAGGAGCACAGTCGCCATGACCGAGCTCGACACGACCCCCACCGCAGGCGAAGCGACGGCCGCCGCCGACGCCGACGCCGACGCAGACGCTGCTCCGCCCCCGCCACCCGCCATGCCAGACCTGGAGCCTGCATTCGACGGCGAGCCCGAGCCCGTCGTGGCGGCCGGTCCGCGGACCGTCGGCCGGTACATCGCCGATGCCCTGCGTGGGGCGGGCGTCCGCTACGCCTTCACCGTCCCGGGTGAATCGTTCCTCGGGCTGCTCGACGCGTTCGATGGAGCGGGGATCCGCGTCGTCGCCACCCGTCACGAAGGCGCCGCCGCATTCATGGCCGAGGCGCACGGTCAGCTCACCGGACGTCCGGCGATCTGCCTGGGGACGCGTGCGGTCGGCGGGGCGAATCTGGCCATCGGAATCCACACGGCTCGCCAGGATTCGACCCCGATGTTCGTTGCGGTCGGACAGGTCGAGCGCGCGTACCGGGGTCGCGAGGCGTTCCAGGAGATCGACCAGGTCGAGTCGCTGGGTCGGCTCGCGAAATGGGCCGCCGAGCCGCGCACCGCGGCCGATGTCATGTCGGTCATGACCGAGGCGACCCGACAGGCATTGACCGGCCGTCCCGGTCCCGTCCTGCTGTCGCTGCCGGAGGACCTCCTCGACGAGACGATGCCCGACGACGCGGTGGTCGACTCGACGCGACCCGGCGTCGCGCGCCCTACCGACGACGAGATCCGCGCCGTCATCGAGTTCCTCGCCTCGGCCGAACGCCCCGTGATCATCGCCGGCGGTGGGATCCTGCGCGCGCGAACCTCGACGGAACTCACGCGCTTCTCGGAACTACTTCATGTCCCGATCATCGCGGCCTGGCGTCGTGCCGACGTCATCTCGAACGACCACCCGCTGTACCTGGGCATGGCCGGTTTCGGGGCGGCGCCGTCGGTCCGTGAACGGCTGGACGCCGCCGACGCGCTGCTGGTCCTCGGGTCGCGCCTGAACGAGCCGACGACCTATGCCTACCAGGTGCCGCGGGCCGGCCTGCGCTGGGCTCACGTGGACCTGGTCCCGGGCGTTGCTACAGGATCGTCGGCCCCGGAATTCGTTGTCGCGGCAGACGCGAAGGCGTTCCTGAAGGCGGCCAACGAGCGACTCCTCGGGCGAGCCGTGCTCGATGCGGCCCTCGTCGCCGCGCGTCGGGCCAACAACCTCGTCGACCGTGCCGCCTACGAAGCGGCGTCGGTCGTGGATGACATCCCGTGGGACGGCCCGGGTGTCCATCCCGGCCGGACCATCGCAACGCTTCGCCGGGTCCTGCCCGACGACGCGATCCTCACCACGGACGCCGGGAACTTCGCCAGTTGGGCCGGTCGTGGCTTCCGGTTCCGGCGGCCGGGGACATTCCTGGGACCGACCTCGGGGGCGATGGGCTATGGGTTGCCCGCCGCGATCGCCGCCGCCCTCGTCCATCGCGATCGCCCGGTCGTCGCCCTCGTCGGCGACGGCGGCCTTGCGATGACGATGGCCGAACTCGAGACCGCAGTACGGGTCGGTGCCCGCGTCGTCGTGGTCGCCTTCGACAACGAGCGCTATGGGACGATCCGGATGTGGCAGGAGCGGCGCGGAACGGGAGTCGGTGTCGCGAGCGAACTCGGGCCTCTCGACTTCGCCGCCGTCGCGCGCGCGTGCGCTGCGAGGGGCGTGCGCGTCGAGCACGACGAGGAGTTCGAACCGGCCCTTCGGGCGGCGCTCGCCGCCGATCGGGCCACGGTCATCCAGGTCGCGCTCGACCGGGCATGGCTGTCGATCGACCAGCCCCCGAGTTGACCCGCCAGACGTTCCATCTCGCCCCAAGATCCGTGTGGGATGAAACCGACCATGCGAACCTGTACGAGGCTGCCTCGCTTGAGCACGAGGGCTTCATCCATTGCACGGACGGGATCGAGGCCCTGGGCGCCACCTTCGACCGCTACTTTCTCGCCGACCCTCGGCCGTTCGTGGCCCTGACCGTCGACCTCGACATGCTCGGAGTTCCGTGGCGCTACGACGTCCCGGCTTCGCCCTACCCGCACATCTACGGACCGATCCACCGCGGGGCGATCGTCGCCGTGAGCGCCGTCGAGCGCTCGCCCGACGGGCGCTTCGATCGGCTCAGGGTCATCCGAGGCTGATCCTCAGCCGGGCCCCTTGCGCCCGGTCACGGAGAACGACAAGGGAATCCGGCCACGCTCCTCGGGCCGCACATCCGCGTGCCCGCCCCACCAGTCGATCGGATATTCGGCCACGGCTAGGAGCCTGAGGTTCGCGCCGAGCAACGCGGTGACGATCTCGCCCAGCGTCCATGCCCGGGCGAACTTCCAGCTCTGGTCCAGGTCGTCGATCGACAGCCGCTCGATGTACTCCGGCGCCCAGCCGCGGGACGCCTCCGCGCCACTGAAGTAGTCGTAGTCGGTCGCGACCCAGTGGCCATCGGCGTCGGCGTCGAACAACCACTCGACTGGGTGGCCCTCGAACAGCACGAATCGGCCGGAGGGTGACAGGAGGCGCGCGATGACGGCGGCCCAGGCATCGAGGTCACCGAGCCAGATGACCGAGCCGCGGCCCGTATAGACGAGATCGGCGGTGCCATCGAGTTCGGCCGGAGCGTCGAGTACGTCGGCCAGGATCCAGCGGGCGGGCGCCCCGGTCGCGGCGGTCAGGCGGGCCGCCACGTCGAGCATCCGCGGACTGAAATCGATGCCGACGACCTCGTCCGCGCCATGGTTCCAGAGCGACAGCGTGTCGCGGCCGCCGGCGCATTGGAGATGGATGGCACGTCGGCAGCGGCCGTGCAGGTCGCCGATGAGTTCGGTCTCAACACCGAACAGGTTCGTCCCGCCGGACCGGATGAGGTCGACGGCCCCGTCGAACCAGCCCTCGTACCGCTCGGCGGCCTCGTCCCAGGCGACCTTGTTGGCGCGGTGCATGAGGCCGACGTCCGCGAGCTCCTCGGCTGTCGCCGGCCGGACCAGGAGTGGGTCATCTGCCATCCTCGGAGCCTAGCGTCAGGCGGCGGCTTCCGCGTCCTCACGCTGCAGCATCACGAGATGACCGGGCGGCCGGTCTTGGCTTCGTTCCGTGGTGATTCGATGCCGCCGGACAACGGAAGCCGGGCTCGCGCCAGCACGTCCGCCGGCATCACGGTTGAGCAGCGCTCATCTCGAGCAGCCGAGTCGTCGTCCGCCAATTGCGTGCGGTCGCGAAGACGCCGAGCCGTTTCTCACTCAGCAGCCCGGGCAACCGTGAGGTGCCGAACCCGTCCGGGCAGTGGAGATGGAGCTCCTCGCCGAGGAGGACGGCCGCGTCCGGCCCGAGCGTCACGTGCCCGAGTTCCTTTGCGATCTCGTGACCGGGCGGCCCGGACAGGAACATGACCACCCGCCGGCTCGGGTCCGCGCCGGGGAACGGATCCGCGGCGACGATCGCCGCGAGCTCGGCGTGGGTGCGGGTCAGAACACGGACGTCGAGCCCGAGCTCATGGTTGATGGCGTGTTCGACGCTTCGCGCGACGCCCGCGGGATCCCGGTCACGCCGGAAGACGACGTTGCCACTCTGGAGATAGGTCGCGACGTCAACGCAGCCCAGGGTCATGTACAGGGCTCGCAGACGTGCCATCGAGATGAGATTGTGTCCACCGACGTTGATGCCGCGCAGGAGTGACACATACCGTTCGGTCATCTGCTGACTCTACGTCCGTGCGCCGGTCGGTAAGCGCGCGATACGAAGTTGCAACCGTCGGCGTCTTGCCCTGTGAGAGCGACCCGTGCCACAATCCGGCAACGATGACGCTGATCGTGACCACCTGCGGCTGTTCGTGTCGCCCCACTGCCATGCAGGGTGGGTGGTGTATCGGTGCGTGCGACCTGCGCTAGCGCACGCCGGATCTCATCACACGAACCCCCTGCCGGCCAGGGGTCTTTTCATGTCTGACGACGATCGACAATGAGGAATCGACCATGACGACCATCTCCACCACTGAACTCCGCGACCGACTCGGCGATCCCAGGCTGACGATCGTCGACGTCCGAACGCTGGCCGCGTACAACGGCTGGCGGCGTAACGGAGAGGTCCGAGGCGGCCACGTCCCGGGTGCGGTCGCCTTTCCGGCGGTCTGGCTCGACACCGTGGACGGGCCCGAGATCGAGCGACTCTTCGCCACAAAAGGCGTGAGCGCAGGGCGCGACGTCGTGGTCTATGGCGACGGCGCCCGCGATGCCCAGTCGGTCGCGGACAGGCTCACGGCGCTCGGCATCGACGGCGTCCGGACGCTCGAAGGTGGGGCCTCCGCCTGGGCGAACGAGAGGACCGCGCCGTTGGACCGACTCGCGAACTACGACAAACTCGTCCACATCCCGTGGCTCCGCGATGTGCTCGCGGGTGAGCGTCCCGAGGCGCCACCGAACGAGCGATTCGTGCTTCTCCACGTCAACTTCGGCGTGCCGGAGGAGTACGCGGAGGGTCACATCCCCGGTGCGCTCTACCTCGACACGAACTGGCTCGAGGACCCGACCGACTGGAACCGTCGCTCGCCCGCGGTCATCAAGGCCGCCCTGGAACAGCTCGGGGTGACCCGTGACACCACGGTGGTCGTCTATGGGCGCGACACGGAAGGAAACGCGAACGAGAAGTGGCCGGGCCGGCGAGCCGGCCAGATCGCGGCGACCCGGGCGCTGATGATCATGCGCTACGCAGGCGTGGACGACGTTCGACTGCTCGACGGCGGCTACGACTGGTGGGTACGGGGTGGCGATCCGGTCGAGACTGTCGACCGGCGGCCGACCCCGGTCGTCTCGTTCGGCGCCGATGTGCCCGTCCGGCCCGAGGTCATCGTCGATATCGACGAGGCCAAGCAGATCCTGGCCGATCCCTCCGATGCAGCCCTTGTGAGTGTCCGGACCTGGCGTGAGCACATCGGCGACGTCAGTGGCTACAACTACATCGGCGCGGCCGGCCGGATCAAGGGCGACGTCTGGGGCAATTGCGGGACCGACGCCTACCACATGCAGCACTACCGCAACATCGACAACACCATGCGCGCCTACCCGGAGATCGCCGCCAACTGGGCGGAGGCCGGCATCACCGCTGACAAGTGGGTCGCGTTCTACTGCGGCACTGGCTGGCGCGCGAGCGAGACCTGGTTCTACGCCTACCTCCAGGACTGGCAGCGGATCGCGGTCTACGACGGCGGCTGGTTCGAATGGAGCCAGGATCCGATCAACAACCCCATCGAGGTCGGCATCCCCGCGGAGGCGTCGAAGGGCGACGAGACCACAACCTGACGGCGAGTCACCAGGGTGTGCCGCGCCTGCGCGTGCGGACATCCGATCATCGATGTCACCGTTGCCGGCCTGCGAGTCAGTGGATGCGCACCGCACTCAAGTCAAGGCCGTTGTAGCGGTTCAGGTCGACGCGGCCGGCGATCCCCGGGACGACCCCGGACGACGTGTACTGCCAGAACGTCCAGCCGTATGCGCCCCACGCGCCGCCAGGCACGGTCGGGCCCGACGCCGTCGTCCAGTGCGCGATCCACAGCACTTGGTAGCCGTTATTCGCGAACCACGTCGTGTCGCCCATGTTGTTCTTCCAGAAGTTGGGCGAGCAGTAGATGACCGCGTGGACACCGAGGCGTTCCTGGACACGAGCAAGATAGTCGCGGACCCAGGCAGTCAGAAGCGTCGGCGACAGGCTGCCGGTCCGCTCGAGATCGAGCACCGGGAGCAGGTCGCCGGCAGCCGGTTTGGCGGTGTCCACGAAATGGTCGGCCTCGGCCGCGGCGTCGCCGGGCGACGCATCGGGCTGAGCGAAGTGGTAGGCACCGACGACGAGTCCGGCGGCCGTGGCTCCTGCGCGGTTGGTCGCGTAGCTAGCGTCGACGAAGTCGGTGTCCTCAGTCGCCTTGATATAGGTGAACGTCTTGCCCGACGCCGCGACCGCGAGCCAGTCGATGGCGTTCTGCCAGTGGCTGACGTCGAGTCCCTCGAGCGTCCCCGGTGCGGCGGGCGGGGGAGGCGCGGTGAGGGTTCGCGCGAACACGAGCGTGTTCGAGGCGACGTACGCGTAGCTGACCCCGAGCAGCGACTTGATCGTCTTCCCGTTGACGGCGCTGATCTTCGCCCAGTTCGAACCCGACACGGACTTCCCGGCACAACTCGTCGAATAGCTTCGGCCGCTGACGATCCCGACTATCGCGAGCATCGTGTCGGTCCCGACCCTCGACAGCGCGGACGACCCGACATACTGGCTGCTGCGGAGGGTAGCCGGGCAGGCCGCATACATCGAGACGGGCACGGTCTTGAACAGCGCGGAGGCAGCGTACAGGTAACTGATGCCGTACAGCGACTTGACGCTCTTTCCATTGATCGCCGTGATCCGGATCCAGGTCTTACCCGACACCCGTCTTCCGTCACAGGTCGCCAAGTAGGAACGAGCGCTGACCGTCGTTGCGATCGTCACGATCGTCCCGGTCCTGGCGACCTTCTTGATCGTGGCGCTTGCGGCGGTCGACGTCCGAAGATTCGCGTTGCAGAGCGCGACCTTCGACGTGTAGGCGCCGAGCGTGGTGCTCGGGGAGGCCGCGGCGGCCAGCACGAACAGCAGCACGGCGGCCAGCGCCGCGGTGACGAGGAGCGTTCGCTGGGACGAACGAGAGCGTTGGGCGGTGGCGGCGAGCTGCAAGTTCAGGACCTCGCGTGGCTGAGGGCCGAGCATGGCCGAACGGGGCGAGTCCGACAATCACCCCTTCGGGTCAGTTGACGCCCGTCCAGACGGGCCACGACCGCCTGCCCGGACGCGGGACCTTCGGCTCACCCATCTTGGCACAGGTGGGCAAGATGGAGCAGTCGAGGACCGGCTCGCGACCGTTCCTGAGGCATGATGAGGGGCGGTGGGCGGAGGATGCCATGCCATTCCCCGGCCGCTCCGCACGGTACTGGCTCAACATCCACGGCTCTTGGCCCGACCCGGCCGGACGATACCGCGCGGACCTCGTTCGTGAAGGGCATGGCAGGCCGACAAGGCGCCGCACGCGAGCGGCGCCCAGTGACGTCAACCTCCTGGGGCACGAGGGGGCGAACGATGCCACGGCTGGCGCTCTGTCGGTCGATGGACCGTCGAAGCTCGAGCGTCTGACGGCTCTCAAGAGCGCAACTACGATCCCGACAACATCCCGCCGGGCTGATCGCTCGACGCAGGATCTCGATCGCGTCGCCGACGCTGCTTGACGGCGTGGCGCCGCTGCCCAGACTCAGCGGCATGACTCGCCAGCGCCTCCGGTCCGAGGTCGTCGTCGCCGTCGGCTTGATCGCGTTCATCGCGATCGCATTCGTGAAGCCATGGGGATCGCCCACACGACCTGCCGAGGTGCGACCGACGGCCAGCGCGGCCGTGGTCGCTCCGACCCCGACGACGACAGATGGCCCGACGCCCAGCCCGATCGGCGCCGAGAGGATCGGGGCGACGATCACGTGGGTTCCTGTCGGCGCCGCCCCGGTGGGACTGGTCGACGCCGACGGAAACCTCTGGTTCGCAGCCGGCGGCGGACACCTGGTCCGGATCGAGACCGTGACATTGACTGCGACCGATGTCGCCCTCGATCCGAAGCGGTTCTCCGGGAAGGTCGGGCTGGCCGGCGATGGCGTGAACCTGTGGGTCACCGGCGCCGATGATCACTCCGTCGGGTTGCTCGACACCGCCAGCTTCGAGGTCAGCCGGATCCCGGCCATCGCGACCGGGCCGATGGTCATCGACAAGATCGATGGAGCTGCGACCGAGGGCGGCCGGCTCTGGTTCTTTGCCGACGTCCACGTGTCGCACGAGACACTCGGAGCGCCATGTTGTGCCGGCCTCACGTCGACGATGCTCTATCGGACGGACCTGGAGTCCCGGCAGATGACCCAGGTCGGGCAGCTCAAGGGCCCACTGGCGATCGGGGTCGGGTTCGGATGGGTGTGGGTGCTCGCGCGGCCGGACGGGTCGAGCACGCCGGCCGTCATGGAGCGCGTGGATCCCGTGACGGGAACCGTCGTCGCCACGGTGGAGTTGCCCGCCGTCGGTTCGGGATTCAGTCCGTGCGGCGCCTGCATCACATCTTTCCTTGTCGGGTCGAACAGCCTGTGGGTGCCGACCGGTCCTGGCAACAGCCTGATTCGCATCGACCCGACCGTCGACAGGATCGTCGCGACATTCGCCCTCGGGCGTGAGGTCGAGTCGGTCGTCGAGTCGCCGGACGGGTACATCTGGATGTCCGGTGGCCAACCGCTCGGGACGCGATGTGACCCGGCTGTCGGCTACGTGTCCGTCATCGATCCGTCCACGAACCGGGTCATTCGCGATGGCCACGTCGCCTGCCCCATCTCACTCGTCGTCCACGACAAGGACGTGTGGATCGGCATCGACGGCCCCACCGGTCCGTTGCTGGAACAGATCGATCCGATTCGCTGACGGACCGGTGGCCCTCGCCCTAGATGCGGTGGTCCCGCAGCCCGAAGATGGACTTCTCGATCCTGCGTTGCCGCGTCTCGGGCGTCTTGACGTCCGCGATCGGCTCCACGATCCTGCGCCTGTTGCTGTACGACAGGCACTCGAAGAACGTGCGAGCTTCGGGATCGCCGTCGAGGGCCGCCGCGAGATCGGGCGGGACGATGACCTCGCGCGGCTCGGTATCGACTTCGATATCGACGTCCACCTCGTCGCCCGGGGCGACGCCCGACGTCCGTCGGAACTCGTTGGTCACTCCGATCATGAACACGCCACCCATGAAGGCGACGCGGCTGCGGTATGTGTGGTCGTCGATCGTCACCCGGACGGGCTATTTGCGGCCCGCGCCGAGCGCCTCGACCACCTCATCTGGCACCTGGATCCCGGCCGCGGTCTTGCCTGTCCCCTGGATCATGGCTCGAAACCGCATGCGCCCGAGTATGCATCCTTGACATCGACGACCGTCATGTCGATTCGGGGCGACCCTGATTCGACGTGTTCGTAGAGGGCCGGATGGACCGACCCGAACCGTCGCAAAGGAGCACCACGATGAAGTTCCTGTGCCTGTCCACGGACGACCCCGAGAAGCTGCGCGTGCCGCCGACTCCCGAGCAGTTCGCCGCCATCGGCGCCTTCATGGTCGAGGCCGCACAGTCGGGCAAGGTCTACTTGACCGGCGGCGTGCGACCGAGCGAGGCCGCCATCAGGATCGAACACGAAGGCGGCAAGCCCCACGTGACCGATGGCCCGTATGCCGAGGCGAAGGAGCTCGTCGCCGGGTTTGCGATCATCGACGTCGAATCGAGCGAGGAGGCGGTCCACTGGGTCACCCGGTTCGCTGAAGCGGCCGGGGTCCAGCGGATGGAGATCCGGGAGCTCTTCCTCGAGGGGGACATGTCCGCGATGCACGGATCGTGAGCAGCAGCTCGATGCGCTTCCTGATGCTCCGTTCGGGCGACCTGCCACGTGACGGGGACCCGAACCGGGCCTTTGACGAGGCGATGTGCGCCTACGAGGATGACCTTCGGGCGGCCGGCGTCCTGCTGGCCGCCGAGAGCCTCGAGCCGAGGCGTACGGGGACGCGTCTCCGCTTCGATTGTCCGGGCGCCCCGAGCATCCTCGAGAGTCCGTTCGATCGGCCGACCAACGACGTCGGCGGGTTCTACATCCTCCAACTCAGGTCGTGGGCCGAGGCGATCGAGTGGGGGCGACGATGCCCGCTGGATCTCGCCCTCGTCGACGGCGAGCAGGCCGTGCTCGACATACGAGCGATCGACGACGGACCCGGCCGGTGACGTCGGAGGCGCACGCCGCGATCGAGGCGGTCTGGCGGATCGAATCGGCCCGGCTCATCGCCGGGCTCGCACGTATCGTGCGAGACGTCGGCATCGCCGAGGATCTCGCTCAGGACGCCCTCGTGGCTGCGCTCGAGCAATGGCCCGAGACCGGCATCCCGCGCAATCCGGGAGCGTGGCTCATGGGGACCGCCAAGCATCGGGCCGTGGACCTCCTGCCCCGGCGGACGGTGCTCGATCGCAAGCACGAGGAACTGGGCCGCGAGCTCGCGATCACCCAGGCAGTGACGGTGGCCGCCTTCGAGACGGCGACCGACGACGATGTCGGCGACGACCTGCTCCGGCTGATGTTCACCGCCTGTCATCCCGTCCTGTCCCGGGATGCCCGGGTCGGCCTGACCCTCCGACTCCTCGGCGGACTGACGACCGACGAGATCGCTCGCGCCTTCCTCGTCCCCGAGCCGACGATCGCCCAGCGGATCGTCCGGGCCAAGCGAACCCTGACCGAGGCGCACGTCCCATTCGAATTGCCCGACGCAGACGCCCTCGCGCCGCGACTCGCATCCGTGCTCGAGGTCGTCTACCTCATCTTCAACGAGGGGTACTCGGCGACCGCCGGCGACGACTGGATGCGGCCAGGCCTGTGCGATGAGGCCCTCCGTCTCGGTCGGATGCTGGCTGAGCTGGCGCCCGCCGAGCCCGAGGTGCACGGCCTCGTTGCACTCATGGAGATCCAGGCGTCGCGCTCGCCGGCGCGCGTCGGCAAGGATGGAGAGCCGGTGCTCCTGCTCGACCAGGACCGGCGTCGCTGGGATCAGCTTCTCGTCCGCCGCGGTTTCGCGGCCCTTGAGCGGGCCGAAAGCCTGGGTGGGGCCTTCGGGCCGTATGCCCTCCAGGCGGCCATCGCGGCCTGTCACGCGCGGGCAGGGAGCGCCGACGAGACCGACTGGGCGCGGTTGGCGGCACTGTACGACGCACTCGGGCAGGTCGGGCCATCGCCGATCGTCGAACTGAACCACGCCGTCGCGGTCGGGATGGCGTTCGGACCGGCGGCCGGCCTGGAGGTCGCCGACGGCCTGCTGGCGGACCCGTCGTTAAAGGGCTATCACCTGCTCCCGGCGGTGCGCGGCGATCTGCTCGCGAAACTCGGTCGTGACGTGGATGCGGCGGGCGAGTTCCGGCGTGCCGCCGATCTGACGCGGAACGCTCGCGAGCGGACGCTCCTGCTGGAGCGAGCCACCAGACTGGAGGATCTCGCACCGCCTTCGGACGACGTGGGCCAAGGCGGCGACATCGGTTGATGTACCGTCGCGCGCATGTCCGACGTGCGGCTGCGCCACCTTCCGACGGCCGGCCTGACGTCGTCCGAGATCGTTGTCATCCGCGAGATCATGCGGCTGGCGTTCCGGGACGACGAGGACGAACGGTTCGACGACAGCGACTGGGAGCACGCCCTTGGTGGGATCCATGTCGTCCTGGATGTCGATGGGGAGATCGTGACCCACGCCGCCATCGTCGAGCGCGAGTTGCACGTCGACGACCGGCCGCTCCGGACCGGCTATGTCGAGGCGGTGGCGACGTCGCCGGCACGACAGGGCGAGGGTTTCGGGTCGATCGTGATGACCGACGTGAACGAGATCATCCGCGAGCGATACGAACTGGGTGCCCTCGGCACCGGCCGGCACCACTTCTACCAGCGTCTCGGATGGAAGACCTGGGACGGCCCCTCGTTCGTCAGAACGCCTGATGGTTCGCGTCGAACACGCGACGAGGACGGCTACATCCTTGTCCTGGCGACGCCCACATCGCCGCCGCTCTACATGGAGGCCTCGATCAGCTGCGAGTGGCGGCCAGGCGACGTCTGGTAGGTGGGTATGTCCCGCTCGCCGGCGGACCTAGAAAGCGCGCCTGAGCACCCACAGCCCGATCACGATCACGACCACGATGCCGAGGAGGGCGGACGGCGGGAGGGTCGACAGCGTGTGGATGGAGTCATTCACCGTCCGGCCGATCTGGACGGTCATATCGGTCGACCCGCCGCCCCCGCCACCGCCGACGCGACCGGCTCCCTGTGCGACACCGTTTCCGTATTCGAGCATGGCACGATCATCGCACCCCGGCGCAAGCACCGCGGTGGACCGCGTGGTTCGCACGAAAAGGCCGGTGATTCGGGGCACCACCGACCAGGACGATACTGACCGAACCACTCATGAACCAACCTTGCCGACTCACCGTATCCTCCTGATCACATTGATCGCGCGGAGGTGGGCGCCTGGCGACGCACCGACCGGCCGCCCGGGGGCACGCCCGCGCATTTCGACGCCCACCTCCTCCGGTTGGCTTCAGCCCCAGAGCACCGGGAGCGAGCGCGGCTTTCGGAAGATGAGGCCGGACGGCGGCGTTGTCCCAGCTGCGAGCCGGAGGTCCGGCCACTCGTCGAGCGCGGCGCGGACTGCCAAACCGGCCTCCAGCCGGGCGAGGTGCACGCCGACGCAGGCATGCGGACCCTGGGCGAAGGTCACATGTGACCGAGCATTGGACCGGGTGGCATCGAAGATGTCAGGGTCCGGAAAGGTAGCGGGGTCGCGGTTGGCGGCTGTCAGCGACACGATCACGAGGTCGCCCCGCGTGATCGGGACCCCGGCAAGCACCACGTCGACCGTGGCGTAGCGATCCACTCGCGAGGCCGCCGGCTCCATCCGGAGCGATTCGTCCACGGCGTTCGCGATGAGCGAGCGATCTGCGCGGATCGCGTCCAGCTGACCCTGACCTGCCAGTAGGTGCCAGAACAGGCTCGTGGTCATCCCTTCGCTCGTTTCGATCCCACCGAAGAGCATTACGGCGGCGTTCGAGGCGATCTCGTCGGGCGCCAGGGTCGCGGTCGCCGTGGCGAGGACACCGCGACCGCTGTCCACCGTGAGACCTACCCGCTCGCCGAGCGCACGGACGGCCGCCTGTGCCGCAGGACCGATCTCGCCCCCGATGGACACGCGGTCGACCGCGGCCACGATCCGTACGTACCAGTCGAGGACGTCGCCGGGATCCGCATCGCTGAGTTCGAGCACGTCCGCGACGACTGCGACCGCGAGCGGACCGGCCAGGTCCCGGCGAATCTCGGCGAAACCGCGCAGGGCAAGGGACGTCACCAGCCGCCGTGCCTCGGCATCGACCCGCTCAGCGAATCGGTTCCGAGCATCGGGCGCCAGAAACGCCCGCGCGAACGGGTCGCGATGCCGTCGGTGCTCGTTGCCGTCGAGCGACAGCATGCTCGGCCCGACGACCTGCGCGGTCGAGAACCTCGGGTCGTCCACGGTGAACCGGGCGGCGTCGCGCATCACCTCGATACACAGGTCGCGCCGCGTCACCAACCAGCCATCGAGGACCGGGACCCACGAGACGGGTTCATGCTCACGAAGATCCGCGAGTGCTCCATACGGGTCCTGGTCGAGCTGATCGAGGGTCAGCGCGACACCGAGTGGATATCCGGCTCTCGGCGATCCGGTCACAGGGCGTCTCCTGGTCCTGGCGCACTCGTCATGGGGCGATCAGGCGGAGCAGCTCGCCGACCCGCCCGATAGCGTCCGGCGTCCGATAGATCGAGTTGTTGAACGTGAATCCGGTGAACCCGGCGTCGAGATAGGGTCCGAGGGCCTCGGCCATCCGCTCCGGTGTTCCCGCCGCGACGAATGGACGTCGCTCCGGCGGGATCCGCTCCATCGTCGCGCGGGTCTCTGCCACGCTCCCGACGACGACCACCGGGGCCGCCATCGTCAACTCGATGGTGGCGGGATCGCGGCCGATGGCCTCGCAATGGCTGCGCAGGATATCGGCCTTGTGGCGCAGGGTATCGAGCCCGAGTGGGAACCAATGCGTCATGTCGGCATGCACGGCGGCGATCTTGAGCGTCCGCCGTTCGCCGCCCCCACCGATCATCACCCGCGGGCCACCCGGCTGGATCGGCCGTGGCACGTTGAGCGCCTCGTTAATCAGGTAGTACGTCCCGGTGAAACTCGGGCGGTCCTCCGTGAACATGGCGCGGATGATCGTCAGGGCCTCGTCGAGCCGATCCATCCGCTCCCGGATCGACGGGAAGTCGAAGCCATAGCCGATGTGCTCGTGCTCGTTCCAGGCTGCCCCCAGACCGAGGATCGCCCTGCCGCCGGAGATGACGTCGAGGGTCGTCGCCATCTTGGCAAGGAGCGCAGGGTTCCGATACGTCACGCCCGACACGAGCGTTCCGATCCGGACGCGGGTCGTCTCACGGGCCAGCGCGGCGAGCACTGACCATCCTTCGAGCATAGGCGCGTCGACGGGCCCGACACCCGGGATCTGGTACAGGTGGTCCATCACCGAGACGAGACTGAAGCCTGCCTCCTCCGCCGCCCGCGCCTGCTCGACGACGCGCTCGAAGAGTCGTTCAGGTGGCGAGTCGGGGAATGTGTAATCGGGCAGGTGCAGGCCGAACCAGGGGCGCATGAGTCCTCCGATGATCATCGTGCACCATGACGATACGCCCGTTCGGCATCGGGCTACGATGCCACCGGTGCTCAACGTCCCGCCGCTCCCCGACACGATCGCCGGCATCGCCGTGCCACAGGACGACGTGTCTGCCGCGACCTGGGGCTGGGCGCATCGGTCGCTGCCGGACTACCTCCTGCAGCATTCCATCCGGGCGTATTGCTGGGGTGCGGCGATCGGGGCAGGGGAGGGGTTGCCGTACGACGCACACGTCATGTGGACCGCGTCGCTGATGCACGACATCGGGCTGACCCGGATCCCGCGGAACACCCGGTGCTTCGAGGTCGAGGGCGGCGAGATCGCCCGGCGGTTCCTTGTAGACCACGGCATGTCCACGGAGACCGCGGAAGTCGTGGCGACAGCGATCGTCCTCCACATGCAGCCCAGCGTCACGCTCGAGGACGGCGCCGAGGCCATCCTCCTCGACCGTGCGACTGGGCTGGACGTCCGCGGGGTCGGTTTCGGCCTGGTCGATGCCGTCAGGCCCGACGTGATGCGAGCCTATCCCCGCCGTGCGTTCGATCGCCATTTCCTTGCTGCCATCACACGTGAAGCCTCCGTGCGGCCCGATTGCCAGAGCGCCCGGCTCGTGCATCGGGTCGGCATCGCGGAGTCGATGGCTCGGTCGCCCTGGGCGAAGGATCAGACCGCGTCGTGACCGCCCCGGCGACATCGTGCGACCTCGACCTCTTCAGCCGATCCGCGCCGATATTTCAGGGCCGCAGCCGATACACGCGGCCTTCCGTGTGGTCGAGATCCTCGAGTTCCGTCGTCGTCCGGACCTCGTACTGCGCGAGCTCGACGAGGTCGGCGGCCGGCAGGTAGCGCCGGCCGGGGTCGCCGATGAGGACATCGATCCCCCCGTCGCGAACGCGACGCAGCCACGGCAGGACGCGACTCGCGAGGTCGGCCTCGTACCAGCAGTCGCCGGCGAGGACGACATCGGTGTCCGGTGGCTCATCGTCGAGGACGTCACGCCGGGCGATGGACGCCCGCACGCCGTTCGCCCGGGCGTTGAGGTCGATGGCGGCAGCCGCGAATCGGTCGATGTCGATGCCGGTCATCGCCGACGCCCCGGCCTGTAGCGCCGCGATCGCGCACAACCCCGAGCCCGAGGCGAAATCGACCACGCGCCGACCGGCGACCGCCTCGGGGTGGTCGTCGAGGTAGCGGGCGATCGCCAGGCCACCACCCCAGGCGAACGCCCAATACGGGAGTGCGGCGTCGGGATCGCCGGTCTCGACCTGAATGGCACGCCAGAGCGGCAGCACCTCGTCGGCAAGGTGGAGGCGGATCCCCTCGAAGCCGGGCACGGGTCTGAGCCGAGTATGACGGAGGACGAACGCACGGGGCGATGTGGCCATCACCCAACGTTACGCGTCCTGGATGAGTCCGATCGGCTTGCCCTCGCCGAAAGTCAGTGTCGCAACGAGCCAACGATCGTCGCCTGCCGGTTGTCGATGCGGGCGGGGGATGTCGACGAACGTATGCCCCAGCCCGTATGCGCCTTAAGCCAGG